>QWCH01001421.1_pt1 | contig 64774 bp, 51 predicted proteins | sample 1972671 | NCBI WGS metagenome assembly QWCH01 (sample SAMN09866713, study PRJNA288562) | Human gut metagenome isolate term3_stool, whole genome shotgun sequencing... | isolation source: gut | host: Homo sapiens | place: USA: California
CCAAGCGGAAAAAAGTAAGGGTTGTTGATTTTGGAGATACACTGGTAGAGATTTTCCGTAATGCCCGGAAAGAGCAGTTAAAAAATCGAATGCAGTACGAAGAACTTTATCACACGAACTACTACAAAGAGGTCAAAGAGAAAAACAGAGTGTACTACGAATATTACTGCTTAGACAGAACAGAGGAAGTCCCGGCAGATTATAAAGAAATTTCTTTTGTCTGCTTAAGACCGGATGGTTGTCTGGAACTTCCGACTACTTTGGGGACGGTATGCAGAAAGGTGGCAAAAGCATTAGAGGGATTTGAAGGCTTTCATTTCCACCAGTTACGTCACACCTATACAAGCAACCTTTTAGCAAATGGAGCAGCCCCAAAAGATGTACAGGAATTGTTGGGACACTCAGATGTCAGTACCACAATGAACGTCTATGCTCACTCCACAAGAGATGCGAAACGAAAATCGGTTCGGCTTCTTGATAAAGTGGTAGGCAATGACTAAAAAATTTCCCTTATTTCCCTTGTGATTATCTCATAAGGGCAAAAATAAGGGAAACTACATATCATTTCACTAATGAACAGGCGGGAAAGCCTGTAAAATAGGGAAAGTTAGAGGAATAATTATATAAATTCCAGTTTGACTGATTAGAAACAGGGAAAGGCGCGGCGGACAATGTAGTGATCTGCGGCTTGTAATTTGTGGTGGGATATAGCGAAAGAAAAAAGGAGAGATCGCACATGGTTTTATTGGTTGTCGATGTACAGAAAGGCATTGTGGATGAACGCTTATATGCGTTCGAGAAGTTTGTCAGTAATATCAGGAAGCTGATTGGGAGCGCTCGAGAACATGGGATAGAAGTTCTCTATGTTCAACACGATGATGGGACGGGTACTGGGTTTTCCATCGGGGACGATGCGTTTGAGGTCTATTCTGAGTTTCAACCGATGCCCGCTGAAAAACGATTCGTCAAGACCGTAAGCAGTGCATTCAAGAAAGAGAGTGGTCTGCTGGAGTACCTGACAGCAAAGGGCGAAAAAGACGTGATGGTCTGTGGCATTATGACCGACTTCTGCATCAATGCTACAGTAGAGGCCGGTTTTGAGCATGGACTGCACATGATCGTTCCTGCCTATGCAAATTCCACGCTGGACAATGAGCACATGACTGGGGAGCAGAGCTACCGTTACTATAATGAGTTTCTCTGGCCAAAACGCTATGCGGATTGCGTATCCATGGATAGGGCATTAGCATTACTCAAAAAAGCGATAGAGGGATAGATATATGTTGATAAACTTTAATGATCGGCACGCTATTACAGTGTCCGGCATAAATAATTGCCCCGGCAAGGCCATCTGTGATGGAGATTTAGTTTTGTTTACTATGAAAAAAACAATCTATCTGCTGGTACTGGTGTTAAGCATGGGAATTTATACCGGATGTGGTAAAGAGAATACAGAAATCCAAAATTCCCGCATGGAAGAACAAACTACACCGGAGAACAGTGAAAACGATGAGATTCATTTGGAGGATGGACTGAAAATAGACTTTACCCGCGATTATTCTGAGGATATTAAGGAAGATGTAGACGATGTAGTGGCGGATTCCACATCTCTGCAGGAAGAATTGACGAATATGGAGAAGGTTACACAAAAGTATACCCCATTAGCTGAGGCGGCACAAACGCAGGGCGAAATGAATGTAGCCGCGCAATGGCTTTATACGATATGGGATACGGAACTGAATAATCTTTGGGGCAGATTGAGTAGTTCAGCGGACCGGCAGACGAAGGAGAAGCTTCTGGCAGAGCAGAGAAACTGGATAGATCTGAAAGAAGAAGTGACTTTATTAAATATTGGTTCCAGAGAAGAAAGCGGTAGTATGTATCCGCTTTTACAGGACTCTTATCTGGAGGAAATTACAAAAAACAGGGCGTATGTTCTTGCAAGAGAGCTGGCGAAGATAAAAGGGGAAGACTTTGCTATGCCGGAAGTTTCCGCAAAGTACGGAACCTTTGTAGATGATCAGGGAACCGGTGACATATACAGTTCTCTGCTCACCAGACAGAATTGGGAAGGAAAAGATGAAGCAGTGATCTCTATTTACAGGCAGGGAGAAATGGAAGGAAGCTTTGTGGATAACGGAAATGGAGAACTGAACTTTACATCAGAAGACGGAAGTGTAAAAGGAATGATCAAAATTGACGGATGGAATGGCGCGAGTTTTAAAGTTACGGAAATATACGGGGAATCTCCGTTTTCTGCAGGAGAAGAGTTTGAATTTCCTTTTGTCTTTTGATTTGTGATGCTCTGTGTCTTTTCAGGCTTTGAGCACTCCGCGGGTGTGTCCGCAGCCCAAAGACAATTTTAGGACGTTCCGACAGAACGCTCATTGTCTGCGGACTGTCGGACATATCCCGTAGAGTCTCAAGCGTGGCAAGAGACACGGAATGGAGTGGAAAGGGCGGCAGGAAGAAATTCCTGCCGCTTTTTCAATTACCGGTCTGGCTATGAGCTTCCGGACACAGCATCCCGCCGGTTCATTCTCTCTGCGCGTCTACAGAAGCGGATGCTTGGCGCGCGCTCTAAGCCGGTCGTAGCGCCGGTCAATCTCCTTCTGGATCTCCTCGGTCACGGAGCGGTACTCCTCCTTCAGCAGATGCCTGGTGCGTCCCATCATACCCAGCCATTCTGTGACAGGGATTTTCTTATTGCTCGAAGCAGGATCATAATTCAGCACTGTGATGCCACGTTCAATTTCGTAGAGCGGAAAATAACAACAGTCTACGGCGGCAGCAATGACGCTACGCTCCAGATTGGGCTTATCATTCCAGTTTAACGGACAGGCGGACAGCGCCTTGATATAGGCAGTGCCAAACTCTCTGGAATAGGCGGCGGCTTTTGCCGCTTTCCGGATAAAATCGGCCGGATTTGATTCTGCGACCGTGGCGACATAGGGAATGTGGGTTGCGGCCATCAGCTCCGGTGTGTCCTTGTGGAAGAAGTTCTTGCCGTACTGTGTCTTTCCGACATGGGAAGTAGAACTCTTTGCGCCGAGCGGTGTGGAGTAGGAGAGCTGGTAGCCGGTATTCATGTAGCCGCCGTTATCGTACTCGAAAATGATCAGCTTATGACCGCGCAGGGCGGTGCCGAGTGCCGATCCCATACCGATATCCATGCCGCCGTCACCGCTCACCATCACAAAGGTAATCTCGCCGTCCGGATATTCCCCACGCTTCTGGCGCTGGTGAAACGCCTCCACAACGCCGCTTAGGGTCGCCGCGCCGTTCTGAAACAGATTGTGCAGAAATGGAACGCGGAACGCGGTTTTGGGGTAGCCGGTTGTCACTACCATGCCGCAGCCGGTCTGAAACAGCATGACGACATTTCCCTCGATGCCCTTTAACAGGAGGTTCACATTGATCGGAATGCCGCAGCCCGGGCAGGCACCGTGTCCCGGTGCGACGCGCATCGGCATGGCGGTCGTATCTTTTACGGAGCCGCCGGAGACTTTCATTTTCCCGGTTGCGGGATCAAAGGTGCAGGTGGTGAGACCCGGCGAGGATTCTTCCTTTGTGACAGGCTTAAAGTACTGCGGCTGCATCGCCGGAGCTGCCATCGACTGGTCAGCCTTGCCGGAAGTGCCCGAAGCCTGGTCCGCTATTGTGCGGTCAGCCCTGCCGGAGGCACTTGAAATCATATCTTCGTTGATAGAGGCTGCCGGGTGTGAAACCGCCGTCACCGCGTCTGTCCCGGAGAAAGATGTCCCTGCGGAATCTGCCGCATCCGAAGCTTCCGTGCCCGCAGTGACGCCGTAGTAATCGAACGCCGGGGCGTCCGGCGAGAGTGCCTCTTTAAAGAGGGCGAGGGCGTCCTCCACGAAAAAGTCCTTGCCGCCGAGACCGTAGATCCGGCTTAAAATGCGCGGCGGGTGCGGCAGGGAAGAGAGAGCGGCCTTTAATTCAAGCGACATGTTGCCGCCCCCGGCTCCGTAGCTGTCCTGCCGGTCTGCGGCCAGAATCGTGGAAGCATTGTGGCAGAGCACCCGAAGTTCCTTAGCGGGGAACGGGCGCAGAACGTAGAGGGTGATCACGCCTGCCGCTATGCCGTCCTGCCGCAGCCGGTCGACGGCTTCCATGGCGGTGTGGTAGGAGGAACCGAGCACGAAAAGCAGAACCTCGGCGTCCTCGTGCCGGTAGGCACCGCAGAGGGAAAGTTCCCTGCCGGAGAGGGCGGCATATTCCGTAAACAGCTCCGGCAGCTTGTTCCTCGCGGCTTCCATGGCGAGATGGAGCTGATAGCGGTTATTGATGACATCCGGCTCGTTCATATAGGAACCGATGGAAACCGGATGCGCGAGATCTAAGACGCTGGCGTAGGGAAGCTCCCCGGCGGCGCCGCAGGTGCCGATGCCGGCAAATGCGGAGACCTTCGGGTTGTCACAGGAAAGCTTTTCCCCGATATAGCGGGTGACGGTGTCATCATTCTCAAATACAAGGCACTTGCGCTTCTGATGGCTCGTAAAAAAGCCGTCGAACGCGACTGCGACCGGGAGACGGACAGCCTCGGCAAGCTTTAGACCGAGCAGGTTAAAATCATAGACTTTCTGCGGTTCATCGGCAAAAAGAATGATCCAGCCGGTGTTGAGCAGATACATGACGTCGCTGTGATCGCCTTTGATGCACAAAGGGCCGGAAACCGTGCGGCATGCAACATTCATGACCATCGGCATGCGTGTGCCGGACTGCACCGGAAACTGTTCTAAGGCGTACAAAAGCCCGTTGGCGCTGGTGGCATTAAATACACGGCCTCCGGCGGCTGAGGCGCCGTAGCAGATGCCGGCGGCGCTGTGTTCTCCCTCGGCGGCGATCAGGGCAATGTCGTGAAGCCCCTCCGCGCCCATGACATCCAGATTTTCCGCAATCTGTGTAGAGGGCGTGATCGGATAATACCCCATGACGTGATAGTTGATCTGCTTTGCGGCATATGCGGCAAGCTCATTGCCGCTGTCATACATAATTTTTTGTTTTTCCATATCATTCTCCATTCTGCAGACGCTGTGCGCCGGTACGATTCACTGGTGCTGCCTGCATTTATACGACGCCTCCGTCGACCCGCTTTTCGTCGGTAAAAGAATCGCTTGTGATCCAGGAATTCGCACCGACGGTCTGATAGCGGATGGCGTCGGGCAGCAGATGCTGATTCGGAAGAAAATGCGGTTTTTCCGGGTAATCTTTTTCGAGTGCCGGCACGAGTGCGCCGGTGGGGCAGACTTCCACACAGCGCAGGCAGCCCTTGCAGTGATAGTAGTCAAGCCCCCGGTTGACCATGCAGTTTTTTTCGCGGTAGGTGCCGGGAGCAAACTGGAAGACCATATCCGGGCATGCCGTGTCACACAGTCCGCAGTTGATACATTTTTCCTGAATAAAAAGGGGAATGTACCCTTCGCGCGAGGCGGTCAGATCGTTGGAGACGGTGCTTCCGATCCGCGGATTGACGCCGCCGATCGGAGCGTTGGCATAGCCCCAAGCATACCGGTCCGCCGGGGCGTCCGGCAGAGGGGCGAGGTTGCGGTCGCCCTGAGCCATTTTGACATTTTCATATCCCAGGCGCAGACCCGCGAGATTGGCTTCGATGAGTGCGGGATATTTTTTCCCGATCGTATCGCGGCAGAGCGTTTCGGCAGCTTCCGGCGGGATAAATCCGCTGGCGCGCACCAGAGCACCGAGCATGACCATGTTGATGCGGGAATGACTTTCCATCGCAAGTGCGAGCGCATCCAGACAATAGAGTTCTCCGATGGAAATGTGGTACTTATCTGCCGCCTCGTCAGCGGACAAGGGGGTATTTAATACGATTTTGGTGTCTACGGTGACGCCCTCCAAGACCGGGTAGGTGCCGATCAGTCCCCCGTGAAAGATGCCAAGCAGATGCGGCCGGGTCACGGGGCTGTTGACGCGCAGCGGGCGGTCATCGGCGCACCAGCGGACATACGCCTTGACCGGTGAACCGCGCTTTTCGGAGCCGTAGCTGGAAAAGCTTAAGGAATTGAGCGAAAGCGACAGTGCGCCGAGCTCCCCGAGCATTTTTCCGCAGAGATTGGCGCCCAGCCCGCCGATGCTCTCCAGGCGGATCTCATAGGAGCCGTTTTCATTTGTGACAGGTAAGGATAATGTATTTTTCACGTAAATCTCCATTCCTGCGCGGGCAGCTGTGCATGGGAAAATGACAGGCACTGGCTGTGCGCATACAGCGATAACAGGCTATCTTGTGGTAGTATGCCGCATTTTCAGAAAAAAATCCTATGCAAGTGCAAAAAAGAGAAGTAAAATAGGAAAGGAATTTTTACAATGAAACAGAAAAGATGATGGACAACATGTTGCAGAAGATCACAGATTTTATAAAAAAAGAAACGGTACTCACGATCGCCACAGCCTTCGCTGTGGCATCGGCATTCTGGGTGCACCCGGGTCCGCAGTACGTGGGCTACATTGACTGGCGCGTGCTCGGCATTTTGCTGTCGCTGATGCTGATTGTGGCAGGATTTCAGAGCAACGGACTGTTCGATGCGATCGGCAGCCGGCTTCTGGCAAAGACCAAAAATACCGCGCAGCTGATGCTGGTGCTTGTTTTTTTGTGCTTTTTTTCCAGTATGTTTATCACAAACGACGTCGCACTTCTGACGTTTGTGCCGTTTGCGTGCACGATCCTGCAGAAATGCCACCAGGAGCGGCTGATTGTGACAACGTTTGTGCTGCAGACGCTTGCAGCGAATCTGGGGAGCATGCTGACGCCGGTCGGGAATCCGCAGAATCTGTATCTTTACAGCATCTCCGGTGCCGGGCTGGGTGAATTTATCGGATGGATGGCGCCGTATACGCTCGTGTCAGGTGTGCTTCTGCTGCTTGTCGTGTTCGTGCTCAGTGCGGGCAAGCGCCGGATCTCGCTGGAGACGGGGGCACTTTTGCAGACGTCCGGAGCAGCCGGCAGGAAGAAAAACGGGATTTATCTGGCGCTCTTTGTGCTAAGCCTGCTTTCGGTAGCGCGGGTGCTTCCGTGGGAGCTGATGCTCGCCGTGGTGCTCATTGTACTCATTTTTACGGATCGCGCGGTGTTTTTGCAGGTGGATTACTGTCTGCTGTTTACGTTTATCAGTTTCTTCATCTTCATCGGCAATATGGGGAATATCGAGGCGGTACGGTCTGTCCTGCAAAGTCTTGTGGCGGGCAGGGAACTGGCGGTCGGCATCGGTGCGAGCCAGATCATCAGCAATGTTCCCGCGACCCTGCTTCTGGCAGATTTTACGCACAATCTGAAAAATCTTACGATCGGCGTGAATCTGGGCGGACTGGGAACGCTCATCGCTTCGATGGCGAGCCTGATCTCTTATAAGATCTACGCGCACAATTATAATAAGACCAAGGGGCGGTATCTCCTGTGGTTTACGATCGCAAACGTACTGTTTCTGGCAGTACTCGTGCTGGTCTATGTTTTTATCTCATAGGAAGTGGCAGTAGCACAGATGGGAGAATCCGGCAGAAGAGCGGATGGAGAATACGACAGAAGAGCGGATGGAGAATACGACAGAAACCCGGATGGGAGGAATGGATATGAGTGATAAAAAAATGAATGCGGAAAGTCTGCGGGGAACGCTCTGCGTACTGTTATCGGCAGTCTGTTTCAGCACCGGAGGCGTTTTAATCAAGTCGATTCCGTGGTCGTCGGTGACGATCCAGGGAGCGCGCAGTATCTTCTCGGCGCTGGTTGTGGGATGTTACATGCTTCTGCGCCGCCAGAAGTTTGTGTGGAATAAGACGGTGCTCTTCGGTGCGGTGTGCAATACGGTGATGGCGTTTGCCTTTGTGGCGGCGACCAAGCTCACGACGGCTGCCAATGCGATCGTGCTGCAGTTCACAGAGCCGGTGTTTGTCATTCTCCTGATGTGGCTGATCTTTCATAAAAAGCCGGGGCGGGATGCGGTGTTTGCCTGCGCGGGAGTCTTTGCAGGGATTCTCTGCTTCTTTTATACGTCGCTGGATGCCGGAGCCATGGCGGGGAATCTGCTTGCGATTCTCTCAGGTCTTGCCTATGCGCTTGTGATGATGCAAAAGAAATTCCGCGGCGCGGACTTTGAATCGTCGCTTCTGGTGTCCTGCGCGTTGAGCGCGGCGATCGGAATCCCGTTTTACGGGCAGGAGAACGAGATGTCACTGCATATCTGGTTCTTCGTGCTGCTGCTCGGCGTGGTGCAGTTTGGTCTGTCCTATGTGTTCCTGTCGCGGGGACTGGATGCGGTCTCTCCGGTCACGGCGTCGCTGACCTCGACGATCGAGCCCATCTTAAATCCGATTCTGGTGGCTGTCTTTTATGGGGAGACAATCGGTGCAACTGCTGTCATCGGCGCCCTGCTGGTGGTCGGTTCGGCGACGGTCTACAATGTAAGGCAGGCAAAAAACGCTGCCTGAATCCGTACAAAAAGGCTGGAAGAAGTCATACAAAAGGTACAAAAAAGACAAAAATATATGAGCAGCCGGTAAAATATTTGTTAAAAAAGGAAATTGCTGAACAAAAAGTGTCATGCTATAATAACTTCTAAATTCAGATATCAGATGACATGTGCAAGGGAGCACCGCGGTAGCGGCTGCTCTCTTTTTTTTATGTAATTAGGAAACTTCGTTCCTATTACATAAAAAAGCTTCGCGGGGATGCGCACTGCGGCGGAGACGAAAGATGTCGCAAGAGCGACCCGCCGTAGGCGGAGAATCCTGCAGGCAGGATTCTTATTTATTCCATAGGAAATACCAGATTGCACTAAGATGTGAAAGCCGGGCTGCCGCAGATAAAAAACCACCGCGCAATTATATGGTGAGCGGTAGACACAGACAAAAAAGAACAGTTTTTGGAGGAGGAGAAGAATGCAGACGGAAGAGATTTTAAGTGCCGGAATTGATATTGGAACGTCGACGACGCAGCTTGTGTTCAGCAGGATGATTCTCCAGAACACAGGCGGATTTGGCAGAATTCCACAGATCAAGGTGGTGTCCAAGGAGGTCATCTACGAGAGTGAGATTTATTTTACACCGCTGTCATCCCGGGAGGAGATTGACGGGGAGCGCGTGCATGAGATTATAAAAAAGGAATATGAGAAGGCGGGCGTTTGTCCGGCAGATCTTGCAACCGGAGCCGTCATCATCACGGGGGAGACTTCACGGAAAAGAAATGCCGAGTCGGTAGTGCGGGCGATCGCCGATGTGGCGGGAGAGTTCGTCGTGGCGACAGCGGGAGCGGATCTGGAGTCTGTTCTGGCAGGAAAAGGTGCGGGAGCCGCGGATTTGTCCCAAAAGACGGGGAAGCGGGTAGTCAATCTGGATATCGGCGGCGGCACGACAAATATCTGCGTTTTTGAGAACGGAAATATGGTTGATACGGCATGCCTCGACATCGGCGGCAGACTGATCCGCGTGAAGGATGGCAGGGTGACCTACATGGCGCCCAAGCTGCAATGGCTGTGCGGCAGGCTTGAGATTGATCTTGCGGAGGGCGGAACGGCAGAACTGGAAAAGCTGCGCAGACTCACCGCTGCGATGGCGGAACTTCTTGCGGAGGCAGTGCATCTGGCGCCGGAGGCAGCAGAGCTTTCCTACATGCAGACCAACCATCTTCTGGCGGATGGCACGCCGCCCGATATTGTGATGTTCTCCGGTGGGGTGGCGGCATGCTTCGGGGAAGAGGAGGATCTGTTCCGCTATGGGGACATCGGAATCCTTTTGGCGCAGGCGATCCGGAAGAACGAAGCGTTTCGCCGGGCGGCAGTGACGGATGCGCGGGAAACCATGCGGGCGACGGTGATCGGCGCGGGAAACTACAGCATGAACATTTCCGGAAGTACGATTGAGTACACGACGAAACCGTTTCCGTTAAAAAATATTCCGGTGGTGAAGCTTTTGCTGGAGCGTGAGGAAGAGATTGAAAAACTGCCGGAAAACATGCACCGGGCGCTGCTGCTTTATAAGGAGGAGCAGGAAAAAGACCGGCAGGTGGCGCTTGCCATGAAGGGGTTAAAGTGCCCTACTTTCGCACAGGTACAAAGAATAGCAGAACTGATTGCAGACCAGTATGTCAGGGAGTGCGGCATGGGCAGGCATCTGATCCTGGTGCTTGAGGAGGATATCGGAAAAGCAATCGGGCAGGCGCTGCATCACAGACTGAAAGAGAAGTGCAGCGTTATCTGCATCGATGGAATCAGCTGCGGGAGCGGAGATTTTATTGATCTGGGCGAACCGGTTGCATCGGGTAACGTCATTCCCGTGATAGTAAAGACATTGATATTTAATGGTTAGGAGTAGCTTATGATATTAAAGACACGGATGCTGGGGCAGACCTATGAATTTAAGGATGTAAAAGATGTGCTGGCAAAGGCGAGCGAGAAAAAATCGGGAGACGAGCTGGCAGGTGTGGGAGCGGAGAGCGCCTTAGAGCGGATTGCCGCTAAGGAGGTGCTGGCGCAGCTGACCGTGGCGGATTTAACAGAGCATCCCGTGGTGCCCTACGAGGAGGATGCGGTGACGCGGATCATTCAGGATGATATCGATGAAACGGTCTACGGCACGATCAAGGACAGAACGATCCAGGAGATGCGGGAGTGGATTCTCTGTGACGTCACAGACAGCGGGGCGCTGATGCGCGCAAGCCGGGGAATGACCAGCGAAGTGATTGCCGGGATCTCCAAGATCATGAGCAATATGGATCTGATTCTTGCTGGAAGCAAGATCCGGGTGACGGCGACCTGCAATACCACGATCGGCACAGAAAACGTGCTCGCGTCGAGACTGCAGCCCAATCATCCGGTGGATGATGTGGAAGGCGTGGCAGCCAGCACCTTAGAAGGACTCAGTTACGGCATCGGCGACGCTGTCATCGGGCTGAATCCGGCGATTGATACGGTGGACAGCACGCTTGCAATCTGGAAAGTGCTCGGGGACATCCGGGATAAATATGAGATTCCGACACAGACCTGTGTGCTCTCACATGTGACGACACAGATGGAGGCGCTTAGAACCGGGCAGGGAAGCGCCGATCTGTGTTTCCAGTCGATTGCGGGATCGGAGGCGGCGCTCTCGGCGTTTGGCATCAACACCGGGATGCTGTCGGAGGCGGAGATGCTGTTTCGGGAGGAGGGACCGGCAAAGGGACCCAACGTCATGTATTTTGAGACCGGGCAGGGTTCGGAACTGTCGTCCTCGGCGGCGTTCGGCAGCGATCAGCAGACGATGGAATGCAGATGTTACGGTCTGGCACGGCACTATCATCCGTTTCTGGTGAACACGGTGGTAGGTTTCATGGGGCCGGAGTATATCTACGACACCAAGCAGCTCACAAGGGCGGCGCTTGAGGACGTATTCTGCGGGCATCTGCACGGACTGCCGATGGGCTGCGACGTATGTTATACGAACCACATGCCGACCGATCAGAACGACTCGGAGACGATCCTGACACTTCTGGGAACGGCGGGCGTTCACTATGTGATGGGACTGCCGCAGGCGGATGATATTATGCTGATGTATCAGTCCACCAGCTATCACGATGTGGCGAGTATCCGGCAGCTGCTGAAAAAGGAGCCGATACCGGAGTTTAAGGCATGGCTTGAAAAACGGGGCATCTGGGAAAACGGGCATCTCGGCCCGACCGCCGGAGATCCGTCCATATTTTTTAAATAGGAGGAACGGGATTTATGAGTGAAAAAGAGACCGCCTGCCTCCGCGATATTACAGAGACAGACATTATGGAATATATGCAGGTGGAGCACCCGCACAATGAAAAGGAACTCTGGAAGATGAAGCATGCGACGCCCGCGCGGATCGGGATCGGACGGTGCGGCGCACGCTACACGACCGAGGCGCAGCTCCGGTTTCTGGCGGCACATGCGGCGGCAAACGACGCGGTGTTCAATGAAGTGCCGGAGGAAGTGGTAAAGGAGCTTGGCGTTTTTGAGGTGCGGACAAGATGCGCCAATAAAAACGAAATGCTCCTCCGCCCGGACTGGGGCAGGGAGTTTTTGCCGGATGCCAGACAAAAAATTGTGGAAAACTGTGTCCATCATCCGCAGGTACAGATCTATTTCGGCGACGGGCTGTGCTCGCCGTCTATCAGGGCGAACATTCCGGATCTGTTTCCAACCATAAAAATGGGTCTGGAGGATAAGGGAATTACCGTCGGGACGCCGTTTTTCGTGCGGTATTGCAGAGTGAATACCGCGCGGACGATCGGACCGCTCCTGGATGCGGAGGTGACCTGCGTGCTCATCGGAGAGCGCCCGGGTCTTCTGACGTCAGAGAGCATGTCGGCATATATCGCCTACCATGCGAGACCGGACATGCTTGAGTCGGAGTATACGGTCGTATCGAATATCAGCAGGCACGGTGTGCCGCCGGTGGAGGCAGCCGCACATATTGCGGATCTGATCGCACAGATCCTGGAAAAGAAAAAAAGCGGTGTAGAATTTTCAAAAGCAGAATAAAGACATGGTTGCGAAGGAGCACAGGCGGGACGTCTGTGCTCTTTTTCTATAGGAGCAGCAAGACAGACAAAGGAGGATATGTTATGGAGAAAAACGAAGGAGGTCAGCTGGTGCGTGCTCTCGGACTGAAAGAGTCGATCAGTATGACGATAGGAACGGTAGTAGGAGTGGGACTGTTTACCTGTGGTTCCTCACAGATTGGATATGTCGGATCGGGGATTATTGTAATTACATTTTTATCCCTACTCATCTCGATCTGGCCCTGTCTGATCTACGGCGAGATGTCGGCGGCACTTCCGTGTGCCGGAGGTACTTACAATTATGCGAAGCGCGGACTCAACCGGGTCTGGGCGAACCTGGCAGGCTGGCATTACATCATTTCTGTGGTCGGCATCGGTGCGGGTGAGACACTGGCATTTTCCAATTATTTTAAAATTCTGTTTGGAGAACTCGGCATCAATATCGAGGGCGTGGATTCGCGGATCATTGCGATTGTTCTGGTCCTGTTTTTCCTGATCTTAAACTTCCGGGGAATTGAGATGTCCGGAAAAGCGCAGACGGGATTCATTTTCTTCTTCTGGGGCTGTGCCGTGGCATGGTTCTTATATATGATACCGCGCATCCACCTGGACTATTTCGGCGGGATTGCTATGGATTCCCTGCCGCCGTTTAAGGAAATGATGTACATTTTCGGGCTGGTATGGTGGTGTTATACCGGATTTGAGACCTGTGTATCGATGGGGGCGGAGACGAAATATCCGCAGTATACACTTCCGAGAGCGTTAAAAGTATCGGTATTCCTTGTATTTGCAGTCAACGCGTTATTCCAGTGGTTTCTTGTCGGACTGGTGCCACACGAGTTTTACCACATCCTTGCAGTGGCAGACGCACCGTATGCGGAGGGACTCCGGGCGGCCGGACTGGTGGGCTTTCCGATCATTCTGCTCTGCATCGGCATTGCATTCGGCGGCGATCTCTCCACCATCAATCCGGGAATTGCCGCACCGGCGCGCTACATTTATACGATGGCAGAGGACGGTTCCCTGCCGAAGTTTTTGTGCAAGGTACATCCGAAGTATAAGACGCCGTATATGGCGGTTCTTGTGGTCGGCATCATCAATATTATCCTGATTGCAACCGGGTCGATCAATTATATCGCGTCGGTATCGCTGATCTCACTCGCGGTATGTTATATGATCGGCTGTCTGGCTTACCTTGGCTTAAAGAAGCACTATCCGGATATGAACCGGCCGTACAAGGCGCCGGCAGGAACGGTCGGATGCTATGTCACGATCGCAGCCTACACCATTATTCTGATTTTTGCAGACCGCATAGCGCTTCTGACGGCGGCGGTTGTGACTGTGGCAGCGATTGTCTACTGGGCGCTTTTCACCAGAAAGCATGAGAATAAGATTCCGTCCATTGAGGAGGAGATCGGTATCCTCGAGGAGCCGTCCCCCCAGGAAAAGGCAAAGATGGACAAGGAGTACCGGATCTGGAAAGCCGGCACGATCCTTGTGACGGTGATAGCACTTGGCATTTACATTATTCCGGTCTTATTTTAAAATTTAAGGGATTGGAAAGGAGCACGGTATGAGACTTTATGAGGGTAACATTTTAACCTGTGACAAAGAGAACCGGATTGCACATTATTTGTTGGAGGATCAGGGGAAAATCCTTTACTGCGGGGACGAGCTGCCGGCCGGCTGTGTGGCGGCGGAGCGCGTGTCCACCGGGGAGGGGGCATTGATTCCACCGTTTGTGGACAGTCATATCCATTTCGCAAGTTACGCGACGTTTCATGCCGGGCTCAATGTCATGAATGCGCGGAGCAATGAGGAGATTCTTCAGATGCTCCGGGAGCATGTGAAGAAAACGAAGGAAAAGCTGGTGATCGGGTTTGGCGCATCGCCGTATTCCGTGTCAGACGGACATCTGGTGCGCAGGGTGCAGCTGGATGAGGTGTGTCCCGACAAACCGCTCTTTCTGGTAAAGTATGACGGTCACGCGTGTGTCGTCAACACGGTGCTGTTAAACGAAGTGCGCGGCAAGGTGCAGCATCTGCGCGGTTTTCATGAGGATACCGGGGAGATGAACCAGGAGGCATTTTTCGCCGTCTCGGATTATATCACAGCTTCGCTCTCTACGGTGCAGCTGGTGGCGCACATGCAGAAGGCGCTGGACGATCTGGCTGCGCGCGGCATCGGCATGATTCATACGGTCAGCGGCGTCGGCTTTGCGAGAGATCTGGACGTCGATCTGGAGCGTTTTTTTGCGCGCGGCATCACAAACGGCATGCAGATGCGCGTGTTTATGCAGACGCTCGATGTGAATAAGGCGGTAAAGCGGAAGCTTCCGAGAATCGGGGGCTGTTTTGAGACAGCGCTTGACGGATGCTTCGGTTCCATGGATGCGGCACTGCTCTCGCCGTATGAAAACACGTCGGACTGCGGCGTACTCTACTATTCGGATGAAAAAGTGACGGAATTCTGTAAGGCGGCAAACCGCGCCGGTCTGCAGATCGAGATGCACGCGATCGGCGATAAGGCGTTTGTGCAGGCGGTGCGTGCCATCAAGGCGGCGCTTGACGATCTGCCCAGAGAAGATCACAGACATACGATCATCCATGCATGTCTGCCGACTGCGGAGGAGATTGCGGTCTGTGAGCGGTATCACATCAATCTGGCAGTGCAGACGGCGTTCATTGACTGGCCGCAGGAGCCGGACAGCTATCTGGAGCAGATCCTTGGAGAGCGTGTGGGCAGGCTGAATCCGATCCGCACATTCTGCGAACACGGACTGATTTTAAGTGCGGGATCGGACGGACCCTGCACAGATCCGGACCCGCTTTTATGGATGTATAAGGCATGCAATCACAGCAATCCGGCAGAATCCATCTCCGTGCAGCAGGCGCTGCGCATGTGTACCTACAACGGATATTACACGACCTTTGATGAGAGGGAGCGCGGAAGTCTGGAAGCGGGGAAAATAGCGGACATGGTGTTGCTGGACCGCAATCCTTACGACATCCCGAAGGAGGAACTGGCTTCCGTCAAAGTGAAGCAGCTCTACCTGCGGGGGCAGGAATATAAAAAAGGAAACGGCGGCGGAGCCGCACAGATTCTGCGCGGAATGATAAAGCGGGGAAAATGCTGACCGGCATTTTTCCCAGTTAGGACAATCTTACAGACATTTTACATTTCCCTTTTAAATTTTACACAACATACCCGGGCAATTTTACAAACCTCCGATATGATAGAAGAAATAAGAAGCTATCATATCAGAGGTTTTTGTATACATGGAAAAACAGACATTGGTATGGGCGCACCGCGGTGCAAGCGGCTACGCGCCTGAAAATACACTGGAAGCATTTCAGAAAGCGGTTGAGATGGGCGCGGACGGCGTGGAGCTGGATGTGCAGCTCACAAAGGATGGAGAGCTGGTCGTCATCCATGACGAGACAGTTGACCGCACCAGCGACGGCAGCGGCTGGGTCAAAGATTTTACATACGCGAGAATTTCCAGGTTTAATTACAACCGGACGCATAAGGAAGGGTACGAGCGGGCGATGATCCCGACGCTCGAGGAAGTCTATGAGCTGCTAAAGCCGACGGGACTTACAATCAATGTGGAATTGAAGACCGGCGTGGTCTTTTATCCGGAGATCGAAGAGCGCGTGCTTGACCTGACCGCCCGTATGGGACTGGAGGAGCGCGTGTGGTACTCGTCGTTTAACCACTACACGGTGCAGCGCATCAAGGAGCTGAATCCGCAGGCGAAGACCGGAATGCTCTACTGTGACGGAATTGTCAATCCCGTCAGCTACGGCGCGCTCGTCGTGGGCGCGGACGCCATGCATCCGGCGCTCTACAATCTGCAGTACCCGAATTACATGGAAGACTGTAAAAAGCACGGAAAGCGTGTGCATGTCTGGACGGTCAACGAGGAGCAGTACATGCGCATGGTGTGCGAGATGCAGGTGGACGCCATGATTACGAATTATCCGGACGTGGGCAGGCGGATCGCTGCCGAGTATCTGGACGGAACGCTGACACCGGAGCTTGTCCGCGTGATAAAGAAGCAGGGGAATCAGGCATGACGCCGGAAAATAAAAAACGCGCGGGAGCGGAGGATGCAGGTTATGCCGCCTGGATGGCAGAGACAGTAGAGCCTTATCTGAAAGAGCACGGCGAGAAGGGCTATCTTAAGATGGCAGATGGTATGTCGATTGCTTACAGACGTTATTGTCTGCCGAATGCAAAAAAATGCGTAGTGATTTCCCACGGCTTTTGCGAATTCGCGGAAAAATATAACGAAGTCGCATACCGTTTTCTGCAGGAGGGATACTCGGTCTATGTGCCGGAGCATCGGGGACACGGCTATTCCGGGCGCGAGGTGGATGACCTGGAGCTGGTGCATGTGCAAAGCTATGACAGTTATGTCACGGATTTTGCGCGGTTTGTGGAGACGGTCGTAAGCCCCAGGGAGGAACACCGGATCGTGTTTGCACATTCGATGGGAGGCGCCATTGCGATCCTTGCACTGGAACGTTATCCACAGCTGTTTGAGGCGGCAGTTCTCTCCGCACCGATGTGCGCCATGCAGACCGGAAAATATCCGCGGTTTGCTGCACGGCTGCTGGCGGAGTTCTGCTGTCTGGCCGGAAAAGGAAAATGCTTTGCCACACTGGCGGGACAGCAGGGATTTTCAGAGGCACCGCAATTTGAGGGGAGCAGCTGTCTCTCAAGAGAGCGTTATGACTATATGTTTCAAAAGCGGCTCTTAGAGGAACATTACCGAACCTACGGCGGAAGTTATGCCTGGGTCCGCGCAGGGTTTCGCGCCAGCCGCGAACTGATGCGGCGGGAGAATCTGGCAAAGATCAAGGTGCCGGTGCTGCTTTTTGCAGCAGGTCGTGACCACATGGTGGATAACGGTGCGATCGCGCGGTTTGCGGAGGAGACGGAGCGGACAAAGCTTTTCTTTATGCCGGATTCCAGACATGAGATTTTTAATGCGGATGAGCGGACGCGTGCGAAATATTATGATGAAATATTCCGCTTTATTAAGGAAGAAGAGGTAAAAGATTATGAAAACAAAAATGAGCAGACTCGAAAAATTCTGGGTACTGTATGATGTCGGAAATTCGGCGTTCACACTTCTGGTGTCGACGATTATACCGATCTACTACAAAAACATGGCATCCGCAAACGGCATCAGCGCCTCGGATTCCACCGCATATTTAAGCTACGCCATCTCGATCTCAACGCTGATTGTGGCGGTTTTAGGACCGGTGCTCGGTGCGGTTGCCGACAATAAGAACCGCAAGAAGCCGCTGTTTACATTTTTCATGATGATGGGAGTGCTCGGCTGTGCGGCGCTTGCGATTCCGCGGACATGGATTCTGTTCCTTGCCATTTTTGTGATTGCAAAAGTCGGATTTTCCGGAAGCCTCATTTTCTATGATTCCATGCTTGTGGATGTCACGACGGATGAGCGGATGGACGAGGTGTCCTCCCAGGGATACGCGTGGGGATATATCGGAAGCTGTGTGCCGTTTGTGGCGAGTCTCGGACTGATCCTCGGCGCAGATGCGATCGGCATTTCCGGCACGGTTGCGATGATGATTGCATTTTTTATCAACGCGGCATGGTGGGTGGCTGTGACACTCCCGCTGCTGCGGAACTACCAGCAGAAATACTATGTGGAAGCGGGCGGCACCAATGTGCGCGAGATTTTTTCCAGACTGGGAGAAGTTTTTGCAGAAATTCGGAATAACAAAAAGGTGCTGTGGTTTCTGGCAGCGTTTTTCTTCTATATTGATGGGGTGTACACCATCATCGAGATGGCTACTTCCTACGGAAAAGATGTCGGAATCAGTGACACCAGCCTTCTTCTGGCATTGCTTCTCACACAGATCGTGGCATTTCCGTGCGCGATTCTGTTTGGAAAACTGACACAGCGTTTTGCATCGGCAAAACTCATTTCGGTATGCATCGGCGCCTATTTTGTAGTTGCGGTCTATGCGCTCTGGCTCGATCAGGCATGGAAGTTCTGGATGATGGCAACATTCGTAGGAGTATTTCAGGGAGCCATCCAGGCGCTCTCCCGTTCCTACTACGCCAGGATCATCCCGAAGGAAAAGTCGACGGAGTATTTCGGCATCTTCGATATTTTCGGAAAAGGAGCGTCTTTTATGGGAACAATGCTGATGGGAATCACCACGCAGCTGTTTGAGACATCAAGAGCCGGTGTGGCAGCGATCGCCGCCATGTTTGTTGTGGGATTTATCTGCTTTCAGATGCAGCGCCGATGCATGGCGGGGGAGACGTCACAGAGCGGTGCGATAGGAGGCGCAGCGGGTTTTGCCAAAGAATGATTCTAAAAAGAAAAAGAAGCGAATAGAAATAAAGGAAAAACAAAACGGAGAACAAAAATTGCCGAATGAGGACCTGTTGAGTGAGAAACTGTTACGGCCGATGGTGCAGCTATCCTATGCCGCCGCCATGGATCTCGTACAGGCACGATTAAGACTGATCAATGCTGACCTGACGGAACAATGCCACCGTCAGGTCATTCGCAATATGTCCTGCCGCATCAAGACGCCGGACAGTGTGATAAAAAAACTGAAAAAGAAAGGGCGGGAAGTCTCCTTTGAGGAGGCGGTGCAGACTCTCAATGACATCGCCGGCATCCGGGTCGTGTGCTTTTTCTGCGACGACATCTACCGGATTGCGGATGCCATCAAGAAGCAGAAGGATTTTCATATTATCAAGGAAAAGGATTATGTAAAAAATCCCAAGAAGAGCGGCTATCAGAGTATTCATGTGATTGCGGGCGTTCCGGTGACGTACAACGATGCAGTCACAGAGATCCGTGTGGAGATCCAGATCCGCTCGTTTGCAATGGATTACTGGGCGGAGCTGGACACACAGATGTGTTATAAGAAGGATGCCGGACAGATCGCCAATGTGGAGCGCGAGACCCGCGGCTACTCGGATGTGATCGCAAAGGTGGACAATAAGATGTTAGAGCTGCGCCGGCAGATCGAAATGATGTGACAGGATTTTTACACAGGTTTTACATAAGAGCTCTTCTGCATTTTACATTCCTCCCGTAAAGTAAACCATGTTCTAAGAAACGAGGTAAAAGAAAAAACGGAGAAGAAATTCCGTAAAATTGAATGGAGGATTCAAAATGAAGAAGAAAGTAATGTGTATGTTATTGACAGGTGTTATGGCAGCGAGCATGTTCGCAGGATGCGGCAGCAGTGAGACAGCAGACACCACCACAGATGCAGCAGCCACCACAGATGCAGCAGCCACCGCGGACGCAGCAGATACCACAAGCGAAGCTGCACCGGCAGGGAATGCAGATTTCGATCATACATCAGCAATCGCCGTATATTCCCGTGAGGATGGTTCCGGCACAAGAGGAGCATTCATCGAGCTGTTCGGTGTGGAAGAAAAAGATGAGAGCGGCGAGAAAGTGGATAACACCACAGAGGAAGCGATCATCACCAACAGCACGGACGTTATGCTCACATCGGTAGCAGGTGACACCTACGCAATCGGTTATGTATCCCTCGGTTCCTTAAATGACACGGTAAAGGCAGTAAAGATCGACGGGGCAGAGGCTACCGTAGAGAACATCAAGAGCGGTACCTACAAGATCGCAAGACCGTTCAATATTGCAACAAAGGGCGAGGTCAGCGAGGCTGCACAGGATTTCATCAACTACATCATGAGCGGTGACGGACAGAAAGTAATCTCCGACAACGGTTATATCGGAGATGATTCCGCAGCAGCATTCGAGTCCAACGGAGCAGAAGGCAAAGTCGTAGTCGGCGGTTCCTCTTCCGTATCTCCGGTAATGGAGAAACTGATCGAGGCTTACAAGGCAGTCAATGCAAACGTGGAGATCGAGCTTCAGACAAGTGATTCTACCACAGGTATGACCGGCGCAGCAGACGGCACACTCGACATTGGCATGGCTTCCCGCGAGTTAAAGGATTCCGAGACTGAGGAAGGACTTACCGCAACGAAGATCGCCATGGACGGTATCGCAGTGATCGTAAACCAGGAGAACCCGGTAGAGGATCTCTCATCTGACACCGTAAAGGGTATTTTCACAGGCGGGACAACAACCTGGGATGCAGCAAACTAGGACGGACAGCAGAAATAGCATAGCAGGACGGACCGGGGGAACAGAATGTTCTTCCGGTCCTTTCGTGGAACATACACATTATTTAGGAAAAACCTGTAAATGGAGGTTCTGATGAAAAAAAGAGAGAAGATCATGGAATATGTATTTCTGCTGGCTGCGGTCATCTCCATCGTGGCGGTGGCGCTGATCTGCATATTCCTGTTTGCAAACGGAATTCCGGCAATGAAGAAAATCGGATTTGTGGAATTTCTGACCGGAACCAAGTGGAAGCCGGGAAACAATAAATTCGGTATCTTCCCGATGATACTGGGAAGTATCTACGTCACCGGAGGCGCGCTGATCATCGGTGTGCCGGTCGGTGTACTCACATCTGTTTTTATGGCAAGATTTTGTCCGGAAGGACTGTACAAGCTCTTAAAGCCGGTCGTGAATCTGCTCGCGGGCATTCCGTCTATTGTATACGGATTTTTCGGACTGGTTGTGCTCGTGCCGTTTATCCGGGAACATTTTAAGAACAGCAACGGACAGAGTATTCTCTGTGCGTCGATTCTTCTGGGAATCATGATCCTGCCGACCATCATCGGAGCGTCTGAACCGACGATCCGCGCAGTGGAACAGAGTTACTACGAAGGAGCGCTGGCACTCGGGGCAACGCATGAGCGAAGCGTTTTTACCGTTGTGGTACCGGCGGCAAAATCCGGTATTCTGGCGGCGGTCATCCTCGGTGTCGGACGTGCACTCGGGGAGACGATGGCGGTCATGATGGTTGTGGGTAACCAGCCGCGTGTCCCGAACAGTATTCTGCAGGGCGTCCGCACACTGACGACAAACATTGTCATGGAGATGGGCTATGCGACGGATCTGCACCGGGAGGCGCTGATCGCTACCGGTGTGGTGCTGTTCGCGTTTATCCTGATCATCAATCTGTGCTTCTCGGCAATCAAGCGAAGCGGAAAGGAGTAGGGGATGGAGCAGATAAATCCAATCAACAAAGTTACATTGAAAGATAAAATGAAATCCTATACCAGACATCCCGGCTCTTTGATCCTGCTGCTTCTGGTTTTGATTGCAGCCGCGCTCACGGTGGTGACGCTGCTTTTCCTGGTGGGCTACATTCTCATCAGCGGCATTCCGTACTTAAAGCCGAGCCTGTTTGCGTTACATTATAATTCGGACAACGTGTCCATGCTCCCCGCCATCATCAACACGGTGGAGATGGTTGTGGTCTCGCTGCTGTTTTCCGTGCCATTTGGTGTGGGGGCGGCAATCTACATGATCGAATATGCCAGAAAGGGCAATAAATTCGTGGAGGTTGTCCGTCTGACCGCGGAGACGCTGACCGGTATTCCTTCCATTATCTATGGTCTGTTCGGTATGCTGTTTTTCAACATTGCACTGCACTGGCGCTATTCCATGCTCTCCGGAGCGGCGACGCTCGCCATCATGGTGCTGCCGACGATTATGAGAACCACGGAGGAGGCGCTTTTGTGTGTGCCGGATTCCTACAGAGAGGGAAGCTTCGGGCTGGGCGCCGGAAAACTGCGGACGATTTTTAAGATTGTGCTTCCGGCGGCAATCCCGGGAATTCTATCCGGTATCATTCTCTCGATCGGACGTATCGTCGGAGAGACCGCGGCGCTCATTTACACGGCGGGTACCGTGACCGGTGTGGCGGGACTCATGGATTCCGGGCGTACGCTCGCCATCCACATGTATGTGCTTTCTAATGAAGGTTTACATAAAAATGAAGCAAATGCGACTGCAGTGGTGCTGCTTGTTATTGTCCTTCTGATAAATGGAGTCTCATCCCTGATCGCGAAGCGGTTTGAGGCAGTGAAAGAATAGCGCACAGCGCGGAAATGAGGAAAACATGGGAGAAAAGTTTAATATATCGAATCTGAATCTGTATTACGGCGATTTCCACGCGCTCAAGGACGTGGATCTGTCCATTAACGAAAAAGAAATTACCGCATTTATCGGTCCGTCCGGCTGTGGAAAATCCACCTTTTTAAAATGCCTGAACCGCATGAACGATCTGGTACAGGGATGTAAGATCACGGGACAGGTGCTGCTCGACGGGGAAGACATCTACAGCGGCATGGACGTGAATCTGCTGCGCAGGCGTGTCGGCATGGTATTCCAGAAGCCGAATCCGTTCCCGATGAGCATTTACGACAATATCGCATACGGACCGCGCACGCACGGCATCCGTTCCAAGACAAAGCTGGATGAGATCGTGGAAAAATCCCTGCGTGATGCGGCGATCTGGGACGAGGTCAAAGACCGGCTGAAAAAGAGTGCGCTCGGAATGTCCGGTGGACAGCAGCAGCGTCTGTGCATCGCGCGTGCGCTGGCGGTCGATCCGGAAGTGATTCTGATGGATGAGCCGACGTCTGCGCTTGACCCGATCTCGACCTCGAAGATCGAGGATCTTGCGGTAGAACTGAAGAAAAAATATACGATCATCATGGTGACGCACAACATGCAGCAGGCGGTGCGTGTATCCGATAAGACCGTATTCTTCCTGCTCGGCGAGGTTATCGAGAGCGGAGATACGGAAAAACTGTTCTCTGTGCCGCAGGATAAGCGGACAGAGGATTACATTACCGGACGTTTCGGTTGACGAAAGGAGCGAACAATGAGAAACAGATTTGAGAGACAGCTGTTGGAACTGAACAATGAACTGATCCAGATGGGAAGCATGATTGAGCGCGCGATCGAGATGGGAATCTCCGCACTGGTGCGCCAGGATGTGGAGAAGGCGAAGAAGGCGATCGCCTACGACGAGGAGATCGACGAGCAGGAAAAGACCGTGGAGTCGCTCTGCATGAAGCTGCTGTTGCAGCAGCAGCCGGTCGCAAAGGATCTGCGTCTGATCTCCGCGGCATTAAAGATGATTACCGATATGGAGCGGATTGGAGATCATGCGGCGGATATTTCCGAGATGACGATTCTGATGTCCGACGCGACATACGAGCGCAGCGCGATCAATATTGATCTGGTGGAGAGCATGGCGAAAGAGACCACCGATATGGTTATCAAATGCGTGGATGCGTTCGTCAACAAGGATCTGGAGCTGGCGCGCACGGTGATTGCGCAGGATGACGTGGTCGATGATCTGTTCGCGGACTTTAAGCAGCAGCTGATCAAAAAGATCAATGAGAACGTCAAAAACGGCGAGCAGGCGACGGATATGCTCATGGTGGCAAAATATTTTGAGCGTATCGGCGATCACGCGACAAACATTGCCGAGTGGGTCATCTATTCGATCACGGGAGAGCACGAGAAGTAGAAAATTGGTCTAAAAACCGTGATTTTACACAGATTTTACATAAAGCTTACCGGAAAATTACCTGAAATTAAAAAATTTTACCGACTCCTTGGATTGTAATTGCAAAACGTCAAAAAATACGTTATAAATGATTATGTATGCGTATGTAAAAAAGATGTAAAGCAATGAGATGCAAAGGAGATTAGAATGGATATTTTTGGAGTACTGTCCCTGATTGGCGGGTTGGCATTATTCTTATACGGAATGCATGTGATGGGTGCCGGACTGGAGAAGATGTCAGGCGGAAGGCTGGAGCGCATCCTGGAGAATCTGACATCGAATCCGTTAAAAGCGGTACTGCTCGGTGCAGGTGTCACAGCGGTCATACAGTCATCTTCCGCGACGACGGTTATGGTCGTCGGATTTGTAAATTCCGGTATTATGAAGCTTTCACAGGCGATCGGAATCATCATGGGTGCCAATATCGGTACGACGATTACCGCATGGCTGCTCAGCTTGACGGGAATTCAGGGAGACAACCTTTTTATAAATATGTTAAAGCCGACATCGTTCTCACCGATTCTGGCTTTGATCGGTATTATTCTGCTGATGTCCGGCAAGAGCGATAAGAAGAAGATCACCGGAGAGATTCTGCTTGGATTCGTTGTGCTGATGTACGGTATGTCGGCGATGAGTGGTGCGGTGGAGCCGCTTGCGGACGTGCCGGAGTTCACGAACCTGCTTACCATGTTCAAGAATCCGGTGCTTGGAGTGCTTGCAGGAGCGCTGCTTACGGCGGTCATCCAGAGTTCTTCCGCTTCTGTCGGTATTTTACAGGCGCTTTCGGTAACCGGCGGATTTACATTTGGCACAGCGATCCCGATTATTCTGGGACAGAACATCGGTACCTGTGTGACGGCAATGCTCTCCGCAATCGGTGCGAACAAGGGTGCAAAGCGTACCGCGTTTGTACATTTATATTTCAACATGATCGGTACGGTTCTTTTCCTGTGCCTGTTTTATCTGGGGAATGCCATTTTCAGCTTCCCGTTTACGAACGACGTCGTAAATGCGGCGGATATTGCGCTGGTTCACAGTATTTTTAATGTATTTACCACTCTGGTTCTGCTTCCGTTTACGAAGGGACTGGAGAAGCTGGCATATCTTACGATTCCGAAGACAGAGGATGAGAAGAAGACAGCAAACGATGCGTTTGTAATCTTGGACGACAGATTCCTCTCGTCCCCGGCATTTGCGATTGAGCAGTGCCGTTCACTGGTAAGCCAGATGGCGGAGATGACAAGAGATGGATTCCTGGAGGCGATGGACGTGCTGGGCGAGTATTCGGAGGAGAAAGCACAGGATGTCATTGACAAGGAGAACCGGGTCGATGTCTATGACGACAAGATCACCGCATATCTGACGAAGCTGAGCAGTGAGAATCTGTCCTACAAGGACAGCCTACAGGTGACGTCGCTGCTGCACTGCATTACGGATTTTGAGCGTATCTCCGATCACTCGATCAATGTGGTGGAGAGCGTACAGCAGATGCGCAAGGAAAATCTGACGTTTTCCAGGAAGGGCGAAGAAGAGATGAATCTCTACGGTGCAGCAATCCGTGACATTCTGACAAGAACCACGGATGCGTTTGTGAACAACGATCAGGCACTGGCACATACGGTGGAGCCGTTAGAGGAAGTAATTGATGAATTAAATAAAGATGTGAAGAAACATCACATGAAGCGGCTGCGCAAGGGCAAATGCAGTATGGAACTGGGACTGCTCCTGTCGGATCTCGCCATGAATTATGAGCGTGTGGCAGACCACTGTTCCAATATTGCCGTGTACATGATGCAGCTGAAGGATACACAGCTGGAGGAGCACAGTTTTACAGAGCAGCTGGATGAGGCGGAGAGCGCAGAGTTCACCAGACTGCTGGATGAGTTCGGAAGCAAGTACGCGCTGTAGTCTGTATCTTCGATCTGGTGTGCACAGGGAGCTGTGGAAGAGAGGAGAACAATGGCAACCATTTATATTGTGGAAGATGACGTCAACATCCGTGAGATTGAGCGCTATGCGCTGAAGAACAGCGGATATGAAGTGGAGGAATTCGAGAGCGGTGAAAGCCTGTTCAAACGGCTGGAGCGGGCGGTTCCGTCCCTTCTGCTGCTAGACATCATGCTTCCGGATGAAGACGGTCTGGAGATTCTGGGAAAGCTCCGGGCGAATAAAAATACGGCAGCCATTCCGGTCATTATGGTCACCGCAAAGACCAGTGAGCTGGACAAGGTCAAGGGACTGGATCTCGGAGCGGATGACTATATCACGAAGCCGTTTGGCGTGATGGAGCTGATCTCCAGAGTAAAAGCGCTGCTGCGCAGGACGCAGAGTGCGGCGGAGGAGACAAAGATCTGCCACGGCGAGATCCGGATGGACAACGACAAGCATGCGGTATTTGTCGGGAATGAGCCGTGTGAGCTGACGTTCAAGGAATACGAATTGTTGAAATATCTTATGATCAATGCGGGGATTGTTCTGTCCAGAGACAAGATCATGGATCAGGTATGGGGCTTTGAGTACGAGGGCGAGAGTCGGACCGTGGATATGCACATCAAGACATTGCGCCAGAAGCTTGGGGCGGCGGGAAGCTGCATCAAGACGATCCGCAATGTGGGATATATGATCGAGTAGACAAAAACCTATGAAGAAAAAATTAAATTCCAAATTTATGTTGATTGCGGCAATCGCCATTCTGGTGACTGCCGTATGTTCTATCGGGCTGTTTTACAGCATTCTGGTACAACAGATTTATGATGACTTAAAGGCAAATGCACATGTGATCTCCCGGCTGGATTTCGAGGATGCGTCGCAGGAAGTGTGCGATCAGCTCTCCGAGGATGGGCTGCGGATCACCCTGATTGCTTCGGAGGGAACCGTGCTTTACGACAGCATGGAGGACGAGACGAAGATGGAGAATCACAGAGGGCGTCCGGAGGTCGAGCGGGCGCTTGCAGTCGGGGAAGGCCGCGGGATGCGCAAATCGACGACTTCCGCGGAGCACACATTCTATTATGCGATGCGCCTCTCAGACGGAAATGTTCTTAGAATCGGAAAAGAGAGCGGCAGCATCTACCATCTGGCATGGAATATGACGATGCTTACGCTGGGTGTGGGATTGTGTGTATTCCTGGTGTGCGCCTTTTTTGCAAAACGCATGACAAAGCGCTTTGTGGAGCCGATCGAAAAGATGGCGGACAACATTGTGCTTGTCGATGAGCGGGAAGTATACGAGGAGATGCGTCCGTTTGTGTCGATGATCAAGCAGCAGCATATGGATATCTTAAACCATGCACAGATGCGGCAGGAATTTACCGCGAACGTATCGCATGAACTCAAGACCCCACTCACGGCGATCTCCGGCTACGCGGAACTGATCGCAAGCGGCATGACCAACGAAAGCGATACCGAGCATTTTGCAAATGAGATTCACCGGAGTGCGGAACGTCTGCAATCTTTGATTAACGACATCATCAAGCTCTCGGAGCTGGACAACAGCGACCTTAAGCTGGAGTTTGAGCCGATCGATCTCTATGCGCTGGCGACGACCTGCATCGATCAGATGCAGATTGCGGCGCAGAAGAACGAAGTCACATTGCTGCAGGAAGGCGAGCCGGTCACGATCAACGGCAACAAGACGCTCATCGAGGAACTACTCTACAATCTGTGCAGCAATGCCGTGCGCTATAATAAGAAGGGTGGCAGTGTGACCGTCATTACGGGCATGAAGAACCAGAGACCGGCACTCACAGTGCGCGACACCGGCATCGGCATCCCGAAGGAGCAGCAGGACCGTGTCTTTGAGCGGTTCTACCGTGTTGACAAGAGCCGTTCCAAGTCGACGGGCGGTACCGGACTCGGGCTTGCGATCGTAAAGCACATCGTCGTGCAGCACGAAGCCCAGATCGAGCTCTCCAGCGAGGAGGGCGTGGGCACCGAGGTGACGGTAATCTTCTAGCCCGCGCGACGCGGCAGAAACCGGGGCGCTTTGGTATATTATGACGGCGGCCGGAGAAATCCGCCGGATTCTGCCGATTGCCGGGAGTCGCGATTCGATCGCAAAACCGGCGGTTTCTAACCATGCTGTTCTCACATCTGCGATCGTCCGTGTCTTTCCAAGCTTTGAACACGCTATGGGGAGTGTTCGCACAGCAAAAGACAATTTTAAAATTTTTGTGCAGTGCTTGGCACACCGGTGAGCAAAATATAAGAAATTGTCGCAATAAGCAAAGATCTCTTTGAAGTGATAAGTAATATTACAGGAATACCAGAGAACAAAAAGTTCCAGAATAAACAGACGGCGGCAAATTCTTTGAAGCAAAATTCGTGTATTTCTTCCATGCCGTGGCTGGCATCCCATTCCGTGTCTTGGCCACGTTTGGACACTCACGGAGTGTGTCCGACAAGCCGCAGACAATGAGCGGACTATCACGGATGCCAGCTGCGGCATGGTTAGAAATACCGGATTTTGCGGTCAGACTTTGCCGCCGCATGTTTATCTGGAACTTTTAAGTATCTATTTCCCGTAATATTACTTATCAAAGCAAAGTGCGATATGCTTATTGTGACAGTTCCTTTTATTAAATCTGTAAAGAGGTGTGCCAAGCGCTGCCCAAAAGTCCACTCATTGTCTTTGCTGTGCGGACACACCCGCATAGAGTGTCAAAGCGTGGTAAGAGACACGAACCCGGATGTTCCAGTCGGCATGGAAGAAACCGCGCTATTTTGCTCAAACGAATCGTGACTCCCGGCAGCCGGCAGAAGCTTGCGGATTTTTTCCGGACGTCAGCATGAATTGCTGAACCGCCCCGTTCTATGCCGTGTGGAGCGCCTGCCGGGAGATTGCTGTCTCGGCGTCGGTGTCCGCGTCGTGCAGGCGGTGGTACTCTTCGATAAAACCGTTCATTTTGCCGGCTTCGGCGGCAAGCTCTGCGATGACGTTGTTGACGCTCTTGAAGCGCTCTGCATTGTCGGTACACATTGCGTTGGTCTCCTCCGCGGAGGCACTGATCTCCTCGCTTGTCGAAGAGAGCGTGTTGGTCTCATCGACCAGCATGGTGTTGGTTTCCTTTAAAATGCGTGTCTTCTCTGAGATGGCGGCGGCATTCTGTTCAAGGCCGGTCAGACCGGAGCGGATGCCGCTGAAATTTTCTTCAATATCATGAATCATGCTGACCTGATTGCCGATTTTGTCCATGACATGATCCATGGAGGCAATCGTGTCGCCGGCATTTTTGTTCAGCTTTGTGATGATTTCTTCAATATTTTCAGTGGACTGTTTGGTCTGCTCGGAGAGCATGCGGATCTCCTCCGCGACAACAGCGAACCCCCTGCCTGCTTCCCCTGCGCGCGCTGCTTCTATCGTGGCGTTCAAGGCGAGAAGATTGGTCTGTGCGGAGATCTGCTGGATAATGCTGATAATTTTTAACATGTCCTGCGTATGTGCCTGCAGTGCAGTCATATTTTTCTTGACGAGCTTATTCTCGGATTCTACTTCCTCCGTCTGGGAGACAATATTGCTCACAAGCGCCTGACCGGTCTCTACATTTTTACCAGAAGACTGGGAGATGTTGGTAAGTGCGTCTGCGATCGACACGGTATCGGCAATGATGTCCTGAATCCGTCCGGTCATGGAAGCCTGTTCCTGAATGCTTGCGACTGTGCTCTCCATGCTTACGGTAATGTCGCCCATTGCCTGGCTGACGCAGCCGGTTGCCTCTGTCATCTCCTCGATCAGCGCATGAATGGACTGGGTGGATTCATTGACGGATGTGCCGACGGTCACGATGGAATTCATCATATCCTCCTGCTTTTTCTTGTGGGCTTCCAGTTCGGCGAGCTCCTCTGTGTTGTGCAGGACGGCCACGCGGGACGCCAGGCAGGTGATTGTGTTGATGACAATAATAATGGAGCAGATGACAAAGATCATATTGGTTTCGGAAAGAGAGTTGGTTCCAAGCACATGGACAGAGTAAACACCGTTTAAAATACAGCAGACCATATTTAATACACCGGCGCAGATTTCCAGCTTCAGGTCAAAGTACATTAATAGTGCGACAAGTATGGGAATCATAAAGAGATTATAGACAAAAAGTTTTGAGGATAGACAGCTGACTTCATAAATGATCAGAAAGCATGTAAGCGCGACATTGCGGTAGCGTATGGAAACTGGATTAAAAAAATAGAACAATGTACTAACAGCTGCAGGGAGGGCAATCATGCCAGCAATGACAAAAAGACGGAAAAGAGCATGATTTCCCTGCAGAATGGTTCCGATAAACAGAAACATCATATAGATGGAAATGATGAGAACTGTAAGCATCAGACAATAGTTGGCACGCTTTGTGGAGCGTTCCTGTAACGTTAACTCTCTTGAATCGTTCATGATAGACCTCCTTTTCCTGTACGAAAGTACCAGATGTTTGTGATACTAACATAGACCTTGGTGCAGGTCTAAGGTCAATAGGAGGTTGAAAAAATCAGGAGTCTTCCAGCGGAAGATATACTTCGTAATAATCCAGGATGACATCTGGCTGTGCTATGCTGAAGACGTAGAAAGCGTAAGCTTCCGGTTTGCAGGAAAGCTGATGCTCCCCGGCGTATTTCAGGACGGCGGAGAGATCCCAGCACATCTCATGCTCGGTCGGAAATGCGGTTACGGTGTAGAGACAGCGGCAGCTTTCCCGTCTGGGCAGATTGGCTGGATTGAGTGGAGTGAGCGCAAGCATGGGCTCGCGGATCGCGAACTGGAGAGCACTGACCTGACAGGAACCGGACGTTTCAACGGAGAGAATGTAGCTGAAATTCCCCATAGGAAACAGTGATGAGTGAAAGACATCTTTTAACGTGCGGTAGCCTAAAAAGGCAGAATCTTGATGGTAAAGTGGATAGACTGCGGGAAGCGTCCGGATGCTTATAGTGCGGCTGCCTTCATCCAGGGTATCCAGATGCTGTTTCATATAGGACATCTGCTCCACTTCAAGTGTGAGACGCGCAATCTCTTTTTTGCGGGAATCAATGAAACCGGAAAAACCATCGGAGATATCTTCCAGTGTAGACACTTCGACAAGGCGCTTGATCTCGGCAATGCTCACATGTAGCCTGCGGTAGAGACAGATTCCCATGATGCGGTGAATCTGCTCGGTGTTATAGTAGCGGTAGCCGTTTTCCGGATTGCGCGTGGGCGTGACAAGTCCCTCCTTCTCGTAGAGCCGGATGGCATCCGTGGAGATATTAAGTAAAGCGGCAACTTCATGGATCGTATATTGTATCATGACAGACCTCCATAGAAAATAAGAAGTATTTCAATCACAAGATATGTCTCATTGTACCATATTCTGACAAAAAAATTAAAAGAAAAGAATGAAGAAAAAAGGATTTTATGGTACAATAATACGTCAGAGAACAGAGGGCAAAAGCAGGAGGAGAGGTTATGTTTTCCGTATCGGATATCAAGGAGGATGTGTATCCGGCAGTCTACCGGAGAGGAAAGGAATTATATGAGACAGGGGGCGTGCTGGATTTTGCGTATGATATTTACCTGGAGCATGATCTGCCCGTCGCCGAAGTGCGGGCGGAAGTCCGTGGAAGAGAACAGGGCAGCTACCGGGTGACGGTAGTTGTCGATGAGGAATACGGCTCGGTGTCGAGCAGCAACTGTACCTGCGAGGCATTTTATAATTATGAGGGGATGTGCAAACACTGTGTCGCAGCGCTTCTTGCCTACGTCAACCGCAGACAGGCGAAGGACATTCTGGCTGCGAAGCGCACCGGACATGAGGTGGGAGAGCAGGGAAGCGCCGCGGAGGAGAAGCCTGCCGCCCCGATGCAGACGGCGGGAGCGTTCAAGACGCTTTTGAACCAGTATTCACTGCGTGCCGGCGTGAGCTATCTGATTCCGGAGAGCGTCTATGGAAAGGTGGAACTGGAGCCTTATTTTAAGATGGATTACAGTTATGCGACGGTGGAGTTTAAGATCGGGATGGAGCAGAAGTATGTATTAAAGAATATTTCTGCCTTTTTACATTCCATCGAGCGGAATGAAAAGGTGCATTACGGAAAAAAGCTGGACTTTTATCACAACAGACAGGCATTTACAGAAGATGCATGGCGGATGGTAGAGTTTATGCGGATGCAGGATGACGACAAGAAGCGCCAGAGCAGATTTCATGCCTATTATGCTTACACCGGGGGATATGAGCGCACGATGGAGCTCGATGAGGTCGGCATCGACCGTTTTTTTGACGCCATCGGGGAAATGCCGTTATCTGCCGAAATCGGGTATCTGCCGGAGGAGGAGTATCATGTGCAGGAGGAAGAGCGCAAGCCGAAGCTTGAGATACGCGCAGGGGCGTCCGGTGTGTTCCTTGTGCTGGAGGATCTGCACGTCATAAGGGGAAGCAGATTTTACTATTTTTATGAAGACGGCATGATCTATCGCAGCAGTGAGGCTTTAAAGGCGAAGGCGGGAGATTTTTTTGACTATATGGAGCGCCAGACCGGCGGGGAATGTTATATTGCCGCGGAGGAACTGCCGTCGTTCTGCAGGGATCTGCTACCGCTTTTAAGGGAGACGTTCCGGGTAACGGCGGAGGGCTTCGATGAGACGCTCTATGTCCCGAAAAAGCCGGAGTTTGAGCTGTATCTGGACAAGCAGGACAACCAGACGGTCGGTGCGAAGCTGGTCGCTGCCTACGGGGACGACAAATATAACGTATTACAGAAGATTGAGCCGGGCGAGGTCCGGGATCTCGGGGAGGAGATGCGCGTGCGCACGCTGGTCGAGCCGTACTTCAACGAATACGGGCTCGGGCAGACGATATTCATCCTCTCGCACAATGAGGACATGCTCTATCAGCTCATCAGCAGTGGTCTGCAGCGCCTCAGCGAGTATATGTCGATCTACACGACGGAGGATTTCCGGGGAATGAAAGTCGTTTCTTCACCGTCGGTTTCGGTGGGCGTTGCGCTAAAGAGCGATCTTCTGGAACTGCAGATTCACTCGGATGAGATGTCGCGCGAGGAGCTGGCATATCTTCTGACCCGGTACGATCGGAAAAAGAAATACGTCCGTCTGAAAAACGGAGATTTTCTTGATGTGCGCGAGGATGGTCTGGGGCTGCTTGCGGAGATCAGTGAGGATCTCCGCCTGACAGAATCCGGACTGAAAAAAGGTCATGTGAACGTACCAAAATACCGCGCGATGTATCTGGACGCGGCGTTAAAGAGCAATCAGGAGCTTTCCGTTGAGAAAAACCGCGAGTTCAAGGGCATGGTCCGCAATATGAAGACGATCGAGGACAGCGATTATGAGGTGCCGGATTCGCTCCGCAGCATCATGCGCGGCTACCAGAAGAGCGGTTTTCTGTGGTTAAAGACACTGCGCGAGAACGGATTCGGCGGAATCCTTGCGGACGATATGGGACTGGGCAAGACCCTGCAGGTCATCAGTCTGCTCTTGTCGGAACAGGAGAGTGCCAAGGCAGGAGAGCGGGAGTGGCACCGTTCCCTTATCGTATGTCCGGCGTCGCTCGTCTACAACTGGCAGAAAGAGATCAGCCGTTTTGCACCGCAGATCAAGACGACGCTCGTGACCGGACTCGCCACAGAGCGCCAGAGGATTGTCAGACACACGAAGGAAGGGGAAGTGCTGATTACGTCCTACGACCTGTTAAAACGCGACGTGGAGCTGTACCGTGATATGGTGTTTGCGATTCAGGTGATCGACGAGGCGCAGTATATCAAGAACCCTGGAACCCAGGCGGCAAAAGGCGTCAAGCAGATTACTGCGGGTTTCAAGCTGGCGCTGACCGGAACGCCGATCGAGAACCGGCTGAGCGAACTGTGGAGCATTTTTGATTATCTGATGCCGGGATTTTTATATACTTATCAGCGGTTCCGGGAGGAGATCGAGATCCCGATCGTGGTAAACGGGGATGAAAACCGTATGCAGCGCCTACAGCGCATGATCCGGCCGTTTATCCTGCGCCGTCTGAAGGGGGAAGTGCTGCGGGATCTTCCGGCGAAGCTGGAGGAGAATGTCTTCGCGAAGCTCGAAGGAGAGCAGCTTGCGCTCTATGATGCCCATGTGCAGCGCATGAAGGAGAGCCTGGAGGGCAAATCCGAGAAGGAATTCCGTTCCGAGAAGATTCAGATTCTGGCGGAGCTGACGAGACTGCGGCAGATCTGCTGTGACCCGGGACTTCTGTTTGAGGGCTATAAGGGAGAATCCGCGAAGGCGCAGATGTGCATGGAACTGATCGAGAATGCGGTTGGCGCCGGGCACAAGGTGTTATTGTTCTCGCAGTTTACGTCCATGCTGGAGCGTCTGGCGGCAGGGCTTAAGAAGGCAGGGATTGACTACTACATGCTGACCGGTTCTGTCGGCAAGGAAAAGCGCATGCAGATGGTGGAGAGCTTTAACGAGGACGACGTGCCGGTATTCTGTATTTCCTTAAAGGCAGGAGGAACCGGGCTGAACCTGACGGCTGCGGATATTGTGATCCACTATGATCCGTGGTGGAACGTGGCGGTGCAGAACCAGGCAACGGACCGCGCCCACCGCATCGGGCAGAAGCATGTTGTGACGGTCTACAAGCTGGTATCCGAGGGAACGATCGAGGAGAAGATCATTGCGATCCAGGAGCGCAAAAAGGAATTGGCAAAGCAGGTGCTCGAGGGGGAGGGAATGGACTCTGTTTCCTTTACCAAGGAGGAAATTCTCGAACTTCTGGGATAAAAAGGTTGTTTTTTCGACAAATCAGTTGACAAAAAATGTGGGCTGCTATATAGTAAGGAAACAGCATTATTGATGAATGCAGATTCCGTGAGGGAGTAGTTCGCGCAGAGCGTGATTTGTCAACAGACCGGTCGGACAGCCTGACCTGGCAAATCTTAAAGAATGAGACTCATGTATATCTTTGGCTTCACATCGCAGACGGAGACGGGAGCGGTGCGCAGAGGATATACATCAGTCTCTTTTTTATGTGTGCGCCGGCGGAAAATGCATCATTCGGGCTGAATGTGTATGTGTGCCCTGTGGCAGGGGCAAAATAAAATGTGGAGGTTGGTATGGCTGTTTTTATTGAATTGCTGCTCATTGGAGTGGGCCTTTCGATGGACGCGTTTGCAGTGTCGATCTGCAAAGGCCTTGCGATGCGCAGGGTAAACAAGAAGCAGGCGTTTGTGATAGGTCTGTTTTTTGGAGGATTTCAGGCGCTGATGCCGTTTATCGGCTGGGCACTCGGCACACAGTTTGAGAGCTACATTACCAGTATTGATCACTGGATTGCCTTTGTGCTGCTGGCATTCATCGGCGGCAAGATGATCGCCGAGGCGGTGCGGCCGGAGGATGAGAATGTGGAGATCGACAAGATGGATCCGCCGCTCGACGTAAAAGAGATGTTTGTGCTGGCGGTGGCGACCAGCATCGATGCACTTGCGGTCGGAATTACATTCGCATTTTTGAATTATCCGATCGGGGAGGCGGTTACGATCATCGGTCTCACCACGTTTTGTATCTCCATCGGCGGCGTCTATGTAGGCAATTTTTTCGGAAACCGCTATAAGAAAAAGGCAGAACTTGCTGGAGGTATTATCCTGGTGCTGATCGGCGTGAAGATTCTGCTGGAGCATCTCGGGTTTGTGGGATAGGTGCCGGACTACCGGAAGTTGAGATAATTTTGAGAAAATAATTACAGTAGAGAAAACAGAGAGGAATGGAGATTATTATGACAGAAATGCTTTGGGCAGTTGTGCTGCTTGTTGTTGGATTTGTGCTTCTGATTAAGGGAGCAGATTTTTTTGTGGAGGGAAGCTCTTCCGTGGCAAAGATGCTGAAAGTGCCCTCAATCATTATAGGACTTACGATCGTGGCGATGGGGACAAGCCTTCCGGAATGTGCGGTCAGTATTACGGCATCGGTAACGAACAATAATGCACTTGCAGTCAGCAATGCTATTGGCTCTAATATTTTTAATCTGATGGTGGTCTGTGGATTCTGTGCCCTTTTTAATCCACTCTATGTGGAAAAGAGTACGTTAAAAAAAGAATTTCCGTTTTCTGTAGTCTGTGCAGTCTTGCTTTTAGTCTGCGGATATCTGGGAATGCAGCTTGGCAGGGCAGACGGAATCATCCTTCTTATTGTATTTGGCGCTTTTCTGGTCTGGATGGTGCGCTCGGCACTGAAAGCGCGTGCTGCTGCCGGAGATGATGAGTATGAGGTATTGCCGGTGTGGAAATGCATTGTGTTTATCGTCGGCGGTATTGTGGCGATCAAGTTCGGTGGGGATTTTGTTGTAAACGGCGCATCCACGGTTGCCACGAAGCTGGGACTCAGCCAGAATCTGATCGGACTTACGATTGTTGCCTGTGGAACCAGCCTGCCAGAACTTGTGACCTCAGTGGTTGCAGCGCGCAAAAATGAACTGGATATGGCGCTCGGCAATGTGATCGGCTCCAATATTTTCAATATTCTGTTTGTGCTCGGTATCGCAGCAACGATCAGTCCGATCACATTTATCATGGAAAATGTGATCGATATTGTGATTCTGGTTGTGATGAGCGTACTGGTGTGGGCGTTCGCCTGGACGAAGAAGAAGCTGGACCGCTTCGAGGGCATTGTGATGCTGGCGCTCTATGCGGTCTATCTTGTGTATATCTGCATGCGGTAGCATGAAAAGATTTTGAAGAAAAAGATTTTTCCTGTTTTTTCGATTGCTGTAAAGGAAAATTGGCGTTATACTGGGGAAAAGAAAACGACAGGGAGGAAAACTTCATGGAATTTTTTGATAAGTTAAGCGAGTCACTGGTAAGTGCGGGGAAGGATGTCAGCCAGAAGGCGAAGGATGTATCCGAGATTGCAAAGTTAAAGCTGGATATCAAGTCCAAGGAGGACTATGTGCAGAAGCAGTATGAGGAGCTGGGACGCTCTTATTATGAGAAGCACAAGGATGAGGAAGAATGTGAAGAAGCAGAGCAGTTTTTCCTGATCAAGGAAGCTGTGGAGGAGATCGAGCGCATGAAAGCCGAGGTTCTGCGGATCCAGGGTTCTGCAGAATGTCCGAAGTGCGGTGCGAAGATGCCGGAAGGTGCTGTATATTGCAGCAACTGTGGTACGAAGATGGATGATATGTATGAGGAAGAGTAGCAGATACGCGGCATACCTTCCGTTTGTGCTGGTGGCGGTGATCGGACTGGTCTACCACGTCGGGATGAAGCCGATGGCGGGGGACGACATTTTTTTCCGGGATGCCACAAAAGACACGACGCTGTGGGCGTATTTGACGCAGCGCTATCTGACCTGGACGTCGCGCGTAGTGTCGGAGTGTGTACTGGTCAATGTGATACAGTTCCCGGTTTTGTGGAGAATCATTGATTTTCTGCTGTTTGCGACGCTGCCTCTTCTGCTGTCCGGGCTTTTCGGCGGTGGGAAGACGATGAACTGGTGCGCGGCAGCGGCGGTGCTGATTTTTCCGTTTCACGACATGGGTACGGCGGGATGGATTACGACAACAGTTACACATTTCTGGCCGTTCTGGGGATTTTTTTATGTGGCGTGGGTGATAAGGAAGCTTGCGCTTGCGGAGAAAATTCACCCGGCAGCGGCAGTGTCCGCGGTTCCTGTCGCGGTTGTGACAGGAAGTCATGAACAGTATGCCGTGATTATGACGCTGCTGCTCGTGCTTAGCGGCGTGTATCTGTGGAAAGCGCACAGAAGGCCGGGAAATGCAGTGCTTTTTTGGACTCTTGCGGTGATCGATGTGGTTTCACTGCTCGTAATTGCACTCTGTCCGGGCAATGCCGGACGCAATGCGGTCAGTATTGCGGATCTTCCGGTTTATGCGACGTTTGGATTCGGACAGAAGCTGTATCTGGGACTTTTGAGTATTGAGCGCGTGTTTATTGCCAATGCGGACATTGTATTTTTTCTGGTGGTGCTGATCTGGACATGGCTTGTCTGGGAGAAGACAAAAGATTACCGCAGGACGTTTCTCTCGGCGCTTCCGCTGCTCATTCTGTTCGGGCAGACAGTGTTAAGAACTGCATATCCGGGGCTCTCGGGGCTGTTCGTGATGCCGGGGGAGATTCTGGAGTGGAGCTGGAGCGATCTGTCGACGTGGATTCCTATGGTGTATCTGGCAGTGACGGTGGCAGCGATGATTTATGCGCTGTACCAGCTGTTCGGCGACGATCTGTTTACCTTCATCAGCGTGCTGCTTCTGGTGGGGTGCGGCTTTGGTGCCGGGATGGTGCTGGGCTTTATGGCGACGATCTACGTCTCGGGAGAGCGCGTGTATGCGCCGCTGTACGGGATTCTTCTGGCGGTCACACTGTTTGGCATCTGCCGGCAGCGCAGCGTGTGGAAGGAGCCGGCGGCTGTGTCTTCCGCAGTGTTCCTGACGGCGCTGACAGTTGTCTGTTGTGCGGTGAACGTATTGTTTATCGTTTTGTCATTGTAAGACCGGAAGTATAAAAGATAGAATATGAGTTCCATACAGGGAGCAGATTCTGCAGGGCAGAATCTGCTCCCTGTTTTTTTGACACACAGTCAGAGAGAGGATATAATCATTATTAAAAATAAATCCAGTTAAAGGTGAAATGAAGGTTATTGAAGGTATAGGGGTAAACGGAGAGATGGAGTTGAATAAGGAAAAGAAAAATATAATTGGCATTACACAAAGCGGTCTTATATTGGTATTGGTAGTTCTTATTGTCTTTATGATGGTACAGATCAACAGGTTACAGGGGACTGCACGGGTAATAAATTATGCAGGTCTGGTACGTGGAGCCACACAGCGTGAAGTAAAGTTAGAAATTACAGGAAACCAGAATGAAGAATTAGTTCAGTATCTGGATGATATTCTGAGCGGATTAAAATACCAGGATGGACATTATGATCTGGTAAAGCTTCATGATAAAGAATATCAGGATAAATTACAGGTTCAGAGTGACTACTGGGAAAAATTAAAAGTAGAAATTGAAGCGGTGAGAAGCAGAGGATATGAAAATACAGATATTGTAAATATGAGTGAAACTTATTTTAAGATGGCAGATGAAACAGTATCTGCAGCGGAAAATTATTCAGAAAAGATTGCAAGAAAGATTCGTACCATAGAGATTTTGTCAGCACTTGATATGTTGTGCCTGGTAATATTGGTTATTATGCAGACGCTGATGGCAATGAAGATGGCAGTGCAAAACAAGCTGTTAGAACAGAGGGCATATACAGACAGCCATACAGGATTACCCAATAAAAGTGCATGTGAGAAAATACTTAATAATAAAGAGATCATTGATGAACCGACAGCATGCATAATGTTTGATCTAAATAATTTGAAGACGGTAAATGACACAATGGGACATTCGTCAGGAGACCAGCTAATAATGAATTTTGCCCGGCTTTTACGCAGTGTGATTCCGGAAGAAGATTTTGTTGGAAGGTATGGCGGGGATGAATTCATGGCAGTTATATATCATACCAGTAAAGCGGAAGTTGAGGATATTTTAAAATACTTACGCAGGAAAAAAGATAGATTAAATGGCAATGAAAATCCTATGTCAATCGATTATGCATGCGGATGGGCGTTATCCGAAGACTATAAGGAATGTACAATGCAGATATTATTGGATAAGGCCGATTCTTATATGTATGATAATAAACAATTATGCAAGCAGCATACCCTTTAGGTATTTTATGGAGCGTCGGCAGGCTGATCGGAATTGCGTTGGAGCAGCTTGAAAAGTGAAATGTTTTCCCATGTTTTTATTTGACAAAAGAATGCGGCAGTGATATATATAACATATTCTGTTATATATATCACTGCCGCGCTTTTGTTGTGCCGGAAAAATATTGCTCATCATGCCAAAGAAGCGCAGAAATACAGGCAGAAAGTACAGGAGGAGACCGATGCTTACCATCATGGAGCGGAAGAAGGGCGAGTCCGCGCGGGATTACGTGACGCGGGTGCTCATAGACAATATCGTAAACGTACATTTGGAACCGGGGGAGAAGCTGCTGGAAAATGATCTGAGCGGGCAGCTCGGGGTGAGCCGCACGCCGTACCGGGAGGCGGTACTTGCGCTTGCGGAGCGGCAGCTCGTGCATATAAGACCGAAGAAAGGCACCTATGTGTCGCACATTGATTTGAAACTGGTCGAGGAGGTGCGGCATCTGCGCAGCATTGTGGAGACCGAGCTGGCAGTCATGGCATGTGACCTTCTGACGGAGGAAGATCTGGATGTGCTGCGCGAGAATATTGCCATCTGGAAAATGTACATGGAGCGGAAGCAGACGGACAAGATACTGCAATATGACAAGGAATTTCACCGGCATTTCTATGAGATGTGCGACCGGAATTACTGGTATACGCTTCTGGAGAGCCTGTCGCCGCATTTTGACCGCACGACGGTGTTAAGCTTCCGCTGCCGTCCGGTCAACGGCATTGTATCCGACCACGAGGAGCTGGTGGATGCGATTGCGGCGAGGGACCGGGAGCGGGCGGCGGAGACCGCAAGACGGCATATGCTCCGCTACACCGAGAACATCGACACGATCCGGCAGGCGTTTCCGGAATATTTTGCGTAGGAAAGGAGGCAGAGGGTTATGGAACTGGCAATCATTACGGCAAAACAGGTTGTGATACTGTACTGTCTGATCCTGGCCGGGTTTGCGGGTGTAAAGAGTGGTGTCATAAAGCCGGAGGCAAAAAAGGCGTTTTCCAATCTGCTGCTCTACCTGGCGGTGCCGGCGATGGTCATTCATTCCTATATCTCAAAGGCAGACCGCTCCGTGCTTGCCAGACTGCCGCAGACGTTTGCGTTCAGTGTGCTTGCGATTCTGGCCGGACTTGCGATTACGATGTTATGTACCTGCCGGATGAAAGGAAAGGAACGTCCGATCCTGCGGTTTGCCTGTATATTTTCCAATGCGGCATATATGGGGTTCCCGCTGATCGAGGCGCTGTTTAGCGCGGAGGGACTGATCTATGCGAGTGTGTACGTGACGGTGTTCAACATTCTGCTATGGACGGTGGGATTTGGCATGATTACAGGAACGGTGAAACCGAAAGAGGTCGTCCGCACAGTCTGCACAAATCCGGTGCTGATTGCCGTGGTGATCGGACTGGTGATCTACCTGTGCCAGATTCCGGTGCCGGAGGTGATTGAACAGCCGCTCGCGTTGATCGGAAATATGAATACGCCGCTCTCCATGATTATCACCGGAATGATGATCGCCGGAAGCAATCTGGCGCAGATGCTTTGCGACCGGCGCATTTTATCTGTGGTGGGAATCCGCATGCTGCTGATCCCTGCCGTGTGCTTCGCGCTGTTTTTTGCATGCGGCTTTTCCGGGATGGCTGCAGGCGTGGTGCTGCTGCTGGAAGCATGCCCGAGCGCGGCGATCACCTCCGTCTTTGCGGTGCAGTATTCGTATGATGAAGAATTTGCGGCGGGCAGCGTGGTCATTACGACCCTGCTCAGCATTGTGATCCTGCCGGTATGCGCCATGCTTCTGCCGGGAATGTAGAAAACCGCGGGAAGAAGTCATGTGGAAGCCATATAGCGGGAAGAAGCCATATGGCGGAAGAACCCGGAGATGGCATGGGAAGCAGGCAGGATAAGAAAAAGGAGAGAGTCACATGGAAATCAGATGTGTGTATACAGAAGGAAATCAGAATGTCATTCAGGAGGCGGTGGATCGCCTTCCTGCGTCGGGAGGTACAGTAATCGTGCCGCGCGGCGAGTGGAAAAGCGGTGCAATTCATCTGAAAAGCAATGTGAAACTGTATCTGGAAGAGGGATGCGTGATTCATTTCAGTTCCTGCATGGAGGATTACCTTCCGCCGGTATTTACACGCTGGGAAGGCGTGGAATGTTACAATTATTCGTCGCTTATCTACGCGGCAGACTGTGAGAATGTTACAATCTGCGGCACCGGTGTGTTAGACGGTGCGGGAAGCGCGTGGTGGCACTGGAAAAAGCTCCAGCAGAATGCGGCGGATCGCCTGATCCGGGCGGAAAGTCAGGGGATTGTGGTAGAAGAGCGCGTATTTGCGACCAGGGAGGATGCGCTCCGTCCCTCGTTCATCCAGTTCATAAATTGTAAGCACGTAACGTTGGAAGATTTTACGATCGAGGACGGACCGCAGTGGACGATCCACCCGGTGTATTGTGAGGATGTTGTGGTGCGCGGGGTGACGGTGAACACCAAGGGACCGAACACCGATGGCTGCAATCCGGATTCATGTAGAAAAGTGCTGATAGAGGACTGCACCTTTGATACCGGCGATGACTGCATTGCTATCAATTCCGGCATGAACGAGGACGGATGGCGTGTAGGGCGCCCCTGCGAACAGATAGAGGTAAAAAATTGCCGCTTTATAGGCGGACACGCGGCAGTTGCAATCGGAAGCGGAATGTCCGGCGGCATTTGTGATATCTGGATCCACGACTGCGTGGTCAGAGGGACCGAGCGCGGCATCCGCATCAAATCCATGCGCGGGCGCGGTGGCTATGTAAAGCGGATCAATGTGGAACGGATGCAGATGGATGAGATAGAAAAGGAAGCGATCGAAGTGAGCATGAATTATGGTTCCAGCACGGCGATGCCGGTGTCGCAGAAGGCGCCGGAATTTTCGGAGATCCGTTTTGCCCATATAAGGGGAAACCATGCAGCCGTCGGTGTCTCGCTCTGCGGACTGCCGGAAAGTCCGCTGCGAAAACTTACCCTGGAAGACGTATCGATCGCTGCAGAAGACCCGCTGAGGGAAGAGTATGTGGAAAAGTAAAATACTTTTTCTCTGGCGCTCTTGTGCTTATGAACGCTTGACTTTCCGCGGGTTTGGTGCTAATCTTAGAAAAGTCGATACACACAAACACGAGGAAGAAGAGAGTACATCTGCAGATACTTTACAGAGAGATTTCCAGCTGCGCGGTCGCAGCTTGCTGCGAGGAAATGAGGAAGGGCGGATGGAAGATGGCTTTGGAGTGGCAGGACTGAACACTGGACGTTACTAAGGACAGCGATAAGTTCTGACGGGACCGCCTGTTACAGCGGGGGATATTCGTTGCGATATCCGCAGAGGCACAGAGTGCAGATTCTGTGTGAATAGAAGTGGTACCACGGGAGTTATCCCGTCTTCTGGTGGCTGATACAGCCCCGAAGACGGGATTTTTTGTTTTATTAGGAAGGAGCAGACAAAATGAGTGACAAGGGAAAATTTTACATGACGACCGCGATTGCTTACACATCCGGCAAGCCGCATATCGGAAATACGTATGAGATCGTGCTCGCTGATGCGATCGCGCGTTATAAGAGACTGGAGGGCTACGACGTTTATTTCCAGACCGGAACAGACGAGCATGGCCAGAAGATCCAGGAGAAGGCAGAAAAAGCAGGCATTACGCCAAAAGAGTATGTAGACAACGTAGCAGGCGAGGTAAAGCGCATCTGGGATCTGATGAACACGTCCTACGATAACTTTGTCCGCACGACTGACGCAGACCATGAAAAACAGGTGCAGAAGATCTTTAAAAAGCTGTACGATCAGGGAGACATCTACAAGGGATCTTACGAGGGACTTTACTGTACGCCGTGTGAGTCCTTCTGGACAGAGTCCCAGCTGGTGGACGGCAAGTGCCCGGACTGCGGGAGAGAGGTAAAGCCGGCGAAGGAGGAGGCATACTTCTTCAAGATGAGCAAATATGCGGATCGTCTGATCGAGCATATTAACACCCATCCGGAGTTCATTCAGCCGGTATCCAGAAAAAATGAGATGATGAACAATTTCCTGCTTCCGGGATTGCAGGATCTGTGTGTTTCCAGAACGTCATTTTCCTGGGGAATTCCGGTGGACTTTGACCCGAAGCATGTGGTTTATGTATGGCTGGACGCGCTGACCAACTATATCACGAAGATCGGTTATGATGCGGACGGCAATTCTTCCGATTTATTTAAAAAGAACTGGCCGGCAGATCTGCATCTGATCGGCAAGGACATCATCCGTTTCCATACGATCTACTGGCCGATTTTCCTGATGGCGCTGGATCTCCCGCTGCCGAAGCAGGTATTCGGACATCCGTGGCTCTTACAGGGCGGAGACAAGATGAGCAAATCCAAGGGAAATGTGATCTATGCGGACGATATGGTGGATCTGTTCGGCGTGGATGCAACCCGTTACTTTGTACTGCATGAGATGCCATTTGAGAACGACGGTGTGATTACCTGGGAACTGGTGGTGGAGCGCTTTAATTCCGATCTTGCCAACATCCTTGGAAATCTCGTCAACCGTACGGTTTCCATGAGCAACAAGTATTTTAGCGGTGTGGTAAGAAGCACAGGCGTGACAGAGGAAGTGGACGAAGACTTAAAGGCGGTTGTGACCGGAGCCAGAGACAGAGTGGCACAGAAGATGAAGGATCTGCGTGTGGCAGATGCCATTTCTGAGGTATTCGGCGTGTTCCGCCGCTGCAATAAATATATCGATGAGACGGCACCGTGGGTACTTGCGAAGGACGAGGCAAAATCCGACCGTCTGGCAGAGGTGCTTTATAATCTGGCAGAGTCGATTACGGTGGGCGCATCCCTGCTGTACAGCTTCCTGCCGGAGACCGCAGAGAAGATTGTGGCACAGCTTCATACACAACTCCGCGGTTTTGAGGAACTGAATCAGTTTGGTCTGTATGAGAACGGCACGAAAGTGACCGGGACGCCGGAGATCTTATTCGCACGTCTGGATGCAAAGGATGTGATGCCGAAGGTGGAGGCGATCCGCGAGGCACAGAAGAAGGAGTTTGAGGCGGAGCAGAAGGCGCTTGGCGAGGAGGCTCCTGCAGAAGAAAAAGCAGAAGACGTCATCGACATCGAGGCGAAGGAAGAAATCACCTATGATGATTTTACGAAGCTTCAGTTCCAGGTGGGAGAGATCATTTCCTGTGAGGCTGTGGAGAAGTCGAAGAAGCTTCTGTGCTCCCAGGTAAGAGTCGGCAGCGAGGTGAAGCAGATCGTTTCCGGTATCCGTAAATATTACACGCCGGAAGAGATGGTCGGTAAAAAAGTGATGGTACTGGTAAACTTAAAGCCTGCGAAGCTTGCGGGAGTTCTCTCAGAGGGCATGCTTTTATGCGCTGAGGATGCGGAAGGCAATCTGGCGCTGATGACGCCGGAGAAACCGATGCCGGCAGGTGCTGAAATATGTTAAAAGGAGACACCGGAGCAAAACGGACATGGTTTTATGAAAACGGTGCATTTGTGGCGGCGGCGCTTGCCGCCGTCCTTTGGCATGTGGTATTGTCCACGAATGTCGGCGATGATATGGTCTATTTTAAAACCCTTCTGGACGGTAACAGTTCACTCGGCGAGATCCTGGCACATCGCTATGAGACATGGTCATCGCGCATGGTGATCGAGGCGGTGTTAATTCCACTGGTGCACTGTCCGCTGCTCTGGAAAATCCTTGATATTGTCATCTTTACGTCCCTCCCGGTGCTGCTCTGCGGACTGCTGGGTGTGACCGGGCGTGGACGCTGGTTTGTAACCGGACTGGTGCTGCTTTATCCGTTTGCGGATATGGCATCCGCCGGATGGATTGCGACGACGACCAATTATCTCTGGCCGCTCTGGGGCGTTCTGGTGATCGGCATGGTGTTAAAGCAGCTTCGCTGCGGCAGAAAAGTGCCGGTGTGGGAGGCGGCAGCTGCGTTTCTGGCGTGTGCTTATGCGGGCAGCCAGGAACAGGCTGCGGTGCTGCTGCTTCTGCTGCTTGGCATGGAAGTGCTGCATTATATCTCGGAAAAGCGTATGAAACAGCCGCTTCTCTATGCATTGTGCGGCATAGATATTATTTCCCTCATATATATTTTCAGTTGTCCGGGAAATGCAATCCGGAGCGCGCAGGAGATGGCGGGGAGAATGCCGGAGTTTGCTGATTTTACATTCGCAGAGAAGCTCTACATGGGACTTGCCAATGTGGAACGGATCTTTATCGCGGAGCTTGATCCGGTCTATTGCGTTGTGGCAGCAGTGCTTCTGCTACTTGTGTATCGTAAGACAGGCGATTACCGTAAGACGCTTTTGACGGGGATTCCGGCGCTGCTGCTGTTTGGACAGGCGGTGGTGCGCGTCAGCCATCCTTTCTTTGAAAAAGTGTTTGTGCTGCCGGCACAGGCAACCAGCTGGAACTGGGGTGGCGCAATGACCTATATGCCGTTGATCTTTCTGGTACTGTCCGTTTTTGGAATTCTGTACGCGTTGTGGCAGCTGGCGGATGGAGCGTGGAAGCATTACCTGTGGACGGCGTTTTTACTGGCAGGCGGATTTGCCACGGGGGTCGTCATGGGATTTTCACCGACGATTTACGCATCGGCAGACCGGCCGTACCTCTATCTGTATTTCGTGCTGATCTATGTGTGCGCGGATGCCGTGTGGAACATGGGCGGCATGAAGGCTGTCTGGAAGACAGGCAGTTCGGATGCTGTGCGGAAAATGCCGGTGCCGGAAAAACTGATGTTTACCGTACTCGGGCTTCTGGTGCTGGCAAACATTCTGGATGTGACCCGGATGTGCTGGCTGCTTGGAAGGATTCTGTGACCGTTTATAACAGAAATCCGCTGTTTCATGCAGGAAACCTAACGAAAAATCCAATTTCAGCCGATGTATACCATATGAACGGATTCAGTCAGGGATACATTCAGGGAGGAATGTGGATATGGGAATCAGCATCAATGCACCGGGAAGTGTGAACAGTCAGGCATCGATGACAGGCACACTTTCCATCCGAAAAAGCACAAATACATTTGAGCAGATGGCGGGGGTCAGTAGTTCAGGGGGAACCTCGAAAAAACAGCTCAATTATAATCACAGAGATATTTCCGGACAGCTGCTCCGGGCGAAGAAGCCGCAGAGTGCATCCGCGGCGCTGACCCGTGCAAAGAGCAAGGTGTCTATGCTTCAGCGTGCGGCGGCATCCGGACAGTATGATTCCAGGGAAGTGGCGGATGCGCTTGCGCATGCGAGACGGATGGTGCGCTGTGCGCAGCTTAAAGTGCGCAATCTGCGCGAGGAAGAGCGCGAGCAGCAGTCTGCGCAGAAGGAAAACAGTGGTAAGAGCCAGCAGAAGGAACATGAAGTGAAGCGCCGTGTGGCACAGAAAGAGCGTCAACTCAAGCAGAAGGTAGCGATTGAGAATACACAGGAAGTGCTTCGGCAGAAGAAAAAGAAGAACGAGATGGCGCAGAAGCAGCAGAGACACCGCTCGCAGGAGCGGGGGAAGATTGCGGAGGCGGATTTCAAATACATCAAGTCACAGCTCGAGGCTGGCAAAGGCTTTGGCGGCGGCAGTTCTTATTGTGAGGACAGCGGATTTACGCTGGATATCAGTGATGCCGCAATGTCGATGGCGGAACTTGAGATGATGGCACAGAATCAGACCGAAGCGGAGGCAGAGGCGGAAGTGGAAGCGGAGATGTCACTTACCGACGGAGGAACTCTTGCAACTGCGACCGCGGGAGCCGTGCCGGCAGGTACAGGAGCGGGAACTGCATCGGACACAGCGCCAGCCGCTGCCGGCGCATCTGTGGATGTGTCAGTGTGAGAAACAGACGAAAGGGGCTGGATGCTTTAAGCGGGCAGCCCCTTTTGATGTGCTAAGTAATAGGAGAAAAAGATCATGCCGTTCGATTTCAGATGGAAATGCAGATGGAACATTCGTTGGAGAAAAATGTGAGCATTTCTTCCTGCCGGATTTTTGCATCGGATTCCGTGTCTCTTCCACGTTTTGACACTCCACGGAATGTGTCCGACAAACCGCAGACAATGAACGGATTCCCTAGTGTCCCTAGCGGCACTGCTTCACAGACAATATAAAACCGCGCGAATCGAAACTCGCCGTCTTCTGCTATTAAAGTCATGGCAGAAGACGGCGAGTTTCGGTTCGCGCGGTTATGTTTTGCTCGACATAAAGATGGCATTTATGCCATCTGTTGTCTGGTGCCACAAGGGACACACGAGAATCCTAAAATTGTCTGCGGGTTGCGGACACACCCGTGGAGTGTTCAAAACTTGGAAAAACACGGATCATCGCAGATGCAAAAACCGGCGGGTTAGAAATGCAGCATTTTTTGATCCGAATTTCCAGATGAATTCCATCTGAAACCGAAGGGCATATGTTTTTCGTATATTACGTATTAGTTCAGAAGGGGCGGTTCGCTTAAAGCGACAGCCCCTTTCTCTGTCTCGCTGCGACAGCAGTCAGGGCGAACATGGCGGCGGCAAAGAGGAACTGGATGCCGATGCATTTCCAGTAAAAGCCTAGGTCGAAGACTTCTTTTCCGAAGCCCGCCAGCATATTGTTGGCGCGGATGTACCAGTAGGCGGGAAGAAAACGTCCTACGGCAAGTACGGAACCAGACAGCATGGACTGCGGGACAAAGACGCCGCAGAGGAAGGACATGGACAGACCGACGATATTTGCCAGCATATTTAATACGTTGTCATCCGGCGAGAACGTCGAGATGAGCAGGGAGAGTGCAGTCGTAAAAAGCAGAAAGGCAAGGCTGTTCAAGATGGCATAGCCGACATAGGGCTGCAGCATGGCTTTCCGGTAGAATACGAGACCAAGCAGCAGAAAGAGCAGCCAGATGCCGAGACTGTACAGGAGACAGCCGGATGCCATGGCAAGAGTACGTGTTCTTCCGGGAAGAGCGGAGCACGCCGTCCGGGCTTTCATGTCGCGGCTGTTTAAGGTAACCAGAATCGGAGCCATGCCGGCGAACAGGATTGCCAGAAAGATATACGGAAGATACTGGAAGAAATAAAAAACCATGCTGTTGGTGTCGGCGTCGGACATCTGAAAAGATGTGACGGAGACTTTGGGAAGGTCGGAAATGGTATGATCCGTATGGTCGATGGCCTCGGCAATGGTGTCACCGCCCGCCAGGTAGAGCTGCAGTGCCTGCACATACTGCGTAATCTGGTTGTCCACGTACTGGCTGCTGCTGCTTCCCGGAATTGTCAGGGAGGAGACAAGGTCTTTGGTCTCGCCGGCGAGCACCCGGTCTTCAAATCCTTCCGGGATGACCATGGCATAGTTGAGCGTGCGGTAGTAGATTGCATCTAACAGTGCGGTGTCCTCTCCAGGCTCCGGTGTTGTTACCTGGTGGATGGATGCGAGGTAATCGCACAGAGCGCGGCTTGCATCCGTGTTGTCTTCATCTGTAATGGCGATAGAGCGCTGGCTGGCTTTGAAGTTCTCGTTGATGGAATCCTGCGAGAGTGCCGACAGCAGCAGGGTAATCACCGCATAGATGCCCAAATAGATCAATGCGGCATTTCGCCGTTTTTTTGCGATTGCGAAAAATGCTTTAAAGACTGGCATATTTTTTCCTCCTTACCAGTGCAAGACCGCCGAGACAGAAAAGTGCCGAGAGTAACAGGAGTCCTGCGATATTTGTAAAAAACCGTGTGTAGGATGGGTACACGACGAGTGAATACAGCGCATCGGAGATGAGAGCTGCAGGATTGATGCGGTTGAGCAGCGGGCAGAAATCTTCCACAAGTGCACGCATGTTTCCGATCATCAGACCGCTTAAAAAGCAGCAGATCATAATTGCAGCCATCAGGAAACCAAACTTGGTCTCTTTGGAAAACTGCCCGATACAACCGACCAGAAATCCCAGACTCAGCCCGGCAAGACAACCGCAGAGGCAGGTCAGCGCCACACCGCCGAGATGGTTTCCGAAATCAACCTTAAGAACCAGTGTCAGATAGGCAATGGCGATCAGCAAAGAGGAAAACTCAAAAATCAGAGCTCCGGTCAGATCACCGAGGGCGGCAAGCAGCCGGGGAACCGGCGAGACATTGCGTCTGGCACCCAGATCTGACAGATTTGCCCGATTGGAGATGGCGAGCGTGTTGCCGATCATGGCAGCATAGAGGCAGGTCATGGCAATCAGATTAAAAAAGTAAGTAAGGGATTCATCCACGGAGCCGGCACCAAGGGATTCGTGCCGGATATAGCTGACTTCCGTAGAAACCGCATCAAGCAGTGCCGGAAGCTTCGTAGGATCTTTCATTGCGGCCTGGGCGATGGCACTGTATTCTATGTTGAAACGATCCACAAGCACACTTAAAATACTCTGGTACAGAGGATCGGAAGTCATCTCTGCGGAGAGTGTCAGCGATAGAGGATACGTGGAAACATCCTTGGCGGATGCGGCATTTCTATAATCGGAAACGGTTGGCAGATCAGCGGTAATGATGCCGTAGACTTCTTTTGCTTTCAGCAGTTCCTTGGCATCCGCAGCGGAAGCATAGGTAACTTCAAGAAACTGATCTTCGCCGGGTTTGGACAGGGAATCAAACATGGAGCGCAGCTCGGAGGATTCCTCTTGCATCACAACTGCAACCGGGATGGCGGAAAAACTTTCGCCACTCCCGAGTCCGCCGAATGCAAAATGGAACATCGTTCCGAGCAGAAGTGGAAAAGCGACACACCAGAATACCTGACCTTTATCCCGCAGCAGATTAAGCAGTGTATATTTCATTGTATGAAAAAACATGGTGGTACCTCCTAATCACGAAGTTCTTTTCCGGTAATTTCCAGAAAGACGTCATTTAAGGTCGGAAGTTCGGAATAGACTCTTCCGAAAGACACATTCTGTTCCTGCAGATAGTTCAGAATGTGCGGCAGATTGTGGGAACCGCCGCTGCACAGCACTTTTAAGCAGTGATGTTCAAAGGTCACCTCATAGACGTGCTTTATGTCACGGATCGCTGCAATCTGCGCAGGAAGAAGATCCAGAATATCAATCGAGATGATCTCGCTCTTTTTGATCATTCGTTTTAACTCTTCCGTGGTTCCAATGGCAAGATTTTTGCCTTTGTCCATAATGGCGATCCGGGTACAGATCTGCTCCACTTCCTCCATATAGTGGGAAGTGTAAATGATCGTGGCGCCATTGCGGTTTAACTCCTGGATTCCCTCCAGAATTTTATTGCGGCTCTGTGGGTCAACCGCCACAGTCGGCTCGTCGAGAATGATGAGCTTTGGCTTGTGGGCAATTCCGCACGCGATATTCAGACGGCGCAGCAGACCACCGGAAAGCTTTTTCGGATAAAATTTGCGGAAATCGTTGAGACCGACAAAATCGATGGCATCTTCCACATACTGGCGCCGGAGCGCTTTGTCGCGGATATACAGACCACAGAAATAATCAATGTTTTCATAGACGGTCAATTCCTGAAAGACAGCGACATTTTGCATGACAACGCCGATCTGACGTTTCAGATCGTAGCTGTCCGGCCGCATTTCCTGACCGAAGACCCGGACGGTTCCCTTGTCAAAGGCAAGCAGTGCAAGGATGCAGTTGATGGTTGTCGTCTTTCCGGAGCCGTTTGGTCCAAGCAGACCGAAGATCTCACCTTCCTCAATTGTGAGATTGAAGTGATCGAGGGCGACAAGCTCCTGATAGCGTTTTACCAGATTTTCTATTTCTACAATAGGTACTGACATAACAAATCCTCCTCATTTGATGGTAATTACAGTATAGCGGGTGGCGCCCGGCGGTACCAGTGAGCAGCGTCAGATGTTTGATGTGACAAATGTCATAAATCTCTTATTTTTCAAAAAAGATGTGGCGGCAGCCCTGTAATGATGATATGGTTATCATAACGTGTGCGGGAAAGTGGAAGATATCCCGGAAATATGGCGGCATATGTGGACAGGGAGAGGGTAGAATGAAGCGGATTGTGGATAAAGGACTGTTGCTTGCCGGCGGTCTGCTTATGGCGGGACAGTCGGGAAGGCTTGCAGCGCCGGTCATAGCGTTGCTATTGGCGATGACTGCGGCGGCATATGGCAGCTGTGTGGACAACAGACGATGGCATTGTGTGTGCCTTGCGGGGATGTTTGCGGTCTGCTTTATCCTGCCGGAACTCTGTTTTTTCGTGCCGGTTCTTCTGTATGACTGTGCGGAAAAAAAGGAGATGCGGCTCTGGTTCTTGAGTGTTCCGGGGCTCGCTTTTTTCTATCGGGAACAGATTATCCGGCAGCCCTTTTTGTGGGCGGCGGACGGTATGCTGATCGTGGCTGCGATATTGCTGGCGTGCAGAACGGGCAGAATTCTGTATCTGGAACAGGAGATGATCCGTCTTCGGGATACCAGCACGGAATTGAATCTGGTGCTGCAGGAAAAAAACAAGAACCTGATGGAAAAACAGGATTATGAGATCTACCTTGCGACACTGCGGGAGCGCAACCGCATTGCAAGAGAGATTCATGATAATGTGGGGCATATGCTTTCAAGAAGTATTCTGCAGATGGGGGCACTGATTACGATTCATAAGGAGGAGCCGCTGCACGGACAGCTCGCCGGGGTGGGGGAGACGTTAAATCAGGCGATGAACAGTATCCGTGAGAGCGTGCACGATCTGCACGATGAGTCCATTGATCTGCGGCAGTCTATTGCGGAGGCGACCCGTGAGATGAAGGAGCATTATCAGCTCACGGTCGATTATGATATGTCTCCGGAGATTCCACGCAATGTAAAGTATTGTTTTATCACAGCAGTAAAAGAAGCCATGTCGAATATTGCAAAACACTCCGATGCGGATAAGATCTCCGTGATTTTGCGGGAACACCCGGCGTTCTACCAGCTGACGGTCGAGGATAACGGAACGGTGGGGCGTAAGGGACAGAGCGGACTATTGTGGGAGGAAGAGGTCGTCCGTATGGACGGAAAGGAAGGGATTGGTCTTTCCAATATGAAGGAGCGCGTGCAGGCACTGGGAGGAACCTTCCGGATTCATACGGAAAATGGATTTGTGATCTTTATTTCAATTCCCAAGAGGGATAAAATGTAGATACGGTAATGATGACTGGGAGAGAGAAAAATGAGAGTTCTGGTGGTTGACGATGATAAGCTGGTGGCAGTATCCCTAAAAACGATTCTGGAAGCTGACGGGGAGATTACGGTCGTGGGTCTGGGAGAGGCGGGAGATGATGCAATCCGGCTTTATCGGGAGCAGCATCCTGATATTCTGCTGATGGATATCCGCATGCAGGGAATGTCCGGATTGGATGCAGCTGAATGCATCTTAAAAGAAGATCAAGCGGCAAAAATTTTGTTTTTGACAACCTTTTCCGATGACGAATACATTGTAAAGGCACTGAATATGGGAGCGAAGGGGTATCTGCTGAAACAGGACTTTGAGTCGATCGTTCCGGCACTCAAGGCTGTCTACGGCGGGCAGAGTGTATTCGGCGGACAGATTATGGGAAAAATTCCGGTGCTTCTGGCAGGAAAAGGCAGCTTTTCCTATCATGATTACGACATCAGTGAGAAGGAGCAGGGCATTATTGAACTGGTGGCAGAAGGCTTAAGCAACCGGGAGATTGCAGAAAAATTGTATTTGAGCGAGGGTACGGTGCGCAATTATATCAGCACCATACTGGATAAATTAAAGTTACGAGACCGCACACAGCTGGCAGTCTTTTATTATAAGAACTGCGGCTGAGCCGGCGGTACAGCAATCGCACAGAAGCTGTGCCGACAGACAGCGACATGAAAGAGACGGCAATGCAGCAACAGGGAAGATGAGGAAAACAATGATATTTGAGACACATGCACATTATGATGATGAAGTATTTAATGAGGATAGAGGGCAATTATTAGCTGGGCTCCCGGAAAAGGGAATCGGGAGGGTGATTAACGTCGGCGCGTCCATTGAGACGACGAAGACGACGCTCGCGTTGGCGGAGGCGTATGATTACATCTATGCCGCCGTGGGTGTGCATCCGAGCGATATTGACGGGCTGAACGAGGAGACATATTCCTGGCTCAAGGAGCAGACGGCACATCCGAAGACGGTAGCGGTGGGAGAGATCGGTCTGGATTATTACTGGGACAAAGAGCCGGAGGTGCAGGCGGCGCAGCGGGAATGGTTCGTGCGTCAGCTTGCACTTGCCGGGGAGACGGATCTCCCGGTAATTATCCACTCGCGTGACGCGGCGGAGGATACCATGCGGATCTTAAAAGAGACCGGAAGATTCCGGGAACATCCCGGTGTCATTCACTGTTACTCGTATTCGCCGGAGCAGGCAAAAGAGTACGTGAAGATGGGATACTGCATTGGTGTGGGAGGCGTGGTTACCTTTAAAAATGCAAAGAAACTCAAGCAGACGGTGGAGCAGATCTCTCTGGAACACATTCTGTTGGAGACGGACTGCCCGTATATGGCGCCAGAGCCGCACAGGGGAACCCGCAATGATTCCTCCAATCTCTCTTATGTGGCAGCCAGGATTGCGGAGATCAAAGGAGTCTCTGTGCAGGAGGTGGAACAGACGACCTGGGAAAATGCCTGCCGTGTATTTGGCGTCCGATAGGTGTCTGGTCGAATCAGCAGAAGCGGGAATATTCCGGGGTGTCTGCCCAGTAGCGCTTCGGGATTAACTGCATCTGCAAACTCGGATTTTTGCGGGATTCTATGGCAACATGATCAAAAAAGGTCAGCCAGAGCTGCCGGAAGGCTTCCTCGTCGGAGGAGTAGCGGCTGACTTTCTCCAGATCCAGATCTGCGGCATCTGTGAGAACGTAGCTGGAGAGCGCTTTGTGCACCGCGACAGACTGATGTGTGGCGTCATAGATCATAAAGTTCTCGGAGGGCAGACGGTCGGTGAAATGCTCTGCCAGATAGGGAAGGACATTGTCCTTCGGATGGATCGTGGCAAAGAGAACGCCGTTCTCAAGCTCGGAGAAGCGCAGAAATTCGAGATGATGGCAGGCTTCGCGGTTGGTCGCCCGGCAGAGCTCAAAAATCCGGTAGACACACGGTTCGCCTAAGGAAAGAAGCACTTTCTGACCGTCTCCGCTTGCGAGTGCGAGGAGGATGGTCTCATAGATGGCGTCTGCCTTGTCCATCTTCCTGCCGGAGGATGGCTCGCCGGACATTGCTGCCTGATAGATCGACTCATAGAACTGCATGCCGAAACGGGACGTGATGGTGCGGATCACCTTGCCGGTCTTATCCGCGGAAGGAGTTACGTGAATATATTCGGAAAAAAGCTCGTAATTCTCCGGTTCTCCGGTGGCAAGCCGGATATTGCGGTGACCGAGCCGGCTTGCGCAGGCGTCATAGACACCGGTAAAGATACCTTCAAGACTGTCCTCACAGATAAATACATACATGTAAAATACCTCTTTTCTATGTGTAATCAGGGCGGTGGGCTCACAGGGCAAGCCCGGTGTCAAACAGCGACAACTGCTGATAACCGCTGTTGCGGAGCTCCGTTGGAACCTGCGTGTGGTCTGCCATGAGATGAGAGCAGATATAGTCCTCGTCGAGCTTCGTGCGGTACATCATCCGGCCGGAACAGGTGATGAAATACAGGGCGCGCTTTAGCACAACGCCGATCTTTTTCAGATCGTCATAGGTGAGCGCGGTATCCCGTCTGGCGGCGACGATCCGCTGGGCGGACTTGTATCCGATTCCGGGTACGCGCAGAAGAGTCTGATAACTGGCGCGGTTGATCTCGACCGGAAATGTGTCGAGATGACGCAATGCCCAGTCACACTTGGGATCCAGATAAATATTAAAATTCGGGCGGTCTTCCGACAGAAGTTCATCCACATGAAAGCGGTAATAGCGCAGCAGCCAGTCTGCCTGGTACAGGCGGTGCTCGCGCAGCAGCGGAGGTCCGCCGGGGAGCACCGGCAGTGACGAATCGCCGTTGACATTGATGAACGCAGAGTAGAAAACGCGCTTCAGATGAAACTTCTCATAGAGTGCCTCGGACACACGCATAATCTGATAGTCGTTCTCCGGGGTAGCACCGATAATCATCTGTGTGCTCTGCCCGGCGGGCACAAACTTCGGCGCTTTGCGGTAGACCATCAGTTCATTCTGGTTCTCCGTGATGCCATTCTGGATCTGGCGCATGGGGGAGAGAATCGTGTGTCTTGATTTGCAGGGAGCAAGCTGTTTCAGCCCGTTTGCCGTGGGAAGCTCAAGATTGATGCTCATGCGGTCCGCAAGAAATCCTGCCTTTTCAATCAGTGCCGGGTCAGCGCCGGGGATCGCTTTTACGTGGATGTAGCCGTTGAAGTGATGGACGGTACGGAGCCGGTAGAGCGTCTGGTAAATCAGATCCATGGTGTAATTCGGACTGATGAGGATGCCGGAACTTAAGAACAGACCCTCGATATAATTGCGCCGGTAGAATTCCATGGTGAGCGTGCAGATCTCATCCGGGGTAAAGGAGGCGCGGGGGACGTCGGAGTTGCAGTTGTTCTGGCAGTAGGCACAGTTAAAAATACACTCGTTGGTGAACAGGATCTTGAGCAGGGAGATGCATCTTCCGTCTGCAGCAAATGCATGGCACACGCCGGGAGCCAGACAATTCCCCATGTGCCTGCCATCTCCCCTGCGGTCGGCGCCGCTTGAGGTACATGCCACGTCGTACTTCGCGGCATCGGTAAGGATGGCAAGCTTCTCCATGAGGGAGAGATTCTGCTGAATGTTCATATGAAGACACCTCCTGACAAAACAAATGTTCGATTAAAGAATAGCACATATGTTCGGCAAAAGCAAGATAAAATCGAATATTTGTTCGAGAAATATTATGGTTCACTTGGACAGTGGGTATATGGTATAATGTACGTAAGCAATGAGCAGTGCCAGACGTGACAGTCACGAGATATGCCTGCTTGCAGGCTATATATCGCGACTGTTGCGGATGATAGGGCGAATGCCCGTTAGTCCGGGAAATCTATGATTTCCTGGACGAGCACGGCGAAGACGTGACATTTGCCGGAGCGGGCATCGGAGACTTTAGACGGATGATAGGGCGAATGCCCGTTAGTCCGGGAAATCTATGATTTCCTGGACGAGCACGGCGAAGACGTGACATTTGCCGTAGCGGAGCCGTACAGACAGAAGCCCCCGGACGGGCTTTGGAATGGAGAAAGATGGATACAGATATTTTTGAGCAGTTCCCGGATCGGGAAACATTTGACAAATACTGGAACGAGAATTATCAGCCGGTGACATATGAGGATGTGCGCGAGGCGTTCACCGATTTTGTGAAGTCTGCGGACGGTCACATCTACCTCTCGGATTACGAGGAGAAGGGGCTGATCTCCCGGGAAGATTTTAAGGAAAACCTCTCGCAGGAGGCACAGTTTACATTTGAGGACGGACTGACGGAAGTTTTTTACGATAAGAATCCGGAGCTTTATGAGACGGCGTTTGCGCTCTATGAGGAGTCAAAGCTTACCGGAAAGGGAGATGCATCGGTGGCGCAGACGTTTCACGAGACGTTTCGCGCGCTCTATGCAGAGTTTCTGGACAGACTGTATGATGAGGTGCTGGCAGCATGGCAACATTAGGAATCCCGCAGAATACGATTGCGGTTCTGCAGAAGTATCATTTTAATTTTCAGAAAAAGTTCGGACAGAATTTTCTCATTGATACCCATGTGCTCGAGCGCATTATTGAGGCGGCGGGCATTACGAAGGATGACTTTGTGCTGGAGATCGGACCGGGCATCGGCACGATGACCCAGTATCTGTGTGAAAATGCCAGAGAGGTGACGGCGGTGGAGATCGATCAGAACCTGATCCCGATTCTGGCGGACACGCTTAGCGCTTATGACAATGTGACGGTTATCAATGAGGACATTTTGAAGCTGGATATTGTAAAGCTCGCGGAGGAGAAGAATGCCGGGAAACCGATCAAGGTGGTGGCAAATCTTCCGTATTATATTACTACGCCGATTATCATGGGGCTGTTTGAGAGCCATGTGCCGATTGACAGCATTACGATCATGGTGCAGAAGGAAGTCGCAGACAGGATGCAGGTCGGACCGGGGACGAAGGATTACGGTGCGCTCTCGCTGGCGGTGCAGTATTATGCAAAGCCGGAGATTATCGCAAACGTGCCGCCGAACTGCTTTATGCCGCGGCCGAATGTCGGCAGCGCGGTGATAAGGCTGACGCGTCATGAGACCGTGCCGGTGCAGGTGGAGGATGAAAAGCTGATGTTCCGGCTGATCCGGGCATCTTTTAACCAGAGACGCAAGACGCTTGCGAACGGTCTGAATAATTCGCCGGAGATTCATCTCTCCAAGGAAGTGATTCAGGAAAGCATTGAGGAGCTTGGCGTGCCGGTGACCATCCGTGGAGAGGCGCTTACATTGGAACAGTTTGCGGCGCTCTCGAATATTATCGGACGCAGAATGAAGCAGTAGGCATAGAGAGAACAGGGGGAAACAGACAATGGATGGACAACAGAACAATCAGAGTGGATGGAACAGGAACGAGGCGCCCAGAACATACGGTGAAGATACGAAAATGTATCAGAACCGGCAGAACGCGTCGCAGCAGCCGAATTACGGAAATAATCAGAATGCATATCAGCAGCCGAATTACGGAAACGGTCAGAACCCGTATCAGCAGCCGAATTACGGAAATGGTCAGAACGCATATCAGCAGCCGAATTACGGAAACGGTCAGAACACATATCAGCAGCCGAATTACGGAAACGGCCAGAACCCGTATCAGCAGCCGAATTATGGAAACTGGCAGGGAAATCCCTACCCGCAGGAGCAGCACGGTCCGGTATCCGATGTTCTGTGCAATATTCTTCTGGTGATCTTTATGGCGCAGATTATCATCAATTTTGTGGTATTTGGCGCGACATGGAACGCGATGGCGGGGGAAGGAATAGACGCTTATCTCGACGGATCCGTGAGTCTTGGCAGCCCGGTGCAGATGCTTTCCATGTTTTCCAATCTGCTGTTTGTGGCGATGCTTGTGCTGTTGATTCTGGATATTGTAAAAATCAGCAATCAGAAATACAAGATCACCGGTCTGGTGCTGTTTGCGATTTTCTTAAGACCGGGCTATTACGTCTGGAGAGCACATGTGCTCAAGAGAAAAATGACGTTTCCGATCATCTACACCATCGTTTACAGTGGAGTGACCGTGGCATATTTTTTCTATTCGTTTTATAAAGTTTTTTCACTGACATTCGGGATTATGCAGAGTCTGAACTAGTGCCGCGGCTTTGTGGGAATGGAAGATCTCCTTGGTTCATATAATAATGGACAGGGAGATTTTTTTATGCGGAAAAAATGGAAATACTATATTGATAGAATGCTTACATTTGCGCTGATCGGCATATTATTGCCGCTTTTTATCACGATAATATGTCAGCGTATGCGACTGGAGGAAGTGATATACGGCACGTACGACGCGATAACGGAGGCGGCAGAAAGAGAGGGCGGGGAGGAACTGGAAGAACAGCTGCCTTTTATTCTGGCGAAGGAGATCCGTGCGGACGCGGAGGATGCGGCGCTTATGGCGCAGTGCGTGATTGCGCGGACAACACTGTATGATGCCGCGGCGAGAGGGGAGGAACAGCCGGCTGCTTTTTCGGAGGAAGAATTAAGGCAGGCGCTGGGGGAAACATATGAAAAGGTCATGGAACGGCTTGAGACGTGCGTGGAGGAGACGAGTGGGCAGGTGCTCTCCTGGAACGGCGGCTATGCGTATGCTGCATATCATGCGATCAGTGCAGGAAGTACGAGAGATATGAGCCGGTCGGCGGAAGCGGCGGTGCCGTATCTTCCTGCGGTGGAGTGTCCGGCGGATCTGACGGCGGAGGGTACGCTCTCGGTTATTTATTGTGAGGAAACGGACATTTTAAAGCAGTGCGCGGAGCATTTTGCGGAGGCAGACGTGTCCGCGGTGTCTGAGATCCAGGTTACAGAGCGGGATGCGGCGGGCTATGTACAGCAGGTCATGCTGGGGGAGTATGTCTGCACCGGGGAAGCGTTCCGTGAGGCGATGGGCTGGAATTCCGCGTGTTTTACGATCACGCAGATGGGGGAAAATGTGCGGATCGTGACAAGGGGACTGGGACACGGGTACGGCCTGAGCCAGAATGAGGCGCGCGCGATGGCGCAGGAAGGAACCTCTTACGAGGAGATTTTACAATATTTTTTTCCGGGAACAACGCTTGTGACAGCGGATCAGATAAAATAGGCGGCGCTCTGCATAAACCATCCGTGCAGGGGGAACAATAGGAATAAAAATAAATAATATGGATGGTGAAAAAAATGAGAAAAAGCAGATTTTGGGCATTCCTCGGGCGTAAACAATATGTGATTGCGGGGGCGATTGTGATTGCGGCAGCAGTTGCGACCACGGTAATTTACAGCGATCATGAACAACAGCAGCGCGAACAGCTGGAGGAAGAACTGGCACAGGAAAACACACCGGAGGAAGCCGGACTTGTCGCTGCGACGGAAAGTACGGAACAGACAGCACAGGCATCCGCAGTCATTCCGCCGGAGCAGACCGCGGAGACGGAAAAGCTGGAGCAGAAAGCGGCAGAGACGACAGAGAGTACGGAAGTGGCGCAGGTGAAAAAAGAAGCGGAGAATGAGACCGCAGAGACGGGAGCAGGGGTCAATGCCCTTCATTTTGATCCGGAGGACGGCATGCTCTGGCCGATGGAGGGAAATGTGATCTTAAATTACAGCATGGATTCTACCATATACTTTGCGACGCTGGATCAGTACAAATACAATCCGGCGGTGATTATCGCGGGAGAGGTCAACAATAAGGTATATTCCGTCGCAAAGGGAAAAGTCATCGGTCTCTCCAACAACGAGGAGACCGGCTGTACGATGACGGTTGACCTGGGAGACGGCTACCGCGCGATCTACGGACAGTTAAAGGAGCCGAACTTTGCGGTGGGTGATTATGTGGAATCCGGCCATGTGCTGGGCTACGTGGCAGAGCCGACGAAATATTATTCGATGGAGGGCAGCAATCTGTATTTTGCGCTGCAAAAAGACGGACAGCCTGTCGATCCGGTAGCATTTTTTCAGAGCTAGTTTGTAAAAGGAAGACACCGGTTCTTGAATATGTTGGATTTCTTCATTATAATGAAACAAGAGATAAGGGAGGAATCGGTACATGGAATTCAAGGAATACAGTAAAGCTGTGATGGCGTGGGTGGACGGAGTGATGCAGAACCGCGGCGCCGATGCCGAGAAAACATTGAAATACTGTGCAGATATCGAACAATATGCAAAACAGACGGGGGATCCAAAGCTTCTGGGGTTTGCCTACTATTATGCGGGCGAGACCTACTATGTGCTCAATGAGGGCGAGCAGCTTCTTAAGACCATTACCAGAGCCATCACCTATCTGGATCAGGCGGAGCAGTGGGACATGGTTGCCAGGGCTTATAATATCCTTGCGATTGCCTTTTTGAACCGTGGAAATACGCCGATTGCGCTGGATTACTATCTGACCGGACTCGGTTATTGTAAAAAATATAAGCTGGCGAACGAAGAAAACGTCATCAACCTGAATCTCGGAACCCTCTATCTGGGCAACGAACAGTGGAATGAGGCGCAGAGATATTTTGAAAAAGTCTCCTCCGATATCAAGGCATATCCGGAGACCCCGAATTATTACGGGCTGATGAGCTGTGTAGCGGTCTGTCTGGGGCGGTGCTTTATGCAGCGGGAACAGAATGAACGCGTGCAGGCACAGATGGATTATCTGGATCAGGTCTGCTGGGAGCACATGCAGAAGATCGAGCGGCTCTCGGCGCTGATTTTTAAGGCGGAATATTATCACCACGTGGGAAGAATCACACTCCGTGAGGAATGTATTGAGCAGATCCGCGGACTTGTGGATATGGACATGGCGGTTATGGATATCTTTGATGACGTGTACGGGCTGTGCAGACTGTTGCTGGAGATCGATAAGGAAGACGTCTTCTGGGACATCGTGGCGGTATTGGAAAAATTGACGAAAAACGCCAATATTGCGAATCTGCAGCGGAAAATAGTTTCCTTAAAAATCCTCTGCTATCGCAGGAAACAGGACGAGGCGGCTTATCTTGAGGAGGCGGGCCGGTTCTATGAGCTGACCGAGGCGCTGGATCGGGAGAACCATTATATGATTGCCAACATGCTCTCCGTGCGCAGATCATTAGAACATGCGAATGAGAAGCGGCGGGAGATGGAGAAAGCGAATGAGCGTCTGCTGGAGAAGTCCGAGACGGATCCGCTGACGCGGCTGGCGAACCGGTTCCGGTTGAATGATTATCTGGAGCGTGCGTTTGAGCGGACGCGGGATGACCATAGAGCATTTGCGGTAGAGATTCTCGACATCGACTACTTCAAGGAATACAATGATAACTACGGCCATCAGGCGGGAGATGCCTGCATCGTGGCGATTGCGGATGAGCTGCGGAAAATGCAGAGCCGCGACACCTTCTGCGCGCGGTACGGCGGGGATGAGTTTATCATTATTTACGAGTACAAGACGGAGGACGAGGTTTTTTCCATGGCGGACAGTCTGCGGGAGCGTATTCTTGACAGGCGGATCGAGCATGTGTGCTCGAAGGCGCTTCCGGTTGTCACAATCTCGCAGGGAATCTGTTTTGACGTGGCTCCGGAGGGAAGCCGGAGCTGGGATTTCCTGCATGCGGCGGATATGATGCTCTACGAGGTGAAAAAGCGCAGCCGCAACAATATTTCGCTCGGACATCTGGATGCAAAAGAGGCGAGATACGGAGAAGAGAGGAAACTTTTATAGATTCCGGCATAGAATATACTGTAACGGAAAATCCGCAATCGAGCCTTTTACTTTTACCGAAGCGCAGCAGTATGAAAAAGTACAGATCAAGTAAAGTACGCATCTGTCGATTGCTTTTCATAGGAGTATTGCCCAAAGCCGCGAGCGGATTTGGGTTACATAGACAGAAGTCCGGAGATTTGCGCATTTCTTGACAAAAGAGAGATGCCGTGCTATGATTCAAAATACTGCGCAGTCGGCAGAGGTGGGCACTTTCTGCCGGTGCTGGGCATGCGTCAGAGAATTGGCTCTGGCGTGACAGAAAGGAAAAAGATGGAAACAGTTAGATTTGATGAGTTAGATTTATATCCTCAGGTGTTAAGAGCGATTGCGGATATGGGATTTGAGGAGGCAACGCCGATTCAGAGCCAGGCGATTCCGGTTGTGATGTCGGGCGTGGATGTGATCGGACAGGCACAGACAGGTACCGGTAAGACGGCATCCTTTGGTATTCCGGTTCTTCACAAGGTAGACCCGAACAGCAGAAAGACGCAGGTAATCATTCTCTCTCCGACCAGAGAGCTTGCCATCCAGGTGGCGGACGAGATCCGCAAACTTGCCAAGTATATGCACGGGGTCAAGGTGCTTCCGGTGTATGGCGGGCAGGAGATCGGACGCCAGATCAAGGCGTTAAAGGGCGGTGCGCAGATTATCGTCGGAACGCCGGGACGCGTGATGGATCATCTGCGCCGCAAGACGATCCGCTGTGATGCGATCCACACGGTGGTACTCGATGAGGCGGACGAGATGCTGAACATGGGCTTCCGCGATGACATCGAGACGATTCTTGAGTATATTCCGGCGGAGGGACGTCAGACGATCCTTTTCTCCGCGACGATGCCGAAGCCGATTCTCGATATTACCAGGAAATATCAGCACGATGCGGTCAACATCAAGGTGGTAAAAAAAGAGCTGACGGTTCCGAGCATTGAGCAGTATTACTACGATGTCAAGCGCAGCGACAAGGTAGAAGTCTTAACGCGGCTTCTCGATTACTACAATCCGAAGCTCTCGCTGGTATTCTGCAATACCAAGCGGATGGTGGACGAACTTGCGGAAGAATTAAAGGGACGCGGCTATTTTGCAGAGGGACTGCACGGAGATATGAAGCAGTCGCAGCGTGACCGCGTGATGAAAGGATTCCGCAGCGGCAAGACCGAGATCCTCATTGCGACCGATGTGGCGGCGCGCGGAATCGACGTCGATGATGTGGAGGCCGTTTTCAACTACGACATTCCGCAGGATGACGAATACTATGTGCACCGGATCGGCAGAACGGGACGTGCAGGTCGGACCGGACGCGCCTTTACCTTCGTGAAGGGCAAAGAAGTCTACAAGCTGAAGGATATCATGCGCTACTGCAAGACCAAGATCGTGGCAATGCCGATTCCGTCAACGGATGATGTGGCACAGATCAAGGCAGAGAAGGTCATGGAGGAGATCGGCAGGATCATCGACGAGGAGAACCTGTCGGACATGATCGACATGATCGAGCGCCAGGTGAATGCTTCGGATTACACCGCAATGGATATTGCAGCGGCATTTTTGAAGCAGGCACTCGGCCAGGTCAATCTCGACAACGGCAGCGACGCTGACTACGACTTCGACAATACCGGCGCGGAGGAAGGGATGGTGCGTCTCTTTATCAACATCGGTAAAAAAGACCGCGTCAAACCGGGAGACATTCTCGGGGCGATCGCCGGGGAGTCCGGCATGCCGGGCAAGCTGGTCGGCGCGATCGATATGTATGACAAATATACCTTCGTGGAGGTGCCGAGAGAGTATGGCAGAGAAGTCCTCGAGGGAATGAAGAACACCAAGATCAAAGGGCGCTCTGTCAATATGGAACCGGCAAATCAAAGGTAGATTTAATAAATGGAACGCTATCGGAATCTGGAATTGCCGCAATAAGCATAGACCTCTTTGGGGTGATAAGTAATATTATTAGAAGACCAGAGAACAAAAAAGTTCCAGAATAAACAGACGGCGGGAAATTCTTTGAAGCAAAATTCACGTATTTCTTCCATGCCGTGGCTGGCATCCCATTCCGTGTCTTGGCCACGTTTGGACACTCACGGAGTGTGTCCGACAAGCCGCAGACAATGAGCGGACT
>QWCH01000831.1_pt1 | contig 64471 bp, 56 predicted proteins | sample 1972671 | NCBI WGS metagenome assembly QWCH01 (sample SAMN09866713, study PRJNA288562) | Human gut metagenome isolate term3_stool, whole genome shotgun sequencing... | isolation source: gut | host: Homo sapiens | place: USA: California
CTGCGTTGCCAAAATGCTCGATAAGACATCCAGTATTATCTGCGCTTTTGGCTTAGCAGCTGCCGCACCTCGCTCGCCGTATCGGCACTTAGAATTATGTGGTATTGCCCTAAATATAGCACGCCAGACAAAAAGCGTCAACGGAAAATTGCAGATAACTTACTTTTATAAAAATCACTGCAATATTTACGAAATCGCAACACATTTTCCTGCGGCAAACGTTACAATAGAAACAAGAGTTAAAATTGTCTTTTTTGAAAGGACAAACACCACCATGGCAAAAATGATCGGAATTGATCTGGGCACCACCAACAGCTGTGTGGCGGTGGTCGAAGGCGGCAAACCGGTCGTCATCCCCAATGCCGAGGGACAGCGCACAACGCCCTCGGTCGTGGCCTTCACCAAAGCGGGGGAGCGGCTGGTCGGCGAGCCTGCCAAGCGGCAGGCTGTGACCAATGCCCCCCGCACCGTGACCAGCGTCAAGCGCCTGATGGGCAGCGAGACCCGCGTGCCCATCGATGGCAAGTGCTACACGCCGCAGGAGCTGAGCGCGCTTATCCTGCAAAAACTGAAAACCGACGCCGAGGCCTACCTGGGCGAGAGCGTCACCGAGGCGGTCATCACTGTGCCCGCCTACTTTAACGATGCCCAGCGCCAGGCCACCAAGGACGCCGGGCGCATTGCGGGGCTGAATGTGCGCCGCATCGTCAACGAGCCTACGGCCGCCGCGCTGGCCTACGGCCTGGACAATGGCCGCGCCCAGACCGTCATGGTCTACGACCTGGGCGGCGGCACGTTTGACGTGTCGCTCATCCGCATTGGCGACGGCATCGTGCAGGTGCTGGCCACCTGCGGTGACAATTTCCTCGGCGGCGATGACTTTGACGAGCGCATCATGAACTGGCTGGCCGAGCAGTGCAAAACCGAGCACGGCGTTGACCTGACGAATGACCGCGTGGCGATGCAGCGCCTGCGGGAAGAAGCCGAAAAAGCAAAAAAAGAACTTTCCAGCGCGAAACAAACAGATATCAACCTGCCGTTTATCACCACGACCGCCGAGGGTGCGCTGCATTTGCAGACGACACTGACCCGCGCCAAGTTCGAGGAACTGTGCGCCGATCTGATCGAGCGGACGGCCCTGCCGGTGCGCAACGCTTTGAGCGACGCGCACATTTCGGCCAGCGACCTGGACCAGGTCTTGCTGGTGGGCGGCTCGACCCGCATCCCCGCCGTGCAGGCAAAAGTCATGCGGATGACCGGGCTGGAACCGTCCAAATCCCTGAACCCCGACGAATGTGTTGCCCTGGGCGCGGCCTTGCAGGCCGGGCGGCTGGGCGGCGAAATGCTGGCCGGCCCTGGCGAGGGCCTGCTGCTGATGGATGTGACTCCGCTGACCCTCTCGATCGAGACCGTCGGCGGCGTGGCGACACATCTGATCGAGCGCAACTCAACGATCCCGACGCGGTTCAGCAAGGTATTCACCACCGCCGCGCCGTTTCAGAACACCGTGCAAATCAAGGTTCTGCAGGGCGAACGCGAGTTCGCCAAGGACAATAAGCTGCTGGGCACCTTTACCCTGCGGGGCATCAAGCGTGCCTGGGCGGGTGTGCCGAAAATTGAGGTGACGTTCGACATCGACGCCAACGGCATTGTCAAGGTCAAGGCCCGCGACATGGACACCGGCAAGCAGCAGAGCATCACGATCTCCGGAACCTCGAATTTGAGCGAGGAGGAGATCACCCGCGCCATGCGCAGCGCCGCTGCCTTTGCCGGGCAGGACAAGGAGCGCAAGGCCGCCCTGGAGGCCCTGAACGCGGGCGAGGCCGCGCTCTACCGCGTGAACACAGCGCTGGGCAGCAAGGCCGGCAAGGCGCTGGACCGTGAAACGCGCGGAAAAATCAAGGACGCAGAACGCGCGTTGGAGCGCGTATTGCGCCATAAAAAAGCCGATAAGCTCACTCCGGCGGATGTGACCGCCATCAACGCCGCCCGGGAGACGCTCTCCACCGTCGCCGCGCCATTGGTGGCGCAGTGGGAAAGTGAAAAATGATTTTGCCTTCCCCTTTTGGGGGAAGGTGGCTCGAAGAGCCGGATGAGGGGCGGATTTGCCATGACTGCCCGATAATGGGCTGCATTGGCACGCTTGCCCCGCATCAGTCCGCTTCGCGGACAGCTTCCCTCTCGGGGGAAGCCTTTTTTGTTGCATAGGGAATTTTTTTGTGCTATACTAGCCAACATAGCACTTTAGTAGGTTGAAGGGGAAATGGGAAGTTGAAAACGTTCAAATACGCCTTTGTGCGCTCTGTACCCATCATGACGGGGTACATCGTGCTAGGGCTGGGCTTTGGCGTGCTGCTGCAAAGCAAGGGTTACGGCGCGGGCTGGGCGCTGGCCATGGGCGGCCTGATCTATGCGGGCAGTATGCAGTATGTCACAATCGATTTATTGGCGGGTGGCGCGTCGCTGATCTCGGCGGCGCTCATGACGCTGATGGTCAACGCGCGGCATCTATTTTACGGCATTTCGATGTTGGAACGTTATAAAAATACCGGCGCGGCTAAGCCGTACCTGATTTTTGCCCTGACTGATGAGACTTACTCCGTTGTGTGCAGCGGCGACGCGCCCGAGGGCGTTGACCAGAGCAGATACTTTTTCTGGGTGTCGCTGCTGGATCAGTTTTACTGGGTTGTGGGCTGCGTGGCGGGGGCGCTGCTGGGCAGCGTGCTTCCCTTTGATACCACCGGCATCGATTTTTCCATGACCGCGCTGTTCCTCGTCGTCATGACCGAGCAGTGGAAGGCAAGCAGGGACCACACCCCCGCGCTGGTGGGGCTGGGCGTCTCGCTGGCCTGCCTTTTGATTTTCGGCAGCAGCAATTTCCTGATCCCCTCCATGCTGGGCATTACGGCGGCATTGACGCTGCTGCGCAAAGTTACCGAGAAAAAGGAGGCCGACCATGCCGTTTGATGTACATGGTGCGCTGCTTGTGGCGGTGGTCGCGGGCGTGACGGCGCTGATACGGTTTTTGCCCTTTGTGGTGTTCGGCGGCGGGCGGCCCACACCAAGGTTTATTGTCTACCTCGCGGGTATGCTGCCCTGCGCCATCATGGCGATGCTGGTGGTCTACTGCCTGCGCGGCGTGGACCTGCTCGGCCCGACCCATGGCCTGCCGGAACTTATTGCTGCCGCCGCGGTGGTAGGTCTGCATTTGTGGAAGAAGAATACATTATTGAGCATCGCCGCAGGCACGGCGCTGTATATGGTGCTGGTGCAGGTGGTGTTTGTGTAACGCGCTGTAGAGGGCGATGCCTTCCTCCTTAGGGGAAAACTTTATAAAAAAGCCGAGGCTTTCATGCCCCGGCTTTTTTCTTGCGGTTATCGTTGAGTTGGTGCGCCCGGGCGATGAGCCGGGTGCGGTTGAAGAACAGAATGCCCACAAAACTGAACAGCACCACGCCCACCAGCACGGTCAGCATCCAGTTTCCCTCCAGGATAAAGCTGCCGGCCGCGCAGGTCAGCAGGGTGGGAAAGGGCAGGCTGATGAAGATGGCCGCCAAAAACTGCTTGGGGCGCATCCCTGCGTTGGCGGCGGCGTAGGGGATGATGCCGTTGGGCAGCCCCGGCGTGATGAACGCCAGAATCGTGTAAAACCAGGGGTCCTTGCTGCTGCGCACGCTGTCCAGCAGCTTCGCAGCCTTGGGGTTGTCGGCCACCAGCCGCCGGATGACCGGGGCCAGCCGCCGGGCCAGTAAGTAGACGCTCATGTTGGCGACGGCGGAGGCGGAAAAGCTCGTCAAAAAGCCGAGCCACGGCCCATAGGCAAGCCCCGCCGCCAGCTGCACCGGCATGGCGGGAATGACCAGCGAAAGCACCTGCACGACGGCCAGGAACCACAGCGTCAGAAAACTGCGCAGCCGCCCCTGGCTGGTCAGGTAATCACTGAGGGCCTGTTCATCCCCGGCGGAAAATACCGTCCACAGCCCCGGCAGCAGCAGGCGGAAGGTCTCAACGATGAGCAGCACCGTCACAACGACCACCGCCGCTACCACGAGCATAGCCAGCCGTTTTTCTCTTTTGTTGGCGCGTTCAGGCATAAAAATCTCCTTGTTGCAATGAAAACAGGAAATACTATACCAAAAATAGCGGGGAAATGCAAGGGAATTCTGAGGGGAAAAGTACTGCTTGCAGCTGCACCGGGAATATACCTTATCTCTCTTCCAGCGCCACATACTCCTGCGAGTGACCGACGTACTGGTAGGCGGGGCGGATGATGCGGTTCGCAAACTCCACTTCCTCCACGCGGTGGGCGCACCAGCCGGGCACACGGGCAATGGCAAACAGCGGGGTGAACAGATCTTCACTGATGCCAAGCATTCTGTAAATCAACCCGCTGAACAGGTCAACATTGGCGCAGACCTTCTTCGGGCCGTGCTTTTCCTCGGCAAAGACCTGGGGGGCCAGCCGCTCGATGCTGCACAGCATCTCGTATTCCTCGTCATAGCCATTCTTGTAGGCCAGACTCTTGGCGTGGGTCTTGAGGATCTGGGCACGCGGGTCGCTTAACGTGTAGACCGCGTGGCCCATGCCGTAAATTAAGCCGCTGCCGTCACCGCGCTCCTTGCGGATGATCTTGCGCAGGAACTCGCGGACCTCGTCGTCGTTGGTCGGATCTTCGACGTTCTCCAAAATGTAGTCCAACTGGTGCATGACCTTCAGGTTCGCGCCGCCGTGCTTGGGGCCTTTCAGCGCGCCGATGGCCGACGAGATGGCCGCATAGGTGTCGGTGCCGGAGCTGGACAGCACGCGGCAGGTGAAGGTCGAGCAGTTACCGCCGCCGTGATCCGCATGGACCAGCAGGCACAGATCCAGCAGCCGCGCCTCCTCATGGGTGAACTTCTGGTCGGCGCGGTAGGTGCTCAAAATATGTTCGGCTGTGCTCTGGCCCTCGGTGGGCAGGTGGAAGTACATGCTGCTGCGGTCGTAGACGCGGCGCTTGATCTGGTAGGCGTTGACCATCATCGTGGGCAGCTCGGCGATCAGGTTGATGCTCTGGCGCAGGATGTTGGGCAGGCTGTTATCCTCGGCGTGCTCGTCATAGCTGTACATGGCTAACACGCTTCGCGCCATCTTGTTCATCAGGTTGGGGGAAGGAGAGTTTAAGATCATGTCGTCGGCAAAGCCCTGGGGCAGCTCGCGGTGATGCTCCAGCAGCTTGCGGAACTTGGCGTACTGCTCCTGCGTGGGCAGAGAGCCGAACAGCAGCAGCCAGATGACCTCCTCAAACATAAAGCGGTCGTGGGCGTCGGCCTCGGCGGCCAGCGTGTCAATGTCGATGCCGCGGTAGACCAGCCGACCCGGGATGGGTGCGATGGTGCCGTCCGGCTTCTTGTCATAGCCAATGACGTTGGACACGTTCGTGATGCCGGCCAGTACGCCGGTGCCGTCCAGATTGCGCAGGCCGCGCTTGACGCCCATCTGATCCGCCAGATGCGGATCCAGCGTAGCGTTATGATCCAAATACTCATTGCAGAGCAGGTTCAATTCATCCGGCTCCAAAGCCGGGACGTCCGGGTAATACATCGCACATACCCCTCTCTTTATACACTTTGCATTTTTATACAGGCGCATACCCCTGCGGGCCTTCCCTTACACCAAGTGCCTGATAGATTGATTTTATAGTATATTGGCGCTTTCGTCAAGAAAAACTTAAAAATTTTGCAAAATTGCCAAGTTGGCACTTTAAATAATTAAGCTGATGGGCAGATTGTCGCGAAATGTGTAAAAATGCGCATTGACAACCTGCCCCAAACCGGTTACTATTATGTATATTGTAAGAAACACAGGGAAAGGGGAAAGTATTTTTATGAAAGCAGTTCTGATCCCGGGCGACGGCATCGGCCGTGAAATTGCCGAGAGCGTCCGCGCCGTATCCACCGCACTGAACACCGGCATCGAGTGGCAGGAGTTTGCCGCCGGTGCCGAGTACGCCGCCGAGAGCGGCGAACTGATCGCCCCCGGCACGCTGGATGCCATTGAGGAATGCGGCTGGGCGCTGAAGGGCCCCACCGCGACCCCCATTGGCAAGGGCTTCCGCAGCATCAACGTCCAGCTGCGCCAGCGCTTTTCCACCTACGCAAACCTGCGCCCTGTGCACACGCTGCCGGGCGTACCTACCCGCTTTGACAACGTCGACCTCGTCATTGTGCGCGAGAACACCGAGGATCTGTACAAGGGCATCGAGTATATGGTCAATGACGAGATGGCCAACGGCGTGAAGCTCATCACCCGCCCTGCGTGTGAAAAAATCTGCCGCTTTGCCTTTGACTACGCCCAGAAAAACGGCCGCAAAAAGGTCACGGCCGTGCATAAGGCCAACATCATGAAGCTGACCGACGGCCTGTTCCTGCGCACCTTCCGCGAGGTGGCCGCCGAATATCCCGACATTGCCGCCGACGATTGCATCATCGACGCCCTCTGCATGAAGCTGGTGCAGCGGCCTGAGCAGTTTGATGTGCTCGTCGCGCCGAACCTCTACGGCGATATCATCAGCGACCTCTGCGCAGGACTGGTGGGCGGTCTGGGCTTTGCGCCCAGTGCGAACATTGGCGACAACACCCGCATCTATGAGGCTGTCCACGGCTCTGCCCCCGACATTGCCGGGCAGGACAAGGCCAACCCCAGCGCCATCCTGATGGCCTTTGCGATGATGCTTGGCGACCTTGGCGAGACGGAAAAGGCCGCCCGCTTGAACGCCGCCATCCTGGCCCAGGTCGCCGAGGGCAAGGTCGTGACCGCCGATATCGGAGGAACGGCGGGAACGAAGGAGTTTACGCAGGCGGTTATTGCACGACTGTAACCTAAAAGGCTTCCCCTGAGGGGCTGCGCCCGCAGGCGCGTGTCGGAGTGCAACCGCCGTAGGCGGCACTTGGCACGGAGACTGAAGCTGTCGGCGAAGCCGACTGATGAGGGCAGACCTTCCGGCAAGAATCCGTAAACGGGAAATATGGCAGGCTTGCCCCTCATCCGGCGCTTCGCGCCACCTTCCCCCTAAGGGGAAGGCTTTTGCGATACATATAATACGGAGGGTTCTCCCATGAAACTGCACGACCATGGAGTATTTCTTGTAAACGGCGTCCCCCAGACTACGGCCCCGGCGGGTATGACCGAGGCCGAAGCAAAAAAAGGAACCATTGCCTATGGCATCCTCAAGGCCCATAACACAAGCGATTCCATGCAGGACCTGCGCATGAAATTCGACTCGATGACCAGCCATGACATTACTTATGTCGGCATCATCCAGACGGCCCGCGCCTCCGGCATGAAGGAATTTCCGCTGCCCTACGTCATGACGAACTGCCACAACAGCCTCTGCGCCGTGGGCGGCACCATCAACGAGGACGACCACCAGTTTGCCCTCTCCGCCGCGCACAAGTACGGCGGCATCTATGTCCCGCCGAATATGGCCGTCATCCACAGCTACAACCGGGAAATGATGTCCGGCTGCGGCCGCATGATCCTCGGCTCTGACTCCCACACCCGCTACGGCGCCCTCGGCACCATGGCCGTCGGCGAGGGCGGCGGTGAGCTGGCCAAACAGCTGGTGGGGCGTACCTACGACATGGCCTACCCCGGCGTAGTCGCCATCTATCTGACCGGCAAGCCCAACCCCGGTGTCGGCCCCCATGATGTCGCGCTGGCGCTGGTGGCTGCCACCTACACCAACGGCTATGTGAAGAACCGGGTCATGGAGTTTGTCGGCCCCGGCGTTGCCAATCTGAGCGCCGATTACCGCAACGGCATCGACGTCATGACCACCGAGACTACCTGCTGGTCCTCCATCTGGCAGACAGACGATGTTACGAAACAATACTTCGAGCAGCACAACCGCCCGGAGGCCTACAAAGAATTGAAACCTGCCGATGTAGCCTACTACGACGGCTGTATCGAGCTGGATCTGTCCACCGTTGAGTGCATGATCGCCCTGCCGATGCACCCGAGCTACGCCTACCCCATCCGAGAGCTGAAAGCTAACGCCGGGGAGATTTTGCAGGCGGCTCAGGACCAGGCCAACAAGCAGCTGGGCGGCAAGGTCGAGATGGACCTTGTGGGCAAAATCTGCGCCGATGGCCGCATCTATGTGGACCAGGGCGTGGTCGCGGGCTGCTCCGGCGGCACGTATGAGAATATCTGTGCCGTGGCGGATATCATCAAAGGCAAGAGCTGCGGCAACGGCGAGTTCAAGTTCAGCGTCTACCCCGACAGTATGCCGACCTACCTGGAACTGGTCAAAAACGGCGCGGTGGCCGACATTGTTTCCGCCGGCGGCATCTTCCGCGAGTGTTTCTGCGGCCCCTGCTTCGGCGCGGGCGATACCCCGGCCAACGGCGAGTTTTCCATTCGCCATACGACCCGCAACTTCCCGAACCGCGAAGGCTCGAAGCCCGGCGAGGGTCAGATCAGCGCTGTGGCGCTGATGGACGCCCGCTCCATCGCCGCCACCGCGGCCAACGGCGGCTACCTGACCGCAGCCAGCGAGCTGACCAATGTCGAGTACACCGTGCCCGAGTACCACTTTGAGCAGGGTGTCTACGACAAGCGCGTATACAACGGCTGGGGCCACCCGGAGCCGGACTACGAGCTGAAATTTGGCCCGAACATCAAGGACTGGCCCCAGCAGCCCGCCCTGACGGATGACTTGCTCGTGAAGATCGTCAGCTACATCACCGACCCGGTCACCACCACCGATGAGCTGATTCCCTCGGGCGAGACGTCGTCCTTCCGCTCTAACCCGCTGCGCCTGGCGGAGTTCACCCTCTCCCGTAAGGATCCGGCCTATGTGCCGAACGCCAAGGCTGTCAAGGCGCTGGATGAGCTGCGCAAGGCGGGCACCGTCCCCATGGAAGTGGAGGACGTCTACCGCGAACTGAAGAAGCTGGGCTATACCCCCGATGAGGAGCATACCAATATCGGCTCGGCGATTTTCGCCAATAAGCCCGGTGACGGTTCCGCCCGCGAGCAGGCCGCCAGCTGCCAGCGCGTGCTGGGCGGTGCGGCAAACTTTGCCTGCGAGTACGCCACCAAGCGCTACCGCTCCAACTGCATCAACTGGGGCATGCTGCCCTTCCTGATGAAGGATCCCGCTGTGCTGGACAATGGGGATTATGTCTACCTACCTGGTGTGCGCAAGGCCCTGCTGGAGGCCGATGACGAGTTGACCGCCATCGCCGTAAAGCCGGACGGCGGCGTAGTTCGCTTTACGGTCAGCCTCGGCGCTATGACCGATGCCGAGCGGCAGATTCTGGCCGATGGCTGCCTGATCAATTATTACAAAAATAACTAAAAAGAGCTGCGCTGCAGGCTCGATAAATTAAAAGACTGCCCGCGGGGGAAGGTTCTCCCGCGGGCATTTTTGTTTGCATATCGTCGACAACTCTGGTATAATACAAAAGCCGCCTGTACGAACAGGCGGCAAGGCGCTGCACACAACGGCAGGCGGTTGGCCCCACCCCCGAAAGGAGGTGAGACCATGCGATTTACATTTACTTTTTATGTTGGCCGCAAGACCATCACATTGAGCTTAGTTGTAAAAAGCAAGAGCCGCCACTCTGCCAAGTGACGACTCTTAGGTTTCATATCTAAAGAATCCACTTGAAAGGGTCAACCGCTTGTCGCAGCGCCTTTTCTGTTATTAGTATACCACACACCGCAGGTTAGGTCAAGCACCCATTGCACCCGCGCAAATTTCGTGCTACAATACAAGTACCCTATTAAAAGCAAAGGAACGAAAAAATTATGAGTGCTATTTTAGCTGTTTGCAGTGACGCATTCTGCGCCATGGTCAGCGATGGCCGCTTTGTCGAGGAACCCATCACCGGCGACAAGCCCCACGTCATCAAAAACGACCTGCCCAAGGTGCGCAAGATCAACCGCAACGTCATGGTTGGTTTTGCGGGCGATACATTGGCCGCCGTGCAGATCATCAACGCCGTGGACGAGTACCAGCCCCAGTACCTGACGCTGGAAAAGGTCGTCAAGATCCTGCGCGAGAAGGCCGCCGAGGTTCAGGTGCAGCCGGTGGGCGTGCGCCTTATTGTGGGCGGGCGCAACCGCAAGGGCCAGTTCGTCATGACGATGATGGGCAGCGCCGACGGCTACGAGCCGCAGACCCAGGAGGGCCGCCCCGGCGCGTACCTCATCGAGGGGGCGTGTTCCCACACCGACGTCGGCCCCTGGCTGGAAGAAGAAGTCAAGCCCCAGGCCGCCAGCTGGCGCAGCCTGGACGATGTGGCCCGCACGCTGGACGGTTGCATTGCCAAGATGGCCAAGAACGATAAGAGCATCAACACAACGTATTTCCGTCAGCTGATCCGATAAAACGCACGTAAAGGAGAAAAAATATGAAAATCGCACTGATCAACGAAAACAGTCAGGCCGCCAAGAACGCCCTGATTGAAGCAACCCTGCGCAAGGTCGTGGAGCCGATGGGCCACGAGGTCGTCAACTACGGTATGTACACCGCCGAGGATGCCGCCCAGCTGACCTACGTGCAGAACGGCATCCTGGCCGCTGTGCTGCTGAACTCCGGCGCGGCCGACTATGTCATCACCGGCTGCGGCACCGGCGAAGGCGCTATGCTGGCACTGAACAGCTTCCCCGGTGTCATCTGCGGCCATGTCGAGGATCCGGTCGATGCCTACACCTTCGCCCACGTCAACGACGGCAACGCTGTGGCCCTGCCCTTCGCCAAGGGCTTTGGCTGGGGCGGCGAGCTGAACCTCGAGTACATCTTCGAGAAGCTGTTCGGCTTCGGCCACGGCCAGGGCTACCCCAAGGAGCGCGTTGTGCCCGAGCAGCGCAACAAGAAGATTCTGGACGGCGTGCGCGCTGTTGCGTTCCGCGACCTGTCCGACATCCTGAAGGATCTGGACCGCGACCTGGTCAAGGGCGCTTTCGCCGGTGAGCACTTCGCCGAGTATTTCTTCTCCGCCTGCAAGGACGAAAAGCTGGCCGCCACCGTCAGGGAACTGATGGCGTAAGCCCTGGCCCGATTTACCTAAAATAAAAATTGCCGACGCCCGGTACAACCTGCCGGGCGTCGGCTTTTTATTTGTACAGCCGCGTATTTGTAGGGGGGGCGGCGTCCTCGACGCCCCGTCAGATGCGGCCCCCAAAGTAGTGCGCTGCTTTAAGCAAAAGTAATCTTCTGCGCATCAATGTCTACACAGGCCTGGACGCCAAAGGGCAAAATGCACCGTGGCGCGGCGTGCCCGATGTTGAGGTTGCAGACGATGGACAGCTTGGGGTCGTTGATGACTTCGACTAAAATCTGCTTGTACTCGTCCTCGTATTGGCGGTCCATCGGTTTGCCAATCAGCACGCCGCTGACGGCACGGAACACCCCGACATTTTTGAGGTGTGTCAATGCTGCATGGTATTTTTCGGGCGGCATCTGCTCCTCGCTGGTTTCCAGCAGCAAAATTTTCCCCTGCCAGTCCTCGGCTGTGGGGAAAAGACCGTATTTTTGGCACAGTAACGGCATATCTGCATACCGCGTACCATCGAAGAAATCATAGAAAGTGTCGATGCAACCGCCGAGAATTTCCCCAGAGAATACCGGGCTGCCCTGCAAAAGTCGGAAACCGTCGTCGGGGTGTGTGACGGGAGCAATGCCAATCTGCGAGGGGCTGAAGTCGGTGCGGCTTTCGTACCAGACATCGCTGGGCGTGACCTCGCGGATCGTGCCGGTGCGCAGTAATTCCGTAAAATAATGCTCGGTGTAGGGCATCATCGCGGGGCTCAATTCGCAGACGTCCGGCAGAAATGCCTGCCCATAAAATGTCGGAAGCCCGACCTTGTGCAGCATCATGTGGTTGACCGTTGTGTCGGAAAAGCCGAGAAACACTTTGCCGGTAACGGCCCTGCGCAGTTCGTCGTGGTCGAACAGATAGGGAAGCAGCCGATAGGTGTCGTCCCCGCCGATGGCGCAGAGGATCATGTCAATCCCCGGGTCGCGGAACGCCTGCAGAAAGTCAGCGGCGCGCGCCTCCGGGTGCGCGGTCAGGTAGTCGATGCCGCGCCGGGCGTTGGGCATAAAGCGGACATTTACGCCGTACCCGGCCAGGCGTTGCAGCCCAATCTCGACTTCGTGCTGCGCAAACGCCTCTCCCAGCACGCCGCGGGACAGGCTGACGACAGCGATGTTTCTAATCATGGCGATACCTCCCTGTAAGCGGTCGTAGGAATGCACCCCCAGTATATCACAGATGACAGCCGTGCGCACGGAAAAAAATTTCGTCAAATGCCGAAATTTACCGTTGACTAATTCGGCTTTGGATGGTAAAGTAAATATAGGTGCGAATAGCGCCTTATGGTAAAAATTCAAATATATGTGAGGTGGTTGTCACAATGGATACCCCCAGTCCCAGTCCTGTGTACCGATGTATCTTAAATAACGGCAGCCACCATATTTTTAGGGGCGCATCAAAGCAAACTGTGTGTTAGCCATAACCCACGGTGTTGCTCTGTTTTGCGTTGCCCAAAACCCAAATATGCCTGGCTGCCGCCTGAAAAGGAGGCAGCTTTTTTATGTCCGACACCACGATCGCAACCCTGCGCGCCATGCTCGCCAACCTGGATGATGCCAAAAAGTACCAGAGCCTGCGCGATGTCATGGCCACCCTGCCCGCGCCCGATCTGGCCGCTGTGTTTGAGGATCTCCCGCCGGAGAAGCTCCCGGTGCTGTTCCGCCTGTGTCCCAAGGACCTGGCGGCCGAGATTTTCGCCGAGCTTACCCCCGAGACCCAGCAGAACCTCATCGACGGCCTGACCGATAAGGAATTGAAGGCTGTTGTGGACGACCTGTTCGTCGATGATGCGACGGATCTTGTCGAGGAAATGCCCGCCAATGTAGTCAAGCGTATCCTTGGCCAGGCGGACCCCGCGACCCGCCGCATGATCAACGAACTGCTCAAATACCCCGAGGACTCCGCCGGCGGCGTCATGACCACCGAGCTGATGGAACTGCGCCCCGACTGGACCGTGGCCCAGGCTATGGACGCCATCCGCAAGAACGGCTTTGACAAGGAGACCATCAACAACTGCTACGTCACCGACCGTGACCGCACCCTCATCGGCGTCGTCTCCCTGCGCGCACTGGTCCTCTCGAAGGACCCGCAGAACGAGATCATCCGCGACATGATGGATGACAACGTCGTCAGCGTTGCCACCACCACCGACCAGGAGGACGTCTCCCAGATGTTCGAGAAGTACGGCTACCTGGCTATTCCCGTTGTGGACAACGAGAAGCGTCTGGTCGGTATCGTCACCATCGACGACGCTATCTCGATCATGCAGGACGAGGCCAGCGAAGATATCGCCAAGATGAACGCTATCGGCCCGTCGGACAAGCCCTACTTTAAACAGTCTATGTGGGATCTGTACAAAAGCCGTGCGCCGTGGCTGCTGTTCCTGATGATTTCCTCCACCTTCTCCAGCATGGTCATCCGCGGGTATGAGGATGCCCTCGCCGCCATGACGGTGCTGACCGCCTACATCCCGATGCTGACCGACGCAGGCGGCAACGCGGGCAGCCAGAGTACCTCCACCATCATCCGCGGCCTGGCCGTCGGCGACATTGAGCCCCACGACCTGCCGAAGATTTTGTGGCGTGAGTTCCGCATTGCCATCCTCTGCGGCGGCACGCTGGCGCTGTGCAACTTTGCCAAGCTGATTTTCCTGGACGGCATCAAAGCTCCTGTGGCAGCGGTCGTCTGCCTGACGCTGGTCTGCACGATCATCCTGTCCCAGCTGATCGGCGGCCTGCTGCCTGTTGTGGCCGAAAAGTTCAAGATGGACCCGGCCGTCATGGCGTCGCCGCTTATCACCACCATCGTCGATACCACGACGCTGCTGGTCTACTTCAACATTGCACGGGTTTTGCTGAAAATTTAAATTTTGGACACCGTGTTCAAAATTGTAGGTTGTACCACACCTTTGGGTGTGGTACAATTTTTTTAGAGAAAAGGCCTTCCCCTGAGGGGGAAGGTGCCTCGAAGGGGCGGATGAGGGGCAGACTTCCCGCAGCAATCCATTACCGGGCTATGGCGGAACCGCCGCCCCTCATCAGTCAGCGGTCGGGGCCGCTGACAGCTTCCCCCAGGGGGGAAGCCATCCTTACAATAGGAGACTTTCATCATGAATATGCAGGATTTTTACACTGGGCACGCCTTTGATGCGTATGAATTTTTCGGGGCGCATACCTATTTCGGCGGCACACATTTTGCAGTGTGGGCACCGTCCGCGCAGCATATCGCCGTCGAGACCGAGATCGGCACCTTTGACCTGCACCGCACCCAGTCCGCCGTGTGGGAATGCGACGCCCCCGGTGTGAACGCGGGCATGGTCTACCAGTATTGGGTCCGCGGCGCAAACGGCCAGAGCGTGGCCCACTGCGACCCCTACGGCACGGCTATGACACTGCGCCCCGACGGTCGCAGTATTGTGGCTGACCGCCCGCAGGGCTTCGACGACGACCAATGGATGCAGGCACGCACAAAATGCTTCGATAAACCGCTGAATATCTACGAGGTCCATGCCGGCAGCTGGCGGCAGAAGGAGGACGGCAGCTGGTACACCTACGCCGAGCTGGCCGAGCTGCTGCCCGCCTACTGCAAGGAGAACGGCTTCACCCACATTGAACTCATGCCCCTGGCCGAGCACCCCTTCGACGGCAGCTGGGGCTACCAGATCACCGGCTTTTTTGCCCCCACCAGCCGCTACGGCACGCCGGACGAGCTGGCCGAATTTGTCAACGCCTGCCACAAGCAGGGCATCGGCGTTATTCTGGATTTTGTACCGGTACACTTTGCCGTGGACGCCTACGGCCTGAAAGAATTTGACGGTACGCCGCTGTATGAGTACCCGGCAGCCGCTGTGGGCCAGAGCGAGTGGGGCAGCTGTAACTTTATGCACTCCCGCGGTGAGATCCAGTGCTTCATCCAGTCCTGTGCCGATTACTGGCTGCGGGTGTTCCACGTCGACGGCCTGCGCATGGACGCGGTGTCCCGGCTCATCTACTGGCAGGGCGACCCGAACCGCGGCGTCAATGGCTCGACGCTGGACTTTTTGAAGGGCATGAACTGCGGTTTGCAGCAGCGCCACCCCACGGCCATCCTGATTGCCGAGGACTCCACCAGCTTCCCGAAAGTGACCGCGCCGGTCGAGTACGGCGGCCTGGGCTTTGACTACAAGTGGGATCTGGGCTGGATGAACGATACCCTAGACTACTTTAAAAAGACTCCGGACGAGCGACGGGAGAACTTGGGCAAGCTGACCTTCTCAATGATGTACGCCTGGAACGAGCACTACATCCTGCCCTTCAGCCACGACGAGAACGTCCACGGCAAGGCGACCATCGTGCAAAAAATGTACGGCGACTACGAGGGCAAGTTCCCCCAGGCGCGGGCGCTGTACCTGTACATGGCTATCCACCCGGGCAAGATGCTGGACTTTATGGGCAACGAATTCGCGCAGCTGCGCGAGTTTGACGAGAGCCGCGAGCAGGACTGGATGGTGCTGAAGTACCCGAGCCACGACGACTTCCACCGCTACCGCAAGGCGCTGAACGAGGCGTACTGCGCCAACGAGGCGTTCTGGGCGCGGGAGTATGACCCCGCCGCCTTCCAGTGGCTGGACTGCCAGCACCCCGAGCTGGACGCCTGTGCCATCTGGCGTGAGGGCCATGACGGCGCGGTGCTGGCGGCGTTCAACTTCGGCGATACGGAGCTGAAAGAGTACGAGCTGACACTGCCCCGCGCGGGCAGGCTGACGCCGATTCTGGACACGGATTGGCAGTGCTTCGGCGGCCAGACCGAGAAACCGAAGCGGCTTGTGGGCAAGGCGTGCGAAGGCAAGCTGAAGCTGACGCTGGCACCGTTCAGCGGGCGGCTGTATAAGTTGGTCTGATTTTACAAGGATAGGCAACACCCCTGCGCCGTTTTGGGATGACGCAGGGGTGTTTTTTGCTGTGCGGTAGGGGCCGGGCATGCCCGGCCCGTAACTTTGCCGTTGCACCCCCTTTTGCGGTAGATTTGCAGGGAGGGGTCTTGACCCCTCCGCGGCGGCCAGAGAGCTGGCCGCCCTACAAGCGCCCGTGAGTGGGGGGCCTTTAGTGCAAGGCTGCCCTTTTGCTTTCCCAATACTCCTCCACGATCTCCCTTTCCACAAATGGCTCCTTGACCCCATTGCGCTCTATCGTCGTCTCGTGGCCCTTGCCTAAAATCGCCACGATATCCCCGGGCTGGGCGTGGGCCAGCGCGTAGTAAATGGCCTGCCGCCGGTCCGGTATCTCGGCAAAGGGGGTGGCCGGGTTGCCAAGTTTCAGCCCCGCCCGGATATCCGCCAAAATATGCTCCACCGGCTCACTGCGGCTGTTGTCCTCGGTAATGACGCAGAAATCCGCCAGCCGGGCGCAGACGGACCCCATACCGAACCGCCGCAGCCGGCTCCGCTCGCCACCGCAGCCGAACACCGCCACCAGCCGCGCCGGGGTGTAGGCCCGCAGCGTGCGCAACAGGCTCTCAGCGGCGGCCTCGTTGTGGGCGTAGTCGATCAGCACCGTGAACGGTGCGTCCACGGCCACAGGCTCCACCCGGCCCTGCACCACGGCGGCGGCCAGCCCTCGGCGTATCGCGTCCTCGCCCGTGCCCAGCACCCGCGCTGCGGCCAGGGCAGCCAGGGCGTTCTGCACGCTGAACGCCCCAGGCATCCCCACGGTGTACCGCACACCGTCCACCGTGAAGGCCGCGCCCAGCCGACCGCCCTCACGTGTCAGAGTAAAATTGCTATCGGCCCGCACATCGGCCCCGGGAACCGTGCCGTAGGTTACGGCGCGGCAGGGGACGCCGTCCATGATTTTCCCCACCCAGGGGTCGTCGATGTTGAAAACTCCCGCGCGGCACTGCTGAAACAGCGCAGCTTTCCAGTGCAGATACTCGGCAAAATCCGCGTGCTCGCCGGGGCCGATGTGGTCGGGCGACAGGTTCGTGAACACGCCCACGTCAAACTCTATCCCCGCCGCGCGGTCAAACTTCATCCCCAGGCTTGAAACTTCCATCACACAGGTGTCGCAGCCGTCGTCGGCCATGCGGCGCAGAAGCGCCTGCAAGTCACAGCTTTCCGGCGTTGTGTGGTTCAAATCGTGGCGATGGCCGGGCCAGCAGACGCCGTTGGTGCCCACCAGCCCGACCCGCCGCCCATCGGCCTGTAAAATGGCCGCCAGCAGGTGGGCCGTCGTCGTCTTGCCCTTCGTGCCGGTCACGCCGATCATCGTCATGGCGCGGGCCGGTTCACCGCAGAGCCGCGCCGCCAAAACCGCCATCATGCGGCGTGGGTTTTCCGTCTCTACCACGGCCGCGCCCACGTCCGGGGGCGGCCCGGCGCACAGCACCGCCACAGCCCCGGCAGCCACGGCCTGGGCCGCAAACTGCCGCCCGTCGGTGTGGCGGCCCGGCAGGCAGACAAACAGCGACCCCGGTCCGGCACAGCGGGAATCACAGCAGAGCGCCGTCACCTCGGTCAGGGCGTCGCCCCGCACAAGCTGGCAGTCGGTGTTCTGGATAAGCCGCCGCAGATCCATTTGGCATCACGCTCCAAAAAACTGTTCGTACCAAATCAAAAAACTGTACACGCACCAGATCTGCCGCCAGCAGTCGCCGCCGTGCAGGTGGTGGTTCAACATAGTATGCAGCAGCCGCACATTAAAGAACTCCCCAGCTGGCGGGCGGCTGAATACGGCCCGCACCCGGCTGGTGTACGGCTCCTGCCGCAGCCAGTCCCGCACCGGCACCGGGAAACCCAGCTTTTTCCGGGCGGCAGCCGCCGGGGGCAGTGTGCGGGCCGCAGCCTGGCGCAGGGCAATTTTTGTCATGCGGGCGTTGGCCTTGGCGGCGGCGGGCAGCGCAGCGGCCAGGGCAAAGACTTCTTTATCAAGGTAGGGCACCCGCAGCTCCAGGCTGTGGGCCATGCTCATTTTGTCGGCTTTCAGCAAAATATCCCCGGCCAGCCAGAGCTGCAGATCTACCTGCTGCATCCGGGTCACAGGGTCCTGGCCTTCGGTCATGTCCCAGTTGGATTCGGTCAGGCAGACCGGATCGCCGTCGCCCTCGTACCCGGGCAGCAGGCGGCGCTTTTCCCGCTCGGTCAAAAGCGCCGTGGGGCCAAAGTAGCGTTCTTCTAAACTTAAACCCCGCCGCACAAGAAAATTTACCCCCGGCCCGGGCGGCAGCAGGCTGGCGGCGGCCCCCAGCCCGCCCCGCAGCCAGGGCGGCAGGCGGTTATACCACCGCGCAGTGAAGGGGTCGCGGTAGATGTTATACCCGCCGAACAGCTCGTCCGCGCCCTCGCCCGAGAGGACGACCTTCACATCCCTGGCGGCCTCGCGGTTCAAAAAGTAGAGCGCCACGGCGGCCGCGTCGGCCATCGGCTCGTCCATGTGGTACTGCACAGCGGGCACGGCGTCCCAGAACTCGCCGGGGCTGATGCACCGCACCCGGTTCCGCAGACCCAAATTCCGCGCCAGCGCCCGGGCGGGGAAGGACTCGTCGTACTTCGGCTCTGCATAGGAAATCGTGTAGGTCCGCGCGGGCCGGGCCAATGCCGTGAGGTAGGCCGAGTCTACCCCGCCGGAGAGGAACCCCGCGACCTCGACGTCGGCAATTTTGTGGGCCTCGGCACTTTGGCGCAGCACGGCTTCCAGCTCATCGGGGGCGGGCGGCGTATCGCCTGGCAGAAAGGCGGGCTGTACCCACCGCGTGGTGCGCACGATCCCCTCGGAAAATTCCAGAAAATGCCCGGGCAGCAGCTTTTGCACCCCGGCAAAAAACGTGTCCCGCCCCGGGGAATACTGGCAGGATAAGTAGAGCGGCAGCTGCGCGGTGTTGAGTTGCTTTTCAAACGAAGGATGATCCAGAAACGCCTTGATCTCGCTGGCAAACAGCAGCGTGCCGTCGGCGCAGCGGCAGTAGTAGAGTGGCTTTATGCCGAACATATCCCGGGCGCAGAAAAGCACCTGCGCCCGGCGGTCCCACAGCGCAAAGGCGAACATTCCCCGCAGCCGGGGGAGCAGCTCGCGGCCCCACTGCTCCCACCCGTGCAGCAGCACCTCGGTGTCGGTGCGGGTGGTAAAGGTGTGGCCCAGGGCTGTCAGCTCGGCGGTCAGTTCGCGATAGTTGTAGATTTCGCCGTTGAACACGACGACGAAATTTTTATCCTCGTTGTACAGCGGCTGTGCGCCGCCCTGCAAATCAATGATGGCCAGGCGGCAGTGGCCCAGCGCGGCGGGTCCCTCCACAAACGTTCCCTGGCCGTCCGGCCCGCGGTGGGCGATGCGCGCCAGCATCGGGGCCAGCGCTGCGGCGTCCGCCCGGGCGGGGGAGATAAAACCGGCAATTCCGCACATATTCCAGCATCCTTTCCCGGCAGTGCAACCTGCCGTTACCGTTTTGTACACTTGACTTGCTGGCATTTTACCACACGCTGTGGTAAAATTATGTCAAATCAAAGCGGAAAGCAGGTGAGCCTGTGACACTGGGGCAGAATATCCAAACAGCACGCAGGGCCAAGGGCCTGAGCCAGGAGGCATTGGCCGAGCGCATCGGCGTCAGCCGCCAGGCCCTGGGCAAGTGGGAGAAGGACACCGCCCTGCCGGGGCTGGACAATTTGCAGGTGCTGGCGGCCGAACTGGGCACCGGCGTGGATGCCCTGCTGGGCGCAGAGCAGGCCGACCCCGCCGCGCCTGCCGTGACGCTGGACGCACTGCGGGACCTGCTGGCCGCCCGCGACGCCGAGGAAAAGCGCCGCCGCAGACTGTGGGGCTGCGCCGGGGGCGCGGCGGTCGTTATCCTGGCCGGGCTGCTGGCAGCGGTGGCCTGGCAGTATGAGCGGCAGATCGCCGCGCTGAACCAGAACTATGCGGCCATCCAGTCCAGCTACGCGGCCCAGCAGGCAGAACTTTCGGCGCAGATCTCCGAATTGCAGGACGCCGTGCGGATGGGCGAGGCCACCGTGCTGGACTGGCGCTGGCTGCCCGCCGACAAGCTGAACAGGGACGCGGATAAGAGCTGGATGCCCGTGCAGGTGCAGGTCACGCCGCGCACGGTGCAGGACGGCATGACCGCCCGGCTGGCTGTGCGCAGCGGCGACGACACGCAGCTCTATGATATGACCGCCGCGCCCGGCGGCAGCTTTGCGGCGCAGGGGATTGTTTTTACGGTGGGCAGCACCTACGATTTGAGTGTGCAGTGGACCGCCGACAGTATGACCACCAGTGAGGGCTTAGGCACGGTGGACTTCAACGACGAAATGACCGAGCCGACGATTGTCTGGGGTGCGGTGGGCAGCAGCCTGGACTTTGGGTATTCCGTGCGGCGGGTCGGCAATAAGCAGTACCGCCTGACCCTGACCTGCTACCCTGTGGAGGTGCAGGTTGACGCCCCGCCGTGGATGCAGATCGCGAAGGTGGAAATAGACCTGCGTCTGAACGGCGACGCCGGCGAACCTACCGCCACCGCCGCGCTGGATTGCGAGGGTGAGTACAGCTACGGCAACTCCGCCCGCACCGAGAGCGTCTGGAATGGCACGTTTTACGATGATGCCGTCATCAACGGCTGGGAGTACGACGGCGATGCCGCGCCCAAATACGTTGTGCGGGTGACGGACAGTAATGGCGGGGTATGGACGGAGGAGATGCTGCTGGTAGAGAAATAATGTGCTTTCCCCCTTGGGGGAAGGTGTCTGAGGCCCCGACCGAGGGCGGATGAGGGGCAGCCTTGCCAACAGAACCCATTTGCCGGGCGGCTGTGGTATACCTGCCCCTCATCCGGCCCTGCGGGGCCACCTTCTCCCTATGGGAGAAGGCAAAAAGAATAAACGCCCCCTTGCCGCATACACTAGCGGTAAGGGGGGATTTCTATGCCGCAGATATTGCCGGTGCTGCTGGGCGGGGATGCCAATGTCTACGGTATGGCCCGCAGCTTTTATGAGACATACGGCGTGCGCAGCCTGGTCGTCTGCCGCCGTGCGCTGCCTGCGCTGGCCCACAGCCGTATTGTGCAGGTGGCCGCCCAGGACCCAGCGTTTGAGCGGGACAGCGTTTTCACCGCCACGCTGCTGGGCCTGGCCGAGCAATACCCCGGCCGAACGCGGCTGCTCATCTCCTGCGCCGACGGCTACACCCAGCTTTTGGCCCGCTGTGCCGCTGAACTGCGGGGGACGTACCGCTTTGCCTGCCCGCCACCCGCCGCGCTGGCCCTGGCCGATAAACAGCAGTTTGCCGCAGCCTGCCGCGCCGTGGGCCTGCGCACGCCGCAGAGCATAACAGTATACCCGGGGGACATTGTGCCCGCGCTGCCCTTCGGCTGGCCGGTCGTCGTCAAGCCTGCTGACTCGCCTGCCTGGTGGAACTGCCATTTCCCGGGCAAGCGCAAGGCCTATCTGGCCCGGGATGCCGCCGAATTGCAGGAGATTTTGTCCGCAGCCGCCCGCAGCAGCTACCGCGGGGCCATGCTTTTGCAGGAGTACATCCCCGGCCCGGATACGCGGCTGGGGGTCGTGAACGCCTACTGCGCCGCCGACGGCAGTGTGCCGTGGCTTGTGCAGGGGCAGCCCCTTTTGCAGGAGCGTACACCCGAGGGCATTGGCAACTACGCCGCTGTGCTGGTGGAACCCGCCCGGCAGGACACCGCCTTGCTGGAGGCTCTGCGCGGCCTTTTGCAGGCGGCGGGCTGGCGCGGATTTGCCAATTTTGATTTGAAATACGACCGCCGCGGCGAGCCTGTGCTGTTTGAACTGAACCCCCGGCAGGGCCGCGCGGCTTATTACTGCGATGCTGCCGGTGCCCCGCTGGCCCGGCCTTTGGTTGAGGATCTGCTGTTTGGCGGTCCGGTCACGCCGCCCGCCCTGCGCCCGGCGGTGTGGTACACGGCCCCCTGGGGCGTGTTGCGCCGCCATTGCCCCAACAAGCTGCTCCTGCGCCGTGCCGCCCTCCTGCGACGCCGCGGGCGCGGGTATCCCCATTTATTGGCTCCGGGGGAGGGGATGGCAAGGCAGATTTGGTTTGCGGCAAGGCAGGCGGGATACGGCAGAAAATTACGAAAGAATGGGGGCTGAATCCATGTGCGGCATCGTCGGCTTTACCACCACCGGGCATGACCCGGCGGCGGCCAAACGCACGGCGCAGGCTATGGCGGACCTCATCCGCCACCGCGGGCCGGACGGCGAGGGCTACTACGCCGACGCCCACGCCGCGCTGGGCCATCGGCGGCTGTCCATCATCGACCTTGCGGGCGGCGGCCAGCCGATGTTCAACGAGGACGGCACCCTTGTCGTCGTGTTCAACGGCGAAATTTACAACTACAAGGCCCTGCACGCCGAGCTGACGGCCCGGGGCCATACCTTTGCCACCGACTCCGACACCGAGGTGCTGCTCCACGGCTACGAGGCCTGGGGCGGCGACCTGCCCAAGCACCTGCGCGGGATGTTCGCCTTTGCCCTGTGGGACCGCACGGCCGAGACGTTGTTCTGCGCCCGCGACCTCTTTGGCATCAAGCCGCTGTACTACTACAAAAAGGGCGATGTACTGTTGTTTGCCAGCGAGATAAAGGCTTTTCTGGCCCACCCGGCCTTTGAAAAGCGGCTAAACGAAGCCCGCCTGCCCGATTGGCTCAGCATGGAGTACCTGCCCGACGATGAGACGATGTTTTTGGGTGTGTACGAGCTGCCGCCCGCCCACACGCTGACCTGGCATGATGGCCGTCTGACCACCCGCCGCTATGCCGCGCCGCGCTTCCGGGCGCGGCGCGGCCGCAGCCTGGGGGCCTGGGCGGAGGAAATCGGTCAGACTTTGGCCGAGAGCGCCGACGCCCACCGCATTGCCGATGTGGCCGTGGGCTGCTTTTTGTCCGGCGGCGTCGATTCCTCCCTCGTCACCCGCGAGACGGCCCGCAGCCAGCCCAACGTGCAGTGCTTTTCGGTCGGCTATGCCGAGGGAAGCTACTCCGAGCTGCCCGCTGCCCGCGCCGCCGCCAGGGCACTGGGCGTACCCCTGACCGAGACGACCGTGACTGCGGCGGAGTTCTTCGCGGCAAACCGGGCCATCCAGTGGTATCTGGATGAACCGATGCCCAACCCGGCGGAGGTGCCGCTGTATTTCCTGTGTAAAACCGCGCGGCAGCGTGTAAAAGTGGTGCTTTCGGGCGAGGGCGCGGATGAACTGTTCGGCGGGTACCCGCTGTACCGGCAGGCCGTTTGGGCCGAGCGCTGGCAGGCGCTGCCTCACAGCCTGCGGCGCGGGTTGGCGGCGGCCCTGCCGGGGTGCGGCTTTCTGCGCCGGGGCGCTCAGCCCCGGTGGCAGCGCTGCGCCCGGGCTAACTATGTGTTTGAAACTGCGCAGGAACGCGACAAATATTTGAAGCGCCCGTCCAATACACCCAGCCCGGCCCGGCGGTGCAAGCCCTATTTTGACGCGGTGCGCGGCCTGGATGAGCCGACAGCCCTGCAATGGGTGGATCTGCAGACCTGGCTGCCCCGGGATATCCTGCGCAAGGCCGACCGAATGAGCATGGCCCACAGCCTGGAACTGCGGGTGCCGTTTCTGGACCGGCGGGTGCTGGCCGTGGCGTTGGGGCTGCCCCGGCGGTACCGCTGCACCGGGCGGCGCGGCAAGATCGCCTTGCGGGCTGCGGCGGCCCGCCGCCTGCCCGGGGCACTGGCCGCAAACCCTAAGCGCGGGTTCCCGGTGCCGCTGGCCGACTGGCTGTGCCAGGACGAATATTACAAGCGGGTGCGAACCAAATTTACCGGCCCGGTGGCCGAACGCTTTTTTGACACGGCGGCCCTGTGCGCCCTGCTGGACGCCCACCGCGCCGGAAAAACCAACGCTATGACGAAACTGTGGGCATTTTACTGCTTTATAGAATGGTACGAGGTCTACTTTGTGGAAGAATTTCCGCCGATTTTGTAAAAAACTTTTCCAAAATCGCTTGACAAAACCCGGCCCCATTGCTATAATATCCTACGCAGTATGTCCCTTGTGGGCATGAACCCGCAGTGAGCGCCCGTAGCTCAGCTGGATAGAGCAACTGCCTTCTAAGCAGTGGGCCGGGGGTTCGAGTCCCTTCGGGCGCATTATATGGTGCCTATGGCGCAGTTGGTTAGCGCGCCAGATTGTGGCTCTGGAGGCCGAGAGTTCGAATCTCTCTAGGCACCCCACCAAAGACCGTTCAGGCCCGTTCCTGCACGGTCTTTTCTTTTACAACAGCGCTGCCCCCGCAGCGTATATATACTGGGTCGTCGCCAAGTGGTAAGGCACGGGACTTTGACTCCCGCATTCGTGAGTTCGAACCTCGCCGACCCAACCAACGCCGCATCCCTTTGGGGGCGCGGCGATTTTTTGGCGGAAAAATGAGGGGGAGCTGGCAGGATCGTACTTGCTGTGCGTGGAAAACCATGCTACACTCCTTATATAATAAGGAAAACGGAGGCTACTGCGATGAAACGCGCTGTGATTTTTGACTTGGACGGCCTGCTGATCGACAGCGAGGTCGTCTCCCATCAATTGATGGACGAGCTGCTGCGCCAATACGGCTACAGCCTGACGAAAGCCGAATACGCCCGCATCTACAGCGGAAAGACCGGCATCGGCAACATGACGCATATGATCGAGACTTACCACCTGCCGCTGACCGTCGCCGAGGGCATGGCGTGGGAAGCCAAGCACGAGGCCGAGCTGCTGCCCACTGTCCGGCTGAAGCCCGGCGGGGCGGCGCTGCTGGCGTGGCTGAAGGCACGCGGCGTGACGGTCGTGCTGGCAACATCCAGCAAGCGTGACCGCGCGGTGGACATCCTGACGCGGCTGGGCGTGGTGCAGTATTTCGACGATATGGTCTTCGGCACCGAGATCGAGCGCGGCAAGCCCTACCCGGACATTTTCCTGAAAGCCGCCGAGAAAGCGCACGCCGCCCCGGCGGACTGCCTTGTGCTGGAGGACAGCGAGGCAGGAATTCAGGCCGCCCACGCGGCGGGCATTGATGTGATCTGTGTGCCTGACATGAAGACCCCAGCGGCAGAATTTCAACAAATGACGGCTGCCGTGTTGAAAAGTCTCGACGATGTGCAGGCATGGCTGACGCAGCCCGCCCGATAAAACGCATAAACACCTCCGCACCGGCGCATACTGAGGGACATGGAGGTGTTTTTATGAGCTATCTTGACTGTGCCCAGTATGACTGCTGCCACAACAAGGCGGGCTGCTGCTGCCTGGACGGCATCAACGTCCGCCATACCGGCCCCGGGGACGCTGTCTGCGGCAGCTACCGCAACAGCGAGGGGTACGGCAACGTCGCCACCGACAACCAGCCGGCCTCGCCCGAGACGGATATCCACTGCGACGACAAAGGCTGCCGCCACCTGGAAGGCCGCTGTTGCTGTGCCGACCACGTCAGCATTGATGAGCGCGGCTGCGGACCGGCCTGCGCCACCCGCGCCCCGCGCACAGCTGAATAACCGCCCGCGCAAAAACGGATGCCGCTTTTTCAAAGTGGTATCCGCTTTTTTGTTGCGAAATACGGCCCATTGTTGTATAATAAGACGATATAGTAGGTGTTGTCCGCCCTTTTGCGGGGCGGGACGCCGCATGGGCGGGCCGTCGGGGGCCGATTCCTGCAAAGGACCGCCTATTTTGAGCGGTGCGCAGCACCGCGATCCACCATATTGATTATCTATTATCTTTTAGCGAGGTGCTCCTTATGTCCGAAACTCCCATCACGGTGCCGTTTGTCTCTTTCCGCCCGATGGAGCGGGAGCTGGATGCCGAGCTGCGCGGCGCGTTTGCCCGTGTGCTGGACAACAGCTGGTACATCGGCGGCCGCGAGGATGCCGCTTTTGAAAAAGCCTTTGCCGAATACTGCGGCGTCAAGCACTGCATCGGCTGCGGCAACGGCCTGGATGCCCTTGTGCTGATTCTGAAAGCCTACGGCATCGGGGCGGGGGACGAGGTCATTGTGCCGTCCAACACCTTCATTGCCACGGTGCTGGCCGTCAGCTACGCGGGCGCGACGCCCGTCTTGGTCGAGCCGACGCTGGAAAGCTACAACATCGACCCCGCCCGTATCGAGGCCGCCGTCACGCCGCGTACCAGGGCCATCATGGCCGTGCACCTCTACGGCCAGTGCGCCCCGATGGACGAAATCAATGCCATCGCCAAGGCCCACGGCCTCAAGGTCATCGAGGATGCCGCCCAGGCCCATGGGGCCGAGTACAAGGGCCGCCGCGCGGGCAGTCTGGGCGACGCCGCAGGGTTCAGCTTTTACCCGGGCAAAAACCTCGGGGCCCTGGGCGACGCGGGCTGCGTGACGACGAACGACGACGAACTCGCCGAGCGTGTCCGCGCCCTGGGCAACTACGGCAGCGACTACAAATACCACCATATTTATAAGGGCCAAAACTCCCGCCTGGACGAGTTGCAGGCCGCGTTCCTGGCCGCTAAGCTGCCCCATCTCGACGCTATGAATGCCGAGCGCCGCCGCATTGCCGCGCGGTACCTGGCAGAAATGCACAACCCTGCAGTAACGCTGCCCACGGAGCTGCCCGGCTGCAAGCACGTCTGGCATATCTTTGCTGTGTGCTGCGCCGGGCGCGACGCGCTGGAGAAGCACTTGAACGACCGGGGCATCGGCACGAACAAGCACTACCCGACGCCCATTCATTTGCAGGGGGCCTACGCCGAGCTGGGCATCCCCAAGGGCGCACTGCCGCTGGCCGAGGAGATCTCCGCCACCGAGCTGAGCCTGCCGATGTATTACGGCATGACCGAGGCGCAGGTGCAGGCCGTCATTGACGCTGTGAACGATTTTAAGGGGTGAACCATGCCGAAAGTCGGTATCGTAATTTCCAACTATAACGGCTGGCAGGACACGCTGGTCTGCCTGGAAAGCCTGCAAAAAATGACGTTCCGGGATTTTGAAATCGTCTTAATTGACGATGCTTCGCCCAATGACTCGGTGGCGCAGCTGCAAGGCAAGCTGCCGCCGAACACCGTGTTCCTGCCGCAGGAGAAAAACGTCGGCTTTGCGGCGGCCAACAATATCGGGATGCGCCGCGCCCTGGCCGATGGCTGCGACTATGCGCTGCTGCTGAACAACGACACATCCGTCCACCCGGATTTTTTGGAAAAGCTGCTGGCCGAGACGCCGGAAGGCGCGGTCAGCTGCCCGAAGATGCTTTTCATGGACCCGGCAGATGAGATTTGGTTTGCGGGCGGGGAGCTGGACCCCGCCACCGGCAAGGTCAAGCACCTGGGCGGCCACAAAAAGGACGGCCCCGAATTTGCCGAGAAACGGCAGGTCAGCTTCATCACTTTCTGCTGTGTGCTGCTGCCCCGGGCGGTCATTGAAAAGGTCGGCTATCTTGATGAGACGCTGTTTATGTACTGCGAGGATGTTGATTACTGCATCCGTCTGGCCCGGGCGGGCGTGCCGATGTGGTTCCTGCCCGACGCTGTCATCCACCACAAGGCGGGCGGCAGCGCGGGAGGGATGCTGTCGGTCTACTACATCACGCGCAACACGCTCTACCTGACCTGCAAGGGCAAAAGTGCGGCGTACAAAAAGCTGAAAACCGTTATTCCCATCCTGACCGGCGCGGCGCGGTACGCCCTGACCAAAGCGCTGGGCCGCAAAAAAGGCCGCAGCTACGGCGCGTTCCGAGGTGCCGTGGATTTCTGGAACGGGAAAATGGGGCGGATGAAGGGGTGACCCCCTTGGCCACCTCCCCTGCTAGGGGAGACAAGAAATCTGACGTAAAGGAGACATCCCCATGGATCTATCCATCCTCTTGGTCCAGTATCGCCCCGACGAGGGCGAGCTGCGGCGGACGCTGGCGTCGCTGCTGCGGCAGAGCTGCCGTGATTTTGAACTGGTCGTGGCGGATGACGGCTCCGATGAGGACTTCTTCCCGCTGACGCGCAAAATTCTTGCAGAAAACGGCTTTACCGGCGCAAAATTTGTCAAGCTCACCCCCAACGGCGGCACGGTCAAAAACGTTTTGAACGGCGCAAAGCAGGCAGCCGGAAAATGGGTGTTCACCGTCTCGCCGGGGGACTATCTCTACGACGCCGACACGGTGGCGTGGCTGCTGGAAGTCTTGCGCCGCGATGCCCCGCGGGTCGCCTTTGGCCGCCTGGCCTGCTACGCAGACCGGAACGGCGCACCGATCCGGCGCCCCGGCGACGCGCCGTTTGACCGCACGCCCTACCGCCCCGGCGCGTATGACGCCAAGACCGCCAAGCGCAATATGCTGCTCTATGATGACGGCATCAGCGGCGCGGGGCTCGTGTATGAGCGGGAATTGCTCGTACAAGCGCTGGAAAGGATGGCGGGCCGCGTCCTGCTGGCCGAGGATTTCGCCGCGCGGCTCTTTGCCGTGGAAAACATCCCGATGGTCGGCTATGACCGCTGCATTGCGTGGTATGAGGTCGGCACCGGCGTTTCCACCAACGAGGGCGCCCGCGCCCGGATGCTGCGCGACTGGCGTGCCATGGTAGAGCTGCTGCGGGAGCTGTACCCCAAGGACTGCACCGTGCGGTTAGCGTATGAATATTACTTCAATGACCGGCACAAATCGCGGCTTGTCCGCGGGCTGGTCGGGCGGCTCATCGTGCCGCAGAACGCCCCCTTCAAAAAAGCCCAGCACGCCTGGGTCCCTCCCATGAACGGAGATATTCAGGAATTAAAGCAGATTTATGAGTCAGCCCTTGGCCCCCTCTGCGAGGGGGCTCCCGCCGCAGCGGGTGGGGGAGAGAACCTAACGTAGCCCGAAATATTTCGGGCTGTGGCAAGGTTCAACCCTTCCGGCCCTGCGGGGCCACCTCCCCTGCTAGGGGAGGCAAGGAGTAATACACAGAAAGGCAACCACTATGATCATCCAGACCATCAGCATCAAAAGCGTGACGGCGCAGGGGATGGGAACCCTCTCGGTCTTTGAGGGCAGCCATGATGTGCCCTTTGACATCAAGCGCATTTACTATATCCACGGCGCGCCCAAGGGCACCCACCGCGGCGGCCACGCCCACAAGGCACTGCGGCAGGTGCTGTGGTGCCCCTACGGCAGCATCCGCATCCGGCTGGACAATGGCCGCGAGAAGGCCGACGTCCTGCTGGACAGCCCCGACAAGGGCCTGATCGTCGAGCACTATATGTGGCGCGAGATGATCTGGGAGAAAAAGGACTCCGTGCTCTGTGTCGCGGCGGATTCCTACTACGATGAATCGGATTATATCCGTGACTACGATGAATTTCTGGAAGCTGTCAAGGGAAAGGATCTGGACTGATGCAGTGGACGGTACGCCCCTACACCCCGGCGGACGAGGCCGAGTGGGACCGCTTTGTCATGCACGAAAGCGGCAACGGCACGTTTTTGCAGACCCGCAACTTTTTGAACTACCACCCCGCGGGCCGGTTTACGGATGCCTCGCTCATGGTCTATAACGAGCACGGCGGCCTCGGCGCAGTGGTGCCCGCGGCACTGCGGATGGACGGTGCAACGAGAATTTTCCGCTCCCACCCGGGCAGCACGTTTGGTGGGCCGGTGCTGCGCAGCACCTACAACTCCGCGGCTAAGTCCATCGGAATTTTGCAGGCGGTGGAGGATTATATTGCCACGCGCTACGACGCGGCGGATTTCCGCCCGACGCCCGATCTGTTCAACGGCATCGAAAACGTCGCGCTGCAATACGCCTTCACCTATCTGGGCTACACCCAGCAGACCGAGCTGAGCACCTGGGTGCCGGTGGCGGGCCGCACGCCGGAAACGCTGCTGGCGTCCTTCCGCCAGAACAAAAAGCAGGATGTGAAAAAGGCGCTCAAGCAGGATTTAACGTTCCGCAAGCTGGAAACACGGGCGGAGATCGACGCCTTCCACGCGCTGCTTCGGCAGAACCTACAAAAATTCGGCGTTGAGCCTGTGCATACCGCCGATGAACTCTGGGAGTTCAAGACCAGCCGCCTGCCCGACATTGCCGGGTTTTACGGCGTGTTTGCGGACGAGCAGATGGTCGCGGGCGGCATGACCTTCTACTTTGCCCAGGCCAACGTGCTGCACACCCAGTATCTGGCGGCGGATTTGTCCATCCGCAGTTACAGCCCGGCGGCGTATCTCTATTACCGGATGCTCTGCCTGGCCGCTGGGATGGGCTGCAACGCCCTGTCCTGGGGCATCTCGACGGAGGAACGCGGCAAGGTGCTGAACTTCGGCCTTGTGGAGAGCAAGGAAGGGTACGCGAGCTGCCATGCCGTGAACCTCGGCTTTACAAAAACCTTTAGCAAGAAGGAAACAAACAATGCAACGTGAGTTTGGCGGCTACCTGCCGCTGGAGCTGCCCCATGGGCAGGAGCTGTACACCGGCGCGGGCGTGCTGCGGCTGAACTGTGGCCGCAATGCGATTGTGGCTGCCCTGCGCGACGCAGGCGCAAAAAAAGTGTATCTGCCCTATTACAACTGCAACACGGTCTATGACGCCGTGACCCGCGCGGGCTTTGCGGTGGAGCGCTATCTGTTGGACGCGCGCCGTCTGCCTGTCTGCCCCGCGCTGGGCGACGGCGAGTGGCTGCTGTATGTCAACTACTTCGGCATTGCGTCGGACGACCTGCTGGCCGAGGTCAAGCGCCGCTGGCCGCGGGTGATTTTTGACAACACCCAGGCGTTTTTTTCAGCGCCCCGTATGGATGCCGACAGCTACAACGTCTATTCCTGCCGCAAGTTCGTCGGCGTGCCGGACGGCGCGTACCTTGTACACACGGGACTGACCGACGGGATTTACCCGGCGGACACCAGCTGGCAGCACGCGGCGTTTTTGTTCCGCTGCATCGATGAAAGCGTGAACAGCGCCTACGGCGACAGCCTCGACAACGAGAGCCGCTTTGACGGCGAGATCCGCGGTATGTCGCCCTCGACCCGGCGCATCCTCACGTCCGTCGAGTACAACGCCCTGCGCCTGCGCCGCCGTGCCAACTACGAGGCGCTGCACGCCGCGCTGGCCCCGCACAATGCGCTGGACTGCCCGGCCGGCGCAGATGCGATGATCTATCCGTTTTTGTGCCGGGTTGACGGCCTGCGCGGACGGCTGATAAAAAATAAAGTCTACGTCAGCCAGTGGTGGAAGTACCTGCTGGAGCTGCTGCCCGCCGACTCCGTCGAGGCCGACTACAGCCGGTACCTGCTGCCGCTGCCCATCGACCAGCGCTACACGCCCGACGATATGCACGCACTGGCGGCGCTGGTGCTGCAGCTGAAAGAGGAAGGGGAACCCGCATGACACAGCAGCCCAAGGTCAGTGTGCTGATCTCGTTTTACAATCTGGCTCCCTTCGTGGACCAGACGATGGAAAGCGTGCTGGCGCAGAAAACCGACTTCCCCGTGGAAATCCTCTGCGCGGACGACGGCTCCGACGACGGCACGATTGAAAAGCTGCGCGGCTGGGAGGCAGCGCACCCCGACACCGTCCGCGTCTTTGTCATGGACCGTGTGCCGGGCAAAAAATATGAGGGCAACGAGCGCATCCGGCGGATGAACGCCATCCGCGGGCGGCTATTTTACGAGGCCAAAGGCAGCTATGTTTGCTATCTGGACGGCGACGATTATTACACCGATGACCGCAAGCTGCAAAAGCAGGCAGACATTTTGGACGCCGACACAGGCCACAAATACGTGGCCTGTGGGCACAACGGCTGCTACTACTGGCAGAGCACCGGCGAGACGAAGCCGATTGAAAAGCCCATCCGGGAATGTGCGCTGACGGCGAAGGAGTATTGGAGCTTTTTCTACATCCACACCAACGCCATGATGTTCCGCAACATCGGTCTGCAGGGCATTGACCCGTACACGAGCGGCATTCAAATCATTGATAACCTGCTGACCTACCAGTTTCTGCCCTACGGCGGGGTGTACTATATCCCGGACTGCATGTTCAACTACCGCCAGACGGAGGACAGCACCTTCCACCGCCGCAGCGTCTACCAGAATTATATCCTGAACGCCTTGATGATCTACCAGCAAAAGACGGTGCTGCGCGGTTTATTCAGCGCGGGGCTGGTACGCACCCTGTTTGAGTACACCCAGCTGTATGAGAACCGCCGCGACCCGAAGCTGACCGAGGAGGGGCAGACCTACCTCGAAAACATTGACCGCTACGGCGCGGGCCGCCTGCGCCGCCTTGTGAACTATAATAAGGAAAGCGCCCCGGTGCGCCTGTGGTGTGAGCTGGAAAATAAATTCTGGTTCTTTATGACGAAGGTGTTCCGCCACTTCATCTGGAAACCCAAGGTGCGGGCGCTGCTGGAAGAAGCCCGTGTGAAAACCGAAAAAGGGGAGTGCTGAACCATGGAAGATATGAGCGAACTGACCGCCGAAGAACAGGCCGAACTGCTGCGCCATGAGCTGGAGGCCGTCTACGGCTCGTCGTCGTACAAAATCGGCCGCGCAGTGACCTGGCTGCCCCGCAACGCCAAGCGCGGGCTGAAGTACCTTTTGCACAACGGCCCGGTCGTCAGCGCAAAATATATCTATACCTACGCGAAATATCATAAGATCGCCAACGAAAACTACGCCTACTGGGCCTGCCTGCAAAAGAAGGACTACCCCGAGGCGCTGAAAAAGTGGTTCCTGGAAACGAACTACACCCACACGCCGCTGAACCTCGAGCACCCCAAGACCTTCAGCGAAAAGACCCAGTGGCTCAAGCTCAACGGCGGGTTTGAGGACGTCTACCCCCTCGTTGACAAATACGCCGTGCGCGAATGGGTCAAGGAGAAGGTCGGCGAGGAATACCTGATTCCGCTGCTGGGCGTCTGGGATAACTTTGACGATATCGACTTTGACGCCCTGCCGGACAAATTCATGCTCAAGGTCAACCACGGCGCGGGTTGGAATATCGCCGTGCAGGATAAGTCAAAATTCGACAAGGCTGATGCCAAGAGGAAGATCGAGGGCTGGCTCAAGCTGAACTACTGCTACCTGATGGGCGGCCTGGATGTGCAGTACATCCACATCAAACCGCGCATCATCGCTGAAAAATTCATAGAGAACGACGGCGGCGACCTCTACGACTACAAAATCTTCTGCTTCGACGGTGAGCCGAAAATCATCCTGCACATCGAGGAGCGCTACACCGACAAGGAAGAGCGGATGTTCTTCTACGACACCCAGTGGAACCAGCTGCCCTTCAACATCAATGTCCCGCTGGAAATGGTCGATATCCCCAAGCCGGAAAACCTTGATAAGATGCTGGATATTGCCCGCACCCTGAGCCAGGGCTACCCCTGTGTGCGCGTTGATTTGTACTCGCTGAACGATGGCGGCATCAAATTCGGCGAGATGACTTTCACCACCGAGAGCGGTATTTCCCGCTGGCACCCCGAGAGCGCCAACGAGTACATGGGCAGCCTGATCCATCTGCCCGGCGTCGACGACAAAGGAGACAACTAATGCCCACCGTCAGTATCCTGGTGCCGGTCTACAAGGCCGAAAAAACGCTGGACGCCTGTGTGGAAAGCATCCTGGCGCAGAGCTATGCGGATTTTGAGCTGCTGCTCATCGACGATGCCAGCCCCGACCATTGCCCGGAAATGTGCGATGCCTGGGCAGAAAAAGACCCCCGCATCCGTGCCCTGCACCCGGCCAAGACCGAGCCGGGGCCGTCCGGTGCGCGCAACGCCGGGCTGGATGCTGCCAAGGGCCAATGGCTCACGATGGTGGACAGCGACGACACCGTTGCCCCCGACCTGCTGGAAAAGCTGCTGGCGGGTGCGGAAAGGAGCAGCGCGGAGCTGGTGCTCTGCAACTGCTGCCCGGTGACAGAGGACGGCGCAGAGCACCCACTGCCCGCGGACGAACAGTTTGCAAAAGAGACCGTTCTGGACGTGAACGCTTTCTGGGATGCCTTCAACACGCCCTGGATCAACCAGTTCACTGGCACGGCCCACCGGCTGTACGCCGCCAAGCTGTTTGACGGCGTGCGCTATCCGCTGGGGATGCTGCACGAGGATTACTACGTGCTGCCGGACCTGATCGCCCGCTGCACAAAAATTTTGTGCCTGCCCTTTACCGGCTACTACGTGCTGCGCCACGCAGGCAGCATCACCGACGGCGCCAAACATGAGGTGCGGCTGGCCATGACGAAGGGGGATATCCACCGGGCGGAGTATTTCCTGCAAAACGGCTGGTACGACCGCGCCGAGGGTGCCCTGACCGACGCCGCGCTGTTCTTGTACAAGAATAAGCGCGGATATGATTTGACCCGGCCCGGCCACAAGGCCGAGTTTGCCGCCGTGAAGCGGGAGCTTTGCCGTGTGTACAGTGCCCTGGCCGCGCAGAAGGGCGCAGCGTCGCTGAAACTCCGCGCCGCCGCCCTGCGGATGGGATTGCCCGTGTTTTATGCTTACACAAAGATGTTGAGCCGTAGATAAATTAAAGGAGCCTCTATGCCCACAGTCAGTATCATTATCCCGGTCTATAAGGCGGAACACTACCTGGACGCTTGTGTGCGCAGCGTGGTGGGGCAGAGCTGTACCGACCTGGAAATACTGCTGGTGGATGACGGCAGCCCCGACCGCAGCCCCGAAATGTGTGATGCCTGGGCTGCGCGGGATCCCCGCGTCCGGGTGCTGCACCGCAAAAACGGCGGTGCGGCGTCGGCTCGCAACGCTGGCCTGGACGCCGCCACCGGCGATTTCATCTTCTTCGCCGATGCGGACGACCTGCTGGAACCAGACGCCATCGAGTACCTCGTCAAGGCCGAGCAGCAGTACGGCACCGACCTTGTCATTGGCAATATGCTCTATGTCGATGCCGAGAACCACCCGATGGCAGAGCCGGACTTTACCGGCTTTACCGACACGGTGCGCACCGTCGATGAGGTGTGGGAGCATTACTTCGCCCTTGACAACCGCAAGATCTACTACGTCGTTGTCTGGAACAAGCTCTACAAGCGGGCTATGTTCGACACGCTGCGCTTCCGCGACGGCAAGCGATACGAGGACCAGTTCTTTATGCTGGATGTGCTGCGCCGCTGCCAGACGGTGGCCTGCCTGGGCTACCAGGGTTACCGCTACGTGCAGCACAGCGCCAGCACCATGGCTGTGGCCGGTGCGGCCCGCAACTACCTGGAACGCCCCGAGTATCTGCTGGAATGGAGCCGCTATTTTGCCGAGAAAGGCAACTACCTCCGGGCCGAGGGCCTTTTGAACGACGCCATCGAGAACCTGTCCCAGAAGGAAAACTTCGACCTGTCCACCCAGCGGCAGCAGGCGCGGTATCATGAGCTGCGCCACAGCTGCGCCGAGGTTTACCGGCTGCTCTCCCGCCGCACCGGGCGGGAAAGTATGCTGCTGCGCGCCGGGCTGATCCACTTAGGGCTTCCGGTCTACCTGGCCTTCCTGCGGGAGCGGCGCAGCAGCGCCCAGACCCCGCCCGCCGCGCCCCAGTGGCGAACCCCGGCCCCGCTCACCCCGGTCCCGGCGGTCAGTATCATTATCCCGGTGTACAAGGTCGAGCGGTATCTTGACACCTGTGTGCAGAGCGTGCTGGATCAGACCTTCCAGGATATTGAGGTGCTGCTCGTCGATGACGGCAGCCCCGACCGCTGCCCCGAAATGTGCGATGCCTGGGCGAAAAGCGACCGCCGCGTGTGGGTCATCCACCGCAAGAACGGTGGGCTTTCCGCTGCGCGCAACACCGGCATCGAGACCGCCCGCGGGCGGTACATCGTCTTTGTGGACAGCGACGACTTTCTGGAGCCGGACACCATCCGCCGCGCTGTGGCCGAGCAGGAGCGCACCGGCGCGGAGCTGGTCATCTTCAACCTCGTCTACGCCAATGACCGCGGCGAACGGTGGCCCACCCCGGATTTCACGATCTTTCAGGATGAAATACTCGACGAGGACGGCGTGTGGGCGCGGTATTTCGCGCTGGAAAACCAAAAAATCTACTATACCGTCGCTTGGAACAAGCTGTACACCGCCAAGCTTTTTGCGGATGGCCTGCGCTTTCCCGAGGGCAAGCGGTACGAGGACCAGTTCATGCTGCCCCACATCCTGCATCGTTGCCAGAACATCGCCTGCCTGGGCTACCAGGGCTACCGCTATGTGCAGCGGGCAGACAGCATCATGGCGCAGGGCCCGGCCAGCCACTATCTGGACCGCCCCGAATACCTGCTGGAATGGTGCGGCTACTTTACCGAGAAAGGCGACTACCTGCGGGCCGAGGGCCTGCTGAACGACGCCATCAAGAACCTGGCCGAGAAGGATGGCTTTGACCTGACCACGGCGCAGCAGCGCACCCGCTACCGCCAGGCCTGCCACGACTGCTCCACGGCCTACGGCAATTTGTCCCGCCGCACCGGGCGGGAGAGTATGCTGCTGCGCGCCGGGCTTTTGCGCCTGGGTCTGCCCCTGTACCGAATCTTCCTCAAACACAAAACCTAAGGAGTTCCCCTACAATGGAAAAAACACAACTGCAAAAAGGATACCATGTCCACTACGGCCCCGCGCAGGGGTGGAGCCAGGTCGATGTAAGCGAACTGTGGCGCTATAAGGATTTGATCTGGCTCTTTGTCAAGCGCGATTTTACCGTCATGTACAAGCAGACCGTGCTGGGCCCCGCGTGGATCCTGATTAACCCGCTGCTGTCCACGGCCATGTACTGCGTTATGTTCGGCACCATCGCCCACCTGTCCACCGACGGTGTACCGCAGATTTTGTTCTACCTGGCCGGTACGGCGCTGTGGGGGTTCTTCTCCGCCTGCATCAATAAGGTGTCGGGCACGTTTACCACCAACTCCGCTATTTTCAGCAAGGTGTATTTCCCGCGGCTGGCGATGCCCATTTCCACGATGTTGTCAGGCCTTATCAATTTCCTGGTGCAGTTTGCGCTGTTCTTTGTGCTGCTGCTCGTCTACCTGGCCAAGGGTGAAGTCAGCCCCCACTGGGGGATGTTGTTGCTGACGGTGCCGCTGGTGCTGCAGGTGGGTCTGCTGGGCCTGGGCTGCGGCATCATCGTGTCCAGCCTGACCACCCGCTACCGTGATTTGATGGTCGTGGTGACCTTTGGCGTGCAGCTATGGATGTATGGCTCCCCGGTGGTCTATCCGCTGTCGATGATCGACAACCGGCTGCTGCGGGCCGTTATGATCGTCAACCCGATGACCGCACCGATGGAGAGCTTCCGTTATATCTTCTTCGGTACCGGGCAGGTCAACGGGTTAATGTGGGTGCTTTCGCTGGCCTGGACCGCCGTGCTGCTGGTCGTGGGTCTGTCGCTTTTCAGCAAGGTCGAAAAGACCTTCGTCGATACGGTGTAAGGGGGTCCTGACATGAGTGAAAATGAACTGATGATCCGTGTACAGGACGTCAAAAAGCAGTACCGCCTGGGCCAGATCGGCGGCGGCACGCTGCGCAGTGACCTGCAAAGCTGGTGGGCCCGCAAGTGCGGCAAAGAGGACCCGAACAGCCTGATCGGCACCGACCAGCGCTTGATCGGTACTACATTTATGGCGCTGAACGGCGTCAGCTTCACCGTCAAAAAGGGCGAGGCCGTGGGTATCATCGGCTCCAACGGCGCGGGCAAATCCACGCTGCTCAAGCTGCTGACCCACGTCACGGCCCCCAGCGCCGGTGATATCGACCTGTACGGCCGTGTGGCCTCGATGTTGGAGGTCGGCACCGGCTTCCACCCCGAAATGACCGGCCGCGAGAACGTCTACCTGAACGGCGCGATTTTGGGCATGACCCACGCAGAAATTGACGCCAAGATGGATGAGATCATTGCCTTCTCCGAGGTCGGCGACTTCATCGACACACCGGTCAAGCGGTATTCCAGCGGTATGTACGTCAAGCTGGCGTTCAGCGTGGCGGCCCACCTGGACAGTGAAATCATGATCATGGACGAGGTCCTGGCCGTCGGCGATATGAAGTTCCAGAAAAAGTGTCTGGATAAGATGCGCCAGGCCGCTCAGCGCGACGGCAAGACCGTTTTGTACGTCAGCCACAATATGTCCACGATCCGCGACCTGTGCGACCGCTGCATCGTGCTGGACAAGGGCAAGGTCATCTTTGACGGTGACGTTGACGAGGGCATTGCCACCTACCTGTCCACCCGCTGGCAGACGTCGGATTTTGTGGACTACACCAACCACAAGCGCGACAACTGGTTCAAGCGCGACAACATCCGCATCCAGAACATCCATGTGCAGGTGCAGTCGGTGGAGGCAATCGAGCGCACCCAGCCTGTGCGCATCCATTACGTGCTGAAAGCCAACGAACTGGCCGAGAACATCGGCCTGCGGTTTGAGGTGCGCGACGAAGTCGGCACCCCGCTGGCGACGTCCAGCATGTTCGGCCTGACCCTGCAGCCCGGCATCAACGAGTTTACGGCGGAGTATGACCTGAGCGTGCTGACCGTGGGCAAGTACAGCAACTACTTCACGGTCATTACCTCCTACGGCGGCGGCACCTACGGCGTCGAGGATTGGGTCCCCGGCATCCAGTTCCAGCTGGTGGACACCTTTGCCACCTATTACGAGGGCTGGAACCGCCGCGCCTGGGGCCCCATCTGCCTGCCCGAACCCGCTGTCACCCTGGGGGCGGAAGAATGATGACGAAGGTTGCGGCGCTGTATATTGCCACCGGCAAGTATACGGTGTTCTGGCCGGAATTTTACGAGAGCGCGGAGCAATACCTGCTGCGCGACTGCGAGGTACACTATTTTGTGTTCACCGACGCGGCCGCTCTGCCGGGGGAGGAGAACCCCCGCGTGCATATCTGCCCGCAGGAGGCCTACTCCTGGCCGTTTGCCACACTGCGCCGGTTTGAGATTTTCTTGAAGCAGGAGCAGGCTCTGCGCGGCTTTGACTACATCTTCTTTTTCAACGCCAACGCGCAGTTTGTGCAGCCTGTCACGCGGGAAATGCTGCTGCCCCGGGCCGAAAAAGGGGAGCGGCTGCTCGTTGTGCAGCATCCCTCCTTCTACGCAAAGCCGAACTATGAGTTCACCTACGACCGCAACCCGCGCAGCACAGCCTGCATCCCCTACGGACTGGGCAAATACTACGTCTGCGGCGGCGTCAACGGCGGCACGACCCCGGCGTTTTTGGAGCTGTGCCGCACGCTGGACAAGCGCATTCGCCGGGACTTGCAGCACAACGTTATTGCACTATGGCACGATGAATCCCAGATCAACCGCTACATCCTGTTCCGCCATGACTTCCGTGTGCTGGATCCATCCTTCTGCTACCCGGAAGGATGGGACCATCTGCCGTTCCCCTGCGTGGTGCGCATCCGCAGCAAGGCGCGGTATCTGGACATCCCGGCCCTGCGCAAAGATGCGCCGGAGACACAGCTTTCCCCGGCGGTGCAGCGGTGGAACCACTTTGCCATGCGCGCGGCCCGCTGGAGCCAAAACCACCTTTTCAAAAAAGGAAAATGACGATGAACGAAGCACAATGGCAGAACCGCATGACCATGCTGGTCAACAGCTGCGACGCCTACGAGGATCTGTGGCAGCCGTTTTTTACGCTGCTGAAACGGTATTTTGCGCCGCTGGATATGCGCATTCTGCTCAACACCGAGAGCAAGGACTTCCACTTTGAGGGGCTGAATATCGAGTGTGTACACAGCAGCGCCGCCACCTACGGTGAGCGCATGACCGACGCGCTGCGCCGGGTCAAGACCGAGTACACTCTTCTGATGCTGGATGACTTCTTCCTGCGGGAGCCGGTGAAGATGGACCGCCTGCATGACCTGGTGCGCTGGATGGATGCGGACCGGGATATCGTCTATTTCAGCAGCGATATCACCGAGGCGCTCTACGATTGGGAAGTGGACCGTTACCCCGGCTACCGCCGCCTGCCGGTGGGCAACCGCTACACGCTGAATATGCAGGCGGCGGTCTGGCGCACTGATAAATTTGCTGAGTACTGGAACCACAAGGTAAGCCCCTGGGACTGGGAGGAGCGCTGCAATGTGCTGACCGCCGCCCACCCGAAGGATAAGTTCTACTGCGTCCTCAACGAGGAAGCGCGCTTTTTGAACTACGGCTACCACAAGGGCCAGTGGATGGGCATTTGCCACGGCAAGTGGGTCGAGCATGACGTTGTCCCGTTCTTTGCCAAAGAGGGCATCGAAATCGACTACGCGAAGCGCGGCTTTGTTGATTTGGCCCACCGCCCGGCCAGCCTGCAAAAAGAAACCGCCCGCAGCGAGCGGTACGACCTTGTGCGCCGCTGCCTGGGGGCGGGGTATCTGCTGCCGTATTTTCTCTTCTGCCGCCGGTGCAACCTGTATAGCAAAAAGAACCATTGCGCCGTGGATGAGGATTACTTCCACTATTTGCAACGCAAGGCTGATTTGCAGAGCCAGACCGGTAAAAAGTGCCTGTTTGGCCCGATGCAGCGATAAAAAATTCCGCACAGCATTTTGCTGTGCGGAGTTTTTTTGTACGGATCACCGGTAATCGATCGGCAATGTCGGCAGACCGTTGAGGGTCCAGTCGGCCAGATTGCCGTCCTGGTACTCGTAGTAGCCCTGGGCGGCGATCATGGCGCCGTTATCGCCGCAATATTTCAGCTCGGGCAGGTAGACTTTTGCGCCCAGCTTTTGGGCACCATCGTTCACCAGCTGGCGCAGACGGCCGTTGGCGGCTACGCCGCCCGCTAAAACTACCTGTTGGGCGTTGGTGTCGGCGGCTGCGGCCAGCAGCTTTTTCGCCAAAATCTGGTCAATACGCTCCTGGAAACTGGCGGCCATGTCGGCTACGTTGACGGCCTGGCCCTTCTGCTCGGCGTTATGCACTTCGTTGATGACGGCGGTTTTCAGGCCGCTGAAGCTGACGTTGTACTTGCCGTCCACATGGGGCACCGGCAGTTTGTAGGCCTTGGGGTTGCCGTCCCGCGCGGCGGCGGCAACGCTGGGGCCACCGGGGTAGGGCAGACCCAGCGTGCGGGCTACCTTGTCGTAGGCTTCGCCTGCGGCGTCGTCTACGGTGCGGCCTAAGATTTTGTAGCGGCACCAATCCTCCACCAGCACAATATGGCTGTGCCCGCCGCTGGCGACCAGGCAGAGAAACGGCGGTTTCAGATCCTGGTGGGTCAGATAGTTGGCGGCGATATGCCCGCGCAGGTGATGCACCGGCACCAGCGGCTTGTTTGCCGCATAGGCCAGCCCCTTGGCAAAGTTGACGCCGACGAGCACCGCGCCGATCAGCCCCGGCGCAAAGGTCACGGCCACAGCGTCCACATCGGCAATGGTCATATTGGCGTCGGCCAGCGCCTTGTCAACGGTGGCGCTGATATATTCCGCATGGCGGCGGCTGGCAATCTCCGGCACAACGCCGCCGTAGAGTGCCTGCTCCTTGACGCTGGTGGAGATGATGTTGGAAATGACCTTCCGGCCATCCTCCACGATCGCCGCCGCCGTCTCGTCGCAGGTGGACTCGATCCCTAAAACATACATACACAAAACCTCTATGCAGGGGCCGGATATGCCCGGCCCTCAACGTTTTCTTGATTGCGATTTTCCCGGAAAGCGGTGGCCTCCGTCGGGGGGGCCGGACATACCCGGCCCTACGGTCGTGCCGCTGTTTTAATGGGCAGCAAGCCATGTCTTGCCGGTGCCTACCTCGGTCGTCAGGGGGACGCTGTAATGCACAACGTTTTCCATTTCTTCTTTCAAAATGCGCTTTACTTCGTCAATTTTGGCATCGGGTGCTTCGACGATCAGCTCATCGTGTACCTGCAAAAGCAGCCGGGCCTGCAGTTTTTCATCCCGCAGGCGCTGCCAGACATGGACCATCGCCAGCTTGATGATATCCGCCGCCGTGCCCTGGATGGGCGTGTTGCGTGCCATCCGCTCACCGCTGGCACGCACCTGGAAGTTGGAGCTTGCCAGCTCCGGCAAAGCGCGGCGGCGGCCAAACAGCGTCTCCACATAGCCCTTGTCCTTGGCGTGGGCGATGCAGTCCTTCATATAACCGTCCACCTTCGGGAAGGTGTCGAGGTAGGTCTTTAGGAACGCATCGGCCTCCTTGACCGAAATGCCCAGATCCTTGCCCAGACTGAACGCGCCCTTGCCGTACATGATGCCAAAGTTGATGGCCTTGCTGGCCGAACGCAGCTGCGGTGTGACCTCGCTCTCAGGGATGTGGTAGATTTTGGCGGCAGTCGAGCGGTGGATGTCCGCGCCGTTCAAGAACGCCTGCTGCATATGCTCGTCACCGGTGATGTGCGCGAGGATGCGCAGCTCGATCTGGGAGTAGTCGGCGTCCACCAGTGTCTCGCCCTGCCCAGCCACAAAGTAGCCGCGTAACCGGCTGCCCAGCTCGGTGCGGATGGGGATGTTCTGCAAGTTTGGCTCGGTGGACGAAATGCGCCCGGTGCGGGCCTCGGTCTGGATAAAGGTTGAGTGTACGCGCCCATCCGCGGCCGTGGCGTTCAGCAGGCCGTCCACGTAGGTGGACAGCAGCTTGGAGTAGGTGCGGTATTTCAAAATCTCGTCGATGACCTGGCTGTACGGCCGCAGGCTTTCCAGTGTCTCGGCGTCGGTGGAGTAGCCGCGGGCGTTTTTCTTGCGCGGCGGCAGGCCCAGCTTGTCAAACAGGGCCTCGCCCAGCTGCTTCGGGCTGTTTACGTTGAACTCATAGCCAACTTCTGTATAGATATTGTTTAAAATGCCGTCCAGCTCGCCCCGCAGACTGTCGCCAAAGGCGCGGATGCCGTCGGCGTCCACTGCAAAGCCGATGCGCTCCATGTCAGCCAGCACGCGGGCCAGCGGCAGCTCCATCTCGTCCAGCAGTTTGCGCTGGCCGCTCTCGTCCAGCGCGGCGGCCAGGGCATCACACAGGCCCGCCAGCACGCCCGCGTCGGGGACAGCCTCGCAGGTGAAGTCGGCGTGTACGCCGTACTCGGCAGCCAGGGAGTGAACCTCGTACCCACTGGCCGAGGGGTTCAACAGGTAGGCAGCCAGTTTGCCGTCAAACCGCAGCGCCTTACCGATGCCGCCATGTTCCAGTGCCAGCCGGTAGAGGGGCTTTGCGTCAAAGGCCCAGATCTCGGCATCGCCGTCGAGGATGGCGGCCAGCCGGTCCGCGTCGGGCAGGTAGACGTCCTTGCCCTGCACGAGATACCACGCGCTGTCGCCCTCTTTGCTTGCGCTCTGGGCGGCGTAGAAGCGGCCCTCCAACAGAAGCGGCAGGGGGGACGGCTCCACTGTTTCCAACGGGGCGGCGTCCGCAGTGGCGGGGGCTGCGCCCTCCTCCAGGCCCCAGCGGGCCACCATCTTGTGCATTTCCAGCGCGGCCAGCAGCTGCGCGGCGGCAGCCGGGTCGCCGGGCCGGCGGACATAGGCGGCGGGGTCGGATTCAATCGGTGCGTCCTTGCGGATCGTGCCCAGCATATAGGAAAGGTCGGCCTTGTCGCGGTTGGCGGTCAGCTTGGCCCGCTGGCCGGGCTTGACGGCCTTGTCCTCGATGTTGTCATACACGCCCTGCAGGCTGCCGAATTTGGAGATCAGCGCCAGTGCGGTTTTCTCGCCGATGCCGGGCACGCCGGGGATGTTGTCCGAAGCATCGCCCATCAGGCTCTTGACGTCAATGAGCTGCGGCGGCTCGATGCCGTATTTCTCGCGGATGGCGGCGGGGTCCATGGGAATGGTCTCCTTGTTCGTTGCCAGCAAAACAGTCGTGGCATCATCCACTAATTGCAAACTGTCCCGGTCGCCGGTCGCCAGCAGCGTCGTACCGCCCGCAGCCTCACAGGCGGCGGCCAGCGTGCCTAAAATATCGTCGGCCTCCCAGCCGGCCTTGCTGACCTGCACAAAACCCAGGTCAGTCAGAAGTTCCTTCAGCACCGGCATCTGCTGGGCCAGTTCCTCGGGCATACCGTGGCGGGTGGCCTTGTAGCCGTCGTAGGCGTTGTGACGGAAGGTGGGCGCGCGCTCGTCCCAGGCGATGGCGACAGCGTCCGGTTTGTGGGCCGCCAGCAGGTTGAGCAGGATATTCTGGAAGCCGTAGATGGCGTTGGTGTAGCGGCCATCCTTCGTCGTCAACAGCTTGATGCCGAAAAATGCGCGGTTGACCAGGCTGTTGCCGTCCAAGACCATGAGTTTCATGCGCAATACTCCTTATAAACAATCTACATTTCAGTATACCACATTTGCGGAAAATATGGTAGAATAGAATGTAAAAAACAAAAAGCCTAAAGCCTTCCCCCGCGGGCGGGGGAAGGTGGCGCGCAGCGCCGGATGAGGGGGCGGGCTTACGGACAGGACCCGGTCACGGGTGGCTGCGCGGGCTTTGCCCTCATCAGCCGCCTGCGGGCGGCAGCTTCCCCCGAAGGGGAAGCCTTTAGATTAGAAAGGAAACTTATGCAGCTACGCAACCTACAAATCCCCACCGGGGCGGTGTTTGCGCCGATGGCGGGGCTGACCGACGCGGCGTGCCGCCATTTGATGGCCGACCACGGTGCGGCCTGGACCGTCAGCGAGATGGCCAGTGCCAAAGCGCTGAATTTCGGCGACCGCAAATCGCTGGAACTGCTCAAGGATGAGCATCCCCATGGCCTGTATGCCATCCAGCTGTTCGGCGCAGAGCCGGAGTCCATGGCAAAGGCAATTCTGTTTGTCCGGGAAAAGGGCATCCGGTTCGACATCCTTGATATCAATATGGGCTGCCCCGCGCCCAAGATCACCAGCAGCGGCGCGGGCAGTAAACTCCTGCTTGACCCGCCGCTCTGCGGGCAGATGGCAGCCGCCGCCCGCAAGGCGCTGGGCGACGACACCCCGCTGACCGTGAAAATGCGCATCGGCTGGGATGCCGACAACCTGACCGGCGTCGAGGTCGCCAAGCAGCTGGAAGCGGGCGGCGCGGATTTGATTGCCGTGCATGGCCGCACGCGGGAGCAAATGTACATCCCGCCCATCGATACGGCAGCCATCGCGGCCATCAAGCAGGCGGTGTCCATCCCGGTGCTGGCGAACGGCGACGTGACCAGCGCAGACGGTGCGCTTACCTTGTTAAAAGAGACCGGCTGCGACGGTGTCATGATCGGGCGCGGCGCCCTGGGCGACCCCTGGCTGTTCGCACAGGTGCGCGCGGCGCTGCTGGGCGAGGAACGCCCGCCCGAGCCGACGCTGAACCAGCGGATGGCCGCCCTGCGCGCGCAGATCTACGAAATGTGCGAGGAAAAGGGCGAGTGGGCCGCCATGCCCCAGGCCCGCAGCCAGGCCATGCACTATATGAAAGGCCTGCGCGGTGCCGCCGCCCTGCGCCGCTATTGCTCGATGCTGGAGCATTTTACCGATGTGGACCGGCTGATCGACGCGGTGTACAAATTGCAATAATGTAGGGGCCGGGTATGCCCGGCCCCTACAACCGTATTAAAATCTCCCGCGCGTCAATTCGTCGAGATTCTGCGCAAAGCAGGGCAGCATATGCTCGATGAAGTATTCGGCCTCGGGGCAGTGCATTTCGTGCAGGGCTGCCAGCTGCTGGGCCTCGGCGGCCTCAAACTCGTGGCTGCCGCTCTGGCGCTCCTCCATGCACTTGATGAGCGCCGAAAGCCGGTCCGCTGCTTTTACAATTTTGCGCTCGGCATCGTTCAGCAGACTGCCGGTCAGCCAGGCCTGCGTTTCGGCCTGCAATTCGGCGGGCTGCAAGCTCGCCATGACCCGTGCCCCCTCGTGTTCCACGGCCTTGTAGGCGGTGCGAAGCGCGTCGTTTTTGTACTTGACCGGGGTGGGCAGGTCGCCGGTTAAAATCTCCGGTGCATCGTGGTAAAGCGCCGCCGTGGCGACGACCTCGGGCCGCAGGGATTTTCCCGTGGCCGTGCATTTTTGGCCAATCAGGCAGAGGGTGTGCGCCAGCAGCGCCGTGTCGGCGGTGTGCTCGCTCAGGGATTCGGCCCGGGTGCTTCGCATCAGGCTCCAGCGGGTGATGTATTTCATGCGGCTGAGCAACGCACTGAACGGATAGGTTTTCATCTTCACTTGACCTCCGGTTTGTGGTATAATGGGACGTATCCTCAGTATACCACACCTTGCCCCAAAATGGGGCCCCATAAACGGTACTATCAATATGGAATCCGTAAATTTTAAACAAAAATCCAATTACTGGCGGGTATTCGTGCTCTGCTTTGCTACGGCGGTGCTGCTGTTTCTGCCCCACTGCATCATGGATGCCGTCGCGGGCGGCGGGTACTTCCACTACGCGGGCGACTTCAACGATCAGCAGATCAACTTTTACCAGTATGCCAACGCCTTTATTAAGCAGGGCGGCACCTTCAGCTGGGCTACCGATTTAGGCAGCGGGTTTGTCAACTCCTACTCGTTCTACCTGCTGGGCAGTCCGTTCTTCTGGCTTTCGATGCTCGTGCCCGCCAAGTTCATGCCCTGGGCCATGGTGCCGCTGCTCTGCCTGAAAATGGCGCTGGCCGGGGGCGGGGCTTACCTGTGGGCACGCCGCTGGGTGCAGGACGAAAGATGGTCCATGCTGGCGGGCTGTCTGTACGCATTCTCCGGGTTCAGCATCTACAACATCTTTTTCAATCACTTTTTGGACGTTGTGGCGCTGTTTCCCTATATGCTGGCGTCGCTGGACGACGCGGTGCTGGACGGCAAAAAAGGCCGCTTTCCGTTCTGGGTGGCGCTGAACCTTGTCAACAATTACTTCTTTTTTGCCGGGCAGGCCGTGTTCCTCATCCTCTATTTCTTCTGCATGGCGGCGGGGCGGCGGTATAAAATCGGCCCGCGCAAGTTTGCAAGCCTTGCGTGGGAGACGGTCCTGGGCTGCGCCTGCGGGTGCGTGCTGCTGCTTCCGGCGGGGCTGTCGCTTTTGCAAAATCCGCGCACCATCGACCCGTTTACCGGGTATGGATACTTGTTCTACGGCAAATCCCAGCAGTACGGTGCCATTTTTTACAGCCCCTTTTTGATGCCGGATGCGCCCTATTTCAAGGATATGTTCCAGGAAGGCATCCTCAAACACACGAGCCTGACCGCCTACCTGCCGCTGGTGGGTGCGGCGGGCGGGTTGGCGTTCTGCCGGGCGCGGGGGCGGCACCCGTTTACCTACATTCTGAAAGTGTGCATCGTCTGCGCGTTCGTGCCGGTGCTGAACAGTGCGTTCTACGCCCTCAATTCCAGCTACTATGCCCGCTGGTATTATATGCCGATTCTGGTTTTGTGCGGTGCGACGTGCTATCTGCTTGCCCGCCCCGGCCTGGCGGAGCGGCACCTGCCCCGGGCGTTCGCGCTGACGACCTTTATCACGCTGACGGCGGCGGTGTTCGCCATCCTGCCCAACGAGGATGACGACGGCAACACGGTCTACGGCGTGTTGGATCAGCCTGCGCGGTTCTGGGCCATCTTCGGCATGACGGTGGCGGGCATCGTGGTTTTTGCGTTGCTGTGGCATTTTTGCCGCCAAAAGCGCCGCTGGGGCAGTATTCTGATGGCGGCGACGCTGGGGTTCAGCCTGCTGTACGGTACGCTGCACCTCTCGCTGACCAAGTACGCCCAGTGGGACACCGATAGCAATTTGATCGCAGAAACGTATGATTCTGTGGATGAGATTGCCGCCGCCCTGCCGGATGACGCGTTTTATCGCATCGATGCCTATGGGGCGCACAACAATCTGGGGCTGTGGTTCGATAGGAGTTGTCTGCAATTTTTCAACTCCACCGTCGCGCCCAGCATCATGGAATTTTACCCAGAGGTCGGCGTCAAGCGGGACGTGAACTCCAAGCCCGACGCCGAGAACTACGCACTGCGCGGGCTGCTCAGCGTGCGGTACACGCTGGTAGCCAAGGACAAGGAGGCCGAGTGGATCGACAAGGCTCTGCCTGGCTGGCGGCGCACCGGCGAGACGACGGCCTACGCCATTTACGAGAACGAAAACTGGGTGCCGATGGGCTTTACATTCGACTACTACGTCACCGCCGACCAGCTCGACCGCGTGAACGAGGACGAGCGTGCGCAAATTTTGTGCCGCGCGGTTTTGCTGGATGACGACCAGATTTCGGCGTTCGGCGGTATTTTGCAGCCTCTGCCCGATGAGGAGCTGACCAACCGCAGTGAGGATGCCTACGCTGCCGACTGCGTCGCCCGGCGGGATGCAGGTGTGGCAGAATTTGCTGCGACCCGCACCGGTTTTGCGGCCCGGACAGACTATGCCGCGGACGAACTGGTGTTTTTCAGTGTGCCGTATGACGACGGCTTTACCGCCACAGTCAACGGCGAACCCGCCACCATTGAAAAGGTAGACGACGGCCTGATGGCCGTGTGTGTGCCCGCAGGGGAGAACGAGATAGAATTTACCTACCATACGCCGGGGTTGAAGGTGTCGGCCACCGTGAGCGCTGTTGCTATCGTGGTGTATGGAGTGTATTTGGGAATTTTGCGGAAGAAAAAGAGAGGAAACAAACCATATGCCAAACCATGCTGAACAGTTAGCCCAGGAATTGAACCTGAATGTCAAAAATGTCCAGGGGGCTATTGAATTGATTGACCAGGGGAACACCATCCCCTTTATCGCCCGCTACCGCAAGGAGGCCACCGGCTCGATGGACGATCAGGTACTGCGCGATCTGGGCGACCGTCTGGAATATCTGCGCGGCCTCGATAAGCGCAAGGAGGAAGTCACCTCCTCCATCACCGAGCAGGGGGCCATGACGCCCGAATTGACCGCCGCGCTGACCAAGGCCAAGACCTTGGCCGAGGTCGAGGACATCTACCGCCCCTATAAGCCCAAGCGCAAGACCCGCGCCAGCATCGCCAAGGCCCGGGGCTTGCAGCCGTTGGCCGACGCGATTCTGAAACAGGACGCTGCGTTTGACCCCGAGAAAGCCGCCGCTGCGTACCTCAACGACGAGGTCCCCGACGCAGCCGCCGCGTTGGCCGGGGCGCAGGATATCATCGCCGAGGCTGTCTCCGATGATGCCGCCTGCCGCGCCGAACTGCGCCGCTACTACCGTGCGTTCGGCCGCATCGCCAGCGCCAAGGCCAAGGACGAGGACAGCGTCTACGCCCAGTATTACGACTTCGCAGAGCCGCTGAACAAGATACCCGGTCACCGCGTGCTGGCACTGGATCGCGGCGAGCGCGAGGGCTTTTTGAAGGTTGGCATTCAGGTCGATGCCGACCGTGCGGCGGGTATCGTCAGCTGGATGTACGCCCGCAAAAAGACCGGAGGCAAGAGCGCGGAGCTCGTGGACGCTGCCGCCCGCGACGCATACAGCCGCCTCATCCACCCCAGCCTGGAAAACGAACTGCGGAGCGAGCTGTCCGATGCCGCCGCCGAGGGCGCTATCAAGGTCTTTGGCGATAACCTGCGCCAGCTGCTTTTACAGCCGCCCATCCGCGGCAAGACGGTTATGGGCCTGGACCCCGGCTACCGCATGGGCTGCAAGGTCGCCGTCGTGGACCCCACCGGCAAGGTGCTGGACACGAACATCGTCTACCCGGTGCCCGAGTTCAAGCGCGTGGATCAGGCGAAAAAAATTATCAAAGCGATGGTTTTGAGGAACGGCGTCGAGGTCATGGCCATCGGCAACGGCACGGCCGGCCACGAGACAGAGGAATTCGCTGCCCAGGTCATCCGCGAGCTGGCCGACGAAAAGAACCTGCATTTGCAGTATATGGTCGTCAGCGAGGCCGGCGCGTCGGTCTACTCCGCCAGCAAACTGGCCGCCGAGGAATTCCCCCAGTATGACGTTAACCTGCGCAGCGCTGTGTCCATTGCCCGCCGTTTGCAGGATCCGCTGGCCGAGTTGGTCAAGATCGACCCCAAGGCCGTCGGCGTGGGCCAGTACCAGCACGATATGCCCCAGAAGCGGCTGAACGAGACGCTGGACGGCGTGGTCGAGGACTGCGTGAACAGTGTCGGCGTCGACCTGAACACTGCCTCTGCGCCGCTGCTGCGCCGCGTGGCGGGCGTCAGCGCGGCCACGGCCAAGAATATCGTTGCCTGGCGTGAGGAAGAGGGCGCGTTCACCTCCCGTGCGCAGCTGAAAAAGGTCAAGGGTCTTGGCCCCAAGGCGTATGAGCAGTGCGCGGGCTTCCTGCGGCTGCCCGAGGCGAAGAACCGCCTGGACGCGACCGCCGTCCACCCCGAGAGCTACGCCGCCGCCAAGGCCCTGCTGGATGCCTGCGGCTACACCGCCGCCGAAATCGGCACCGACAAGCTGGCGGGCCTGCCCGGCGTTGTCAAGGTCAAGGGGGCCAAGATCCTGTGTGAGACGCTGGGGGTGGGTGAGCCGACGCTGAACGATATCGTCGCCGAGCTGTGTAAGCCGGGCCGCGACGTGCGCGACAGCCTGCCCAAGCCGCTGCTGCGCAGTGACGTCATGGGGCTGGACGACCTCAAACCCGGCATGGAACTGACCGGCACTGTGCGCAACGTCATTGATTTCGGCGCATTCGTAGACCTGGGTGTCCACCAGGACGGGCTGGTCCATGTTTCCCAGATCAGCGATAAATTCATCAAGCACCCGCGGGAAGTGCTGAAGGTCGGCGATATCGTGCGGGTCAAGGTGCTCAGTGTCGATACCGGCAAAAAGCGCATTGCCCTGACAATGAAGGGCGTACCCCAGCAAAACTGATACAAAAGCGACAGGAACATATACAAATGTTGCACGCGAATTTATATGGTGTTTGATTTTTAACAAGAAAAGTTGTACAACTAAAGCAGGAATCAACAAAAACGTTCAGAAAACATAAGAATTCGCTTGCGAAAACGCAATAGCTGTGAACAAATGCATAGGACACAGCCCAAAAGCTGTCATTCTTACCAAAAGCCAAAAATGAAGGATTTTCTCTTTTGTGCAGGAAATGGAAAAAATCACCTTTGTGCATTATGAACAAACACAAGGCACATAATTGTGCTATAATGCACAACGTAGGGAGCAGATAGAGCATGGTGGCTCACCTCCCTGCCGCAGGCCGTGCGCCCGGTTCCATCCTGGATACCGGTGCTGAAGACGCGGCAGAATGCGTGGGAAAAATCGGAGGTTCTTTATTATGGTGAAACAAGTCAAGGTTTCCAATTTTACTGAGGTCAAGGGAATCGTGTCTGCTGCCGCCAAGTGTTATAACGATGTCGGCGTGCATGACATGAAGGGCAGCATTGCCGATGCAAAGAGCATCCTGGGCATGATGAGCCTGGATTACAGCCATCCCGTCAAGATCGTCTGCGAGGATGAGCATGACCTGAACCGCGTTGTCAGCGCGCTCAAGCAGTAAAATCAAACCGACCGCCCTGTGGTGTATGCCGCAGGGCGGTTTTTGTGTGAAAGGCTTCCCCCGCGGGGGAAGCTGCCCGCGAAGCGGACTGATGAGGGCAGAGCTTTCGTGATTTCCCGTTTGTGGGCAACACCCGGCCACCCACCCCTCATCCGGCCCTGCGGGGCCACCTTCCCCCCGCGGGGGAAGGCAAGGAGCGCATCACACCGCTGCGTAAAATTTTCTGAAAACAGGAACTTTGAAAACAAGAGAAAACGAGAGTATTTGAAAGCATTTGAGAGCAAGCGCGGAATAAATTAAAATTCTTGCTAAAAACCGTTGACTATGGCCCCGCTTTCTGCTATAATCACACTTGCGCGAAAAAGCGCCCTGTGCGGCGCTGTTAAATACCGTTATAAGACGGACGTGTTAATTTCTCAATGGAGGTTCCTACTATGAGCACGACTCTCGCTAAGCCCGCTGAAATGGCTGACCGCAAGTGGTATGTGATCGACGCCGCTGGCAAGCCCCTCGGCCGCGTTGCTGCCAAGGCTGCTGTCATCCTGCGCGGCAAGAACAAGACCACTTTCACCCCCAACGTTGACTGCGGTGACCACGTCATCATCATCAACTGCGACGAGGCTGTCCTGACCGGCAAGAAGCTGGAGAAGAAGTTCCATCGCACTCATTCCGGCTGGATCGGCGGCCTGAAGGAGACCCAGTACAAGACCCTGATGGCTGAGAACAGCGACAAGGCCATGACCTACGCTGTCAAGGGCATGATCCCCTCTAACACCATCGGCGCCAAGGCTATGACCCGCCTGCACTGCTACAAGGCTGCTGACCATGCCCATGCTGCTCAGAAGCCCGAAGCTGTTGAGATTTGAGTGAGGAGGCAATAGAAGATGTACGAAACCAAACCTTATTTCTACGGCACTGGCCGTCGTAAGCATTCCGTTGCCCGCGTTCGCGTTTACAACGGCACCGGCAAAATGACCATCAATGGCCGTGACATCAACGACTACTTTGGTCTGGAGACCCTGAAGCTGCTGGCCAACAGCCCCCTGGTTCTGACTGAGAACGAGGGCAAGTTCGACGTCGTCGTCAACGTCGTCGGCGGTGGCTGCGCCGGTCAGGCTGGCGCTATCCGCCATGGCCTGTCCCGCGCCCTGCTGCAGTTCAACCCCGAGCTGCGCGCTACCCTGAAGAAGGCTGGCTTCCTGACCCGCGATCCTCGTATGAAGGAACGTAAGAAATACGGCCTCAAAGCCGCTCGTCGCGCTCCGCAGTTCAGCAAGCGATAATCTACAGCTTAATAATGCTAAAAAAGCCCGGAAATACGCCATTTTCCGGGCAGATTTTCGGCAAAAATCCGGCTGAAACGGAATGAAAAACAGTGTCAGGTTCGTTTGGCGAGTTCTGACGAATTCTGCAAAAATTTAATATCAGGTATCCTGTTACATAGAGCCTTGGCTCATTCTTTGAAAACGAGAATGGGTCGAGGCTCTATTTTTTTCGCCCGAAATCCGGCGAGACAAATTTGAGCAGGAGGTAACAGGTATGACGGATTTCAATCAGAAGACCCATGACACCGATGTGGGCAGTCATGGCGGACAGTCGCGATGTGGCGAAAGCGTTGGGGTATGTGAATCCCTACGCCGCAGTGAAACGCCATTGCAGAGGCCCCCTAACGAAACGCGAGGGGGTCGTCCAGAAGGTGAATCAGTATGGAGATGCTGGAGAGCAGGTCGTTGAAATCTCCTTTATCACAGAAGGCGATGTTTACCGGCTGATCGTTCACAGCAAGCTGCCATCGGCAGAACGATTTGAACATTGGGTGTTTGATGAAGTTCTCCCGTCCATCCGAAAGCATGGTGTGTATATGAGCGATTCCATTTTGGATCAGGTGATTCAGCACCCGGAGGTCATCTACACCCTGGCGCAGGAGCTTGTAGCCGAGAGGGAGCAGCTTGAAGGTATCCGCAAACAGCTGGATGCGGCACAGCCCAAGGCAGACTACTTTGATACCTTTGTGAATTCGGAGGACTGCACCTGCATCCGGAATTTCTGTAAGGAAATCGGAATCCCAGAGAAGACGGCAGTAGCTCTCTTACTGGATCACCGCTATCTGTACCGCAGTCCAAGCGAAATGGGGTGTGATCGAATGACGCTTTTTACAGAGGGACGCCTTCAGGCGTTTGAACGCATGATGCAGGATACCGGCAAATACCATCGACGGGAGGACAGCGAAGATCGTCCGCGCAAATGTCCGAAGAAAAAAACGGAGCCTGCGAAAAAGGATGGTGAGCACCATGCCGGTATTCAGGGTTGAGAAAAACAGCAATTACACAACGATGTGCAATTACCACCTGCGGGATCAGGGTCTCAGCCTGAAAGGAAAAGGACTTCTCTCTATGCTGCTTAGTTTACCGGACACATGGAACTATTCGGTACGGGGATTATCTTCGATTACACCGGATGGCGTAGATGGGGTGCTTACAGCTCTGAAAGAACTGGAACGTCTTGGATATCTGGAAAGGAACCAGCAGCGTGAGAGTAACGGTCGGATGGGCAGAGCGGAGTATGTGATCTATGAGATGCCAAGGAAAAAGCCGTGTACAATCAATAAAAGAGAGAAGAAGGAAATCCAGCACCGGTATGGCTCATACGAAAATGTCCTTCTCTCTGACACGGAATACGGCAAGCTCCGGCAGGAGTTCCCAGGAGATTATCAGATGCGGGTGGAACGGCTCTCTGAGTATATGGCTTCCACCGGCAGGAGCTACAAAAATCACCTTGCCACAATCCGGAGCTGGGCGAAGAGAGAAAAGCCGAAGTACAACCCGGCAGACTACACATTTGAGGAAGGAGACAGCTTATGAGCGACATGGTGCCTGAAGTTTTGAATGCGGCGTTGGATTCGTTCTTTACGCCGAAAGAACCCGGAGAGCAGGAATACCAGAGCGAGGACGGACTGCTGTATTGCCGGAACTGCCACACGCCGGTGCAGTGCAGGGTAAAGCTCTGGGGCAGAGACAAGATTGTTCCCTGCCTTTGCAGATGCCAGCAGGAAGCGATGGCGGAAAAGAAACGCCAGGATGAACTGGTGGAGCGGCAGCGTAAAATCAGGCAGCTGAAAGCAACTGGGATTCAGGAAAAGCATCTTCTGGAATGGAATTTTGGCGTTGCAGAAGACAACAAGGACATCCAGATGGCAAAACGTTATGTGGAGCAGTGGAAAAAGGTCAAGGGTGAAAACCTTGGCCTTTTGTTATGGGGAGATGTCGGAACCGGAAAGTCCTTTGTGGCGGCATGTATAGCAAATGCGCTGCTGGATCAGGGCATTCCGGTTTTGATGACGAACTTCTCCAAAATCCTGAACCAGATGGGTGCCATGTATTCGGAAGAACGATACCGGTATATCGCTTCGTTTTCCAACTATTCTTTGCTGATTCTGGATGATCTGGGAATTGAGCGCAGCACCGAATATGCGCTGGAGCAGGTCTACGCTGTCATTGATGAGCGGTACAAGTCCGGGCTTCCGGTCATTATCACAACCAATCTAAAGATTGCAGAAATCCGCAATCCGCAGGATGTGGCATACGCCCGTATTTACAGCAGGATTCTGGAAATGTGTACGCCGGTGCGAATCAGCGGAGAGGACCGCAGAAAGAGCATTGGAAAAGAAAAACAGCAGGTCGTTAAGGAGGTACTTGATCTATGAAGTGCAAGGCAAAAAAGGCGTTTTTCGCAGGTAAGAATGACATCTATCACCGCTGGAAGGAGGTTAAGAAGCTGAATGGCAAAAGCAAAAACCAGTATTACAACAGAAAACCGCAGTGGCTCAGCTGCCGACGCTGCGGCTAAGGAGCAGCGGGCGGAGATGCCGCTTTCTGACCTGCATCCCTTTGAAGGGCATCCCTTTAAGGTGCTGGACGATGAGCTGATGGAACAGACCGTGGAGAGTATCAGGCAGATCGGCGTGGTATCACCGCTGATTGTACGGCCTGATCCAGAGGGCGGATTTGAAATTCTTTCGGGACACCGCAGGCTTCATGCGGCACAGCTGGCAGGTTTGGAGACCGTGCCGGTCATCGTCAAGGAAATGGACGATGATGCGGCAATCATCTTTATGGTGGACAGCAATTTGCAGCGGGAAAATATCCTTCCCAGTGAGAGAGCGTTTTCCTACAAGATGAAGCTGGAGGCGATGAAGCATCAGGGGGAACGTGGGGATTTAACTTCTGGCCAAGTTGGCCAGAAGTCGGTTGGAACAGTTTCAAGAGACATTGTGGCAGAGCAGGCTGGAGATAGTTCTCGCAATGTACAGCGGTTTATCCGCCTTACCAACCTAATCCCCGAAATTCTGGATATGGTGGATGAGAAGAAAATCGCCTTCAATCCGGCGGTAGAGCTTTCTTATCTGAAAACGTCTGAACAGAAAGAATTTCTGGAGGCAATGGACTATGCACAGGCATCTCCATCCCTGTCGCAGGCACAGCGGCTGAAAAAGCTCTCGCAGGAGGGCGGCTGTACCTTGGATGCCATGTGTGAAGTGATGAATGAAATCAAAAAGGATGAGCTTGACCATGTGACGATTAAAAACGAGGTTCTTCGGAAGTATTTCCCGAAATCCTATACGCCGAAGCAGATGCAGGACACGATTATCCGGCTGCTGGAAAAGTGGCAGCGAAGTAAACAACGAGATATGGAACGATGAGAAGGAGATTTTTATGATGATGAACTTTAAGAAGAATCAGAACAACGCAGTGTGCAGCATGGATTGCAAGAACTGCCCGAATGGTGCATCGCAGCCGAATCCGATGGATGATCCCATGTTTGAGAAGTCCATTGCGATGCTTCATAACTGGCTGATGCTGGAGGCAATCCGTGAAGATCACCCGAAGGAGCGCATTGTGATGGTGATCCTGCCGGGGGCTGGCGGCGAACTCCTGACCGAGGATGGCAGTCGAGACATCTTTGAGGATGTTTACGATGAGATGGAGGCTGATCTGGTGGCAGATGGGGAACTGCTTCTCCATTATGATAAGAGCGATGTGATCGAGACTGACAGAACCCGCTATCTGTTGGGAGCTGCGGAGGTTTCGGAAATCGACCAGAACGGCAACGAATGCAGCATCAATCTGTTTACGCTGGAACGCACCATCGACTATGTGAACAAGAACCTGACGGTGGTTTCCATTGGCGGCGAGTTGGTTCCGGCACTGCGCCTGATCTAAGGAGGTGCCTATGAAGAAATTCGATGTGGAGATTACGGAAACTCTCCAGAGGAAGGTTTCCGTGGAAGCTGCCTCACAGGAAGATGCGGAACGCATGGTGACGCAGGCGTGGAACAATCAGGACTATGTTCTGGATTCCGGCGATTTCACCGGTGTGGACTTCAAGACCGTGGGAGAACATGAACTGGCAGAGACCAGGACAATGAATGTGCTGCTGGTACAGCCCAATGCCTACCCGAAAAAAATCAGTGTTGGCACGGAGCTGGAAGATTTGCAGGCTATGGTCGGCGGCGATATTGAAGTAACCTATCCATTTGAGGATGAAGTGGCCATTATTCTGAATGAATCCGGTAAAATCAATGGTTTACCGCTGAACCGTGCGATTTACACCGAAGACGGGGATATGCAGGACATTTATGCCGGTGATTTTCTGGTGGTAGGGCTGACAGAGGATGACTTTGGTTCTCTGACTTCGGAGCAGATGCAGAAATTTGAGGAACAGTTCCATCAGCCCCAGATGTTCGTTCGTATGGGTCGCAGCATCATGGCGATTCCGGTTCCGGATGACATGGTGAAGAAGATGGAGGAAAAGGCTGCAAAGCCCCAAGAAAAGAGCAAACCTGCACCGGACCGGGACAGTTTGTAAGGAAGGAGGCGGAGATTCATGCAGGAAGAAGTTGAAAATCGTACCGTCAATCTGGCAATCAGCACCACGAAATTGACCTTTCGCACCATCGTGAATGGCTATAATGCGTGGAAACGGCACCATCAGGCAAAGGTGGCTCAGAAAACAGCGCAGCTGCCGGTTGGAAAGCAGAGCATCAAAGAACTGATCGGTCAGAATCAGGGAGTCAGCAGTATCCCCATTGAGAAAACGGATTTGAAAGGCTTTGAACAGGTGGCACGGAAATATGGTGTGGATTATGCCATTACGAAAGACCAAAATGTAATGCCACCCAAGTACACGGTGTTCTTTAAGGCGAAGGATGCGGATGCACTGACTTCCGCTTTTGAGGAATTCACCAACCGAAAGCTGAAAACAAAGGAAAAACCGAGTGTTCTGGAGCAGCTTAACAAGCTCAAAGAGCTGGTTGCTGCAATTCTTCCGGATAAGGTTCGCCACAAAAGTCAGGAGCGTGATCTATGAGTAATAAGACAAAGAAGCAGCTGCTCCTGAACCTACCGTACTTCATTGCCGGTCTTGTATGTACCAATCTGGGAGAAGCGTGGAGAATTGCCGAGGGCGCAGACATGTCTGAAAAGCTCCTCGGCTTTCTTTCTGCCCTGGGTGCAGCATTTTCCAACCCGATGCCAAGTCTGCATCCGATGGATTTGCTGATTGGTGTGTGCTGCGGAGCGGGTTTGCGGCTTGCTGTGTACCTGAAAGGCAAAAATGCCAAGAAATATCGCCATGGCATGGAGTATGGCTCTGCTCGTTGGGGTACGCAGAAAGACATCGAACCGTTTGAAGATCCAGTGTTTGCAAACAATGTGATTCTGACCCGGACGGAGCGGCTGATGATGGGCAACCGCCCGAAGAATCCGGCAAATGCCCGAAACAAAAACGTGCTGGTGGTGGGCGGCTCCGGCAGCGGCAAGACCCGGTTTTGGCTTAAACCCAATCTTTTACAATGCCACAGTTCCTATGTGGTCACTGACCCGAAAGGCGATATCGTAATCGACTGCGGCCAAGCCCTTTTGAAGAACGGATACAGTATCCGGATTTTCAATACTATCAATTTCAGAAAGTCGATGCATTATAATCCCTTCGCGTATATTCACAGCGAAAAGGATATTTTGAAGCTGACCACAACCCTCATTGCCAACACCAAAGGGGACGGCAAGGCCGGTGACGAATTCTGGACGAAGGCAGAGACCTTGCTGTATTGTGCTTTGATTGGTTATATCCACTATGAGGCACCGCTGGAAGAGCAGAACTTTGCAACGCTGATTGAATTCCTGAATGCGATGGAAGTACGCGAGGATGATGAAACCTTTCAGAATCCAGTGGATCAGATGTTTGAAGCTCTGAAAAAGAAAAAACCGAACCACTTTGCTGTCCGCCAATATGCCAAGTTCAAGCTGGCGGCGGGCAAGACCTTAAAGTCGATTCTGGTAAGCTGTGGCGCACGTCTTGCTCCCTTCGATATTGAGGAAGTCCGTGATATCACCATGTACGATGAGCTGTCGCTGGATACGGTGGGAGACAAGAAAACGGCTCTGTTCCTCATTATGAGCGATACAGACCCGACTTTTAATTTCCTGATTTCGATGATCTATACACAGCTGTTTAACCTGCTGTGCGAGAAAGCGGATGATGTTTACGGCGGCAGATTGCCGGTGCATGTGCGCTGCCTGATTGATGAGTGTGCGAACATTGGTCAGATTCCGAATCTGGAAAAGCTGGTAGCCACCATCCGATCAAGAGAAATCTCGGCATGTCTGGTACTTCAGGCACAGAGCCAGTTGAAGGCAATCTATAAGGACAATGCCGATACCATCATCGGCAATATGGATTCCCGTATTTTTCTTGGTGGTTCAGAGCCGACTACGCTAAAAGAATTGAATCAGGCACTGGGGAAAGAAACGATTGATCTGTACAACACTTCCGATACCAGAGGCAACAGCCCATCCTACGGCACCAATTATCAGAAGGTTGGGCATGACCTGGCTTCGGTGGATGAACTGGCCGTGTTGGACGGCGGAAAGTGCATTTTACAGCTGCGCGGTGTGAGACCGTTCAAGTCAGATAAATATGATCTGACCCAGCATCCGAACTACAAGCTCACTGCCGATGCTGATAAGAAAAACACGTTCAGCATCGAGGCATTTCTTGACCATCGGCTGAAGCTCAAACCAGGTGATAAGTACGAAGTGGTTGATGCAGATCATGCCAAGTAAGTTTGTTCCGGTGACGAAGATGTCATAGGTGTGCTGTTGGCAACAGAATAAGAAGGGGCGGCGAGTTGCCGCCTCTTTACATAGCCAGGTTTCTGATTGGGATTGGAGACCTGGCTATATGTTTGCCCATTTGCAGGTGCACATGCAGATGGAAAATCACTATTCATCAGCCCACAAGGGCGCATCGTACAAGGAGGTACACATTTATGGCATTTTTCAATAGCGCAGTAACCGTTCTTCAGACTCTCGTTATCGCACTGGGTGCCGGTCTCGGTATCTGGGGAGCCATCAACCTGCTGGAGGGTTACGGCAACGACAACCGTGCGATGCGTTCCTGACTGAAAAGGTCAGGCACAAGTTGAAGGACTAAAGAAGTCCAGAATCTTGGAGAACTGATATTTCGATGGATGAAATGAGGGAGTAACGCCCCGAAGCGTCCACACTGATACTCCGACTGGCATAGGCGCGCAACCGCCGATTGTCAGAAGCTCGGTGAAGTCGGCAGAAAGATGTCGTAGTTCTGGCCGCAAGGTCAGAGCCGAAAGCTGTCCAGAGGTGGACGGTGCATCGGATATGCCGGGTGTCAGCCGCCCATGGTTAGTATGTATGGAAATACTGACGAACTTCTGAATGTACAAGTCTAAACGTTGATACCATCGAAATGGTGGTACTCCTTATATGGAGGTATTCGTGGATGAGTAAGAATGGTTGTTATGAAAGTCCATGTGCCGTTACAGGCGGCACGATTCGGAAAGAATTGAATACAGGCTTAGAGGAAGAACCTAAAGGTGGCCCATGATAGAAATATCGGAACGCAGGAAGCTGAAAACATTTAGCCTGTTGCAAGGCTGTGAGATGGTGGATGGGAATACCTTCGTGAGAGGGCAATAACCATTCTTTGTTTCAGTGAAAGTAGTGGCGTAGTACCTGTGAAACCGTGAAAAAGTAAGCGGTGGAGGGAAGGCCACAAGTCGAATTCAGTGAAAGTAACATCAAGATACAACAAACACAGCTTCGAGTAAGACTAAGAAAATCCAACCCGAAAGGAGAGGATGCCTGTGTTGACTTCGGAGCGGCGAGAAAAGAAGCAAGGAAAAATCCGAAACTCGGAATACTACGGCATGGAATCCATCTTTGATACGTTGTATGCGGAAAGCAGGAATGGCAAAACATTCAATCACCTCATGGCAATCATTGAGAGTGAAGAAAACATTAAACTGGCATACCGAACTATCAAAAGGAACCATGGAAGTAAAACGCCGGGTGTAGATAAGAAGACAATACGAAATCTCGCAAAATTAAGCGAGGATGAGTATGTCCGCCTTGTAAAGAAGAAATTCAGTAATTACCATCCTCGCCCAGTAAGGCGTGAGGAAATACCAAAGGATAATGGGAAAACCAGACCACTGGGGATTCCGGCAATCTCAGACCGTATCGTGCAGCAATGTATATTGCAAGTCATGGAGCCAATCTGCGAAGCGAAGTTCAGTGAAAATTCTAACGGATTTCGCCCAAATCGCTCCGCCGAAACTGCCATTGCACAGTGTTGCAGGTTGATTCAGGTACAACACCTGTACCATGTAGTAGACCTTGACATTAAAGGCTTCTTCGACAATATCAATCACACAAAGCTGATACGGCAAATATGGTCACTTGGTATTCGGGATAAGAAACTGCTGTGCATTATAAAACAGATGCTAAAAGCCTCTGTTATCCTGCCGAATGGTGAAAAGATTTACCCAACCAAGGGTACGCCGCAGGGCGGAATTCTTTCTCCACTGCTGGCTAATATCGTGCTGAACGAACTGGACTGGTGGATTGCATCCCAATGGGAAAATATGCCGACCAGAACGGAATTCACGATACGGCAGAATCGTTCAGGTGCAGAAATAAAAAGCCACGTCTATCGGGCATTGCGGCGCAGTAATCTGAAAGAAATGCACTCGGTTCGGTATGCGGACGATTTCAAGATTTTTTGCTCATCCCATGAGGATGCAGTAAAGGCATATCATGCAACAGCCAAATGGTTGAAAGATCGGTTGGGGCTGGATGTTAGCCCGGAGAAATCGAGAATTGTTAATCTGAAACGGCAGTATTCAGAATTCCTTGGTTTTAAGCTGAAAGTGCAAAAGCGCAGCAACAAGTACGTTGTAAAATCGCATATGTGCGACAAAGCGTACAAGAAGGTTCAAAAGAAGCTCACGGAAGAAGTGAAAAAGCTGGAACACTCGGCAGATGATAAGGCTCAGTTCATGCAACTGATGACCTACAATGCTGTGGTGGCAGGAATACACCAGTATTACTGCATTGCAACGGCTGTTTCTGAGGACTTCGGAAAGCTGGCTTATGGGGTCAAAAAGCAGATGCACAATCGTCTGCGGAACGACCTGACACGCAAAGGTGAACTGAAAAAGGGCTATATAAAAGAAAAGTATGGAAAAAGCAGTCAACTGCGATTTCTGCATGGACGGCCAGTAGTTCCTATTGGATATGTTCAGAGCAGAAATGCCCAGCACAAAAGGAAATCGGTCAACAAGTATACGCCAGAAGGTCGGGAACTGATTCACAAGAATCTGAACATCGACACTAAGACGATGCTTTGGCTGATGCGAAACCCTGTGCAGGGTAGGTCGATAGAATACGCAGATAATCGCATATCTCTGTATGCAGCGCAGCATGGAAAATGTGCAGTGACAGGTTCAATCATGGAAGCCCATGAAATCCACTGTCACCACAGGAAACCTATTGCGAAAGGCGGCACAGATGAATACGGAAACCTCGTTCTTATATCGGCTCCAGTCCACAAACTTATCCATGCTTCTGACATGGCTACCATAAAGTTTTACCTGAATCTTCTCAATCTCGATAGTACGCAAATTTTAAAGCTGAATAAGTTTCGTGAGATGGCAGAAATGCCTTTGATTGATTAAAAATCTTTTCTTGTTCAAGCTACGAAGTGTGTAAGTTGTATTGCAAGCCCTGTGCAACTGAATTCGATGGAACGCCGTGTGCGGTGAAAGCTGCACGCACGGTGTGGAGCCGGGGAAAAGTTGGAGATTATATCAAAGACTTACCTATGGCTATCCGGTGCCAAGTCTCAGGGCATGAAGCAGCTGATGGCTGGCGGCGGCGTGGCACTGATCGGCACGACTCTGGTGCCGCTGCTTTCCGGTCTGTTCGGTTAAGCGAAAGCTGTCGGAGCGAAGATTTGCACATGTTGGAAGTTTGGCGCAGAACCGCAGTTTAGAATCGCACCGGCTGATAGGCCGGACAAGTTACAGGAGGACAAATCTATGGCGTTTCTTACTACAACTGCATCGGCACTGTCTCTTTTCTCACAGCTGTTCATGCTTCTGTCCCGGATGGCGAAGCTGTTCGGTGTGTTTGCGTAAGGAAGGAGGCGGCTCATGCAGAGTATCCTTGAACAGATCACAGATTGGCTCAAGAGCATGATCATCAGCGGTATCATGGGAAATCTTTCAGGGATGTTTGATTCGGTCAACCAGCAGGTTGGACAGATCGCAGGCGATGTGGGAACCACACCGGCGAACTTTTCACCTGCGGTCTTTTCTATGATCCGCAACATCTCGGAATCCGTGATCCTGCCCATTGCCGGAATGGTGCTGACATTCATCGCCTGTTATGAGCTGATCCAGATGCTCATCGAGCATAACAATCTGGCAAATTTCGAGACGTGGACATTTTTCAAATGGGTCTTTAAGACCTTTCTGGCAGTGACTCTGATCTCGAACACATTCAATATCACGATGGCTGTCTTTGATGTGGCGCAGCAAGTGATCTCCCGAAGCGGCGGTCTGATTTCCGGCAGTACGTCCGTCAGTGATGCGACCCTGACAGCAATGCAGGCTACACTGGAAGGAATGGACTTGGGACCGCTGCTGGGACTGTATTTGCAGACCTTTGTGGTTCAGGTCACGATGCTGGCGTTGTCGGCTATCATCTTTGTCATCGTGTATGGCCGAATGGTGGAAATATATCGCGCGTCCAGAAGCGCCGCTTTTCATCCAAAGGCGGTGTGCGGGCATTTTGGGAACCCGGCTTTAGCAAGCCGGTAAAGAAAAGTATCAAAGACGTGAACCCACGACTGAGCGGCAAGACGCAACATTGTGAATGAGGAGCAAGGCTAAACTGCTTTAAGGGCAGTCCGAGGCGGGATACTCGACCCGACGGCGCAGGATGGTTGTATTCGCCGTATGTCATAGCGGAATGTGACAGGTAAACACAGACCGCACGATACTTATGACAGCCAGCCGCAGTAAGCGGAAAAGGACGAAAACCCACTACCGACATCACAATACGCTTTTCCCAAAGTGTCTAACTGGAGATTGCCTAAACCGGAACGCCGGAACTATCCGGCTATGCGTAATGCCGCAAGGCGATAAATTTCAAGGGGTAAAAACCCAAGAAAGATGACGCTGAATATCCGGCATGGCAACGGAGCCTCCGTAGTAGTCCGAGGGCGGGAAAGCCGTCTACATGGCGAAGGGAGGCAGGATGTCAACCAATTCATAAAAAGGAAAGGTGCGTGAGGCATTATGAGAAGTCCTGAAAATGTGTTGGAAAGCCTAAAATCCAAGGCGTGTAACAAGAGTTACAAGTACGAGCGGTTATACCGCAACCTGTACAATCCACAATTCTATCTGCTGGCATATCAGCGGATACAGGCGAAACCAGGCAACATGACAGCCGGAACAGACGGCAAAACCATTGACGGAATGGGAATGGCAAGGATAAACGCCCTCATTGAAAAGATGCGGGACATACGGCACTCAAATATGTGCAGAAATATTTTACGGGGACAAAGTGGTTCGTTGAGGGAGATATAAAGGGCTGTTTTGACAACGTAGACCATCATGTGCTGATTGCTATTTTGCGAAAGCGGATTGCAGATGAACATTTCATCGGTCTGCTCTGGAAGTTCTTGAAAGCTGGATATATGGAGGATTGGAATTATCACAATACTTATTCCGGCACTCCGCAAGGCTCCATCATCAGCCCTATCCT
>QWCH01000595.1_pt1 | contig 64136 bp, 59 predicted proteins | sample 1972671 | NCBI WGS metagenome assembly QWCH01 (sample SAMN09866713, study PRJNA288562) | Human gut metagenome isolate term3_stool, whole genome shotgun sequencing... | isolation source: gut | host: Homo sapiens | place: USA: California
GTTATCAAAAGACTAATCGAAATCGCTGAAACCCGCATAAACACTGGCTTTTTTAAGCAACTCGATTTATTCAAACTCAATCGTTCCCGGTGGCTTACTGGTCAAATCATAGAATACTCTATTCACTCCGCGCACCTCATTGATAATCCGGCTCATTACCGTCTGCAGCACCTCGAACGGGATCTCCGCCGCCTCCGCGGTCATGAAATCCACCGTATTCACGGCGCGCAGTGCAACTGCATAATCATAGGTTCTCTCGTCTCCCATGACGCCGACGCTTCTCATATTGGTGAGCGCCGCAAAATACTGACCGATCGAACGGTCCAGTCCGGCTTTTGCAATCTCCTCGCGGTAGATGGCATCAGCGTCCTGCACAATGCGGACTTTGTCTGCCGTCACCTCGCCGATGATGCGGATGCCGAGTCCCGGTCCCGGGAACGGCTGGCGGAATACCAGATTCTCCGGAATTCCAAGCTCAAGACCTGCCTTACGCACCTCATCCTTGAACAGATTGCGCAGCGGCTCGATGATCTCCTTGAAATCAACATAGTCCGGCAGACCTCCGACATTGTGGTGCGACTTGATAACTGCGGATTCCCCGCCAAGACCGCTCTCCACGACGTCCGGATAAATGGTTCCCTGTGCCAGGAAATCCACTGCACCGATCTTCTTCGCCTCTTCCTCAAAGACACGGATGAACTCCTCGCCGATGATCTTGCGCTTCTGCTCCGGCTCCGTCACGCCTGCCAGCTTCGCATAGTAGCGCTCCTGTGCGTTGACGCGGATAAAATTCAGGTCGAACTGACCGTCCGGGCCAAATACGCTCTCCACCTCATCGCCCTCATTCTTGCGCAGAAGACCATGATCCACGAACACGCAGGTGAGCTGCTTGCCGATCGCTCTGGATAAAAGTCCTGCTGCGACTGAGGAATCCACACCGCCGGACAGTGCAAGGAGCACCTTGCCGTCACCGACCTTCTCGCGGATCGCCTCGATCGTGTGCTCCACAAAATGATCCATGCGCCAGGTTCCGGCACAACCGCAGACACCGCGCACGAAATTGTGCAGCATCTTAGTGCCCTCCTGGGTGTGAAGCACTTCCGGATGGAACTGGATTGCAAAAAGCTTCTTCTCGCGGTTCTCCGCTGCCGCCACCGGACAGTCTGCCGTGTGCGCCACAATGGAAAATCCCGGAGCAACTTTTGAAATATAATCAAAATGGCTCATCCAGCAGATCGTCTTCTCAGACACATCGCCGAAAAGCGGCGATGTCGTATCGACAAACACCTCTGTCTTGCCATACTCACGCACCGGTGCCTTCTCAACCTTTCCGCCCAGCACATGCATCATAAGCTGCGCACCGTAGCAGAGTCCCAAAACCGGAATTCCAAGTTCAAACAGTTCCTTTGTGTACGTCGGAGAATCCGGCTCGTAACAGCTGTTCGGACCGCCGGTTAAAATGATACCCTTCGGATTCATCGCCTTGATCTGCTCGATGTCTGTACGGTAGGAATAGATCTCACAGTAAACATTGCACTCTCTGACACGTCTGGCAACCAGCTGATTGTACTGACCGCCAAAGTCGATGACAATGACCTTTTCCTGTGAAAAATTGTTGTTCATTTCCACACTCTTTTCCTCCTGATGTTTTTCCGCCGCAAAGGGCGGTTTGCTCAATTGCTACTATTATAAGATACGCTCCCGCAATTTACAAGGCGCATTTCTATATTTTCCACCATTTCACAATTCAATAATTTTCAATGTTCCGGTTATACTATGTCCATGAAAAAACATGACCGTCTTCCGGATTTTTCCAAACTCTGCGCACCGGAGCAGACTCCTATATCGTTTTTCCTCTCCCAGCAGATTTATTTCTTCTTTCTCGGCTCGATCGGCGGGTTTCTCTGGGAGGTTGCCATCTTTCTGTATCGGGACAAAACCTTTGCCAACCGCGGCTTCCTCTACGGGCCGTGGCTTCCGGTCTACGGCATCGGCGCAGTGCTTTTCTATCTGCTGCTGGGCTGCCGGCGAAAAAAAATCCACCCGGCCGGCGTCTTTTTCCTCAGTGCCGCCATCGGCACCGGTCTGGAACTCCTGATCGGATGGTTTCTGGATGCCTTCTGGAATCTGCGCTACTGGGATTACAGCGGCTATCCTTTTCATTTTCATGGCTATATCTGCCTGTACGCGGCGGTCGGTTTCGGCATCGCGGGCGTGCTCTGGATCTGTGTGCTGGAGGCGCCGCTCACCAGACTCTGGAAACGTCTCTCCCCCAAAGTGCGCCTTGGATTAAACACCCTGCTTCTGCTGCTCTTTGCCGTAGACTGCGCGGCTGCGCTCATTTTTCCAAACCGCGGAGCAGGCATTACCTTCCATTAAGATAGCGCTCCATCTCCACCCGAAGTTCTGCGAACTGCGCGTTTGTCGCAGCGTTGCGGCTCTCAAAATGCAGCAGCTTTTCCAGATAGCCCTGCTCTTTTACAATCCGCACACTCTCCGGAAATACCAATTCAAACACCAGCGAGATATGCCCCACCACATGATCCACCGGCGTGCGCTTGATGCTGCGCAGTGTCGCGTGATGTTCGTAAAAGCTATCCATCACTGCCGGTGTGACGGCTGCGTTGCGCAGTTCCTCCGTCGTGGTATTGTAAATCTCCTCCAGCGGCACATCCACATTGACCCGCAGAATATCGATCTTGTCGGCGTCCCGCAGGATATGGCACAGCTTTTCCGTGCGCGGCGCAAGCCCCTCCGGAATCCGGTAGGCACTGTGCACTCTTATGGCAGTCTCAATCACCTCATCCTCCGCCGCATCGTCCACATACGTGCGGATCAGACCTTTCCCCGCAGACAGCGGACCACCGAACAGAATATCCGCTCCGAGTGCCGCGTGGTCAATGGAATCTGCATCACTGAATGTTCCATATCTCCGAAGCTGCTCAAATCTTCCCACATCGTGCAGCATTCCAAGGAGCCATGCCAGATCAACCTCTGTCTTCTCCATCCGCTCCGCCTTCGCGATCCGCTCGCACAGTTCCGCCACCCGGTAAGTGTGGTCAATTTTCAGTTTTATTTTCTCATCGGTCGCATCATAAGCATCCGTATATTCCCGGAATGTTTCTCTGACCCGTTCACGCTCGACTTTCATCTGCCGGTATCTCCTTCTGACTTTCTTATTCTTTTCCCCAGCCCGGTTGGAAGCCTTTTCATCCTGCTTAGGTGCGGTTCGCCTTTTTCGCGGTCTTCTCCTCATACATGATAGCATCCGCCTCACGCACGTAGTCGTCCAGATCGCGCCCGGTCGTCATATCCGTGTGGACACATCCCGCACTGACCGTCAGCGGAAACGGCAGTTTCATCTCCGCCGAACGTTTCCAGATCTCCTTCCGGATCTCTCCGATGATCTTCCCGATCTCTGCATCCGCAGTCTGCTCCAGCACAACGAGGAACTCATCCCCGCCACTCCGGACCGCGACCGCTCCCTCCGGAATATATTTTAAAATCGCCGACGCAATCGTCTTGATCGCCCAGTCCCCATGGATATGCCCGAATTCATCGTTGATGCTTTTGAGCCTGTCCATATCCATGAAAATAATTGAAAGATTCTCCCCCGTCAGCTTCTTTTTCTCAAACATACGACACGCCAGCTTCTGGTAACCGAGCCGGTTGTACATTCCCGTCATGGCGTCCTTCACGTACAGTTCTGACAGCACCTGATTCAGATAGGCAAGGCGCTCCTTCTTATGCAGATTCTCCATCGCAGACGTCAGCACGTTGATAACCTGGAACAGATACTGCTTCTCCATCAGATACACAGCATTCCGGATGACAAAATATCCCACCGTGTGTTCCCGGAAATGAAGCGGCAGAAACAGAAAATCTTTTCCGCCCTCCGCGTAATCGAAGGTCGGGAAAATCCCCTCCACGACCGTCTCCTCACTCTCTTTTACCACGCCATCCTCATAGGCGAACTCCATCTGCATTTTCTCCGGATAACCGTGCACGCAGAACTCTTCATCCTCAATCAGATGCCTGTCATAATAATCACTCAGTTTCCGGAAATCATTCATGTGCTCATCCATGATCAGATACATCGCGTCACACCGCATAGCCGGAATACATTTCGGAATCCAGCGCGACATCTCACGCACCGTCTCGCACTGCAACAATTCATACTCCAGAGAAAGCACCTGCTCCTCAAATTCGTCCGTCTCGATTCCATAGACAATCTGCGCCCTGGAATGTTCTGCCTGATCCACTGCAATGCCGGCGTCACAGCCGCAGCTTTCCCAGAAAATACACTGGTGCCCCGTATAATTAAACCGCGGTACCGTCTCGCCTCTCCACAGCCGCAGAAGAATATCCGCACAACGGTATCCCACCTGCTCGCGGATATGTCCGACCGTTGTGATGTGCGGGGAATAATAGCTCGCTTTGTCAAAATTATCGAATCCGGTCACCAGAAAATCGTCGGGTGCCTTGTAACCGTGGGCTGCCGCTGTCTCACACACGCCGACGGCGATGTTATCGTTGGCACAGATAATGGCATCCGGAAGTTTCCCGTGCAGCGTGAGCAATTTTTCAAATCCATGCACTCCACATTTGTATTCATAACTCTCGCAGTAGAGATCCCTGGCATCCCACAAAATCCCGTGTGTCTCTGAGAAATCGCGCAGCGCAGCCACACGCCGGTTGCTCTCGTAATTATCGTCCGGTCCCATGACATACCAGAAGCGCCTGCAGCCGTGCACCTCATAGAGATGCGCCACCATTTCCTGCATGGCGGAATAGTTGTCTATGCCGACATAATAAAAATCCGCAATCTCATTTGCAATGGAAATCACCGGCTTTCTGGTTGCCTTCGCCGAGGAGATCACATACTCCCGCACCTTGGGATAGCGGATGTTGTTCAGATCCACAATAATGCCGTCGAAATCGTTTAAATCCGGCAGCCGATAGATGTTGTACTCTCCGATATTGTAATCCTCATCCCTGCTCCAGTCTCCGGAACTGTTGAAAATATACAGATTCACGTCCTCATTCGTCTCTCTGATACGCTCCAACACTCCGGCGGGCCATGCATATGTGAAGAATCGCTTCCATCCGTCCATGATCAACGCTATCTTCTTCATCTGCGCTTATCCTCCATCTATCCTGCCGTTATCTTCTCCTATTATATAAAAACGTTTTCATGCCGTCAAATGCTTCTGCGTTTTCACACATGCTGATGCAGATACTTCTCCTTTGTCGCCATCCCGCCGCGGATGTGCCGCTCGGACTTGTTGATGTCCAGCACCTTGCGCGTCTCCGCCGCGAGCGACGGGTTGACCTGCGCAAGACGCTCGGTGACGTCCTTATGTACCGTACTCTTGCTGATCCCGAAATGTTTTGCCGCCTGCCGCACGGTCGTGTTATTGTCAATGATATATCTGGCAATCTCCATAGCTCTTTCCTCAATATAACCTTTCAAACCAAAACCCCTGCAATACTTGTTTTTACATTGTATGCAAGGGTGTTTTGCATTATGCAGGAGCGTTCCTTTTGACACATAATGCTTTGCAAATATTTCTTGTTACATTTTTCTGAGGATTTCGCTATTTATTCCACTTCATATTCCATCCATCTTCGTGTTTCTTTAAAGCCAGTTGCCTGATAAAATTCAATTGCTGAATCATTAAATTCCCAGACATCTAACTCTATCTTTTTTAGCTTTCTCTTCCTGGTATCTGCTATCATAAAATCCAATAATTCTTTCGCCACGCCTTGCCGTCTGTAATTTTCATCTACGGCAATTTCCTGCACATGATAAAAGCTTCTTGCCTTTCCGTATGCAGTCTCTGGTCTATGCACATAATCCACGCACGCCATTCCGCATATTTCACCGTTACGTTCTGCGACAATTATATCACTATTTTCTCCGTTCATGAGCGTGTATGCATAATCCCTTAATTCTACTCCAAACCCCGCTTTAAATATATCCGGGCGCCCTTCTACATGTATATCGTTTACTTGTTTTCTCAGTTCATTAATTCTACCTAAATCTTTTTCTTTGGCCAAACGAACCATACCCATTTCCACCTTTCTTAACATCATATCTTTCTAATGAATAACGCGCTTCATTGCTGCTCATTTCATACTTTCATAAAATCTCCTTTCTGCCATTATTGCAAAAAAATACACCAAACATTGATATGTCTGGTGCAAAAATTCTAATACGGTATTTTGTAAGATTATATAAAGCAAACGCTTACTTTATCCGAACTTTCTGCACAGACATATCAGACCTGCCCGCTGTAACCGTGCATCCTTCCCGGATTCTTTACAGTTACAAACGTGCACGTCCGTAATACATGTACATATAATTCATTGTAAAATATAAGTTTTGCATTATATGGCTCCCCTTAGTTTCTTGAATTATAATTCTGTTCAATTAACTTGTCAACTACCCCAAAATCCTTTTCCCATATATACAGTTTTTCCAGCTATTTCACGCTTGCAAAATACTTCATCAGAATATCCTTCATGAATTGATATCTTCTTGCGTAAGTGTTTTCAATACGGATCAGTTCAAAACCATGCTCTCTGCAGATTTGATTTTTCTTCCTGTCGCGTTCCATCACCACACTTTTCTCCTGATGCTCTCTTCCATCCAATTCTATCGCAAGAATCGGAATATCTATTTTTGTCCTTGGCTGTCTCTCATATACGACAAAATCAAACCTGCCTGTATAGAACAAATCGTTATACTCGCAATTATCCTGAAAAACATGTGCGATACTCACTTCTTTCTGAACCGTGCATTTATGATCGGTATTCAAAACATTATCCAATGCATGATTCAGATTCTCCAGAAAAGCCTGTTCCGTTTCCGTGCTATAAGGTTTAATTCCGAGTGCCCGTGACGCATTTGTTTTAGGAGTAACATTGGTTTGCCCATTATGTTTTACATACTGCACCAGTTCGTAAAGATCATCATCACCCTCCCTGTCATGTAAGCGTCCCAGTTCCTTACTGCTGGACAAAACAATCAACTGATCCTTAGCTCTTGAAACAGCGACATTGATTAGCTCCTTGTTATTTTTCAGCCAGCTATAGGTTCCCCGGCCAGTCTTATCCGTAAGCGCAAGTGAAAATAAAACAACATCCTTTTCATCACCCTGAAATGCATGAACGGTTCCACAGGTAACATTGTCCAGACCATTATCTTTTAGCTTCTGATTGATTAGTTCCTTCTGATTTGTAAACGGTGTAATCACCCCGATGCTCTTATCTTTATGCAGCTCAGCATACCGGACAATCTCATCTGCTTCCAAAGGTGCTGTATTTTTATAGTAGGTGCTGTTTCCTGTTATATCCCGAAAAACCAACGAATTCTCTGCGCTACTCTGACTGCAGATCTGCAGTTTTCCATTGTAATATTTCTTGTTATTAAATTGAATGATTTGCCTATTGCATCTGTAATGATGGCTTAAGAGAATCTCCCTGCTGACAGAATCGCATGCCAGAAACGCTTTGTAAATAGAATTCTTAATATAATCGTACTCATCCGTGATCTGATACATTTTGCGAAGTTTCTGATTCACCACCGGATTCAATAAAATAACCGGATTTAGCTGCTGTGGATCTCCCACAAGCATCAGGCTCTCTCCTCGAAGGATCGGAACCAGTGACGTCGCAATATTACCCTGACTCGCCTCATCCATAACCACCATATCAAAATGTACTCCCGGTTTTCCAACCTTATGGGCGGAGATCGATGTGGTAGCAATAATCGGAAAGATTCTCTGAAATTTCTTTAAATTTTCATCGTTGCGTAAATAATCATTAAATGCTTTTACCTTCTCTTCTTTGTCTTCCATTGTAACAATGTCCAAAAGGTCCGCATTCTTTGGTTCCTGTATACGTTTGATACATTTTGCGGAAGTATAATACAGGTAACTTTTAAAAGCATCCTCATCCTCTAAAATCAGATTTAATGCTTCTTCATCCGTATAATCTTTTGATTTACTGATTTTATCCTCAACCTGGGCCAACTGAATTCCCTGCAACTGTGTCTGAAAAGTCAAATGTTTATTTGACTCCATCAGACTGAGAATCGCTTCTTTTGTTTCAAAAAGCTTCAACCGTTCTTCATATTCCTGCAGCAGAGCCGTCAGCTGTCTTGTTCTTGCGATTCTGTCTGACTTCCTTTTTTTCAACGTTTCTTCATAAATATTGATACTCTTTGTACTCTCATACAATCTCTGAATATACTCCAACGCCTCAGCTACTTTGTCGTCGTTTCCCAGCCGGATAATAGGAAACGGAATATTCCCCTTCTTTCCATTTGATATGTGCTGCAGTTTTTCACACACACCATCAATCGGGTGATTGTTGTACGAAACAAAAAGCACTGTCTGTTCATTGAAAAAAGCTGTGACAAGCGTATTTACGATCGTGTTTGTCTTCCCTGTTCCAGGTGGTCCCTGGATATATGCCAAAGGATATTTCATGGCATTGTGGATTGCCAGCAGCTGATCCAGATTAATCTGCTTATTTAACAAAGCAATTGGAAATACTTTCCTACTTGCCGGTTCCTGTACCAGATTCCCAAAGAACGCCCGAATTGGCGCCGTCACCTCTTCTTGCTGGAACATTTCATCAATGGCCTTATATTCCTCGTGAAGATCTAACATAATGTCTCTTCCGATCGCAATCAGATATGGCATATCATCCACACCTTTGATTTGTGGATTACATTCCGTGATTCGGTTCTTAATCGTTTCCTGATTCTTTTCAAAATCATTTAACAGTTCGTAATCGTCCGCATCCAGAAATCTGCGTATGCTCTGGCTTGTTCCATCAATGGTAAACTCGGTGCAAATCGTAACCTCGTCAGCAGGTCTAAGACATCTTCGGGCAACGTCCAGCTTCATCTCACGATAAGCAAGGACATATAATCCCTGCTTCATCGGCACACTTAATATATTTAATGCCAACTGCCTGATCCTTTTATTCTTCGTATTACTGGTGCATCCATATTGAAAATTTGAAACTATCTCCTGAAACTGATCCGGTGCCAAATGATAATCCCCTCTACGGATACAATCACCATCAAAATGGCGGATTAAACTATATTCCGTTTTATATGGTACAGAGTCCATTTTATTGCAATCAATGTAATAACTAAGAATTTTTAAATTGGACACATTATGAAATAAAGAAATATATTTCTGCTGATTTAGCTGAATATCTTCTTTTAATGATTCTTTGACATCAAAATAAGACCCTTCTATAACATTGGAGGATAAAATAGAATCTATATAAATATTCAGACCTATGGTTGATAATTGTCCCAGATGAAGTCCTTCCACACAAAGTGATCTTTTCATCGGATTTACATCCATAATCCCAATCCAGTATTTCGTAATACCCTCCTGTTTATTTTTATATTCAATACTCAACCACTTATTTTCATGAATCGCTCTAAAAATATCACGGCATACCGTATTCATTTTCTCCTCCAAAATGCATGAATATTTTTCTTTATCATAACAAAAAAATTGGCAATATCCAATATAATTTGAATATTGCCAACCAATTTTATACATTTATAGTTTTTCTTAATCCCCTGCAATACTTATTTTTACATTGTATGCAGGCTTATTTTCGTATATACTATCTTTATCAGATGTAAAGGAGGATATTGCCGTGCCATTTATCAATACGAAAACCACCGTTTCCCTGAGCAAATCCAAAAAGGATTCCCTGACCGCAGAGATCTGCCGCATTACCAGGGAGTGTCTCGGCAAGGGAGAGAACTGGGTTATGACTGGTTTTGAGGACAATGCCAGCCTGTTCTTTCAGGGGGATTCTGCCGCCGTTGCCTATGTGGAGGTCAAAACCTTCGGCACGCCGTCCGCTGCAGGCACCAGCCAGATGACCGGAAAGCTCTGCCATCTGCTCTCCGGCGAACTTTCCATTCCTGCCGACCACATCTACGTGGCATACTTCCCGACTGACAACTGGGGCTGGAACGGAAGCAACTTCTGACTACAGCAGAAAAAATGCGGGAATTCCCGCATTTTTTCATTTTCTCTCTTCCGCCTTGATCGCTCTCTTTTTCTCGTACATCTTCACATCCGCACGGTTCCTTGTCTCTTCCATATTTTTATCATACTGCTCGTCAAAGATCGCGTAGCCGTATGCTATCCGCATCGGAACGTCCGTTTTCCCTTCATTATATTTCCGCTCGAGATATTCCAGTCTGCGCAGACATTCCTCGACCCACTCACTTCTGGCATGGCGGATCACGGCGCAGAATTCATCCCCGCCGATCCGGTAGCACACCCCGGCAGGTTCAAACACTTCCGCGATCAGCTTTGCCGCGTCCTGAATATACTTATCGCCCGCCGCATGTCCGAACGTGTCATTGCAGTACTTCAGATCATTCAAATCGAACGTCACGATCGCCGTCTCTCGGTCTCTGGCATTTTTCGACGCCCACTCATCATAAGCGTTGCGGTTGTACAGTCCGGTCGGCATATCATGCTCCGCCAGTTCCCGGTAGATCTCCGCCTTGCGTCCCTCATCAATCTTCTCCATCGACACCGCAGTCGCCTCTCTCGCCAGCAGGCAGATAAACAACAGGAATCCAAATCTGCCGATCACATCCGTTCTTCTCCATCCGATGTAGTACGCCGACATGTCGACCGCGTAAGACACTAGCAGAATTACAAGTCCCCAGATACAGACACGCACCCGCCGGTCCATTCCGCGCGCCCGGTAACGCTGCAAGATCACATAGAGCAGATAGAGCAGGTCACATGCCATCAGAAAATGCGTGCAAAATACCGTATTTTTAAACTCGCAGATCCCCGTCATGTGGAGTACGGTACAAACTATAGCATTCGCAAATGAACAGATGCAGATAATATTTGATATATACTTCTCCTCCACCTCGGAGAACTCCTGCAAAAATGCTGCAAACGGCGCAATCATCAGCATAATCATCATATAGCCGGTGTACGAGGCCGCCGTCCGGCTTTTTACCATGTAGGCAACCAGCTCCGCCTCATTCATGGACCACATTCCCATCATCAACGTAAAAATGCCAAAATACAGGATGCCCGGTCCCATCTTTACTTTGCGTCTTGCAATTGCATAATAAATGAGCAGCATAATACCGATCGCTCCGTCGACTGTGCTGACCATGATCTCCGGAACCGATCCTCTCATCGTCTGATAGACCATCTGTCCGTCATTCTCCTGATAGAACCTCGTCACATGATCCCGCACTGCCGGGTACACCGCCTCGATCCGCACGCAGAAACTCTTTACGCCCTCCTGCAGCTGAATCGTATTCCATCCGGTTCCGGGCGTCCTCCCGAACACCGTACTGCTCTTTTCCAGCGAATAAATCTGCTCGCCGTCCGCATACACTTCCACGCACTGATGTACGCTAAAAAATGTCAGTTCCGAAAACTCCGACTGCATCTGATTGCTGTCGAAATAATACTCCCTGACATCTTCACCCACTTCCACCACGCGATCGGGCTGCAGTTCGATTCGTCTGGAATCCTCCGCAAAGCTTGTATTCTTTTTACCTGCAAACGCAAAGCTCAACGCCATCAGAATAAATCCGATGACAAGCAGCACTCCATAAACGATCGATACTGATTTTTTCATTTATCCTCACCTGTGGAAAATTCTGGCAAACAAAGATTTTTTCGTATTCTCTGCACTGGTTGTTATCTCCGCAGCGGCAAGCGCCTCTTTTCCTGCCTCTTCCTTCGTCTCCGGCAGAGCCTCCTCGAGGAAGAACTCGTCAAACACATCGTCCCTCTTGTTGATCTTCTCGCACATATCCTTGATGACCTCCATCATGGTCTCCATCATATGTCTTGCATTCTGCCCCATGCGGTCTTCAAAAGTCATCCCCTGATCCGGTGCCTCCTCGCCCCAGATACAGTCATCCCCCAGCACACGCAGCTTATTCAGCCGGTCGCGCTGCTCCTTGCGGACGACGCTCAGAAAACGGCTCACCATCACGTTGTGCTCGTTTTCGTCCGTATAACACAAAAACTCTTCCAGCGAAGCGTTCCCCGGATAGCCGATTTGATAATATGTATTATAGATACGACAGATCCGCTCTGTTGTCTGGCGCAGAATGATGCCGCATTCCTGCGGTTTTCTCCAATAATAATGCTCCGCGCGCTCCAGTTCCTGCAGAACATTGTCATACATCGCCTGAAGCTCGTCCGACTCCAGCCTGCACTCTCTTATAAACTCAAAATTCATCTCCCGCTGCCCCTCTTATGATCTGTCTTCTACCGCTTTCAGGATCTCCTCACTGATGGCATCCACGTCCTTGCCGTCCGTGTCCACGCAGATATCCGCCACCGCTTCGTAGCGCGGCCGGCGCTTCTCCATGAGTTCCCGGATATATTCCACATTCATATTCCCGTTTAAAATCGGGCGGTTCGTACTGTCCTTGACTCTTTCGTAGATCGTCTCCGGCGTCGCCCGAAGGAACACGATACAACCGTTCTCCTTCATCAGCGCCGCATTCTCATCCCTGAGTACACTGCCTCCGCCGCAGGATACCACATATCCTGTGCTCTCCGAAAAAGACCGCAACAACTCTGTCTCCAGGTCGCGGAAATAATTCTCCCCATGTGCGGCAAAAATATCTGTGATTGCCATCCCCTGTTGTTCCTCGATGAGCTGATCCATCTCGATTCGCTTCGACGGACATTTTTTCGCAAGCGCTCTCGCAATGGTACTTTTCCCGGCGCCCATAAAGCCGATCAGATATAAATTCTTCATGCCACTGCTTCACCTTTCTAGCGAAAAAACCGCTCTTTGACTTCCTCGACCGGCATATCTTTTCCTGTATACAATTTGAATGCCGCCACACCCTGCCACAACAGCATTCCCTTGCCGCCGATGCAGATTGCTCCGGCTTCCTTCGCCTCCCGGAGCAGTCTCGTCTCCTCCGGGTTGTAGACAGCATCTGCCACCACTAACCCCGGCCGGAATGCGGAAGTATCCTTTACCACACTCTCATTTTCCATCGGCTTCATGCCTACAATCGTCGCATTTGCAAAAATATCACTGGACGCGATCTCCGCAGTCATCCGCGCAGTATCCGCAATATCATAGACATTTACCACGCACGACGGAACCGCCGCACGGATCTTCTCCGCCGTTTTCAGCGTTCTCTCAAAAAAAGCATCCTTGATATTAAAAATGGAAATCTCCCTTGCACCGTCAAGCGCGCACTGCACCTGAATGGCAGTAGCGGCACCGCCTCCGCCTGCAACCGTGATCTTCTTGCCCTTAATATCGATCCCGTGATCCTTCAGATTATGCACAAATCCCTCGCCGTCAGTAATATGGCCGGTCAGTCTGCCGTTGTCATTTACGATCGTGTTGACCGCTCCGATAATCTGTGCTGCCGGAGACAATTCATCCATGTATTTGACAACCTCTGTCTTGCACGGCATGGTGACATTGCAGCCGCGCATCTTAAATGTGCGCATGGCGGCAATGGCATCCGCCACTTCCTCTACTTTGATATCAAAAGCCACATACACGTAATCCAGCCCCAGACGCTCGAAACTGTAGTTATACATTGCCGGTGAACCCGAATGTCCGACCGGTGAACCAATCAATGCCAATAATCCTGTGTGTCCTGAAATTCTGCTGTCCATATTCCCTCCATGATCCGGCGCCCTTTTTCTCTCTGCGCCGATAACAGTATCATAGCTGTTTTCCTCTGGCATTTCAATACATTAAAGCAAAAAAGTATCCCTTTTCTACTCTGTAAGTATCGGCTTAAAATCTTCCGTATCGCCGCAGAATATGCCGCCGCATTCCTGTAAGATGTGCCGCATTACAGGCAGTACCTTTTCATATTCCTCCGCAGAAAATGTTACCAGATACACTCTGTCGCAGTCATGTTCCTCTGCAAATGCCGCAGTCACCTGATCCCGGGGATGGATTTTCCCTTCCTCCATGTCCATGGAGGCTTCTCCGCCGTACATAATCTCAAGTACGCCTGCTTCCTGCCAGATTTCCATCTCACAGGTTCCTTCCAGCACGTCTGCAATCTGCCGCACGCCCACAGTCTCCGGTGCAAGATAAAGCCATTCGCCCGGCACGCCTGCCTCTTTCTTTTTCTCCTGCGCGATCTTGTTCACCGGAACCGCTGCTTTTCCCAGCGCTCCGTGCCCCGCCTTCTTCATCGAAGCTGCTTTTCCCGGCGTTCCGTGCCCCGCCTTCTTCATCGAAGCTGCTTTTCCCGTTGCTCCTTGTCCCGCTTTCTTTCCCAGCTTTTTCATCCTGCCTCCTGCTTACCAGCAAAGAACCTCGTGGCCGTCCTCCGTCACAAGCACCATAATCTCCCACTGTGCAGACGGAAGTCCGTCCTCCGTGTAGACCTCCCAGTCGTTTGCATCATCGACATAGATGTCCACTTTTCCCATGTTGACCATCGGCTCGATCGTAAAGATCATGCCCGGCACCATCAGCATCTCCTGACCGCGCTTGCTATTATAGCCGACCCACGGCTCCTCATGGAACTCCAGTCCCACGCCGTGTCCGCCGATCTCACGCACAACCGTATAACCGTTTGCGAAGGCGTGATCGTGAACCGCCTGCCCCATATCGCCTAAAAATCCCCACGGTTTTACTTCTGCGAGACCTTTTTCCACACACTCCTTCGTGACATCCACGAGACGTTTCTTCTCCGGGCTGACGTCGCCGATGCAGAACATTCTGGAAGAATCGGAAAAATAACCGTTCAAAATCGTGGAAACATCCACATTGATAATATCTCCCGACTTCAAAATGACATCCTTTGACGGGAATCCATGGCACACCTGATCGTTCACCGAAGTGCACACGCTGTACGGGTAGCCCTGATAATGCAGCGGTGCCGGAATACCACCCATACTGGTCGTCATGTCGTAGACAATCTTGTCGATTTCCGCCGTATTCATGCCCTCATGAATGTGCTCCTGAATATAATCGAGCACCGCGATATTGATCTTGCAGCTCTCCTTAATCCCTGCAATCTGATCTGCATTCTTGATAATGTCATGGGTTGGGACGATATGTCCCTGCGCAGCGATCGCTGCAATCTTCTCGTCAAATGCCTGATGGCATGCCTTGTATTTCCGGCCGCTTTTGCACCAGCACGGATCATTTCTTCCAATTTTTACTGACATATTCTTCTTCTCTTCTCTATTTTATTTTTTATATTATATTCTGCCTGCCGCAAATGCTTTCTTCACATATCGGCGCATATCCTGCTTCACGCAATGGAAAATCTCTGTCTTTCCCTCTTTGTTCAATGATCTACCGTGATGCTGCCGAACGGCACGCGGTCCCAGGTAGTCTCGTCTAACTCACAGGTATGCTGTGCCAGAAGTTTTTCGTATTCCGTGCCGCCGATGGAATAATCCTCGTAATCGACCTGTTCCATCTCCGCAAGAATACTCTGATATTTCTGCGCCAGCGCCATTTTTCGCATGGATGCATCAATCGTTTCCTCATCGACACCCAGGCGCGCTCTCTGTTCCTCGGTAAGGTCACTCCAAAAATCCTGCTGATCATTGGCAAGATACTGTTCCTCCTCCTCTGAGAGCGTGATTTTCTCTGCTGTTGCCCTCTGGTAAAACAGCGTATCGTGAATGGTCATATCCACCACCGTCTGTTTGGCCTGCTCGCGCAGAAACGTGTGATTGGTATACAGCCGCCAATATTCGTCCGTATTATCCGGATTATAGATGATGGCCGCATCTTCCATGCTTCCTTCCTCATACGCGATATAAAATGCCATCTCCCGCAGAGTCACCTGCTCCCCGCCCACTGTCACCACCACAAGATCCAGTGATTCCGGGAACGACAGCTTCTGCCGCTTTCCCTGTTCGCGGTAGGATGCTGTCCCCAGAACGATGACCAGAACGACCAGAACAGCGGTAAATCTTAATTTCTGTCTCATGCCTGACAAAGCTTTGCCACCACCTGATTGATCACGCTGCCCTCCGCCTTGCCTTTCAGCTCCGGCATAACAGCCTTCATGATCTGTCCTTTGTTGTGGGTTTCTACCACGTCCGCGAACTTCTCCGTGATGAACGCTTCCACCTCGTCAGCCGACATCATTTTCGGCGCATATTCCATAAAAATATCGTAGCGCGTCTTATATTCTGCAAGCAGATCTTCTCTGGATGCCGGGCAGGTATCGATCTGTTCCTTCACTGACTTGATCTCCTTTAAAATGACCCGGTCCACAAGTTCCTCCCGAATGTCATCGCGACAGCCCTCATCGATTGCCACCTTCTTCGCAGCCGACACCAGTGTGGAGATTGCATCCTTGCGCACCTTGTCTCTTGCCTTCATTGCTGCGATCATATCATCCTGTAACTGTTTGAACTGCATTTTTTATTCCTCCATCTCTTATTTCATTTCTATCCAGATTATAGCATTTTGCTTTTGAAAATACAAACCTACAACACACGCCGTACCGAAGTGATCGTACGGTAGGTTGCATTTCCGTAGCAGATGCCGGTTCTCGGGTTGGACGCATGGATAATCCGTCCACCGCCGATATAGATTGCCACATGTCCCGGATAGCAGATAATATCGCCGGGCTGCGCATTTTCATAGCTGACTGCCTGTCCACAGCCGCTCTGCGAATAGGAAGATCTCGGCAGGGAAATGCCAAAATGCTGGTAGACCGCCATGACAAAATAGGAGCAATCCGTTCCGGATGTCAGGCTGGTACCTCCAAGGACATAGGGATTCCCCAGAAACTGGCTCGCATAGGACACGACGTCACTGCCGCTGACTCCGGTCGTGTAGGACGGATTTAGTCCGCCGTCCGTCAGACCTGTGGAAGAGCTGCCGGAGGTACTGCTGCCCGAAGTCGAGGTATCCGTCCCTGTCGAAGCGGTATTTCCGGTCGTATTCGAGGTCGTTCCGGTGCCGGCTGTCGAGGCATCCGTTCCGGTGGTGCTGCCGGTCGTTCCTGCCGCAGCAGCCGCCTGCGCCGCCTTTTTCTTCGCCGCCTCCGCAGCCGCCTGTTTTGCCTTCTCCGTCGCGATGATCTGGTTCTGCTGCTTGATCGTCTGCGCATACTGGCTTGCAAGACTCTGTGCATTGGCAAGCTGGCTGTCAAAATCCGCCATCTCCGAACGCTTTGTCGCAATCACCTGCTCCAGAGAGCTCTGCTGCTCCTGATAGCTGATCTGAAGCTCCTCCATCTCCGCCATCTCACTCTCAAGCTGTGCCGTCAGATCTTCCACCTGCTGCACCACTTCCTGATAGTTCGTCAGCATATCGCGGTCATACTGGTAGACGTCCGAGACATATTCCACCCGGTTCAAAAGATCCGTAATGCTGTCCGCGCCGACTAACGCCGTCAAAAAGGACTGGTCTCCATTCTCATACATATACTGAATCCGCTGCTTCATGGCGTCATACTGCTGCTGTTCCTCCGCTTTCGCATTTTCCAGATCCGCGTTTGCCTGTTCGATCTCCTGCTCCTGCGTATCCATATCGCTCTGCAGGATGTCCATATCGGTAAGCAGGCTCATGAGTTGATTGTCATAATTATTCATCTCTGCCTGAAGGCTGTTCTGCGCCGACTGGATATTCTGAATCTGCTGGTTTACCTGATTCAGTTCCTGCTGTGCCTCATCCTTTTTATCCTGTGCATCCTTGATTGCCGAAGCAGACACAGACGCATAGTTTCCGATTCCGACTGCTCCCGCCAGAAGCAGTGCCAGAACACGTTTCTTAAAATGTCTCATGCGGTATCTCCATCCCAAATATCTGAATTATCTTTCATTGCGTACAAAAAACGGGTATGACTCTGTTATCATACCCGTTGATTATATCATACTTCCTTATAAAATTGTCACAGTTTCCATAATTTTTCGATTTTTCGGAAATCAGATCAATCCCATCCGATATACATCAGTTCCAGATCGCTCAGCTCGCCATCATAGAATGTTACGGAAATGGAGTTTTCATCCATATCCTCGTAGGTGTCGCTGTGGCTGTACCACTGATAAGACTGGTAGTCGCCGGTATCCGACTCATACTCATAATCCGGCTCGCCGTAAGCAGTCATAAAGTCGTCGTTGACCGCATCCTTTGTCAGACCGTTCGGAAGAAGGATCTCCAGATCGTCATTGTAGTCCATGCTGGTGAACGAGAAACCGAACACGGTTCCGTCTGCAAGTGTCTGCGGATCGTCGGTTACATTTCCAATGTACACCTCTCCCAGCTCATTTCCCTGTGCATCGTAGAAGGTCGGATAGTAGTATTCGTTCTTGTTGGATACATACTCCTCATCCTCGGAGTCGATGGAAAAACCAAGTGCCTTGAACTCACTGTAGCTCATCGGAAGCTGCACCAGAATACCATTCACGGTAATGTCTCCACTGTCAAACGCATCCCCTGCTGTCACGTCAAGCGGCGCTGCCGTTTTGGCATCCTCTGTATCCTCACTGTCATCGGTGAGGAAATCGTCGGTGTCGTACTCTTCATCACCGGAATCACCCATGAAATCATCCGTGTCGTAATCATCGCTTACACCTGCGGCCTCGTTATATCCTTCCATAAACGCATCCTCGATGTCGTTGCTGTAAAGTACGCTGAAAATAATGCTGAAGACCAGCCATACCAGTGCGATCGCAAAACCGATCCACAGGCAGATTGTCGCCGACTTGCTGTTGCGCTTATATTCCTGCACATCTCCGGACTTGTAGGCACTGTTCGCCTTGCTCGTGAATACGCATCCGATAATACCCATAATCATGGTAATCAGGTTGCATCCGCAGCAGCACAGAATCTCAAGGATGGAGAATGTAATCTTCATTCCGAACGAGTTCTTCACTGGCTGACCGTTCTCGTCGTTGAGCACCGTCGCCTCGCCATAGTTTACGCCAGCATATGCATTTCCCGCATACTGGCCGTTCGCCTGACCATACGCCTGCTGACCGTTCGTCTGCTGTCCATAGGCATTATTCTGTCCGTAAGCGTTATTCTGTCCATAGGCGTTATTCTGTCCATAGGCGTTATTCTGTCCGTAAGAATACTCTCCCTGGCCGTTCGTGCTCTGCTCTCCGTAATTCTGCTGACCGTAAGGCTGGCTCACATTCCCCTGGCCGTTCGCATTTTCTGCCTGACCGTAGTTCTGACCGTAAGGCTGGCCTGCATTCTCCTGTCCATAAGGCTGACCTGCGCTTTCCTGTCCATAACCGTTTCCCGGCTGGCCGTATGCATTCGCTCCCGGCTGGGCGTCCGGCTGCGTCATTCCGCTATTCGCTGCCGCGTCCGGCTGACCGTATGCACCCTGTGCTCCCGGCTGACCGTACACATCCTGCGTTCCCTGCTGATTCTCTGCCCCCGCAGATCCCGGCTGTGTCTGTCCCGGGTCGTTCTCTAAATTGTAATTTTTGTTCTCATTCTGATCCATCTTTTGTCTCCCTGTTTTCAAAATTTCTTTCAAAAAATAACACTCATAACCACTTTAGTATAACAGAGCGTCTTCTATTACTCAAGCAAATCTGTGTAAATAGTACCTTTATCCTATCTGTTTGACGATCAGCACCGCATCTCCCGGCTGCAGATTTTTTTCCATCCAGCCGTTGGTTTCCAGAATATCCTGTATGGTCGTATGATTCTCCTTGGCAATCGTCCACAGATCATCGCCCGCCTTTGCAATATAGCCCACCAGACCGGGGCGGTTCTGTAATTCTTCCATATCTAAAGGCTCTTCTGTAATCTCTTCGATGTTCTGTATTTTCTGCGGCAAAAACGCCATCAGGTTTAACTGGATCACCGCTTTGATCTCAATATGTTCCTGATCCATCATCACCGCGGACAGCTGCTCTAATCCGCAGTCCATCTGCGCCTCCACGTCCGGCTGCATATCGGGAATCTCAAGGATCTGGGAAAACGGATAGATTTCCCTTGCCGACTGGATCGGCATATTGTCATCCGTTGTGATATAGAGAAGTTCCGCCGTGATCGTTCCCTCCGCCCGGATTCCGTTCTCCACAGGCTCGTATTTTTCCAGGCGCACCGTTCCCTCGCAGGCACAGATCTGCAGGATTTTCTCCTGGCTTTCCGGAATTTCCAGCTGTTCCGTTACCCGGCATTTTGCCGCATTTTTTACAAGGAGTCTCTCACCGATCCGCTCCCTGACTACCGGAACGGCTTTTTCCCGGAGCGAGTAGAGATCGGTCAGAAGTTCCATCTCTTCTTCCCGCCACACGCGGACATCGACCGAGACGGAGAGTTCGAGCACAAGAATGCGCTCCTCCCCGTCGTAATCCGGCTTGATCTCCAGTTCCGCCGACAGCGGGACAGCCGATATTTTAAAAATGCAATTCTCCCCGGCAGCGTCACAGTCGGCCGCACATTCCAGAGGAACCGTCGTCTCATACCACTGCAGGCGCTCGCTCTCCTCTTCCTCACTGTAGAGCACCGCCGCCAGAATCTCACCTGTGACGACCGCCTTCCCATCCTCCACATGGCTTTCGACGTTGCGGAGTTCTACACTGCGCCACAGAATTTCCCGCACATTGGGTTTGTTCGACGGCAGAACAATCTCACTCTTCTGCCGGCAGACATCCCGGCAGGATGCGAGCAGATTGAGCGCTCCCCAGGTTCCCGTCTTCTGCTGGTAATCCCCCGGCAGTTCCAGTCTGGACGTAAACTCCTCCAACACCTGTTCCTCCGCCGAGGCACGCAGCACAACCACCGCACGGATGCTCAATTTTCTCGAATTGATTACGCCGACTGTCAGATCCTCGATCTCTCCGGCGGCATGTACCTCCCCGTTCTCCTGCAGCCCGTCTATATTGAGTTTCTCCTGAAACGGAATCTCTCCTTTGAGGCAGCTGATTTTTCCATCGCTCTGCTCACACCGGTAAAGAATGTGAAACACCAGGCTTCCTTTTACCCACACCGCCTTGTTTGCCGCCTTCACCTCGTCAAACCGCAGTTCGCCATTTTCTTTCAAAACCTTCATGATGTCCGGCCGGTAGTCCGGGACATTATAGTCATCATCCAGCGTGATCTGGCTGACCGCCGTGCCATTCTGCTGTATTCTATGTATCTTTACTTTTTCGAGTTCCAAAAAAATATCCCCCATATCCGAATCTTTGAAACATCTTATTCGAATACGGGGAATATTATACCTGATACCTTATGTTAACATAATTTCATCCGAATATCTCTTGTAATGATATCCGAATAACTGAATGAAAGTAACTGAGGCGGATTTTCTTCCTGCTCGTCATTCACCAGTATTGTAAAAACACTCGGATATGCGTTCTGAATGACTCCTTCCTGGATGTCGACCTTGTTGCGTCCTCTGTCAAGCTGAATCAGTACCTTCCGTCCGCACTGCTGATACACGGAAGCGCGTACCTTATGGATGTCTGCCTGTTGCATTGTCTACCTCCCTGTTCCGGCTTCTTATCGTCCTAACACCGAATACCATTCCGCTTTAGTTTATCACTGTACTAAATTTTTGTCAAACAAACCGGAGAATTTTTTAAAAATATCAAGAAAATTCACTCAAATATGGTACTTTCGTCACGTTTTTCGGTTTTTATTACAATATAAGGATAACTCGGTCCGCTGCTTACCTGTTCTCCCTTTCTCGGTCCCACAAGTTCCGTATCGAACAAAATCGCATTCGATGTCAGATACAGATCCCGGATGCAGATGCTGTAACCTCCCGTCTCCTGTTCTCCATACCCGCGCACTATGTACAGATCCCCGTCAAGTTCATAGGTCGTTTTAAAATCAGCCGCCTTTTTTTCCTCTATCACAGCCTTCACTTCCTCCGGTATCTGCGCCTCCTCCACAATCTCATAGTCAAGATCGGCAACCTTCGCTCCGTTTGTCGTTTCAATGCTGCACCCGGCAGCAAGCAGGGCCGCCGCTGCCAAAAAGACCAGACACCCCTTCTTCCATCTCTTCCCATACCAAAACATCTGACAGTCCCCCAAATTTTCGGTTCTATCCAAAGTATATGCCGCGTCTTTTTTAAATATGCCTGCGAATTCTCTTTTCCGCGTCTTGTGTTTCCTCTTTTCAGGCTTTATAATAAAAACTATGTAAAAATCTACGGGGCGCTTGCCCGGAAAGGACCTTCTCATGTTACGAGCCATCCTTGCTCTGCTGTTTGCCATTCTTTATCTGATCATCGGAATTCCCGTCCTCGGAATCGAATGGATCATCAGCAAGTTCAACCGTAAGGCTGCCGACATCAGCCAGCTGCGCATGGTGCAGTGGGCGTTTCGCGTCATTCTGTTCATCTGCGGAACCAAAGTCACCGTTATCGGTGAAGAAAATGTACCAAAGGACGAAGCCGTTCTGTATATCGGCAATCACAAAAGCTACTTCGACATTATCATCACCTATGCCAGATGCCCGGGTCTGACCGGCTACGTCGCCAAGAATGACATGGCAAAAGTTCCGCTTCTTTCCCTGTGGATGAAGCGTCTCTACTGCCTGTTCATCAACCGTGATGACGTCAAGGAAGCCTTAAAGACCATTCTTGCCGGCATCGATCACATCAAGAACGGCATCTCGATGTGCATTTTCCCGGAGGGAACACGCAACAAAACTGACGATCTGATGCTTCCTTTTAAGGAGGGAAGTTTCAAGATGGCAGAAAAGACCGGCTGTGCGATCGTCCCTATGGCAATCACCGGTTCCGCCGATATTTTAGAGAATCATTTTCCGAAGGTAACGGCAACACACGTCATCTTAGAGTACGGCAAGCCAATCTATCCGAACGAGCTGGATAAAGAGACGAAGAAGAAAATCGGTGCCCACTGCCAGGGCATCATCGAAGAGATGCTCGTAAAGAACGAAAAGCTGCGGTAATGCCAGACATTACCGCAGCTTTTCTTCTATTCCGTCGCACTCTCCGTGACGGTCTCAGTCTCCGTATCCTCCACCGTTGTGGTGAACAGGTTATCAAATGTTACCTTCGCCCACACGGAATCCTTCACGGTCCAGTCGTGCTCATCTTCCCAGCCTTTGAGCGTCTCGTCGTACAAATCGCTCTGGCGCTGGCTGATAATGTTCTGTCTGGTCGTCTCAGTTGCATCCGCATCCGTCTTCTCATCCAGACGAACTACATAGTAATCGGTATCTGTGTCGATGACATCCGACACCTCCCCTTCGTCCAGTCCCTGCAGTGCCGTAAGAACTGTCTCGTCGAGGTTGCTGTCGTCGGCAGTAAAAGTTCCGCTGCTCACCGTATAGTCATACTGCTCTGCCGCATCCTCCAGCGTACCTGCCTTCGCGTCCGTGTCAAACATGCCGACGGTCTTGCCGAGCAGAGTAAGCTCGGTGTCGGTGTACTCCACGGTATTGCCGTCCTCATCCGTATGGGACTGCTTGGACACCTTGACATAGCTGTAGGAGCTTGTGTTGGCTTCCTCATCCGTCACATTGGTATCGGCATCCGCAATGATCGCCGTGTGCATCCGGTTCTGGATCGTCGCCAGTGTCAGATAACGCTCCACGATCTCCTCATCCGCACCGAGTGCATCCAGCGCGTCCTTGCTGTTGTCTGCAATAAACGCAGCCGCTGTGTCTGCGATCTCCGCCTTGTCATCCTCCGTCAGCTCCACATCGTACTCTGCCATGTGCGCTTCCAGTGTATACATATCGAACAGTGACTGCATTACGCTGTCCTTGATATTGTCCTGCATCGTGGTGCCGTTGTTGTACAGATCGGATGACCATACATCCTCGCCAAAATATGCCACATAGAAATCATCGTATGTTGCCTGCAAAAATCTTGCTGCAAAATTTGCCACTCCGAGCGGCACTTCCGTCTCATCAAAAGTTGCCACCGTCTCATTTTTATTCATTCCGCATCCGGTCAACATGGATGCCGTCATAACACCGCTAAGAAGCAGTGCGCTCCATCTCTTTGCTCTCATAGGTTCCTCCTGGTATATGCCATGACAGCTTGCCATGGCAGTCTTGCTCTATTATAGTGCAATTTTCTCCGGGTCGCAATATTTTTCATACTTTTTTCAAGCTTTTCCGACGCCGGAGAGCCGGTCTCCCGGATTCCAAAAAGCCGGCTCTCTATCGCCTTTTTCAGCCTTCCCTTGGTGCTTCCCGCTCCGCCAGAAATTTCCCGGCATCGGCAAGGAACTGCTCCACCACCGATTTGATGTCCACATTCTTGTCTCTCGAATTCTTTTTCAGGTGATATGTGAAATACGGGTTTTTCGGATCAGCGGTAAACGTCACCTTCTGACCGTATGCCGCCACCAGTTCCGGAATCTTCGTCACATCAATCCGTGCTTTCTCATAGAGAGTAAAACGGACACTCTCACCCTTCTGCGCCACTTCCGTAAAATAAAGCCGGTGCGCCATTGATTTGATTTTTGCAATGTAAAGCAGATTTTCCACGGACTTCGGCGGATCTCCGAAACGGTCGATCAGTTCCTCCGTCATCTCCTCCGTCTCCTCCTGCGTCTCAATATCTGCGATGCGTTTGTAGATGTCCAGTTTCTGCAGTTCGTTCGGAATATAACCCATCGGGATATAAGCGTCGATCACAATATCAATCGACGTGTCAAAGCTTTCCTCCACCGTGATGCCCTTCGCTTCCTTGACCGCTTCGTTTAGCATCTTGCAGTACAGATCATAGCCGACCGCTTCCATATGGCCGTGCTGCCGCTCGCCGAGCAGGCTGCCCGCTCCGCGGATCTCAAGATCGCGCATGGCAATCTTAAAGCCGCTTCCAAGCTCCGTGTACTCTTTGATTGCGGCAAGCCGCTTCTCCGCGACCTCCTTCAACATCTTATCCCGCTTATACATCAAAAAGGCATACGCTGTGCGGTTCGATCTGCCCACACGCCCGCGGAGCTGATACAGCTGGGAAAGTCCCATATTGTCCGCATCCTGAATAATCATCGTATTCACGTTTGAAATATCCAGTCCCGTCTCAATGATCGTCGTGGAAACGAGCACGTCGATCTCGCCGTTGATAAACCGGTACATGATATTTTCCAGTTCGGTCTCCTTCATCTGCCCGTGCGCATACGCCACGTTCGCCTCCGGTACAAGTTCCGCAATCTTCGTCGCAACATCAGCGATCTCGCGCACTCTGTTGTATACAAAATACGCCTGCCCGCCGCGCGCCAGTTCCCTTGAGATTGCCTCCCTCACCAGTTCCTCATTGTACTCCATCACATATGTCTGGATGGGCACACGGTCCATCGGCGGTTCTTCCAGCACGCTCATATCCCGGATACCGATGAGGCTCATGTGCAGCGTCCGCGGAATCGGCGTCGCGGTCAGTGTGAGAACATCGATGTTGGTCTTCAGCTGCTTGATTTTCTCCTTGTGCGCCACGCCGAAACGCTGCTCCTCGTCGATGATTAAAAGTCCCAGATCCTTGTAGACCACATCTTTGGACAGCAGCCGGTGCGTGCCGATGATGATGTCCACCTGCCCCTTTTTCAGCTTTTCGATCGTCTTTTTCTGCTCCGCGCTGCTTCTGAACCGGCAGAGCAGATCAATGTTGACTGGAAAATCTTTCATGCGCTGCACAAAGTTGTTGTAATGCTGCTGGGCGAGGATCGTCGTCGGCACCAGAAATGCCACCTGTTTGCCGTCCTGCACCGCCTTAAACGCCGCACGGATCGCAATTTCCGTCTTTCCGTATCCGACGTCGCCGCAGATCAGACGATCCATAATCTTCGTGCTCTCCATGTCGGCCTTGGTCGCCGCAATGGCAAGATCCTGGTCTTCCGTCTCCTCAAACGGGAACATCTCCTCGAACTCCTTCTGCCACACGGTGTCCGTTCCAAACGCAAATCCCTGTTCATTCTGGCGCACCGCGTATAGCTTCACGAGGTCTTCGGCGATCTCCTTGACCGCTCCCCTGACCCTCGACTTGGTCTTGTTCCACTCCTGTCCGCCAAGCTTGTTTAACTTCGGCTTTTTCGCCCCCGCACCCGCATATTTCTGGATCTGCTCCAGCTGCGTCGCCAGAATGTAGAGATTGCCCCCTCCGGCATACTCGATCTTGATGTAATCCTTCTCGGTCTTATCCACCTCGATCTTCTCAATGCCGCGGTAGATGCCCAGTCCATGGCTCTCATGCACCACGTAGTCACCGATGTTCAGATCCGTAAAGCTTGCAATCTTCTCTCCCTCATAGATGCGCTTGCGCTTCTTTTTCTTCTTCTCGCCGCCGAAAATATCGCTCTCGGAGATCACAACAAACTTCAGCATCGGATACTCATATCCTTTTTTTATCTTGCCGTAACCCGTCATGATCTCGCCGGGCTTTACCTCGTGATCGTAGTCTTCCGAATAAAAAGCGTTCAGCCCCTCCGCCATCAGATCATCCGCCAGACGCTTCGCACGCGTTCTCGATCCAGACAACAGGATCACCTGATATCCGTTCTTTTTGTAGCGCTCCAGATCCTTTACCAGAAGTTCAAAGCTGTTGTTGTACGGATTGACCGTCTTAGACTGGATATTCAGATGTGTCCCGATCTCCAGATGCGGATTCTTAAGGTCGAGTGCCACCAGCGAGATGCATCTGCGCCCCGCAAGTTTTCCAAGAATCTCCTTGCAGGTAAAAAGTTCCCGCATCTGTCCCGGCAGTAGATACCCTTTTTCCAGGCGCTGCTTCATGCTCTCCGAAAATTCGGTCTCCGTCGCCATTCCTCTCTCAATGCTCCGCGGTGTCTCATCCAGAAACACCAGCGTATCCTGTTTTCCAAAATAATCGAGCAAAGAGACTCGTTCCTCGCAAAAATAGGACAGGTAGGCGTCCAGCCCGGCAGAGAGCCCCAGCTCCCCGGCTTCCTCCGCCACCTGGTCCGCCGCAGACTTGACGCGGTACGCCTCCTCGGTCTTCATCTCCCCGCGGAGCTTTTCCGAAACCTGCTTTGCTTCCGTTAGAATGCGCGCAATACCGGCGTCACGCTCCTCTTTGGTCAGCACCAGTTCGCATGCCGGATAGATGTGGACCTCATCCAGATTCTCGATCGACCGCTGGCTTTCCGCATCGAATGAGCGGATTGAATCGACCTCATCATCCCACAGTTCAATCCGGAACGGATTCTCCTCCGTCAGCGGGAAAATGTCAATGATTCCGCCGCGCACGGAGAATTCACCGCTTGTCTGCACCTGATAATTCTTCTCGTAGCCCAGTTCCGCCAGGTGCCTTGTAAACTGCTCCAGATCAATCACATCCCCGACCGCCACTTTCCGCACCGCACTGATAAACTGATCCGGCGACGGCATCGGATTCATCAGTCCGTCAAACGTCGTTACAATCGTGCACGAGCGCTCTTCCGCCATCATCTTGAGGGCATTGATACGCTCCGCTGTCAGCACATTTCCCCGGATATCCGACTGGTAGAACAGAATATCCTTTGCCGGATAATAGGCAACGTTCGGATCAAAAAAGCGGTATTCCTCCGCCAGTTCCTTCGCTTTTTGTTCCTGAAACGTAACAATGATTCTGTTTCCAGAACCATTGCCAATGCTGTACATCATATGTGGTTTAGCTGCATCGATACAGCCGGAAATCTGAATGACGCCGGATAGCTTCGGCAGTGCCGCTTCCAGGTCTTCAAATTCTTTCAGCCCCTGCATGGGCTGTGTGAATGTCTTCATGACTGACTCTCCCGCTTTTTCCCATTAAAATCATTCATTGCCTGATCAATCTCATCCTCCAGGATCATCTCCGCAGCCTTCACGGATTCCTTCACCGCTTCCTCAAATGCCGCGCGGTCTTCCTCACTCATGCGTCCGAGCACATGATCCGCCAGATCCCATCCCGCCGGTTTTTCGCCGACGCCCACCTTAATCCGCTTAAAGTTCTCCGTCCCGGTCATTGCAATAATATTCTTGATTCCATTATGCCCGCCGGCGCTCCCTTTTTTGCGGATACGGATGTTCCCCGGCGCCAGGCTGATGTCGTCAAAAATGACGAGAAGCTCCTCCTCGGGATCGATCTTATAATAATGTAGAAGTTCCGCCACGCTCTCGCCGCTTAAGTTCATAAATGTCTGCGGTTTTGCCAGAATCACCTTCTGTCCGCCGATCATCCCTTTGCCGAAAAGCGCCTTGTGTCCACTTTCGCTGATACTGATATTATATTTTTCCGCAAGGGCATCCATGACATCAAATCCCGCATTATGGCGTGTATGCTCATACTGCCTGCCCGGATTCCCCAGACCTACGATCAAGAACATCGCTATCTCCTATTCTTTGCTTTGTTGCCTGCAATTCTCCGCCGGATCACGACTGCTGCAGCCGCAAGCTGCTCCTGATCGTTGACCCCTGTGATATCCTCCGGGTCATCCAGCGCATACGCATCCACCTTCAGTCCCTTTTCCTTAATAATTGTGAGCGTATCCGGCAGATAGTATTCACCCTGCGCATTATTCGGCAAAATCAGATCCAGCGCCTCACGCAGCTCCTTCGTATCAAAAATATACATACCTGAGTTGATCTCGTGGGATGCCAGTTCCGCTTCCGTCGCATCCTTGTGCTCCACGCTCTTCACAAAATTGCCGTCTGCGTCGCGGATAATTCTGCCGTATCCGGTCGGATCCTCGACCATCGCTGAGAGCACTGTCACTGTATTTCCACTCGCAATGTGATGCTCCCTTAATTTCTTTAAGGTCTCTGCCGTGATAAGAGGGGTATCTCCAAACAGAATCAGTGTCTGTCCTTCCTCCCCGAGAAAGTCCTTTGCACACCGCACCGCATGACCGGTTCCCAGCTGCTGCTCCTGTAATACAAACTTTACGTCCTTGTGCGAAATGCTCTCCCGCACGATCTCGTATTTGTAGCCGACCACAAGGCAGATCTCACCGGCGCCGGCTCCCTCTGCCGCCTCAATCGCATAATCTACCAGACATTTTCCCTCTATGGTATGAACCACCTTCGGCAAATCCGACTTCATTCGTGTCCCTTTTCCCGCTGCAAGTATCACTGCTTTTAACTGACTCATCATACTCCTCCTGCCATCTATTGTAATTGACGATTCCTGCTGTCTTTTGTTTGATCTTGTCACAGTTCACGTTTCATTTTACCTTAGTTTGCGGATTTTACAAGAGTTTTCTGCACCACTGCCTGATCCCTGCGCGTATAAACGAATGCGCACAGGCTTTACCTTCCCGTAAAACCTGTGCGCATTTATTTTCCTGGGTAAGCTGCCATCCGGCTTCCTCCCGGTATTATTCCTCAGCAGCCATTGTCTCCTGGTATTTCTGAAGGATCAGAGTCTGTATCCGCTCTCTTGTGTCCGAATTGATCGGATGAGCGATGTCGCGGTATTCCCCGTCCGCGGCCTTTCTGCTCGGCATTGCAATGAACAATCCCTTGTCTCCCTCGATCACCTTGATGTCGTGTACCACGAACTCTTCATCGATGGTGATGGACACCACCGCTTTCATCTTGCCTTCCTTCTCGACTTTTCTGATTCTCACGTCCGTAATCTGCATAGATTCTGTCCCCCTTTAGTCCCTTCTCTACAGTACATACCTTTCGTTGTTCTCGGATACAATCCTAATACCGTTGTCGCCGCAGTAATAGGTGTTCGCCTTGAGTGTATCACGGCTCTCGACAATGCAGTTCTCAATATGTGTGTTGTCGCCGATATAAACATCATTCAGAATGATGGAATTCTTAATCACACAATTCTTCCCGACAAATACCTTCTTGAACAGGATCGAATTCTCCACCTTGCTGTTGACGATGCATCCGCTGGCGATTAAGCTGTTGCGCACATCGGAACCGATATTGTATTTTGCAGGCGGGAGATCATCCACTTTGGAGTAAATCTTCGGCTCATCATGGAAAAAGTATTTCCGCACCTCCGGTTTTAAGAAATCCATGTTCGTCTGATAGTAGGATTCTACGGTCGCAATATTGCTCCAGTATTCCTTCATCTTATAACCATAGATCTGTTTCATATTCTTATAGCGGATCAGAATATCCGTCACAAAATCCCAGCGTTCTTCCGCTGCGCTGCGCTCCAGCATCTCAATGAGCTGTCTTCTGCGCACGATATAGATTCCGGTCGATACCGTGTTCGACTTGGATACCATCGGTTTTTCCTCGAACTCTACAATCTTGGAATCTTCATTCATCCGGACCACGCCGTATCTGCTGACATCCTCTCCCGGTGCCATATCCTTGCATACCACCGTAATGTCTGCCTTCTTCTCAATGTGGTAATCAAGTACCTTATTATAATCCAGCTTGTAAATGCAGTCACCGCTCGTGATAATGACATATGGCTCGTGGCGCTTCTTCAAGAAATTGATGTTCTGATACATGGCATCCGCTGTTCCGCGGTACCACCAGCTGTTATCCACGGTTACTGTAGGATTGAATACAAACAATCCGCCCTGTTTGCGCCCGAAATCCCACCACTTGGAGGAGCTCAGATGCTCGTTTAACGATCTCGCACTGTACTGTGTCAGAACCGCAACAGTCTGCACATGGGAGTTGCTCATGTTGCTGAGTGCGAAATCAATGCTTCGATAGCTTCCGCCGATCGGCATTGCCGCAATCGCCCTCTTGTTGGATAATTCCTGCATACGGCTGTTATTACCACCAGCTAAAATAATTCCTATTGCCTTCATACCGAGTCACCTGCCTTAATGATTACTTCACCGCTCTCAAGAATTCCGTTCGGGTAATCTTCCTTGTCCGTCGTACCGGAAATTGCCGTGTTCTTTCCTATCTTAACACCGTCCGGTATCACACTGTCTTCTCCGACCGTCACCAGACCAAAGGAATAGATGCTCGCATTGAGCTTATTCGGTGCCTCTTCTCCAATGCCAAGCTCGGTGTTCGCTCCCACCTGGCAGTTCTCTGCTATAATTGATTTATCGATGATGGCATTCTCGCCAATCGTTGTTCCTTTCATCACAATGGAATCCCGGATCACTGCCCCCCTGCCGATCGTGACGCCCGGTCCGATCACGGAACTATGTACCTCGCCGTATACCTCGGTTCCTTCACCGATGATGCTCTTCTCCACAACGGAATCCGCGGAGAGATACTGTGGCTCGATAATATCACTCTTCGTGTAGATCTTCCAGTATTCCTCGTACAGATTGAACTCCGGAATCAGGTCGATCAGCTCCATATTTGCTTCCCAGTAAGAGCCGAGTGTACCGACATCCTTCCAGTAGCCGTTGTATTCATATGCAAAGAGACGTTTTCCATTCTCGTGGCAATACGGGATGATATGCTTACCAAAATCACATCCGCTCTGATCCTTCATGGCATAGAGCGCTTCTTTTAAGGTATCCCAGCTGAAAATATAGATACCCATGGACGCCAGATTGCTGCGCGGCTTTTCCGGCTTCTCTTCAAAATCCATGATCTTCTTGTTCTCATCTGCGATCACGATACCAAAACGGCTTGCCTCCTCAATCGGCACCGGCATCGTGGCAATCGTCACATCCGCATGATTCTCCTTATGGAAATCAAGCATAACCTCATAATCCATCTTATAAATATGGTCGCCGGATAAGATCAGCACATATTCCGGATGATACTGCTCCATATAATTCATATTCTGAAATATTGCGTTTGCCGTTCCGGAATACCACTCGCTGTTATCGCTCTTCTCATAAGGCGGTAACACCGTCACTCCCCCGCTGTTACGGTCCAGATCCCACGGAATACCGATTCCGATATGGGTATTCAGACGCAATGGCTGATACTGGGTCAGAACTCCGACCGTATCAATTCCGGAATTGATGCAGTTACTCAGAGGGAAATCGATAATGCGGTACTTTCCTCCGAACGCAACTGCAGGTTTGGCAACCTTCGCTGTAAGCACTCCCAGGCGGCTGCCCTGGCCTCCAGCTAATAGCATGGCTATCATTTCTTTTCGAATCACGTCAATCACCTCTCGTCTTTCTAGTCAGTCTATTCCTCTTTGCACTTATAATTATAACATAATCGTCCACCCATGTACATCATTTTTCACAAATTTGCCAGCACATTTTTCTATTTTTTGACATTTTCGTCAAATCTTTTCTCTTTCTACACTTCTCTTTCACTTTCTGTCGAAAATATTTTATCCCAAAAGAATTTGCAAATCAGTAAGATAAGGTTATAATGAACTTTATCATAGAAAGAAAAACAGGCAGGTAGAATTATAATGTATAAAATCAATTTTAAAGAACCCATACATATCCATTTTATCGGGATCGGCGGCATCAGCATGAGCGGACTTGCCGAGATTCTCTCCGAAGAGCATTTTACGGTATCCGGATCCGACGCAAAGGAATCCGATCTGACCAGACACTTAGAGCATCTCGGCATCAAGGTTTACTACGGTCAGACAGCTGCAAACATCACGAATGATATTGATCTTGTCGTCTACACCGCCGCCATCCACGAGGACAATCCGGAATTCGCCTGTGCGCGCGAAAAGGGAATTCCGATGATGCCGCGCGCAGAGCTGCTCGGACAGATCATGGACAATTACCGCAACTCCATTGCGGTGGCAGGCACCCACGGCAAGACGACCACAACTTCCATGATCAGCCAGATCCTTCTTGCAGCCAAGTGTGACCCGACCATCACAGTCGGCGGAATATTAAAAGCGCTCGACGGCAATCTGCGGGTAGGCAAGTCCGATTTCTTCCTGTCGGAAGCGTGCGAATACACAAACAGCTTCCTGCATTTTTATCCGAAATACAGCATCATTCTGAATATCGAAGCAGAACATCTCGACTTCTTTAAAGATATTCAGGACATCCGCCATTCATTCCACCAATTTGCATCCAACACCCGGGAGGACGGCGCGATCATCATAAACGGCGATATTCCGGATTATACCGAGATTACCGCCGGATTAAAGCCGCAGGTAATCACCTTCGGTCTTGGCGACAGCTGCATGTTCCATCCGGCAGACATCACATTCGATGAGAAAGCCTGTGCAAGCTTCACCGCCATGAAAGGCCAGGAGCCTCTGATGAAAGTCACGCTTCACGTTCCGGGCATGCACAACGTATCCAACGCACTGGCTGCCATTGCGCTGGCAGATGATCTTGGTCTTTCCACCGATGCGGTCGCAAAGGGATTATCCGACTTCGGCGGTGCCGACCGGCGTTTCCAGTACAAGGGCTGTGTGGACGGCGTCACCATCATCGACGACTATGCGCATCACCCGACGGAGATCCGCGCGACGTTGACCGCTGCCAGGAACTATCCGCACAAACGGCTGGTTCTCTGCTTCCAGCCGCACACCTACTCGCGCACCAAGGCATTTTTAGAGGATTTTGCCGATGTGCTCTCCCTCGCTGATGTGGTTGTCCTTGCCGACATCTACGCCGCCAGAGAGAAAAATACCTACGGCGTCTCCTCCCGCGATATCCTCTCCAAGCTCAGGGAACGCGGCACGGAATGCTATTATTTTCCGTCATTTGAGGAGATCGAAAAATTTTTATTAAAAAATTGTGTAAACGGAGACTTGTTGATAACTATGGGCGCCGGAGACATTGTAAATGTTGGTGAACATCTTCTCGGCAAATAAGTTATCCACTTTATCCACATTCAATTGGGGAAAACTTCAACTTTTGAATGTGGATTTTTTTGTTTACATAATCCTTATGCACGTTTCCTGCGCTTTTGCCGCCTTTGCCGTCTTTTGCGCCAAACCTTTCGTTTCCATAATCCGGTTTCCACCGGATTCGTTTTCTTTATCCACATTATCCACATTTCCGCGGTCGATTGTCTGTGCCGGATGTGTTCCGGAAAAGATACTTCTCATTCCAGTTTTCCTGTGCTATAATGCATCAGGGAATGTCGGCGGCTGCCGTACATTTCGCTTGTTACGTTTGAGAAAGAGGAGTCGGTTTCAATGGCCAATATTAAGCTACACAGTGACAGTCCAGTCTCTGCAACCAGTGTTTCCAACACGTTTATCGATGAATATATGTCTGATGCCAACGGGGAATTCGTCAAGATTTACCTCTACTTGCTGCGCCTTATGAATGCGCCGCAGGCGTCTTTTTCCATTTCTTCCATCGCGGACAAGTTCGAGCACACGGAGAAGGATGTCAAGCGTGCTCTTGCCTATTGGGAGCGCATGCACCTGCTGCAGCTTGAATATGACAATGATAAGAATCTGACCGGTATCCGCATGCTGGATTCTTCGTCCAGAGATGCCGCCCCGTCTGATCCGGGGACTTCCGGGACACAGACAGAGCCAGCCGGCGCACCGGCACAGAACGCCCCTGCTTCCGCCGCTTTGACAGAAACACCGGCACCGGCGCAGACAGTTCCTGCCAAAAAGAGCTATTCTGCGGACGATATTTTGAATTTCCGCCAGAATGAATCCGTCGCAGAGCTGTTCTTCATCGCAGAGCGTTATCTCGGCCGCACCTTAAGCGCCACCGACATCAATACGCTTCTCTATTTTTATGATGTGCTCGGATTTTCCACCGAGCTGATCGTATACCTGATTGAGAGCTGTGTGAGCAACAATCACACCAGCATCCGATACATAGAAAAAGTCGCACTTGGCTGGGCAGATCAGCATATCACAACCGTCGAGGAGGCCAAACAGGGTTCCCCGGTTCTTGGCAAAATGTACTACGCCGTGATGAACGCGTTCGGCATTACCGGACGCAAGCTGGTTTCCACCGAGATCGCTTATATCAGCCGCTGGACGAACGAGTACGGTTTTGACTCCGACATCATCCTTGAGGCATGCAAGCGCACCATGGAAAGTCTGCATCAGCCGAACTTCAAATACACGGATTCCATTCTTTCCGACTGGAACAAAAAGCAGGTTCACCATCTGTCCGACATTGCAAAACTGGATGCGGCGCACCAGGAACGCAAAAAAAGTTCCGCTTCCGCTGCCGCCAATACAGCATCCAAAAACAAGTTCAACAATTTCACGCAGCGCTCCTACGACTACGACGAACTGGAGCAGATGCTTTTGACCACGAACGTACACTGATTTAAAGGGGAAACAGATGCCGCTAAGCAATTCACAGTATGACGAGATATTCCGCAAATATGACGAAAAACAGTTAGCCAGCCAGCACCAGCTCGAGCGCCGCACAAAGGACGTCTACGCCCGGATTCCGGCACTTAAAGAGATCGATGACGCGATCGCTACCTGTTCTGTCGAGCAGGCACGCCGGCTGTTAGACGGAGATGAGGCCGCTCTGGCCACGCTCCGCGAAAAGCTCTCGGACTACCGCAGGCAGAAGGAGCAGCTGTTGCAGGAGCACGGGCTTACTTCTGATTATCTGAAGCCGGTGTACCACTGCCCGGACTGCAGGGATACCGGTTATGTGAACGGCAGACGCTGTCACTGTTTTGAACAGGCAGCCATCAATCTGGTCTATACCCAGTCCAACTTAAAAGAGATTCTGGAACGTGAGAATTTTTCCACGTTTTCCTTTGATTACTATTCTGCGGATGACATCAATCCGGCAACCGGACGCTCGTCCCTTGAGACAGCAAAGGATGCCGTCGCAAAATGCCACGATTTTATCGATCATTTCGACAGCACCTTCTCCAATCTTTACCTCTACGGAGATACCGGCATCGGTAAGACCTTTTTGTCCAACTGTATTGCCAAGGAGCTGTTAGACCGCGGTCATTCCGTCATTTACTTTACCGCATTCCAATTATTTGATATATTAAGCAAGGGCGTGTTCAAACGGGACGAGGAGGCACTGCTTTCCCACCGGAATATTTTCGACTGCGATCTGCTGATCATCGATGATCTCGGCACGGAGCTGTCCAATTCCTTTACGACCTCGCAGTTATTTTTATGTATCAACGAACGCATTCTGCGGCAGAAATCCACGATCATCTCCACAAACCTCGGGATGAACCAGCTTGCCGATATTTATTCAGAGCGCGTTTTATCCAGAATATCCAGCAATTACACATTATTAAAGCTCTTCGGCGCGGACATCCGTATCTTAAAGCGCCACCGTTAACATTTTTATCCCTGTATTTCATTAGAGCAATCTATTGAAAATAAAACCTATGTAACTATTCTTTAATGGAGGAACCATTCATGCCAAACGATGAAAGAAACTTAGAAACCATGCCTGACGGAGCATTGGGTCTCATCCCACTGGAAAGCTGCAAAGAACTTGGTCTTAAGGTAGACCAGTACCTTGTCGGCTGGCGCGAAAAGAGACAGCACCAGCACCAGAACGACCCTGCGTTCAAGGGCTATCGCAGAGATTCTTATATCATCTCAACCGCAGTGCCGCGTTTCGGAACCGGCGAAGCAAAGGGTGTCATCAAAGAGTCTGTCCGCGGCTATGACCTGTATCTGATGGTCGACGTTACCAATTACAGCCTCACCTACTCTGTATGCGGTTACGAGAACCACATGTCTCCGGATGACCACTATGCAGATTTGAAGCGTATCATTGCTGCTGTCGGCGGAAAAGCAAGACGTATTACCGCGATCATCCCGTTCTTATATGAGAGCCGTCAGCACAAGCGCACCGCCCGCGAATCCTTAGACTGCGCACTTGCCCTACAGGAGCTTACCGCTATGGGCGTCGACAACATCATCACCTTTGACGCGCATGACCCGCGTGTACAGAACGCCATTCCGCTCAAGGGATTCGAGACTGTACAGCCTGCTTATCAGTTCATCAAGGGTATCTTAAGAGAAGTCAAAGACTTAAAGATCGATGCAGAGCACATGATGATTATCAGCCCGGATGAGGGTGGTACCAACCGCGCCGTATATCTTGCCAACGTGCTCGGTCTGGATATGGGTATGTTCTACAAGCGCCGCGACTACAGCAAGATCGTAGACGGCCGCAACCCGATCGTTGCACATGAGTTCTTAGGTTCCTCCGTCGAGGGCAAGGATGTGATTATCATCGACGATATGATCTCCTCCGGCGAGAGTATGATTGATGTTGCTACCGAGTTAAAGAAGAGAAAGGCCAACCGTATCTTCGTTGTTGCAACCTTCGGTCTGTTCACCAACGGCCTGGAGCGTTTTGACGAGGCGGTTGCAGACGGCACAATCTACAAGGTCGTAACCACCAACCTGACCTATCAGACACCGGAACTGCTTGCAAAGCCATATTATATCAACTGCGACATGAGCAAATACATTGCTTATATCATTGATACGTTAAATCACGACAGCTCGATCAGCGATCTCTTAAATCCGTATGACCGCATCCAGCGTCTGGTTGCAAAGTACAAAGCAGAGCAGAACTAAACAAAATCCAAAAAGGGACTGCCCGCTAAAAGCGTCAGTCCCTTTATTATGCCTATGTATTAAAACAAGTCTACTCTGCCAGCAATTTTCTGATTGATCACATAATACGCTGCGTTCTCTTCCGGCTTTAAGTAGAGCTGAAGTGATTTGATCGTGGATGCTCTGTGACCTTCTGCCACAAACTGCTCTGTCACTTTCTTAATGGCATCCTCTACCACGCCTTCACGTCCCTGATACTGGATATACACTTCAGGCTTAAGCTCTTCCTTTGCTGCCTTCTTCGCTGTCTTTGTTCTTGGTTTTCTTTTCTTTGCGGTCTCAGCTGCTGTCTTCTTCGGTTCTTCTACCTTTGTAGCCGCCTTTACCTCTGTCTCTTTGGCTGCGTTCTTCGTCTCCTCGACTTTTGCCACAACCTTTGCAGTTGCTTCCTTCGCTGCTGTCTTGGTCTCCTCAACCTTCGCCGCAACTTTTGCTTCTGCTGCCTTTACTGCTGCCTTAGTCTCATCAAGTTTCGCTGTCGTCTTTTTTTCCATTATGAGAGCCCTCCTCCTCATCAAAAAAACTACTCACATACTAAAAACTTTTCCATTGCTACTAATGCTTCCTCTTCATCACTGCCCTCGGCAACGATGTTCACCGTCATTCCTTTGGACGGGTTAAATGCCATGATTCCCATAATACTCTTCGCATTTATCCGGCGGTTGTTACTCTCAAGTGTAATATCACTGTCAAATCTGCAGGCAACCTGAACCAGTTCTGCAATCGGATTACTATGTTCCTCTGAGACATTCGATACAACAATCTCTTTTCTGCTCATAATCTCTCCATTTCCTCTTTTCAAGTACTACGTCTCAAAATATAACCCATCTATTTCCAATTTGCAATAGAAGAACATGAAATCTGTTAAACTTACACGAATAATTTCCTACTTTAAGAGCTTTTTTATGCACTTTCATTTCACCAGATATGTGAAAAATACATTTCCTGCCGCCGTAAACATCTCATCCGCCTCGGTCAGCGTCTTCCGGTATGTCGTTCCCAGTGCAGGATCAAATATCACGACGCTGTTGCTGTCATATCCGATAATCAGCACCGCATCCGTGCTTCCTGTCATGGAAAATACCGGACTGCCGCAGCTGACATAGTAGAGAACCTCCTCGATATTGCATCCGGTCAGATCCAGCACCTGCATATCCTTCATCGTATTGTTCAGGATGCTTTTCGGCGTCTCTCCGCCCTCAATGAGTGCGTTCACGCTGATATTGATTCCTTCTTTTTCCAGCATGGCATTGATGCACTGCGCAATGCTTCCTGCTCCGGCATCCTCCGCACCGACCGCAATATCCGACAGTGCCGGCTGTGCGGACTTTCTGGAGCGTTTCCACACATACTGAAGGTTATCTCCAATCACGACTCCCATACTGTCATTTGCCGCCGTGACGGCCTCTGTGACATCATCTGTCGCCAGCACCACATTCCCCTTCACGTATACATAATAATGCTTTGTGCTGCCCTCTTCCTTGATTGCCACCGTGCGCTCCTCTTCTAAAATCGTCTCCTTCGGGGTGAGAAGCTTCGGCGCCTTTTCCGCGGATGCCCCGGCAATCGTAAGCTGTACCTGGGTCTCCTTTTCCGCAGAACTGCTCGTTGCAATATTGACAAGCTTTCCGGAGTCTCCCTCACGGTTCATGATCATATCCTGATCCGCCGGGACATATGCCGTGCCGTTATACTGGATGCGGTTCAAGTGCATCGTGTAGTCCTCGATGGACACGCTGCTTACAAAATAGCCGCTCTTTTCATATGTTTTCTGCACAATAAGATCTTTTGTCGAGACATCCACAATCCGGATCTGGTGCATCGGAAATGTCACATTTCCGGCGGCGTCCTCGAAAATATCCGACTGTCTGGCAATGCCATACACAAAATCCTCATCCATGAAGCCAAGCGGCTTGATGGCTTCCCCGGTGCCCGCCGCAATCTCCTGCGTGCTCTGATCCGACAGATTCATCACGTGGATCACACTGCTGCCCATCTGGGAATCCCCCTCCGTCTCCATCCATGCAAAATAGCGGTTGGACGCGGACACCGCAAAATCCTGTACGCTCAGATTCGTCACCAGTTCCCGCACCGAGAGGGTATTTAAATCGATTCCGTAGACACACCCGTCCAGCATCAGGAAAAGCTCTCCGCCCTCATTTACATACATGAGCTGCCCGAGTTCCGACTTCATCACCTCATACGACTTATCCGACGGAATGAAGACCAGTTCCTCATCGGTATTCGCCAGGCTGTCGTAATGATAGACCGCAATTCCGACTTCCCCCTCATGAATTCCGCGGTTCATGTAACCGTACACGATATAATCCACGCTTCCGGCTTCGTCCACACCGACGATCTTGATGTCGTGTTCTCCGTAGTTCTCGCGGCTGTCAATTCCCTCGTAACCGCGGAAACTGAACACTTTTGCAAGCGTATTTTCCACCGTATTGTAGCTCCAGAGTTCTCCCTCCTGCACGAACGCCACACTGGTTCCCGCCTCATTCGCCTTGTATTCAACGTTCGCTTCGCGGATTCCAAGCTGGATATACTGATCGTAAACGCTGTCATTTTCTCCGCGGAAAATCTGGTTCATGGTTCGCTCGAAATTCAGCAGATAGATGCGGCTTGTGGTGTAGCGCACCCTGTAATATTCTTCTATATTATAGTATTCAATCTGACCGCTCTCGTTGACACTGGATACCACATAATCGAGCACGATCACGTTGTAGGTCGGTGTGATCTCCTTGATTGACGGAACCGGCTCTGTCAGACGCTCTCCCTTAAAATCCGCCCAGCTCACCTGCTTTAGAGAAGAATTTAACGACACGAACTGCAGCGTCGTGTTATCCCCGGTCGTCCGCTCCATGTAAGTCGCCAGTGTTCCGGAGGTCTCATCGTTGAACGTCTTATCGTTAAAATCCTTGACGAATGCGACGCACTCGCTCACATAGCAGTCGACTGGCTCCGCGATCCTGGTATAGTAACAGATCGAACGGTCTCCGCTCCCGAGGCGGATAATCATCAGATACTCTTCGCCCTCTTCCAGCAGATTCTGGATCTGCAGATCTGCCGTGATCTTCCCGCTGCGCTCCTCATAGGAGGTGACATCCGCATTCGCAATCAGGCGTGTGGCATCGAGACTGCGGATCTCATAGGAAATCGTGTCGACCGCCGTCTGATTCGTCTGTATCACAATCGGAAGCTTCCGGTCTTCCCCCACCGGCGTAATGGTATCGCGCATATATGCGGCATCCATCTCCGTCACATACCCGTGTAGTTCATTCAGCTCCTGATCGCCCTGATACATGGTGATGACCGGCAGCGTCGCCTCCTTCATCTCCGTCGTCAGATCCTCGTTAGTATCATTCATAAATCTTCCAAATATAAGCACTGCTCCGATGAACACTGCCGCCAAGACTGCTGCCTTTATGGTTCCCTTCCGCAACGGTCATTCCTCCTATATAACGCAAAATAACTACCGCGCACAAAAACGCGATAGTTATATTAACACAAAATAACTATCGCACAAAAACGCGATAGTTATATTGTATGCATTTTAAAATAAATCCGCAATGACTTTCTCTGATTTTTAAGAATTGTTTTCGATCTTATCCGGGGCTTCGCACCCCCGTTACCACCAGCGTCTGCAGCGGCGGTGACGGCAGCGTCTCCGGTACATTTCGTTGTTTAAAATCACACCGATCAGCTCCCGCAGATGATCATTCTGTCCGGGCGGCGGCGGTGGCGGCGGTCTGTGTCCGGGCGGCGGCTGCATGCCTCCGTGAAACTGCTCTGCCTCCAGTTCGCCGTCTTCTCCTGTGACTTTCTTCTGGATGCGGTCTACCACCATCTCAATCATCAGACGGTCCGGATACTCATCAAACATCAGGCTGCCCTCGTATTCCATTCTGTCACATTCGTCTTCCACGCACTCCACAATCCTGCCAACCTCTTTGGGATACAGCTCCTTCATGCGGTCCATATCCTTCTCATACTCCATCTCGGTCAGATACAGATTCTGCATGGGGTAGCTCATATAAAAAGGCATCTTGGGCACATCAAACTGCGCGCGGAAAAACTGCTCCTGATTATAGTCCACTCTATACTCCCTATAGATAACTTCGCTATATCATATGCAGTGCGCGCGCGCCGGGTTACTGCGCCAGATTCTTTAACTCGTCCAATAAATCCAGATCGGACTGGAGCACCTTCATATTGGTCGTGATCGGCTCCTCGCCCGGCTTGGTGACGGTGATTTCAATTACTGTTCCCTCCGTAATGCCCGCAGAAAATACCGCGTTTAAAAACGCCGCAAACTTCGGATGGTTCTCAACGAACTTGTTTCTCGCATTCATAATCTTCATAAGTGAAGCCGGATTCATCATAATATCATACTCCCTTTCTTCTGTTGTGTCGTTCTGTCTCCCAGTATAGCACAACTGCCGCGGCACTTGCCAGTATTCTTCATCCATTTTCTGAGCATGGCACTCGTTGTATTTCTGATCCACCGGAAAACGTTCTATCTGCACTATACCTGCATCGAGGCTCTGTTTGAAGATCTCCTTGGGCAGATCACCGAAGAGTATTACCATGCCATCGACCAGCTCCCGATCGATGCACCTTTTACGGAAGTAAACCGCGTCTTTTTCGAGTTTACCGCCAGACAGGAGCCGTACGCCGAGCGCCTTTTATGCGCACCGGGCTACCGCGAATTCGCCGATAAATTATTCTTAAACACCATGATTCACAACCGCACGAGGCATAATCCCTACGCCGCATTTTCCAGGGAGGAGCAGAATATCATCAACACGTTTTTATGCGTCACCTCCGTCAATATTTACCGGCAGTGGGTGGCAGACAAAAAAAGAGTGCCGCTTGAGAGGCTGATTGCGCTCTCCGGCACCCTGTTAAATAACGGTGTTGTTTCTTTATTTTAAATCTGTCTCTTCCTTTTCGCGCAAACTCACCACAAGCTCATAGACCTCCGGTCTTCTCTTCTTTAAGTGCTCATCCAGCACATGTCTGCGCTCCTTGAAGCGCTCCGCAAGCTCCGGATGCTCTGTTGCAATGCGGTCATGCACCTCCCTGCGGTGTTCCTCCAGACGTCTTGCGAGTGTCTTCTCATCCTTTCCGGAGATGTTCACAATCTCCTTTAAGTGTTCTTCCAGATGTTCCAGCCACTCGTCTTCATCCATTGCTTCCATGTGTGACCATCTGCCATGCAGCAGATTTTCCACATCCCCGCTTTCTTTTAGCTGTTCAATCTGCAAAAGAATCTGTTTTTCAATCTGTTCCTCCGTCTCCGCGCCGAACGCCCAGACAAATTCCTGCACGCGGTTGTCCGCGCGCTTTCTCGAAGCACTGCGGTCGTCATTGTCCACACCGCCCTCCAGCGGATACGGGCGCTTGATTCCCATATCTTTTAACGCAATGTGGATCGTTCTGCGCACGCTTCCTTCTTCGATCATGTAGCCAAGCCCAAGTTTCCGGAGCTGTTCGTTTAAATCGGCAATGTGCTCTGTCATGTAAAAGCGGACGCCTTTTTCTTTCAGCGACTGATACAGCATTCCCAGTCCGTCTGCCGCCGTGATGTCCATGCTGCCGATGCCGCTCGCATCCAGAATGACCGCTCTCGTCTGATCGGTCACGTGATCTTCAATATCCTGTTTTAATACCTGTATGTTGGCAAAAAACAGATTGCTGCTGAACCGGTAGATTAACACTCCCTCAACCGCATGGATCTGGCTTCCTTCTTTCAGATCGCGGAAATGCCGGTGCCCCGGCTGAATTCCCAGAAAACAGCGCGCCGGCTTTGCCGTGCGGATAATCATCTCGGAAAAGGAGAGGATGATGCCGATCAGTACGCCGTTAATCGTCCCAAGCATCAGCACTCCGAAGAATGCACCGGCAAAGATCAGACATTCCGTGCGGCTGACTTTCCACAGCCGGACCGCCAACTCAAACTCCGTCGCGCCAAGCAGAGCAGAGATCACGATTGCCGTCAGCACCGGCACCGGAAGATAGCCGATAAACCCGGTTCCGCCAAGGAGGAGCACGATCATCGAAAGTCCCGCCACAATCCCGGTCAGCTGTGTCTTTGCCTGATACTGCTCTCCCATCGCCGTCCTGGAGACCGAGCCGTTGATCGGGCAGCATCCAGTCAGCGCCGCGGCAAGATTGCCCATCGCAAATGCCAGGATCTCCTGATTATCGTTGATCCGGTATCCGTTTTTCTGCGCAAAATTATTTTCTGCGAGCAGCGTCTCCGCCATGATGACAACCGCCACCGACAGGCTGATCGTAACCGCCTCCCTTACCGGCACCGCCGTAAAATCCGGCAGGCTCCAGACCGGAAGTCCCGGCTCCACGGCATCCAGCGTCTTGATGCCCCAGGCGCGCAGGGGCAGATACTTTGTCATCAGAGCACCCGCTGCCATCAAAAGCACCGCCATCGGGAATTTCGGGATGACCTTTTTTGCTGTCAATACTATCACAAGCGCAGCCACGCCAAGTGCCAGGGACGGCAGGTTGATCTCTCCCACCGTCTCCGCGATATGCTCCACAAGTTCAAAGAACTCTCCCGTCCCCGCGGTACCCCCCAGAAGCTTCGGCACCTGCATCAGGATGATGGTCGTGCAGATGCCGGTGATAAAGCCGCCCATCACCGGCGCCGAGATATAGTTGACCAGCTTTCCCGCCCGCATCACGTAAAACGCGAAAAGCCACAACGCCACAAACGCGGTCAGCACCGGCACTGCCGCCAGCGCCTCCTTCGATCCGCTCTCGATATGCAAATCTAAAAGCGCCGCTCCGATCAGCGCGGCAGGCGCTGCATCCACGCCGAAGATAAACTGCGGTGATGTCGAGAACAGCGCGAACAGAAGAATCGGGAACACCGATCCGTACAGTCCGTATACTGCCGGCAGTCCCGCGATCTGCGCGTATCCCATGGAGATCGGAATTGAGACTGCCATGATGATGAGTCCGGCAACCAGATCTTTTCCAAGATTCTTCCGGTCATAATTTCTGATTGTCTGTGCAAACTTGATCTTCATCTGTCACACTTCCTTTGCTGCTTTTGTGTTATTTTACCACTTTAGGAAAATAATGTCAGCAAAAGGGATTCGGTGTTTTTATGGCTGCAGTTCAAAATGCTGCACCAGTTCATTAAGCAGTGTCGCCTGGGATGCAAGTTCTTCGGAGGTTGCGGAGCTCTCCTCGGCAATCGCCGAATTGTCCTGTACTCCCTGCGAGATCTCCTCGATTCCCACGCGGATCTGCTCCATGCTCTGTGCCTGATCCGCCGCATTTCCCGCCGTTTTCTGGATCATTCCATTAACGTTGTCCACTGCTTCCACTGCCGTCTTTAACGAATCCATCACATGATCTGCAATCTGATTGCCTTTATTGATCTCTTCCATCGAGACACCAATCAGTTCCCGTGTCATATTTGCCGCTTTTGAGCTTTCCTGCGCAAGCTTTCCGATCTCATCCGCCACAACCGCAAAGCCTTTTCCGGCCTCGCCCGCACGCGCCGCCTCTATGGATGCATTTAAAGACAGCAGGTTGGTCTGGTCTGCAATTTCCTCAATGGTCGCAATAATTCCAACCACCTGCTTGGAGGTCTCGTGGATCTTCTGTACCGCTTCCATCATCTCCTGCATCTTATCCTGGCTCTGTTCCATCATAGCCGTTACTTTTTGGGTCTCTTCCGCGGATTGCAGGGCGTCTTTCTTGCTCTCTTCCACCTGCTCCGCCACGGATGTTGCCGTTGCGACCAGCTCCTCCACTGCTGCCGCCTGCGTGCCGCTTCCCTCTGCCAGCTGCTGAGCCGCATTTGCCAGATCGCCGGCACTGGAAGTAACGGTCTGGGAACTTGCACTGATATTTTTCATGACATCATTCATCGAACTTGAGATGTGCAGAAGTGCTTCCTTTAATTGATGAAATTCTCCAACATACTCCTGCTCCAGATGAATCTCAAGTTTTCCATCTGCAATCCGGTCCAATGCGCCGGAAGCTTCCTTTAAGTAAGCGATATATTCTTTCAGGCGTGCGACCGTTGCCCCGATCGATTCTGCCAGTTCTCCGATCTCGTTCTCTGCCGTGACGTTCAGTTCAACATCCAGATCTCCCTCTGCCAGCCTGCTTGCCGTCTCATTCAATTCCGCGATCGGTTTCGACAGCGCATATGCGCTCTTGTCGATACTGCGCATCACCACGATAATTCCCACTGCAAAAATGACCAAGAGCACACCGATCGTCGCAAACAGCATCTGATAGTATTCAAGGAACGGCATGTTGCTGAACACCAGATATCCTGTTTCTCCTACCAGCTGTACGGAACCGTATTTTGTGGTGCCGTCCGCTTTGTATTTCAAAAACTCGGTGCTCTGGTTCATGATTGCATTGACCACATTGTCAGAAACGTTCACATCCGCAATGTTCTGCTGCACCAGTTCCGCATTTGGATGATAGATGAGCATTCCGTCCGAGGACACCAGCCAGACGTATCCGTTGCTTCCGATTGTATAACCGCTCAATACCTCTGTCACATGATCCAGCGAAATATCCATTCCCGCAGCGCCAAGCACATTGCCGCCTTCATCGTATACCGGCGTTGCCGCACTCAGAATAATCTCTCCGGTGCTGGAATCTATGTACGGTTCGGTCAGGACTGTTTTCCCGGTCTCAATGCAGGAATACCATGCACGCCCTGTAATGTCCCAGCCGTCCGGGGAAGTGTATCCGTCCGACTGCGTAATGACGCTCGCATCCAGATCCGCAATCCACACCGCCATCACATTCTCGCTGTCCGCTCCTGCAGCATCGACGAGATATTTTTCCACATCTCCCATCGCTTTTGCGCTTAAAATATTATCTCCCGCCTTTGTCTCCGATAAAACCGACTGAATCTGCGGATTTAACGCCAACGTCTGTGTCACTCTCTCGTATTTTTCAAAAAATCCCGCCAGGCGATTCGCCGCTGACTCCGACTCCAGGGTAAGCTGCGCTTTTTTATTGTAATAAACCGTCTGTCCCATGATAATCACAATGATAACTTCCACGACAATATACGCGATCAACACGCTTCTGCCAATTCTTTTGCGGATCTCCTCCGCAATTTTTCCCTTTTTCCTGTTACCTTCCGCTGCGTTTTTTCCCATAACCATTCTCCTTCTCTGGTGCCCGTCAATACTTCCATTATAGTACTATCCTCCCATGTGCGCAACGAAATTTTTCGCAATTTCCGCAATTCACGAAAAAGTTTTCTGTTAATTTTTATTTTCTCCATTTAAAATCCAGTCTTTCAGTGCTTTGGATTCAAAAAATAAGACGGAAACCTTCGCTGCGTTTCCATCTTATCCTTTCTTCCGGGCTTCCGCCGATTTATTTTTCCAGACTTTGTAAAAGTAACATAATCAAAAATTCAATCTCTCTCTTCATAAGAACGCCCTTTTCCGTTTGCTTGTGCCTATTATGCGGGACATAGCTAAACGGAAAGGGGGAAGAGGTAAATATTTTCTAAATTATTGGGGAAAATTTTCAAGCTTTTAAACTCTAAAAAGTTACTTTGTAATATCTCTAGTGAATCCATATTATCATTCAAACCACCAACACATAAATTTACAAATCTTAAAATTTATTATACATCCAAAGCACGACTTAAATTGAAAATATGTAATCGAAAATATGATAAATACCAGCATTTAAATATGTTCATATTAAATACCATTTATTATATATCATACAGTTCCACACTTGCTTTTCTAGTAAGCATGTACGCATTTTGTCTATATAATATTAAAACTTTCAATTAACTCTTTTATCTTACGAGAATTTGTTGAAGAAGCATTGTACTCAGAATTTTCTAAAAATGAATTTAATAAAGATACTTGTACTCTTTTTAAAAATGTTTCTAATTCGGCATCATCGTTTAGCAATTTCTCCAAATAATTATTTTTATATAATTTTTCTTTAAATATTCCAGCTAAAATCATGGCAATAGAAATTTGAAACTTATAATTTCTACTTGATATTCCATACAGTTCCTTTGAAAATGGATACTTTACTTTTTTACATAGTCTAGAAATAAACTGATTAAATGTTTCATAAATAGCTTTCATATTTTTAAAATTTTGTTCTGATTTATCAATATCTTTTTTTTCATTTTCTTTTTTTTCTTTCATATATTCTTCTGCATAATCTAATGACTTTTCATATTTATCATTAATGCCATATTCCAAAATACTTAATATTACAAATATCCCCTCTTGCAACTTCTTCTTTTGTATTCTATCTTTAGAAATATTATATGCATCAAATAATTCCCTTGGCTCTTTCGTTTTAAACAACCGATACGCAAAATCATTCACATAGGTATTAAAAATGGAATTATAAGCAGCATGACGTATTTCCTGTGGTGATAATGGCTTTGTTCCTTTATTATATCTACTAAAAATTTCCATTTCGAATTCTATACCTGGGAAATCCGAAAATGTAATAGTATTAATTATTTGTTCTAGATAATCACCCTTTAAATCTATATTTAAGTCTTTAAAATAACAGTTATTTAGTTCTGACAATAGTCCCAAATTGTCCAGTTTAAACTGGTCCTTATAAAATCTATACAATGCTCTTAAACGATGTTGTCCATCAACAACATTCTTCACTCTTACATCTTTATATTTGTCTGTAGCAAAAAAAATAGGTGGAATAGGAATTCCCAAAAAAATGGATTCCACTAATTTAACCTCATCCTCTAACTTAAATCTGTATTCTCTTTGATAATCTGGTGCAATTATTACCGCCCCATTATAATTTAATTTTTCCTCATCAGTTAATTCACCTTCTATTTCTTGCAATTTATATCCCTTATCAATATTTTCTATTAATGCCTTCACTGAAATTTTTTCATCTTTGGGGTTTATAACATATTTTCTTTCCATTATTCTTCCTCCATCATATATTGTTTTATATTATCTTTAATCAATATATCCTGTGCAACTGATGTCAGTTCAGGATATATCTGTGTTTTTCCGATTCCCAATGAGTATAGAGAAGTAACAATATCGCGCTTTGCCTCTCCATCAATTACAATTTTTCTTAATATATCTTCATCACAAATCTGTTTTTCCAACGGCTCTGTATTATCTTGAAAATAAATAAATACTCCATTTTGTGCTGTAATTCTCTTATTTATTTTTCTTCCTTGGACAACAACACCTCCATCAAAATTATCTAAATTCAATACATTATCCTTACCAATTGTTAAAATTTGAGACTGCTTACAATGTTTATTATTTAAAGCAACCGGATTTAAGAACCATACTGCACCGTCTGTCTGTTCTAATTCATTAAATGTATTTTCAACTGAAAACATCAAAGAAATTATATGTGAATATGTAAAATCTAGCAATCTTGTTGGCAAACCATAATGCTGTGCATATATCATCCACTCAAAGTCACTTTTTATATCCCAGGGATATTCTAAATAATTATGACTATTTACTTTAAATTCATTCAAAAAGTATGCAATCGATTGACGTGTATATTTTCTATTACCCGAATCATCAACACGCAAAGCACTTGGTAACAAACTATACTCAGAATCGCCATGACCTCTAGAGATTGTAAATTCTTTCGGCAAACTTTCCACATACTCTATATACTCACTTAACCTATAAATTTTCATTTCTTCCATGTTTTTATTCCTTTTCTATATTTTTACTGTAAAATTCCTCTATCTAATCTTTTATCCACTTTTTGCGGCAAAAATTTATCCATTGCTAATTTAATGACAAAATAAAGTAATCAAGTGATACCTCTCATTATACTTTGAGGCAAACACTATCGCATTTCCTCCTAACAATGCTAGTCCAAAATGACATGATATATTCTTTCTCCTACCTAAAAACATTGCATCGCACCATTCAATATAAATACTACTTACTTGCAATCAACTTTACACCTTATCTATAATCCGCTACTTTCTAAACGTCTTTTGTATATTTTAACATAAATCATTCTATTTTGGAAATTACTTCTTCGCTCAAATGATCGGAATTAAGCCTCCAAATCCATTGCAGACTTGGAGGCTTAATTCCGACCATCTCATTCACAGGCACCTGTTTTCTGCTACCACAAAAAAACTATGCAAGTGCAGGTTCCTGCCCCGCAATAATCGCTTTCACTTCTTCTATATCCTTATCGGTGGCTGATGCTATCTGCTCTGCTGTGAAGCCATTCTTGTACATTTTCATAATGAGTCCTGCTTCTCCAATTGCAATTCCATCTTCCTTTATTCCCTGACTCAAGTTACACATAACACTCACATCCTTCCTGAAGTTCTCCTCAATAGGAATATCGTATTCTTTTCCGATTATATTTAGTTTTTCATCTACTGTAAGTTCCTTAGATAACAAGGCTCCCAGCAGACGATGCAGTTCATATGTCTCATCATGTTCCGGCAGATTCTTTGCCAGCCCAAGCATGATAATATTCAGCAGGTCAAGATTTCCCTTCCATTCATAGTAGCCGATCAGATCTTCTTTCGTGAGATGCACATGGCTCATGCTGTTCTCATCCATGTTCATACATACCCAGATTGAATATACACGCTTAATGTCATCATAACTGGAATTCTCAAAATCACGTTCTTTTTGTGATGAGATCAGTCTGCTTACATAAAAGATTGCCCGATTTAAGATTTTGTATCCCTTCGGCTCGTCCTTCTGTGCCTCCACATTTATGATGATCTGTGACAATCCATCTTTTCTGCCACCTGAGGATGGCATGCGTACATAAAAAACAATATCAAATCTTACCAGACCTTCATTAACGTCTTGATTTTCAGCGTTGAAACCGACCAGTCTCTCACCATTTCTTTCACTAACTGTATTTGTGAGTCCAGGCTCTACAGGTACGGTACTGATATGTGGTGTTCCCTCGATACAGTCAACCACATCCTTAGGATTCATGCCCCTAAACTCATCAACTGTCTTTACCAGTATATGTGCCAGTATGCTCTTCTGTCCTAATAGACGTTTTGCACTCGTATCATACTGTGCATCCTTATCTGTAGCCCTCACTGCATTTTTCAATTCTGTATTCACTGGTCTTCCTCCTTTTTGCAACGGATATTACATAGATATAGTCATCCCCAAAAGGCATCTGACCACCTTTACATTATAACTTACCCTGCTCCTTTCTACAATTAGTTTATATTACATTTGACGTAAAATGATAATATGTCTGTTTTACCTAACTCTCTGCAATAAAACCACTGTCTCCACATGCTTCGTCCATGGGAACATATCGACCGGCTGGCACTCCTGTGCCCGATAGCCATGCTTTGTGAGATACAAAAGATCCCGCGCCAGCGTCTCCGGATTACAGGAAACGTAGACGACACGCTTCGGTGCCAGCGTCACCACAGAGGAGAGAAACGCCTCGTCACTTCCGGCGCGCGGCGGATCCATGAATACGACATCCACCTCGTCTGCCCCGTTCTTCTCTCCGGCCTTCGCATCCGCACGGTATTCTGCCATCTCCACCATGAACTGTCCCGCATCCGCATTGTAAAAATCGATATTTTTGACGTTGTTGCACTTCGCATTTTTCACCGCATCACGCACCGCATCACGGTTTAACTCCACACCGATCACTTTCTTCGCAGACTTTGCGGCAATAATGCCGATCGTTCCGGTGCCGCAGTACGCATCCACAACTGTCTCATTTCCGGTCAGCGCCGCATATGCAATGGCCTTTCCGTAGAGGATCTCTGTCTGCACCGGATTGACCTGGTAAAATGACTTCGGTGAAATACGGAATGTGCATCCGCAGAGCGTATCCTCGATATAACCCTTGCCATAGATCACACTCTCCTTGTCGCCCAGCACCATGCTGGTACGCTTATCATTTACGTTGACGATCACGGTCGAAATCTCCGGGTGAAGTTCCCGCAGCGCCTTCACAAAATGATTCTTTGACGGCAGCACCGGCGAGCCAAGCACCAGAACAACCATTACCTCACCACTGTGGAATCCGCGCCGCACCAGCACATGACGCAGCAGACCGTAACCGGTGTCCTCATCGTATGTCTTGATTTTAAAAGAATGCAAAAGCCCCCGGATGTCACGGATGATCGCACTGGACAGTTCATCCTCGATCTGACAGGCATCGATATTGATGACCTCATGCGTTCCCGCTTTGTATACACCCGAAATAATCCCACCCGGTGCCGGCTTTGCCGCAAATCTTCCGTTTTTTCCGTTTCCCTGCTTTCCATTTGCAGCTTTACCGTTTCCACGGGCTCCGGGACGGCTGCCACGCTTTTTTTCAATATCAAACACAGCGTGCACCTTGTTCCGGTAATGATACGGCTCGTCCATCCCCAGAATCGGCAGCACTTTGCAAAAGTTTCCGACCTGCTTCTGCACATATGCCTGTTTCTCTTTGAGCTGCTTCTCATATGGCATGCCCTGATAGTCGCATCCACCGCATTTCTTCGCGTAAGGACAGACCGCATCTGCGCGCTCCGCCGACTTTATCGGTTTTTCCGCATTTTCCGGTCTTGTCGCCTTTATCGGTTTTTCCGCATTTTCCGGTCTTGCCGTCTTTTCCACTTTCGACATTCTTTCCTGCGTTCCCCGCCGTTCTTCTTTCTTCTTATTTATCTGCATTTTCTTTTTCATATCTGCTCACTCCTGTGGTTCTTCCAATGTCACAAAGACCGGTTCGTGTTCCAGCGCCGGAACAATTTTTTCCCACATGTCTTTCTGTCTTATGCGAAGGCTGGACGTGTTGATGCACGGATGGCACCCGATGTAGTCGCCTTTCAGCACATCCCGGTCCACCAGAAGCTGGACACGGTGTTCCCTGTCGTTCATCAGACCGAGCACACTGACCGACCCGGGCGTGATGTCTAAAAACTCCTCCATATACGTCTCTTTTGCAAAAGACAGGCGCGACGAATGGATCTGTGCCGACAGATCCTTTGTCTTAAACTTCTTATCTCCCGGTATCATCAGCAGGTAAAATGTTGTCTCCTGCCGGTTGCACAGGAACAGATTCTTGCAGATCATTGCGCCGAGCGCTTCGTCGACATCTGCACACTCTTCCATCGTCATTGCCGCCTCGTGGTCGATGCGCTCATATTCGATATTCAGTTTATCCAGAAAATCGTACGTCCGGACTTCTTTTTCCAGACGTCCCGCGCAGTCGGCAGGACGTCCCTTCTCTAATTTTAACATATGCTTACCTCGCTTTTTTCATCATACATCAGGAATGATCGCTTGAAAAGCTTTCTTTTTCGATGCAAAAGACTGTCAAAAGAAACAGTAGTAAAATGACGCCGAGCAACAGTAAAACCGTCTTTAACCCCCACCGGTCTGCAAGTGCTCCCGCCAGCGGGAACAGCACAATCATGACGATGGAAAAGCACATGCTGTCGACCGAGATCAAGGTTGCCCTCTGCTCTGACGGAATCAGTGCGTTCAGGGAGTCCGACTGGATCGGATACAACGCCGCGTTCGCAAATCCGGCACACATAAGAGCCGCTATCGCCACGCCCGCCTTCCCTGCTCCGTAGCAGAGTATTGCCCCCGCAATGATAACCGTCTCCGGTATCAGGCACTTTTTCCCAAACCACCGGTACATTTTTTCACTGACGAGAGCACCAAGGCAGGAAGCGCCTCCCACGAGCAGCATAATAACACTGATCTGCACTTTATTGTAACCGAGATCCGCGAAATATTGCTGGCTGTAGAAAAACAGCAGCGTGTGCGCCGCAAAAACGACAGAATAGAAGCCGATGATTTTTCCGATTCTGACATCCTTTTGCAGGATACACGCACTGACTGCAAAATGATGCTTCACGGTCTCCCGGATCGTTCTCTGTGCCGGAGTTCCTTCCGCCGCATCTTCCACACCCTCCCCGGCCGTATCAGCTGCCTCACCGCACTGCGTCGGCTCCGCCATCCACAGTACCGGCAGCAATGCCAGCACCGCAATCACAACACATGCCGCATAGCACCAGAAATAGGAGAATTCTGCCAGCGCACCGCCGGCGACCGTCGCAAGCCCCTGCGCCACTTCGATCAGCACATTGAGTCTTCCATAGACACCCATGTAGTGTTCTTCCTGCCCCAGGCACTTCATGCTGTCATATACAAGCGCTTCCTCCGAGCCGGAGTTTAAATTATTTCCAAGTGCCTGTACGACAAAGCTTACCGCAAAACACCCGAAACTTTTTGAGAACAGCATGATCACGCAGGAAACCGCGATGCAGATGTTGCTCAAAATCATGCAACGTTTTCTGCCCCACAGATCGGCTGCCGCCTCGGAAGGAATCTCACACACGATGCTTGTCGCATGGTATATTCCCTCTAAGAGTCCGATCTGTGCCAGGTGCAGCCCGCAATATGCGAGATACAACACCCAGATCGAGCTTTGCATGTTCATATTGGAAAGAAACGTATGGACATAGTCCAGTCCAACATTTCTCTTAAGTCGAAGATTCTGTTTTTCGTTCATCTGTAATTCCTCTTTTCATTTTATTTTTATCAATAAACTGAAAAAAACAGCCCGATCCCACACCATTGTGAGATCAAACTGTTTCGGAATTACTGCCGCATTTTTCTATGTACAGAAACGCTAAACCTTCTTAAAAAAGGGCGCAGTAATCCCGTACACGCGAAAAATACATGTTTTTGACAATGCACTGCTGCTGCAGACCGGTGCATAACCCAGACCGTTCATCCTGCGTCCTCCTTTCTTTTCATCAAAATCTAGTTTAGTATACGTCAATTTCTATCTGCTTGTCAATCCCCTGCACTGACCGCCTTATAACATCCGCACTGACCTCTTCCTTGCAATCTCTTCCTTGCGCTCATACGCGCACCGCCCTGTGGCACCTCGTTCCTCTTATGATGCTCCCTGCGTGCAGTTTGCCGCATCGATAGCGATCACAAGCATCAGCCCGTCAAGTTCGTCGGCCGGATCATTGATGTCGATGGCGTAGGTATCTCCCCAGGATAGCAGCTGTTTGGAAATGTGGATGATGGAACTGCAGCCATTGTATACATCATAATCCCAGCCCAGAAAATCTCCCTCCACGCGCCATCCGTTATAATCGATCTCGTATTTCGTACAAAACAGTGTGAACTGTTTCTGGATCTCGCCTTTTACTATTCCACCAACCTCGATCTCAAACGCAGGAAGAAACGTCAACAGCTTCTGATGGATTACTCCAATTTCCTGCCTGTTGCAATCGTACACATGAAGCTGATGCCCCAACGACAGGAATTCCGCCTTCACAAAATACTTTGGTTTTCCCTCCTCGTCATACACGTCATAGGAATCTGTCCATGAAAACACTCTCTGTTTGATCAATAACCGCATATTTTCCTATCCTCTCCATACCATGACCGGCGTATACATCAGTGCTATGCCGAACAATATCAACATGATACTTTTTAAAATCCTGCCAATTCCACGCGTCTCTCCCTTTGCAAAAGCCGCAATCTGCAGCGCTCCCGCCACAATGGCAGCCACGCCGACCGGCTCCCCTAGAAGGATGGTAAACAACAGTGCTTTTTCAAAAACAAGCGCCAGGGCGAGTGCAAGAAACCAGACCCCGATGCCAAGTGTGACTGCCCGGTCGCGCGTCCACCTGGTAAAGGACAGAATAACAATGACGATCCCCAGTCCGCCCAGCATCATCTCTCCAAGCAGATTCTCCATCTATGTCTTTCCTCCGCAAAATTTGTGATGTATCTCTTATGTATTATGTGGCATTTTTCTCTATGAAACAATGTGTAATTTGACATTTTTTCATTTAGAACAACAATTCCAAAATAAGGAAATAAACTGTAGCAACTATGGTTATAGCCAATAACTTTTTCTTATGCTTTTTCAATTCACACTGCCCGTTTGCTATTTCATATAAGAGCGAGCCTGTTCCTCTGTGAAATTTTCATTTACCATATTTTTGACACAGATATCCAGCAACTCATCCATGTTATGATAGGTATACGTTCCGTCAGCATAACACCACCTGCAGTAGTCCTCGTTTAGCGTGCCGTCATTGTTCCGTCCTATGATGGAATCACCCATGCCATTTACAACGATTTGTAACTTGTGTTACTCGGCTCGCAGCCAGTCTGCAATATTTAAAAACAAAAACCAGTCAGATCTTAAATTGCCCGATAATCTGCTCAAGTTCATCGACAATCTCCTTGTTGTCCATAACAGCATCCACGATTTTCTGAAACTCGCCGTGGATTTCTGACATATACTCAGAATTTTTTACTACATCTTCTTTTTGGGAGTCAAAACCTCTCATAATATCTGTTACATAAGAATTGATCCGCGCCATGCTCTGCTGCAGTTCATTCATGTATCCTTCAAAGGCAAGCATCTGTTCCCGGAAGCTGTCGGCATCACTCGCATACTCTTTTCCTGTATGTACCAGAACGTCATAGTCTGAAATGACGTTCGTCTTTACAAAATTGAGAAGTTCAAACGAAGCTTCCGTAAGACTGTCCACGATATTTACAATAAAAGTGTTGATCTTCTGGATCTCCGCCGCTGTCCTGGAGGACTCTTCCGCAAGATTTGATATCTCGTTTGCTACTACTGCAAAGCCCTTTCCACTTTCTCCCGCCCTTGCGGCCTCTATGCTGGCATTTAAAGCAAGAAGATTGGTCTGATCCGCAACACTCAGGATCTGTCCGGTCAGCTTTTGAACTTTCTCAACTTCCTTTGACTCTTCAATCTTATCTTCCAGCGTCCTGCCAATACGCACGATTGTCTCCTGCATACGTTCCTTCGCCTGTATTGCGTCTTTCTCCAGATTTTTCGCCTTTACACCAATCTCGCCAATATATTCTGCCTGGGCTTTTGTCTCCCCGATGACTGAGGTCATCCGTTCGTCGTTGTTCTTTGCGTCCTCCGCGATCTTGTGAACCATCTCGCTCATTTCAAGGACGTTGTCTTCCATCACGCTCATGGTGGCATTTACCTTTGATACCTCATCCGCGGACGCGGTAACGATATTGTTCACATGCTCGGAATTGCCAGCCAGCTTATATTCACAGTCGCTGATCTTCTTAATGATCTCGCGCAGATTCTCCAGAAATACATTCAGACTTCCTGCTATATTTCCAACCTCATCCGAAGATCTTACCGTTATCTTCTGGGTAAGATCGCCCTCTTTCTGGGCAAGCTCACTCATTTTACCTGCGATTGCGCTCACGCTTCTTGACAACACCCCGCTTATGACGAGCGAAAGCACCACCGCAATTGCCAGTCCGGCAAGTTCAATGAGCATAAACTTCCTGATCAGGGCACTCTGCTGAATCCGTATCTCTGTTGCGGAGCAGTCTACACCTACGATGCCAACGATATCACCAGCGCTGTTGTGCACCGGAGCAAATGCGCTATAAAAGTCGCCCCACTCGTCAGAAGTCATCTCGCTGTCTACGGTGACATTTCCATCGAATGCTTCCGCGATTTCGTCATAAATCTCGTATGCTTCTCCGATAGCCGCGCCCTCCTCGGTATCGGCATCTACAATAAACTCCAGCGTATCCCCGTTCATCCGCATCGTATAGATATACTTGATCTCATCCCCGCACAAAAACTCCTGCAGCTGACTAAGGATTTCCTCATAATCCGCAGATCCCTCGTCACCTGCCTGCAGCTGCTCCAACAGATCCCCATCGATTCTCTGTGCTGCGATTTTGGCAGAGCTTCCTGCGTTCTGCTTGCATTGCTCAAGCAGCATCGTTTTTGCCTGATTCATAAGAAACCAGCCGCTGAGATTTGCTACAATCAGTGTACATACAACCATTCCAACTAAGATTTTTGCACGAATGCTTATTTGGATTTTCTTTTGCGTTTTTTTCTCCTTCATCCTAAAGTTCCACCCCTTGCAAATGCTTATAACTCCTACAAATATATTATATCCGCTTATAGAAAGCATGACAAGAAAATTAAAGGAGGGACGATATCATAGTCCATTTTTTTATAAAAAGAAGTCTCCTTTCACTCCCGAATGCAGCCAGAAACTCCTTTTCTCAGATAATTTCATCATTTTCCCCCTTTTATAACAGAAAAAGAAAAGCAATCGAGCTTCCTCGATTGCTTTTCTTTTTCTGTTCCTGTTTTTCCTGACAAATGTTAGCGTTCATCTAACACTTGAAAAATGATTCATGCATCTGTCTTACATATCGCTCTAAGCAGCAGAGCCTTCAACATTTTACTCTTCTAAGCTTTCCTTCATTCTGCCAAGCAGGCCTGATTTCTTCAGCGGCAGCGTAATGATAATGGCAATGAGTGTTCCACCGCAGGTACTAATCAGGAACGGAACAACAAACGTAAATAACGCCGCTGCTTTATTCCCCATGACAAGATATGCCACCGGATAAGAAAGCATTCCTCCAATGATTCCGGTTCCTGCCACCTCGCCGAGATAGGCAAACGGAAGTTTCTTCCCGTACTTATAAAGAAGTCCGCCAAGCAATGCACCGCACATGCTTCCCGGGAATGCCAGAGGGCTTCCCAGTCCCAGCAGATTACGGATCAGCGACGCAATAAAAGCCTGTGCCAACGCCCACCATGGTCCTACGGTAACCGCGCATAAAACATTTACCAGATGCTGTACCGGTGCGCATTTGGAGCCGAATACCGGGAAGGAAAACAAGCTTCCCACCACTGCTACCGCTGCTAAGATTGCTGTGACCGTCAATTTCTTTAAATTCAGTTTCTTCATTTTTCATCCTCTTTTTCTGTTGTGTGATGCCCCCGCAGCTTTTTCCACAATCAGGCAGAGAATGACTGTGATCACCATATCCGGCAGTGTATTTCCGACCGGTGTATCCACCTGCATCAATATGCGGTAAATTATAAAACCGGCAAGCCATACCACCAGATTACGCCACTGGAAAGCAGATTTTTCGGCATCTGCCTTCTTTAAAATGAAATAATCTGCGATCTGTACTGCGATCATCGGAGCAAAAACAGAACCGATCAGATATAAAAAGTTTGTAATGTTATCCATGGGATACACAATCGCTGCAGCCGTTCCGATCACGGTAACAACGATCGCCGCCCATTTTTCCTGAATCTTTGAAGAAATGGAAACACTGGAAACTCCTGCGGAGTAAGCATCCAGAAAGGTGGTTGTAACCGTGGAAAATACAATAATAAGAAGTCCGACAACGCCAAAACCGGTTTTTAACATAATCTGTGCAATGTCATATTCACCGGTAAAAATAGCCGCTCCCATGCCGATCATGTACATAAAAATGCTGACCAGACTGTAGACAAGCACACTGGCAAGTGTTGCTGCAAACGGCTTTTCTGCTTCTCTTGTATAATCGCTGATAAGCGGCAGCCAGGAAAGCGGCATTGCTACCGCAAGTTCTACCGCCGCACCAAACGTCATTGTGTCATCACTTGCTGTAATCAGCATCACAAAATCTGAATTAAAAAAGATTACTTTAAATAGTACCAGTGACAAAATAAAAAGTGCTGCCATGGCAACCGTATTCAGCCTGCCAAGATTGGTCAGTCCTATGAAAATCCACACAATAATCAGAATACCAATGACGAGCGCCCACACCCAGTTTCCAATATGTAACACGCCATCCGCAGCAAGTGCGCCATCATAGATCATGATCGCCGTCCATCCGACAAGCTGTAACACATTTAATACGGCAAAAAGAAGACTTCCCTTCTCGCCGAAGCTCATTTTTACAGTTTCCATGGCGCTTTTGCGCTCTTTCGCTCCGATCATTCCTGCCGCAAACATCATAAAACCGCCGAGCAGATGTCCGAGCAGGATTGCTGCCATTGCTTTTCCAAAACCAAGCGGTGCAAAATAAGTACCTGTCAGTATTTCCGCCAGAGATACGCCTGCGCCAAACCAGATTAGTCCGTTTGAAAAAACGGAAGTTCTCTTTTTATTCATCCTTTGTACTCTCCTTCGACTGCAAATGCATGGTTCATGGGACCGCTTCCTTTTCCAAGGTCAAGCATGGCGGCAAGTGCGCCGGAAATGTAATTTTTGGCATACCTGACGGAAGTTTCTAAATCCCTTCCTTTTGCAAGATTCGATGCAATCGCGGAAGAAAGCGTGCAGCCTGTTCCATGGGTATTGGGATTGTCAATTCTCTTCCCGTGAAACCATACCGGTTCTTTTCCTTTCTGGAAAAGAAGGTCATTAGCATCGTTTAACTGATGTCCGCCCTTTAATAAAACTGCACAGCCTAAGGTGTTACAGATGATTTCTGCTGCTTTTTCCATATCTGCTTCTGTTTTAATCTCCATTCCGGAAAGAACTTCTGCTTCCGGGATATTCGGAGTGATAACAGTTGCAAGGGGCAATAATTTACTTTTCAATGTGCCGATGGCATCCTCGCTGATAAGCCTTGCTCCACTCGTTGCCACCATGACAGGATCTACCACAATATTTTTTGCGTGATACTCTGTCAGTTTCTCCGCAATCGTCTCTATCAGTTCACTGGATGAGACCATTCCGGTCTTTACTGCATCCGGATAAATATCCGTAAAAATACTGTCCAGCTGCTCTGCCAAAAATTTTGGAGTTACTTCCATAATATCTGTTACGCCGGTCGTATTCTGGGCAGTCAAAGCCGTGACCGCACTCATCGCGTATACGCAGTTGGCGGTCATTGTCTTAATATCTGCCTGGATGCCGGCGCCTCCACTGGAATCACTTCCAGCGATTGTTAATGCTGTGTACATAAAATCCTCCTCTGCATTAATTTTATATAGCGACCTAAGGTGGTGCCCCCAATCTGCCGCTGTGATATATCATTTTTCTTACTGCTGCCCTACGGCGCAAAGAACCAAAAAAGTGCAGGAATCCAACGCAAAGATTCCTGCACAAAAAATGCTTGTGACTTATTATCTCCCTACGTTGGCATTATCCAAATCAGGTTCTGGGTTAAAGCATCCGCTTACTCTCAGCCCGCCTGTGCGAGCACCCCTTTTTCATTATCCTTATCACTTCGTAATGGTCTGTTTTATAACAGCTTTATTATACACGCCTGTTTTCAAAATGCAAGCTTTTTGTTCTGTGCTTTTCTGAAATTATCACAAATCCAGCTACATAGCCACATCAGATATTTTGCTGTTTCCCAGCTCATTTTTAATATTCCGACAAAATCTGTAGTCCCATTACAATAATCCACATATATGCACAGGTCTTCGGAATCATTAATAGTCCTACTTTTGGTTTTGTTTTACTGAATAACGTTACTGGAAGATAACAGCCAAATGAAATAATAATAGCCGCAGCCATCCTTGCCATATGATATCCATAGGTATTTCCCGAAATTAAATATAAAATAATTATCCCTGTACCAGTAACTGCAAAAACTGTATTTCTGATAATAGATAATCTCATATTTCCTTCATCTGTGCACCAGTTGTTCTGCGGGAACAGGCATATCACAATTCTGACAACCGCTGATATCCATACAACAGCTTCAATTACCACCGGTATTTTAAATTCCGGAAATGTAAGCTTCCAGATATACATCAAAATAATATAAAATACTGTCATTGTAACAGACGATACCTGCAGTCCGATTCCCAGCTGCCGCTTTATTTTATCATTACTTCCATGTACTGCCCTGATAATTCTCGGTACCAGATGAAAAGCATCCCCTCCGCAAAGTGTCAATGTTAATATTCCATAAAGAATAAATAACATATTTCCCTTTGAAAATATGAAAAACAGCATTGCGGCAACCAGATCAAAAGTCAAATACGCTGCATCAAATATTGCTTCCATCACATCTGGGATCTGTGGTTTGTAATTGTTTTCTTTCATCGTTAGTCCTGCTCCTTTTTCATCAATCGGCTGTAAAACAAATAATTTCTGGTAAAAATAACTCCTGCTATCATCCAGACAATGCCTGCAATCAACAGTAATGTTTTTTCTTTACACAAAATTTAGTTCTCATTTGCATTCTCCCTGTAGTCTCTCAAATGTTCTTCTGCATTGTTACAGATCTTATCAAATACATTGATACACATATGTATTTCTTCTTCTGTCAACCCGCTTAATACATTTTTTGCGAACTTTTTTTGTGCATTTATTCCGGCTTCCACAATCAACTCTGCCTTGTCTAATAAAACAATTTCAATATGCTTTTTATTATCTTCGCTTTGTATTCTTTCAATCAGACCTTCATTTTCCAAATTTTTCAGTGAAGTTGATACATGGGATTTTGTTGATTTCCTCACCTTTACAATCTCTGCTGCGGTATTATGCTGTGGATTGTTATGTAAGAACATCCGTATATCATATTCCATCTGTGTTAACCCGTACCGGTCGCATACCTCGGCGGATAACAGTTCATAATATCCTGTAATTGTTTTATGTTTATCCCAGAAATACATCTCAACCCACCCTGTAATCGTTCTATTTAGAACGATTACAGGGTGGGTTTTCTGTCATGTCAATTTTTCTTTAACGTTCCAATATATTCTCCATTATTATATACAAATGGTCCGGCTTCCCCCTCTTCTCCGAAGTATTCCGCTCTTAATGACATGATATTGAGCAATTCATCTACAGTATGCACTTTTGTCGCCTGATAGGGCTGTTCAAAGGCGAGCTTTTCTACAAATAAATAATAGTCACTGTACTTTATCAGTATGCCGGTATGACCTACGAAAACAACCTCAGAATACGGGTCATATATCACGATACTAAGAAGAGATATCCTGTCACTATTTATTTGAAATCCATGATATTTCCAGCTATCGGAAAACACAGTTTCCGGAGAGCTGCCCTCTGTTACACGCTTTTCGCCATAGAGTGTAGTAAACATATCCCTATTCTTTTTTATGATTTCATATCTGTCCACGTTATCTATCGCTTCCGTGTCAAACATTAAATATGTGCCTGTATAATTGCCTTCTGTTGACTCCGAGCAAAGCATCCCATCCAGCAAAAGGAACGCTGTCATCCTGCAGTCAGCGTCTGAATAATCATGATTCTGTTCCCAGCCATCCATACATTTTACGATATCTGCTTTCATCTTCGCAGGATCTGACCAGGCATCCTCCAGCTTTGCATTCTTCCCCGCAGAATCCGCAAAATCGACCACCCACTCCTGAAATAAATCTACATGGGAAGCTCCTGCAGCGTCCAGTTCCTTGCAGATCCCGGTAATGGAAGCCTTCCCGCCCATATAAGTTGCGGCAGGTATCTTCTGTTTCTGTACATTTTCTGCACAGGCTCCCAGTATCGCAGATGCGAGTATAATAACCGCTGATAATTCAAGCGCTGTTCTCGCCTTATTGTGCCTTTTCAACAGATATTACCTCTCCCTCAAACGGATCTACCTCTGAAATTGTTCCGGTATATCTTACAGTCACAGTATCTCCGTTGCTGACATTCTCCAGTCCTTCCGGCTTTTCCTCAAAAGTAAAGCTATATGGTGTATCATTCTCATCTGTAACGACAAACATGAAATCTTTTATCTCATCAATCGTTCCGGTCACTTCTTTTTCTTCTGTTGTTCCTTCCTGTTTTCCCTCTTCGCTATTGCTTATTGCAGTATTATCCTGCTTCATCCCGGACTGTCCACAGCCGCCAAATAATCCAGCACAGCACATCACGCAAGCCACAATCATAATTATTTTTTTCTTCATCTTCAATCTACCTCATTTCTTATTATTCGTACTCTGTGAATACTTTTCAAAAGATTACCTTAGTCTTTCATTAATGTAAATAGTATGATTCCAAAATTAAAGAAATATTCATTTTTTGCCGCCTGTAGCCGAGTTTTCAATATCATGGAAAGTGCATTTATAAATACCTTTTTCCCCATAAGCCTGCCACCCGCTTCCCGCTATCTGGGCACGTTCAGGCCTTGCACCCGTCAGAGCACCCATGGCGCACAAACTAAAAAAAGAACCGATTTCTCGATTCCTTTTTTCAGTTCCTGCTGATTTCTTTACAAATTCAATTTTTCTTTTTGCAGCAAAGCTACGATATCTGAGCGAAACGGAGACGAAAGATGTCGCAGGAACGGCCCGCCGCAGGCGGAGAATCCTGCCGGCAGGATTCTTATTTTATGCAAAAATAATTTTTGTATTATCTCTATAAATTTGAAGTTATTTTTTGCTCATATAAAATATATCAATAGCTTTACTTGCAAACTCCGCAGTGCCTGTACCACCAACATTGTCAATATTTTCCGTAAGTTCTCCTCCACCAGCATACATTCTTCCAAGACCACATAAAATCTTATCAGAACATGTATAAAAACGATTCGTAATGTAATCCTGAAGTTTCCTTACCTGCAACTGCACCTGCTCATCTGCCGGGTTTGTTTCCTTCATTTGTCCAAATTCAACAAATAATTGCATAAACTCATTTGCGGCAGTAGCTTCGTCATCTTTCGTCCAGTTCTTTGTTTTCTCTTCAAACTCCTTGAACTCAGAGGTTTGTCCCCATTGTTCTTTTGCTCGTTTAGAATACTCATCAATCTTTCTTGTATCAAATACTTTAAAATCCATATATTTCACTCCTATTCCTTTGATTCCTCGAGCGAAATTAATAAGATTTTCAAGATGTTCCTTTTTCATCGTAAGCAATGCAATCTGCTGCTCTAATGCTTTGTTCCTGTCAAAGTTAGGAGCATCGATTATCTTTTTAATCTCCTTAAGTGGAAATTCCAATTCTTTAAACAGTAAAATTTGTTGCAGCCTTTCCAAGGATGTATCGTCATACAACCTATAACCTGACTCTGTATATTCAATAGGTTTT
>QWCH01000597.1_pt1 | contig 63643 bp, 57 predicted proteins | sample 1972671 | NCBI WGS metagenome assembly QWCH01 (sample SAMN09866713, study PRJNA288562) | Human gut metagenome isolate term3_stool, whole genome shotgun sequencing... | isolation source: gut | host: Homo sapiens | place: USA: California
AAGCTCATGGAGGACTACAGGCACGCCTACATCGACAACGTGATCGAGTCACTGGACGAATCGCTGCACCCTCTTTCGGCCTACGCGCAGGCGGTGAAGACGGCGAACGAGGCCGTGGACCAGCGCAAGAAGGCGCTTGAGATCATCGGGGCCACGGAAGGGCAGCTTGCGCAGGTCGAGGCCATGCGCGCCGAGGTGGTGAAACAGGCCACGGAGGAAATGCTGCGGTCGTTCGACCAGTCCGTCGCGCAACGGTGGGCGGCGGTAAACGGCAACAGTGATGAGGTGGGCCGGGCCATATCGCAAGCCAACGAGTTGCGGGAGACGATCCAACAGTTCGGGGAAGGCTCGGCGCAGGTGGCGGAACTGTTGAAGCTTCACGCGGCGGAAACGGTGAAGGCCGCGCAGGACGCCGCGAAGTCCGAATACGATTCGCTCAAGGCCCAGATGGATGCGCTGGAACAGCAGCGGGTGCAGCTCCAGCAGCAGGCGATACAGGAACAGATCAACGCGATCAACGAACAGCTTTCCGCCGCAAAGACGCTCAAGAGCACATGGGAAGGGCTGGACAAGAGCCTCGGGCAGTCCCGGTACAACCTGTTTGCCGGGAGCGCCAACCTTGACGCGGAGAACCGTCTTGGCACGGTTCAGGCCGAGTTTCGGCGGCTGTCCGGGCTGGCGCTTGGCGGCGACTCCGACGCGGCGGGCCAGCTTGCGGGCGTGGGCAATTCCCTGCTCGATCTGGTGAGGCAGACGGCGGGGACGGAAGAGGAATACCTCGACGCTTTCTGGGCGGTGAACGCACAGTTAAAGTCCGCGCAGGACGCGGCTGGCGCGCAGGTGTCCGCAGCCGACAAGCAACTTGAAGCGCTGCAAGGCCAGCTTGATGTCCAGAATGCGGCGCTTGCGGAGTTGCAGGGCCAGAGCGCCACGCTTGAGGAGATCGAAAAGCAGATTGCCGATTTGAAGCCGCTCCTTGACGCCGCCGGGCAAAAGGCCGGGGTGAAGGCGTTCGCCCGTGGCGGGCTTGCCATGCCGGGATGGGCGGTCGTGGGCGAGGAAGGGCCGGAACTGGTGAACTTCTCGCAGCCGGGGCGCGTCTACACGGCGGCGGATACGGCGGCGCTGTTCCGCAGCGCGACGCCTAGGGCCACGGACACCGGAAGCCGCGAGGAAATCAAGGCGCTACGGCAGGATATTTATCAGCTTCGCCGGGACATGCTCATTTCCATGTCCGAGATCGCCAGATTTTCCCGCCACACGTCCGACATGATTGAAGCGTGGGACAAGGAAGGGATGCCGGGGGTACGCGCATGAAGCTCATAGAACCGCAGTCCATCCGGCTCCTGTCCAGTTCCATTCCTGAGACCGACGCCCCGGCATGGGGCGCGGGCACGGGGTATCAGATCGGGGATTCCGTCATCCACGAGCACAAGGTCTACAAGGCTGTGGCCGCCAGTACAGGCAAACAGCCGGACCAGAACTGCGAGGGGACGGATGCGGCGTGGCGGCTCATGGGGCCTACAAACCAGTATGCAATGCTCGACCAGTACGTGTCCACGCAGACGGTCGCTCCGGCGGACGCCGAGACGTTGACGTTCAAGGTGACGTTCAACCGCTGCACGGCCTTTGCCCTCCTAAACTTCAAGGCGACGAGCATCCGGGCCGTGGTCCGGGACGGCGACGGCCTCGTCATGTACGATAAGACCGTAAACACGTTGAAGGACGTTGAAGGGTATTGGGAGTACTACTTCCGACCTCTTGAAATGATCGTTGATCAGGCTGTGACCGATATACCGATCTCGCCCGTGGCGACCCTTGAAGTCACACTGACGCAAAAAGGTGGACCGGCCCTTGGGCATATCGTCGCGGGGCAGACGTGGTTCATCGGCATGACGCAGTACAATACCCGGCTCGGCATCCGCGACTATTCCAGAAAGGACACCGACGAGTTCGGTAACACGCGGCTGGTCAAGCGGGCCAACGCCAAGCGCACGAGCCTGCCCTTGTACCTGCACCCGTCCCGACTGGACAGCGTGCGGGAAATCCTCGCCCGGATGCACGGCCTCCCGGCGCTGTGGCTCGGCGACGATCACGAAGGTGTGGGCTCGTATCAGTCCCTCACGGTCTGGGGCTGGCTTGAGGACTGGAATGCAACCGTCATCGGGCCGGATGACGTGAATATGACCATCGATATACAGGGGTTGAAGTAATGGCAGTAAAGCAGCTTTCCAAGATTTCGGATCTCCCGGAACCGCCGGACAGACTTGTGGGCGATCAGGAACGGTTTGACGTGCTGACGTTCAACAGTTTGAAAGCGCAGAAGAAGATGGTCAACGAGGATCTGAACAAGACGCTGATCCCCGCGCTGAACCAGTTTGCCGTGGATGTGAACGCCAGCGTCGACGCGGCGGCAGCCTCAGCCACGACAGCCGGGGAAAGCGCAAACCGGGCTCAGACCCTCGTCAATCAGTACCGGGGCATGACCGCCGAGGCCGTCACTCTGGCGTCGGGGGCCGAAGCGACCGCGACGTTCACCCCCGGCACCTCCAAGCTTACGCTTGGCATCCCACGCGGCGATACCGTCGTTGGCCTGACAAACGTTTCCAGCTTTAGGCTTGATCCGGACACCGGGCATCTGAGGTTTGTTGTCGTGACGTCCTCGGACATTACTGACGGCTACATCGACGATAGGGGAAATCTCGTCATTTCCGTTAATTGAAGGAAACGTTTTTTTTCAAAGGAGAATTCCGCACATGGCAAGCGATACTCTCGATCTCGGTCGCGTCCGTCTCGTGCATAGAGGGGCGTACAGCGCCAGTACCGTTTACGAGTTTTTTGACTGCGTTACATATAACGGCTCATCGTATTTGTGTACGGCGGCAGCCGGGAGCCCTGCCGGGACTCTGCCCACGGTCACGGCGACATGGGCGTTGCTGGCGCAGAAGGGCGACACGGGAGCCAAGGGTACGACCGGAGCTGTAGGACAGCAGGGGGTTAAGGGGGATAAGGGGGATACCGGAGCCACTGGAGCGACCGGAGCCCGGGGCGCGACCGGAGCCAAGGGCACGTCTTTTGTCTTGAAGGGCGCATGGGCCGCAAACACGGCATATGTCAACAATACGACGCAGATCGACGTTGTAACGTATGGCGGCAGTACCTATGCATGTAAAACGGGCCATACGTCAACCAGTTCCATTTTGCCGACGAATGCGACCTACTGGACGTTGCTGGCGCAAAAGGGCGCGACCGGGGCCAAGGGTGACAAGGGCGACACCGGGGCGACAGGTCCGGCTGGTACGGCGGGTACGAAAGGAGCGACAGGAGCCACAGGGCCGCAGGGGCCGAAAGGCGATACGGGCGCTGGCGTCACCGCTGTAGCCATCAACGCCAACGGACATTTGATGGTCACGATAGGAGGCTAGGCAATGGCTCAACAGGTATATGATCTCGGGCCGGTGTGCCCGATTTACAAGGGCAACTGGTCCGCTACGGCCACATATGAAACCTTGAACTTGGTCCGCCACGGCACGGCGCTGTGGGTGATGATTGCAAAGACCTACACGGTCGGCTCCACGCCGTCCGACTCGTCGTCGTTCTGGAAAAAAGCCGCGCAAGATGGAGTGATCGGTTATGGCACCTGCTCCACCGCAGCGGCGACGGCGGCCAAGGTAGTAGCTTGCACGGGGTTTTCCCTGACGACGGGAGCACGCATCAGCGTACGCTTTACCGTCACGAATACGGCGGCCTCTCCCACGCTCAACGTCAACTCCACAGGGGCGAAAGCCATTCGTTATCGGAATGCCGCAATAACGGCGGGATATCTTGCCGCCAACCGCACCTACGACTTCGTCTATGACGGCACGTATTATCAGCTTGTGGGGGATGTTGACACCAACACCACCTACGCGGCGGCGACCGTTGCGCCGAAAGCCGCCGGGACGGCGGCGGTGGGCACCTCGGCGAAATACGCCCGCGAGGATCATGTGCACCCTGAGCGGACGACCGTCTCCACAGGCAATCCCTCCGGCGGGGCTAGTGGCGACATTTGGTTAAAATACTAGGAGAAAATATGAACGAGTATCTTATCCTCACGTTCGTGGACGGCGAAACAGTCGTCATTCACGATGACCTGCGTTTCGATACCAATCTCAAGCCCGAACTTTCCTTTGCCTTTGACGCCCTCTATTTCGAGCCGCCGAACGGCCATTGCTTGAAAGTCGTTGATGGGGAATCCGTTCCTCTGTCCGAAGCCGAGATTGAAGAATGCGCCGCCTACTGCCGGGGATACGCGGATACGGCGGATTATCCCGTCTACGCTTGGAATGGAGATAATGTCTGCGTCGGGCGTATTCTGAAATCGGAGGCGGAGGCCAAGGGATACGGCTTTACGGTCCTCGACGTGCCACCCTATCCGGTGTCTCGCCGTAATGGCGAGGCATGGGAAGAAATCGTTGCAATCATCCGGGACGACGGGAGCCTTGTCGAGCGCCCGGAAGCCTTTTGCGAGAAGTGCGTCCTTTTTCTTTCCCATGAGGAATGGGAAGCCTTTCCAGAACGGCCCACACCCGCTCATGTGTATGATCTGGAAAACAGCGAATGGGTTGATCCTCGTCCTTTCGCCAAGCTCCTGCACGAGGTACAGCTTGAGATCCGAAACTGTTTTGAGCTTCGCCGCTGGAAAGTGTGGGGAAAGTTCATTCCCCAGTATGAACAGCTTACGTGGTCGGCGCAGGTCGACGAGGCTACGGGGTTCCTGAACGACAACGCCCGCGCCACGCCGTACATCGATGCTTTCCTTGCCGCGCGCACGGACGAGGGCAAACCGACCAAAGAAAGCCTGTGCAAAGATATCCTTGTTAATCACACCGCATACCTGCGGGGCATGGCTGCGGTCAACGCCGAACAATGGGGTTGGCTGAAACGGACCGAGACGAGTGCTGTCAACGGGGAGCTTGACGCGATTTCCAAGGAAGTGGCGGAACTTCAAAGGACTTTCCTCGGAAAGTAAGGAGCGCGCATGTCTTGTGCAGTCAATGTCTCCGGAGCGTGGAAATACGCAAAGCAGGCGTACGTTAATGTGGGCGGCAGTTGGAAGCCCTGCCAAAACATCTACGTCAACGTCTCGGGCGCGTGGAAGCCGCTCTACACCTATTCCTATGCCACGGGAAACTGGGGGGCTTGTTCCGTCGACTGCGGCGGCGGCACGCAGACCCGTACGGTCACCTGCCAGCGGCGGGACGCGACGAACTCCAATCTGGACGTGCAGACTGTGGCGGACAGCTTTTGCGCAGCGCACGGGCTGACGAAGCCCACCACGAGTCAGTCCTGCAATACCCAATCATGCACCGAGTGCAAGGGAACAGGTTCATATGGGGGGAATTGCGATGGTAGTGGGGCGCAATATGGAATTGGGCATCGTCACCAACAGTTGAAGTTGGCGTACGTAGATATATATTCGACAAGGATTTATTGGAACGGTTCAGTAGTCGTTTCCGACGATTCGCAATTCGTGGATACCTTAACCGCCGGCGGATATGTATACACAAAAAACGGGACGTCTCAGGTAGATTACTGTTCCGCAGGTGATTACACAAACAGTTGGTGGGAGGAAACCCTGTACCCTGTGTGTAGGACGCCAGTATGACATATATCGAAGGATTGTTCATTGCTTTTGACCAGTTCATCAATGCCGCCCTCGGCGGCTGGCCGGACGAAACGCTTTCTTCCCGGTGTTGGCGATGGAGTCGGGACGGGGTGCGGGACTGGCCCCGGCGGTTCATCGACGGGTTGCCGTTCTGGAAGGCCGGACATTGCCAACGCGCCTACGAGGGCGAACGGAAAAGGCTGCAATGCCCGCCGGAACTGCGAAAATGGTAGCTTGAAAAAAATGAATTGAGGCAGAGGCGGGGGAGTTACGAGCTCCCCCACCGGCCCGGTGTACGACCACCGGACCACGGCCCCACACGATGATTACAGCATCGTGCAAGGTTTCCGCCTGCGTTTATGGCTCACAGTCAGACCGCGAGCACGTAAACGCATATCAGGACGGATGCGGGGGCGCAAGGGAAGGACAATCAAAAAATGAAGGGAGCACACGACAACGAGATCAGGTGCGGGCATTGCAACAAGATGCTTGCTAGAGGGACGGCCCTTGATCTGAGCATCAAATGCCCCCGATGCGGAACCATCAACACCATGAGGGCCATGCGCCCCGGCTCCGAGCCGCACGACGGCCACAGGAGCTTGAACAATGAAGAAATTGACCGTCGGCAGCCTGTTCTCAGGCGTCGGGCTCTGTGACCTCGGCCTCTCGTGGGCAGGGATGCGGCACGCCTTTTTTTGTGAGGTCGATCCGTTTTGTCGTTCTGTCTTGGCAAAGCACTGGTCGGACGTACCCATATATAATGATGTAAGGTCGCTCAACGGTGCAGACCTGCCGCACATAGACATCCTGTGCGGCGGCTTTCCATGTCAGGATGTAAGTTCGGGAGGCAAGCGTGCAGGTATCAAAGAAGGGACGCGGAGCGGGCTGTGGTACGAGTACTCAAGGCTTATCGGGGAAATCCGCCCTCGTTACGCCATCATCGAAAATGTCCGGGGCCTGCTCTCCTGCGGAATTGAGATCGTCATGCGGGACTTGGCCGCGCTCGGGTACGATGCTGAATGGGAAGTGCTCCCCGCAGCCGCCCTTGGTGCCCCGCACCATCGTGAAAGGGTGTTCATTGTTGCCTACCCCCACAGTCAGCGGGCTGACGGAAGGACTCGGCTTCTTGCTCCGCTCGAACGAATCGTGGGAGAGCACCAGCAATCTGTCCGCGTATCTGATTGGCTTGGAATACGGTTTGACCGGGCGCGAAAAGCGTCAGCACGGGAAGCATATCGCGGACCCGTCGTTCATCGAGTGGATGATGGGAGTGCCGAAAGGCTGGACAGACCCGGCAGCGTAAGATTGCTCCCGCGTGAGCTGATACCGGTCTGGACGCAGCGCCTCAAGGCCCTCGGCAACGGCATTGCCCCACAGCAATCATACGCCGTTGCCGCCTGCATTCTGGAAGCTGAAGAGCTCCCCGCAGCTCCCACGCCTCCCTCTTCGGGAGGTTGGGGTTCCGAATGAATCCGTTTTTTCAAGACGAATCGAACGCCGTCTATCACGGCAACGCCCTTACCATACTTCCGTGCCTTCCTTTTGAATCGGTCGACGCGGTCATCACCGATCCGCCGTATTGCAGCGGCGCGGTCACGCTTTCCGGCAAACAGGCCGACCCCGTCGTCAAATACCAGAAGACGGGGACAAAAAAGGGTTATCCGTCCATGCTCGGCGACGCCAAGGATCAGCGCTCTTTCACATGGTGGATGACGCAATGGCTCTGCGAGTGCTGGCGCATCGCCCGCGACGGGGCTCCGCTTCTTGTCTTCACGGACTGGAGGCAACTCCCAAGCGTGACCGACGCCGTGCAGGCCGCAGGCTGGATGTGGCGGGGGCTCGTCGTCTGGCATAAGCCCTCGGCCCGTCCTATGCCCGGTGAGTTCAGGCGTGACGCCGAGTATATCGTCTATGGCTCCAAGGGACGTTTTCAGCGGAACACAAGCCAATGCCTGCCCGGCGTCTTCAGGTACCCGGTAAACAGCGCCGAAAAAGTCCATCTCACAAGCAAGCCGATTCAGCTCATGGCAGAGCTCATGGGCGTCGTCCCGGAAGGCGGGACAGTGCTTGATCCCTTCCTCGGCGGCGGCTCCACCGCCCTCGCGGCAAAGGCAACGGGCAGAAGGTGCGTCGGCATCGAACTCTCGCCCGAGTATGCGAGGATAGCGGCGGAGCGTATAAAAACGGCATAAACAAAAAGGCGGGAACACGCTCCCGCCTTTTTGTAATTTTATTGCAAAATCCGCAATCCGTTTTTTCTTGAAGTTATCACGCCGCTGGCTGTGAGGTTATCACGCCGCGCATCAGGCAGGACGGCCCGGAAATCCCGGCTTCTCGTGCTCCTTCCATATTCCATATGGAATAAAAAACAGGCACGGCATCCTCAAGGACGGCGTGCCTGTTTACGCATTGCTTTAGACCGTATCGCCACGCCGGGCGTGGTACTCCGCTTTTTCCTGATACATACGTTTATCCGCCTGCCTCACCATATCCATGATGTGCATGTCCCCCTCGGCCCACACCTGCCCAAGCGACAGGGATTCAGGATACGCTTTATTGGCCTCCCGTTGGAGCGCGGCGATCTTCGCATAAAAGACCCGTTCCGGAATGCTCGGGCAGAGGAAGACAAACTCGTCTCCGCCAATACGGAAAAGATCGTCTCCCCTGAAATAGCGGCTGAATATCCGGCTGATGTCCCGGATGTATTTGTCGCCGGAGTCGTGCCCTTGCTGATCGTTGATGCGCTTTAACCCATTGAGATCCACAAAAACGACGCCGAGCGAATCCGGGGGATTTTTTTCGAGCTTCTGCAATACGGAAATATAGCTGTTTCTGTTGTGCAGCCCCGTCAAGTCGTCGCAGTAGCTCATCCGCTTGAGCTCGCTCTGCATATTACGCTTCCGTTGCTCATTCGTGACGAAATAGGCCAGAGAATGCAGCAGGGAGTGATCATCCCGATTGGCTTTCGGGTTATCCACGCCGATGAACCCGGAAATGACGTCGTTCAGGACGAGAGGGACGACGATAAGGCTCTCGATACCTTGCGGCTTGAGTACGCTGTACATATCCAAATCGCTGTCCCGGATTGACTCAAGATTGTCGATGACCACATCCTCACGCCGCTCGAACATCTTCTGCCAACAGCTCATGTAGCTGATTGGCACGTTTTGAAGGACTTCTTTCTGAGGGAAAATACCTTCTGAACACCATTCATAGGTGTTGTTGGCGATGAGCCCGCCGTTTTTCAGAACGCTGTACTCGAAGATATAGGCACGATCGGCCTGATGCATCATTCCGAGGTTCTCCAGGACCATGTCCACGGCTTGCGGAAAATTTTCTTCCCTATTCAGGATACGGATGCATTCCAGCAAGGTACTCTCAATATCAAGCTTGCGCTGCACAGCTTGGCTGATATTTTCCTTTTCCGTAATGTCGACGGCGAATTCCAGCCGGGCAAGACGGCCATTCCAGCGGATCAGCTTGTCTCTGAGCAGATAATGGCGGTGCGAAATGGGATTCGTGAGCTCCCAAGTGTAGAACGTTTCGCAGTTGAGAAACTGATTCGTACAAAACGGACAAGGCGCGTCAATGCCTTGCAGGACTTCATAGCACTTCCTGCCTTTTCCGATGTCCGTAAGCCCGAATACCTTTTTTCCAAACTCGTTCAGATACAGGATTTCATACGTGGCGATATCGCTTACATAAACGATTTCATCCACTTCCTCCATAATAATCTGCAACAGGCTCTCCGGGCAGTCTTCGTGTTCACCGGAAACATACTGTGCTTTGGAAAAAGATGTTGTCATAATGCGAACCCATTCACATTTTGGATGACGGCCATTTTCAAAATCGCCCAGCCACGCACATCCTGAATCAGCAGGCCAAGGCTAAATGGCGGATCACTATACGCGTTTTCCTTCCCATTTTTCCAATAATGAGAGCCAAAAACGTTTTTGGAGCCACATTATCGACTAAAGTATCTCATTTTACGCTAGAAACAGCGTGTTATCAAGATGTCGGACGATCAGGATCCAAAAGGCATCAGCCGTCCTCAAGCGCGGCGCCCTCGCCTCTTCCCCAAATGGCGTCTCAGTATCAGAGGACGCTGGGCACCCACGGCTCCCCTTTGTGGACAGTGCCCCCCCACCCTGCCAAGAAAGCCGCCCGGCTTTATTGCATCCCCGACCTTCTCGGGCTATCACACCGACCATGAACACGCTGCAACTCCGGAATTCCTTTCTGCTGCTTCTCACCGCCGTCATCTGGGGAGTGGCCTTCGTCGCCCAGAGCGTAGGCATGGATTATGTGGGCCCCTACACGTTTACCTGCGTGCGCTCCTTTATCGGCGGCCTGTTCCTCATTCCCTGCATCGCGCTGCTCAACAGGCTGAACCCCTCCTCCCCCGGCGGCATCAGGCCTTCGAACGCGAAAACGAAGGGCCAGCTCTGGATCGGCGGCGTGTGCTGCGGTGTGATGCTCTGCTTCGCAAGCTGTTTTCAGCAGATCGGCATCATGTACACGTCCGTGGGCAAGGCGGGGTTCATTACTGCCTTCTATATCATCATCGTCCCGCTCCTCGGGCTGTTCTTCAAAAAACGGTGCGGCCTGTTCGTCTGGCTCGGCGTGGCGCTGGCCATCGTCGGCCTCTATTTTCTCTGCATTACGGAGAGCCTGACCATCCAGTTCGGCGATTTCCTGATCTTCATCTGCGCCATCCTGTTTTCCATCCACATTTTGATCATCGACTACTTCACACTGCGCGTGGACGGCGTCAAAATGTCCTGCATCCAGTTTTTCGTCTGCGGCCTGCTCTGCGCGGTTCCCATGCTGCTCTTTGAGACGCCGGACATCACGCAGCTCCTCGCCGCATGGAAACCCGTCCTCTATGCGGGGATCATGTCGAGCGGCGTTGCCTATACGCTGCAAATCGTGGGACAGAAAGGCATGAATCCCACGGTCGCCTCCCTGATCCTCAGCCTCGAGGCGGTGGTGTCAGTGCTGGCCGGATTCGTCATGCTGGACCAGCAACTGACCATGCGGGAAACGATGGGATGCGCCTTTATGTTCTGCGCGATCGTGTTTGCGCAGCTCCCGCAGAAGAACATAAAAAACGCTGAGGCTGTCTCAGCATAACGGGGTGCGGCATGAGGATATGCGTCATCACGGGCGGCACAGGCGGCATAGGGCTTCACCTTTGCGAAGGCTTCCACCGCGCGGGGTATGCGGTCACGGCTCTCGACGTGGAACAGCACAAAGCCTTGCCTGACGGTATTGGCTTCATCCAAACCGACTTGAGACAGGCCGAGGCCGTCAACGAAGCCTTCCGGCGGGTGACGGAACGGCACGGCGCCGTCCATGTACTCGTCAACAACGCGGCCCTCGCCCATTTCCACAAGCCCGTCATGGAAATGACCGCCGACGAATTCGACAACGCCCTTTCCGTAAACCTGCGCGGCGCGTTCCTGTGCGCGCAGGCCTTCATCAAGGCCAACGCGGGGCAGGATTACGGGCGCATCATCAATATCGCCTCCACACGCTGGAACCAGAACGAAGCGGGATGGGAGGCCTACGGCGCTTCAAAAGGGGGGCTTGTCTCCCTCACGAACACGCTGGCCGTCTCCCTGAGCGCCACGCCGATCACGGTCAACGCCGTAAGCCCCGGCTGGATACAGGTCGACGGCTATGAAACGCTTTCCCACTTGGATCATGCCCAGCATCCTTCCGGGCGTGTGGGTATCCCCCGCGACATCGTCAACGCCTGCCTGTTCCTTGCCCACGAGGAAAACGATTTCGTCAACGGGCACAACCTCGTCGTCGACGGGGGAATGACCAAACGGATGATCTACGTCGAATAGCGGTTTCGAAACACGGCGTCTCGTTAAACAGCACCGAGTCCAAAACACAAAAACACTACGCGGCCGGAGGCTCTCATGGATTGTCAACGCGATACGGAAGCACGCTCCCCCCTTCAGACGCAACTCTTTTCGCTTCAAGGCCATACCGCGCTTGTTACCGGCGCGGGTTCCGGGCTCGGCAAATATATGGCCCATGCCCTGCTCCACGCCGGAGCCAATCTTATCCTCGTCGGCCGCACGCTGGATCGCCTCGAGGCCTCGGCGGACGAGATCTTTTTGAGCTTGAAACAGCAGGGCGGCCATCTCGCGTACGATTCCGATCCCGCGGCACGCTCTGCCCATCGGGACCCGGACCAAAACAAACGCATCGCCTGCATTGCCTTCGATGTGAGCGAACTCAAGACGTTGCCGGAACTCGCCCAAAAAGCGTCCCAGCCTTTCGGCGCGCCGGACATCCTCGTCAATGCCGCCGGGCTGAATCCGCGCAAGCCGTGGAACGAACTCACGCCCGAGATTTGGGAATACACGCTGCGGCTCAATCTTTCCGCGCCGTTCTTCCTCGCTCAGGCCCTCGTGCCCGAAATGCTGCGGCAAGGATGGGGGCGCATCATCAACATCGCCTCCCTGCAAAGCAGCCGGGCCTTCCCCAACGGCCTGCCCTACGGAGCGTCAAAGGGCGGAATAGCCCAACTCACGCGGGGCATGGCCGAAGCATGGTCGCGGCCCGGAACGGGCATCACGGCCAATGCCATCGCGCCGGGCTTCTTCAAGACGCAACTCACCGCCCCGCTCTTCGACAAGCCGGAAGTCGTCGAGGCTCTCGCCCGGCAAACCACCATGAACCGGGTGGGCTTCGCGGAAGATATCCAAGGGTTGACCATGTTCCTCGCTTCCCCCGCGTCCGGCTATATCACGGGGCAGGTCATCCACATCGATGGAGGCTGGACCGCCATATAGGGGAGTCCCAACGCGCTGAGTGAGGAGGAGGCGTTGGCCTCCTCACTCTGATCATGCCCGATTTCCAAGCTTCCGGCCACTCTGACACCGTTTCGACCGCATTCTTGTAAAGACACATGCGCACGGTTTCATGAACAGGATAGGCGGAGAGACTCGGGCCTCTTGGCCTTTTCACGTCTATTTCCTTTTGAGCCCCATGCCCAGCGCCTTCATTTTCAGGTAGAGGGTGTTCCTTGAAAATCCGAGCAGCTTCGCCGCCTTGCTTTTGTTGCCGCCCGCCAGCGACAGCGCGGATTCAATGGCCCTCTTTTCCGCCTCCCGCTGCATGGCCTGAAAAGAAAACGCGCCCGGCTCCACGGCTGAGGGCACATCCTCCGAGCGAGAGCCCATGAAAAGCCGCTCGGGCAGATAGCGCGGCGTCAGTTCGACCGCGTCGTCGTCCATGCAACAGTACGCATAGGCGAGCACATTCTTGAGTTCCCGCACGTTCCCCGGCCAGCCGTACCGCATGAAGAGGTCGAGCACGTCCTGCGAGACCCGCATCTCAAGCGCCTTTTGCGGTCCGCAGATCCCCTCGATGAGCTGGGTGATCAGGGACGGAATGTCTCCACGGTGCTTGCGGAGGGGCGGCAGATTCAGCTCAAGGATGTTCAGGCGGTGATACAGATCCTCGCGGAACTGCCGCTTGTCCACGAGTTCCGGCAGGTTGCGGTTGGTTGCGGCGATGAGGCGGAAATCCGAATACTTGCTGCCGCTCATCCCGATCTTCTGGATCTCATTGCTCTCCAGCACGCGCAGCAGCTTTGCCTGAAGATACAGCGGGAGTTCGCCGATCTCGTCGAGAAAGATCGTGCCCTTGTCCGCCAGTTCGAACTTGCCCTTCTGCCCGCCTTTCCGCGCTCCGGTAAAGGCGCCCTCCACATAGCCGAACAGTTCCGATTCAGCCAATTCACGCGGCAAGGCCGCACAGTTTACTGAAATGAAGGATCCGTTCGCGCGAGGGCTCGCCTTGTGGATGGCCTGCGCGAACAATTCCTTTCCCGTGCCGCTTTCCCCGAGGATCAGCACGGGCTCCCTGCTGCGCGCGAACCGCTTCCCCATTGCCTTGAGTGCCTGCATCACGCTGGTATCGCCGACGAGATCGTCAAACGTACGCAGGCCCCCGCCCGTCGTTTCCTGTGCGATGAAGTACCCGACCTTGCGTTTGAGCTGCTGGAGGTTGTGCAACAGCTCCTCAATGCGCTCATTGTCGTGCGTGGTAACGATCACTTCCGAAAGGCAGCAGACCAGATTTCCTTTGTCGTCCAGAATGGGGCAACGGCGGCATAACCCTTCGACTCCATTGTAGGAGATGCTGTTCACCGTATTGATCCGCCGTGTCTGCAACGAATTGAGGACGCCCGCCCTTCCCGTCTGGAATATGGCGTCGATTTTTTTGCCTACGACGCTCTCGGACGGATCAAGCCCATAGATGTGGTAGCAGGACTGCGAAAAATACCTGACCGTCCCCGTAGGGTCCGTGAGCGAAACGCCGATGCTCAGGGCATCAAGCAGCTGATGGAACAACGGGTTTTCAACAAGCCGTTTGAAATCCTCATCCGAAGCGATGGGAAAAGGCATGGACATAAAGTCTCCCAGTGTATGCATCCCACGTCAGGCAGAAGAACAAGACATTTCTGTCATAAAAAAGAGACATTTTTCTTTAAAAATCAATAAATACAACATGATATTGTTTTGTCTCAGTATAATGACAAATGACACTTTTGGGAAGGTCCTTAACGCATAACAAACGAAATTTATTTATTCTTTTTTTATGGAATACCGCTTGCAGACAAAGACGTCCAGAGAGAGCCCGCATGGGCTCAGCGCTCTCAAACGCTCGGGTCAACCTCAAAGACGGAGTTTTGTCATGGGAAGCGGTTTTGAAAATCTCATCCTTTTCGGCCTCCTTTCGCTGATGCTGCTCATCGGCACCCTGCTGCGCGCAAAAGTCAAACTGTTTCAGGACTATCTGGTCCCTGCCAGCATCATCGGCGGACTGATCGGCTTTGCCATCGTTTCCACGGGCTGGCTTAAAATAGGAGAATGGCAGATCACGAGCAGCAGCTTTAACTGGTTCCTGTTCCACGCCTTCAACATCAGCTACATTTCGCTTCTGCTGACACGCCCGCGCGGCAATCAGGAAAATACGTCCAAGGAAGTCGTGCGCGGGGGCATGTGGCAGACGCTGATCTGGACAATCAGCCTTCCCGCCCAAGCCCTCATCGGCGGCGCGGTGATCTGGCTGTATAATCTGGCGACCGGAAACAGCCTCAGCGAATTCATCGGCATGATCGTAACCCACGGCTATACGCAGGGCCCCGGGCAAGCCTATGCCTTCGGCACGCTGTGGGAAAAGGGCGGCATCGCCGACTGCGCCACCGTCGGCGTGATCTACGCGGCGCTCGGCTTCCTTTCGGCCGCCATCGTCGGCGTGCCCGTCGCCCGCTGGTTCGTCCGCAAGGGCCTCAACGCCAACAAGACCGGAGCTTCCATCACCAAAGAATTCCTGACCGGCATCATGGACGAGAAGTCCACCGCAACCAACGGACGCGAAACGACCCACGCCTCCACCATCGACACGCTGGCCTTCCATGTCGCCCTCGTCGGCATCGTCTATCTCATCACCTATGCCGAACTGAGCTGGATCGAAGCCCACATCAAGCCCTTCTTTGACCAATACAAGTGGCTCAAGGGATTCGGGGCCACCCTCAGTATGCCGATGTTCTTCATCCACGGGCTTATCGTCGCGTGGCTGCTCCGTACCCTGCTCCTCAAGCTCGGTGCGGGCAGGCTCATGGACCCCGTTGTCCAGACCCGCATCACCGGGGCCTCCGTGGACTACCTGCTGACCGCCACCTTGATGTCCATCCATATCGTCGTCCTCAAGCAGTACGTCATCCCCATCTTCCTCGTGGCGTTCAGCGTCACCCTGTTCGCCCTCGCCCTCAACCTCTGGTTCGGACGCCGGACCAATTACGGGCCTGAGCGCGTGCTCTGCCAGTTCGGCTGCTGTTGCGGTTCCACAGCCACCGGCCTGCTGCTTCTGCGCATCATCGACCCGGATTTCAGCACGCCCGCCACGCTTGAGCTCGCCTTCTTCAATGTGGGCATCCTCGTAACGTGCGCTCCCATTCTCTATTTCTTCGCCCCCGCGTTCTACACATTCACGGGAATGGAAATCCTCATGATCTACGGCGCGATCACCGTTATTGGCATCGCCGCCATGTTCGCCCTGAAGCTGGTCGGACAAAAGCAGTGGTAACGGCGGCCGTACCTCCGCACCAGTCCGGTGGGGTGGTACGGTCCTTCTCTTCCACGTGCGGCGCGGCCCGCACGGCGCCTCATCGGTTTAAAAAGGAAATGGTTATGCTCACAAACGAATGCACGCTTATCTCCTGCCCGGAAATACTTACTATGGACGAGGGAAAACCCACAGCCGAAGCCGTTTGCATCAGTGAAGGAAAAATTCTCGCCGTCGGCACGCTGGAAGAACTCCGCGCGCTCGCTCCCCGGCATCGGCGCAAGGAAATCCATCTGGAGGAAGGCGTGCTCCTCCCCGGCTTCATAGACTCGCACAGCCACCTTTCCATGTACGCGCAGTGCCGCACCCAGTTTTTTTGTGATACGGCCCACGGGACCATCGGCAACCTGCTGTCCGCCTTTCGCACGCACGCCGCCACGCAGACCGACACGGAATGGATCATAGGGTATTGCTACGACGACACAGGCATGAGCGACCACCGCCACTTGACCCGCCATGATCTCGATGCGGTCAGTCAGGAGCGGCCTGTTTTCGTATCACACATCACGAGCCACATGGGGTATGCGAACACGCTCGGCCTCGCCAAGCTCGGCGTCACCGCGGATTTTTCCGTCGAAGGCGGAATGGTTGTACTCGGGGATGACGGGATGCCGGAAGGACTGCTTAAAGAGAACGCCTATTTCAAGGTATTTCAAAAGATTCCGGCCTGCCCGCCCGAGAAGCTCCCTGAGAAAATCGAATATGCGATCGCCGACTATAACCGTGCGGGATTCACGATGTTTCAGGATGGAGGCATCGGCCTCAGCAACGGCGCTCACGGCATTCTCCGCGCCTACAACCGGCTGGCCCGGGAAAAACGCATGAACGCCCGAGGCTACCTGCATTTCATGCCCAACATCATGGATGAAATGCTCGAACTCGGCACATGGAACATGCCCGTTTCCGACTATCTCTACTACGGGGGGGTGAAATCGTTTGCGGACGGCTCGATCCAGTCCCTGACCGCCGTGCTCGGGGAGCCTTACGCCTGCAAACCCGATTTTTGCGGAGATCATGTCCTCACGCCCGAACAGATCGCCGAGCTGATTGCCAAGTACCACTGCCAAGGCGTCCCCGTCGCCTTCCATGCCAACGGCGACGCCGCCATCGAATTCGTCGTGCGGGGGTTTGAAGAGGCCCTCCGAAAGTGCCCGAGGAAAGTCCCCGGAGACATGATCATCCATGTGCAGATGGCGACTGACGAACAGCTGTCCCGGCTCCATGCCTGCGGGGTCACGCCGACGTTCTTTGTCCGCCACGTCAACGTCTGGGGCGAGCGCCACGTCAACCTGTTCCTCGGCGAAGAGCGGGCCGCGCGGCTCGATCCCTGCGGTTCCTGCGTGCGCATGGGAATTCCCTTCGGCCTCCATGTCGACTCTCCGGTGCAGCCCGTGGATGCCATCCGTTCCATCCATACCGCCGTCAACCGCACAACCACGGCGGGGCGCATTCTCGGCCCTGATCAGAGGATCTCGCCGCTCGACGCCCTCAAAGCCTACACCGTCAATGCCGCCAAGTGCAGCGCACGGGATCATGCCGTCGGTACAATCGCTCCCGGATACTATGCGGATTTTGTGCAGCTTTCCGGAAATCCGCTGACCGTGCCGCCCAAGTCCATCGAAACGCTTTCCGTGCTCAAGACCATCTCCGGAGGGCGCATCGTCTACGAATCCTGAGATCATCTCCGCGGCTGCCAGCCGTTCACGCAAAGGCTGGCAGCCTCTTTTCTCCGTCCCGCGTTTGCCTCCCTTCGCCGTTTTGGGAATGTTTTTTATGTCGCTCATCCTTCATGTTTTACTTTAGCTATGACGGCCTTCAGAGGCATCAGTCCTCAAAAGGGCCTCTTCACTCCATACCGCCGCATCTTGTCGTACAATGCTGATCGGCTTATACGCAGCACGGCGAGTGCTCCCCTCTTCCCTTCAATCCGCCAGCCCGACTGCTCCAGCGTCCTCTCGATATACCGTTTTTCGAGATCCGCCAGAGACGGATTTCCGGAAAACAACTCTTCGGGCATCTCCCCACCTCCCAGAGCCCCGACGCCTCGGGAAGCCTCGGTATGCTCCACCGGATCAGGAAGCGTCAGGAGTCGCCCCCCGGTCAAGACAACCGACTGCTCGATGACGTTGCGCAGCTCGCGTATATTCCCCGGCCAACTCCAGCTTTCCAGGATACGGCGGTTTTCCGGAGAAAAATCCTGAACGCATTCCCGATGATGCCAGTGCGAAAAAAAATGCAGATAGTAGCGGGCAATGGCGAGGATATCGGCCTTGCGTTCGCGCAGCGGAGGGATTTTCAGATTGATCACGGCTATGCGATAGTAGAGATCCGCGCGGAAGAGCCCCTGCCTGACCGCATGGGTGATGTCCCTGTTGGAGGCCGCGATAAGGCGGAAGTTCACGCTGATGGTCTGCGTTCCGCCCACGCGATGGAAGCAGCGCTCCTGAAGGACCCGCAGGAGCTTGGCCTGCACCCGCGTGCTGGCCTCCGTGAATTCATCCAGAAACAGCGTGCCGTTTTCGGCCATTTCCACCAGACCGGGCTTGCTGGTCATGGCTCCCGTGAAAGATCCCTTTTCATGCCCGAAGAACTCGCTCTCGAACAACTCGTCCTGAAGGCTCGCCATGTTGATGATGACAAGCCTGCCGCTCCTGCCGCTTTTCTCGTGGATGTACCGGGCCACCATCTCCTTGCCCACGCCGGATTCCCCGCAAAGCAGGATGGAAGCGTCGGTTTTCGCCGCAAGTTCCACATCGCCGAGAAACCGTTCCATCTCATCGGAAACGCAGATCATCTCTCCAGACGTATCTGCAAGCGTCTCAAGGCGCTCCGCATGACGCCGCTCCCGCTCCATGACGCGGGAACACTCCCAGGCAAGGACACGCCCGATATCTTTCAGCACATTCTCTTCAAGGACGGTGCGGACCTCCGGCAAAAAAGCCCCGACATGGCACAGCGCATAAACCCCATCGGGACGGCAGTCTATGGGGATGCCGATCAACATGCTTCCGAACCCCATCCCCCCTTCCTGCACATTGTCCAGAATAAGCGGAGCTCCCTCGGCTACGAGCTCCATGAGATCGGGCAGGGAGGCATAAGGATACGTCACGGATTCGAGCTTGCCTCCGAGAACGGCCACAAGGCGGATCGGCGCATGTGGATACGGGACATGAAAGAGGTATCCCTGCGTAGTGCCGAGGATGCGGGCCGACTCCGCCAACAAAGCCTGCGAAAAGGCCTCGAACTGTTCCCATGTCCTGTGGGGGGAAAAACTTTCACGGTAGGCTTCGAGAAGGGCCCGCGAGGAAAGATTGGCGTCCCCATGCTTGTGCATGTAGGTGGGGACCAGAGCAAGCAGTTCCTCCGGCCAGAAAAAATCCTTGAGACAATCGTACATGGGCCATGCGTCGCTCACGAGCAGCACGGCCTTTTCCTTGTCGTTGCGCCGTAACGCCAGTGAAGCCAGCGCCAGCCGCGTTTTCGCCGCCTCAAGCGGGCAGCCTATCTTTTCAAGCAGTGCGAGGCTGTCCTGATACAAGCCGAGCGCCCCATCCTCATTTCCTCCGCGCATCAGCGCGTTGCCGGACAAGCGGGCCGCAACGCCCCGCAACATACGGTTGGGCCCCCTGAGGCAGCGTTGCAGCTCCTGCTCCGCCGAATAGCAGGGAAGCGGCGGGCATCCCTGCTCCTGAAAGGCGCACAAAAGCTCAAGCAGTGCGCCCCCCAGATAAATCGGGCGCTCATACCCCTGACGCCGTGCCTCATCCAGTGCCGAATGGAGCACCTTGTAGGCCGCCTTCGGATTTCCGGACAGCATATGGTAGTAGGCGAGGTGGCGCGCATTGGTGACGCCGCTGACGATATCCACCTGCGGCGAAACGCCTATTTGCGCTATGTCCAGCTGTTCCAGCGCCTTTTCATATTGCCCCATGCGCAGATACAACGCCGCAAGCTGCCCGCGTATGGAACGGGCGAGCTGGTTGTCGCTGCGCGCGGCGAACATGCGCAGCCGCGAGAGCAGCAGCCCGGCCGCCAGCTCAAAATTCCCCCGGCAGGAAGCCGCAAAGCTCCAGTGCCTGACATAAAACATTTCGACGAGATGGTGCTCCTGCGCTCGCAGTTTCCGGCTTGCGCGGGAAAAGAGGTTCATTGCCTGTTCGTAGTTCCCCTCAATGAAATGGTAAATGCCCAGATAGGGTGCCGCCTGTTCGAACAGGTCCGGTTCTTTGAGCGCCTCAAGCGCCGCATACCCGCGGGCCATGATAGCGTGGAAACGCGGGTTCCCGTGTTCCGGCGTATTGCAGACGTTTATGGAACCGACGAGCAGGTCGAAGAGCGCCATGTCGCGTCTGTCCCCGAACTTCACGGCCAGCCCCCGCGCCCGGAAAAAGAGCCGGGCAAGCGAAGGCGTATTGCTGCCCGAACAAACGATGAGCGGGTGCACGTCACGGCAAAGACGCCGGTACCGCTTCGCCCCATCGGCGTTCAGTCCCCGCAAGCCCACTCCCAGAAGGCTTCGATGGACGAGGCGGAGGACGAGATTGATCCCCGCCGGGCGCAAGGTGTTCATGCGGCTCAAGCCCAGCCCCAACATCGTTTCCAGTGCCCCAAGCTCTTCCCCATCCGCAGACAGCCGCAAAAACGATTCGATACCGGAGCCGGAGGGCCGGGCCAGCAAAAACGAGCACGCCTCCTTGTGGGCTTGGACGCGCTCCACCAGACGGAACCGGCGTTTCCTCCCGGAGGAAGGCGGACAGCCGGGGAACGCACCCCGCTCCGCTTCAGCGAGCGGGATCTGGGCAAGCTGTGCGAGCAATTCGGGGGACCATTTTCCTTCAAACAGATCCGCGAGCAACGTCCCGACAGCACTGTCCGCATACCACGCCTTTTCTTTCGCCATATCCTTCTCCTTCACCGCGGCCCATCGACCGTTCAGCCCTCGCCAACATAGCCGTCCGGAAACAATACGGCAATATACAAAATTGTCCGTTTTCAAGACAAAAAAAGAAATGCGGATTCTTCCTTTTTAAATAAAAAACAATAAAAACGATACAATAACGAGCTGGAACACCCTTTGCTTACTCTTTATCAACGACGCACAACATTTCGCTGCCGTGACGTCCGTCCCCATGCAGCCTAGAGGAGGGTCCCTTTCATATTGCTTTCCCGACCAAAGAAAAACACCACGGCGGCAGCCATGTTTCGGACACACTGTCCCCACAGGGGCAGTCACCTTCCCAATCAGATGCGTAAAAGGAGTTCATATGATCCACAGCATCGATCCTGCGGCCTGTACCGGCTGCGGAACCTGCACCAAGACATGCCCACTGGATGTTTTCAGGCTCGAACCCGCGCAAGAGGCCCTTTCCCCTTGCATGGCGGCTTGCCCAGCCGGGGTCGACATTCGCGGCAACCATTACCTGATCCAGCAGGGGCACCTTGGCGAAGCGGCCCGGCGCTACCGCAGCGTCCAGCCGTTTCCGGCCATCACGGGCCGGGTATGTTTCCATCCCTGCGAGGAAAAGTGCGCCCGGAACCATGTGGACGAGGCGGTAAACATCAATGCCGTCGAGCAGATCATGGGCGACTGGGATCTGAAGGCTCCTCTCGAAAAGCCCGCCCGAAGGCACATCACAAAGGTCGCGGTAATCGGTTCCGGCCCGGCGGGGCTTTCCTGCGCGTGGTTCCTCGCACAGATGGGGTATCCGGTGACGGTTTTCGAGGCGATGCCGCTTCCCGGCGGCATGTTGCGGTACGGCATCCCCGCGTATCGGCTTCCCGACGCGATCGTTGCGGCCCACATCGCCCGGCTTGAAGCGATGGGCATCGCCTTCCGCTGCAATACGAAGATCGGCGAAGGTGCGGACCTGAGCCTTTCCGACCTGAAACGGTTGGGATTCAAAGCCGTCATGCTGGCCCCCGGAACGACGGTCAGCCGCAAGGTACGCATGGAAGGCGTCGAGCTTCCCGGCGTCCACTGGGGCCTTGAGTTCCTGCGCGCCAACCGGGGCGACGAACAGCCCAGCCTGTCCGGAGACGTGCTCGTCATCGGAGGCGGAGACGTCGCCGTGGATGCCGCCATCACCGCCAAAAGGCTCGGTGCCGCCAAGGTCAGCATGGCCTGCCTTGAGTCGCGCGAAACCATGCCCGCGTATCCGCACAATCAGGCGGACGCCCTGAGGGAGGGCATCGAATGCCATTGCGGGTTCGGCCCCGGCACCATCCTTCAAGAAAACGGGCACGTCGCGGGCATGGAACTGAAAACGTGCATCCGGGTTGTCGACGAGCAGGGACGTTTCGCGCCCCTGTTCGATAAAAACGCCACCATGCGCATCCGGGCCGATCATATTATCTTCGCCATCGGCCAAGCATCCGAGCTGGACGGGTTCGCCAAGGACGTGCGTACTGAACAGGGACGCATCGTGATTGAAGACGTCACCTTCTCCACCTCGGCATGGGGAATCTTCGCCGCGGGCGACGCCGCCACGGGCCCCTCTTCCGTCGTCAGCGCCATTGCCGGCGGACGCGAATGCGCCTTTTCCATCGATCGGATGCTCAAGGGCGCGGACATCCGGGGCGAACGCGAACGCAAGCGTCCCGAGCTTCCCGAAGAACAATGGCCCCGCGAAGGCATCCGCCACGAACCGAGACAGGAGCGCGCCAGCCTCCCCGCCCCGGCCGATGATCCTTTTGCGGAAACCCTGCGGCCTCTGGATATGGAAGCCTGCTTCGCCGAGGCGCTGCGCTGCATGACCTGCGGCAGCAAGTCCCGCATCACCTATACCGACGACTGTATGACCTGTTTCAACTGCGAGCTGAACTGCCCCTCCGGGGCCATCTATGTGCATCCCTTCAAGGAACGTTTTGCCCGTACCCTTGATCAAATCGAAGCCGACAACCGGTAAGCGAGGCGCATATGAAAGAACAATGCTATCAATATACGACGGACCTGCTGGTTATCGGCTGCGGTTTCAGCGGGATGTGGGCTGCCATGCGCGCCAGGGACTTTCTGGGCGACGTGCTGGTCGTGGACAAGGGCCCCCGAGACTGGGGCGGGCTGGGCGGGCTTTCCGGCGGGGACATGATCGTCAAGCAGCCCGATATGAAGCTGGACGATCTGCTCGACGATCTCGTGTATTATTACGACGGCCTCGCCGACCAGAAGCTTCTCGGGCAGATTCTGACGCAATCCTATGACCGGTTCATGGATTTTGAGAATCTGGGGCACAAATTCGTCCGCAACGATAAGGGCGAACTGTGCTTCATCCCCCAGCGAGCCCTTGATTACATGCGCTATTATTACTACCACCCCTACGGGATGGGCGGCATCGAAAAAGCCCGCCTGCTCAAGCAGGAATGCGAAAAGCGGGGCGTGCGGCGGCTTGGGCGCACGGTCATCACCGACGTCATCACCGACGGCGAACGCGTGACCGGGGCCGTGGGCTTCCACAGCCAGAGCGGGGTGCCCGTCTTCATCAAGGCCCGCGCCGTCCTGCTCGCCACCAATACGGGCGGCTGGAAGCCCTCCTACCATCAGAACACGCCAGCCAGCGAAGGCGTCAGCATCGCCTGGAACGCGGGTTGCGCCATGCGGAATTTCGAATTCTGGAAGGTGTGGAACGTGCCTGTCGATTTCGCGTGGGAAGGGCAAACAGGCCTTCTTCCCAAGGGAGCCCGGTTCCTGAACGCCAAGGGAGAGGATTTCATGAAGAAATACTCCCCAAAATTCGGAGCCAAGGCCGATCCCCATTACAATACCCGGGGCATGGTGCACGAAGTGAGAGCCGGAAACGGCCCTATCCGTTTCGATTGCAGCCAGATGAAGCCCGAGGATGTGGAAACCATGCGCCCCAGAGCGGGCTGGATGGGCCTCAACGACAAGAAGCTGCGCGAACTCGGCATCGACTTCTTCGGGCAGGAACTGGAATGGATGCCGCAGGTACGCCATACCTACGGCGGTATTGTGGCCGATCTCGACGGCTCCACCGCCATAAAGGGGCTGTACGCCGCCGGGCTTGCCCGCAATCCCGATCCGGGCGTCTACATGGGCGGCTGGGCCACATGCATCACGGCGACGACGGGCTATTCGGCCGGGGAAGCCGCCGCGCAGTTCGTACAGGGGCACGATGCAGTGGCCTTTGATGAAGCGTACGCCGCCTCCCGGCTTGAAGCGTTCACCGGATACCTCGGCAAGGACGGCATCGCGCCCAAGGATGTCATCTCCGACATGCGCGAGGTCATGAGCGCCCCCGACATCGCGCTGATGAAGACGGGCAAGGGGCTTTCGCGCGGGCTCGACCGTGTGGAGGAAATCCGTGCGGAAGTGCTGCCGCATCTGGGAGCGCGAGATCCGCACGAACTCGCCAAGCTGTTCGAGGCCACGTCCACGGTGCTCCTTACCGAGCTGTGCCTCAATGCGGCCCTGATGCGCAAGGAATCCCGCGCCGGACATTACCGCGAAGATTACCCCGAACGGGACAACGAACACTGGCTCAAGTGGATCGAGCAGAAGCAGGTCGACGGCAAGCGGGAAGTCCATACGGTCCCCGTTCCCTTGAACGACTACCCCATCAAGCCATACCGCTACTACATGGACAACTTCAGCTGGCCGACGCCTCCCAAGGCCGTCTGATTCCGCCCCCCCCTCCCCTTCCACCCGGCTTTGAGACCCTCCGTTTCCCGTCTTCGCAAGAGGACGGGAAACGGCCTCCCCCCTTTTTGCCAACAGGCAAGAACAGCCCTGTTACAGAGGCACCCCGCGAGGAGAACCGGTCATGCCACTTCTTCCCTCTTGCAAAGACAAAGAAATCGCCTATTACGCCCACTCCCTGATAAGCCTCCTGATCATGTTCGGCTGCGGCCAGCTCACGCCCATACCCCCTTTGACCCCGTTGGGGATGAATCTGATCGGCATCTTTCTCGGAGTGCTGTACGGCTGGATTTTCATAGACATCATCTGGCCGAGCATGGCGGGCCTGCTGGCGCTCATGCTCATCGGCGGCATGAAGCCCAACAAGCTGTTCCAGACAAGTTTCGGCGATCCGCTCGTTATGATGATGTTCTTCATTTTCGTCTTCTGCGCGACCATCAACTATTACGGCTTGTCCAAATTCATCTCGCTGTGGTTCATCACCCGCAAATGCGTCGCGGGGAAGCCTTGGCTGTTCACCTATACGTTTTTCCTGTCCATCATGCTGCTGGGAGCACTGACCAGCGCATCCCCGGCGGTCGTTATCGGCTGGAGCATCCTGTACGGCATCTGTGACAAGTGCGGCTACCAAAAGGGCGAAGGCTATCCGACGATGATGGTTTTTGGCATCGTGTACGCGGCGCAAATCGGCATGTCGATCATCCCGTTCAAGCAGGTTCCGTTTACCGTACTCGGCGCGTATGAAAACATGTCCGGCATGACCATCGATTACGCGAAGTACATGATCATTGCGATAACATGCTGCGCGCTGTGCTCCCTGCTGTTCATCGTCATGGCCAAGTACGTGTTCAAGCCCGACATGAAGAAACTGATCTCGCTGGATACGGGAGGGCTGGACACGGAAGGTGCGCTGCGGCTGAATAAAGTCCAAAAAATCGTGCTGGGGTTCCTGTTCGCGCTGGTCGTCCTGCTGCTTTTGCCCAACATCCTGCCCGCCACGTCCGGCATCGCCCGCTTCTTCAAGACCATCGGGAACACGGGCATCTGTATGCTCCTCGTAACCGTGATGTGTCTCCTCAAGGTCGACGGCAAGCCGCTGCTCCGGTTCAAGACGATGGTGGATTCCGGCGTGACGTGGGGGATCATCCTCATCCTCGCCGTGGTGATGCCCCTTTCCCATGCCATGGCCAACGACGAAAGCGGGATCACCAAGTTCCTCATGGCATTGATGACACCCTTCTTCGGAAACGAATCTTCGCTGGTATTCGCGCTGTGCATGGGCTTTTTCGCTACCGTCCTCACGCAGTTCATGAACAACGGCGCAACGGGAATCGCCCTGATGCCCGTCGTCTACAGCTACTGTACAGGCATGAACGTTCCTCCCGAGCTTGCCATCATCATGGTGGTCATGGGCGTCCACATCGCGTTCCTCACTCCGGCCGCCAGCGCGAGCGCCTCGCTGCTGCACGGCAATGAATGGTCGAATACGAAAGCCATCTGGAGGAGACCGTGCCCATCGTCATCCTCGCAACATGGGCCACTATCTCGGCCATTGTCGTTGCACTGGGCGTGGCCCTGTTCTAACGTTTCACAGGAGCCCCTCTCCCAAGACAGCCCTCCTCACCACGAATAATTTCAAAAGATAAAAAGGGAATACATGAGACAGGAATCTTCTCATGTATTCCCGGTAATCAGCTGAGGCGAGACGAAATATGTGCTGCGGGCGCGAGTTCAATACAGACAAAGGCGTAACTTTCTTGCTGAATACCGGAAGTAAACTCTTCAAAGCAACAACGCATTCGCCTACGGAAATATTGCCGTGGAATGGAAATCCCATATATCTTCGCATAAAAAAGAGGAGAAGGAATTGCTTCTCCTCTTTTTTATGTCCTTCTACCAACGGCAGGGTTCCACACCTCCAAGCGGTACAGCTTCACAACGGTTCGCCCCCATCGTCCGCAGGGCTTCCTCTCCCCTTCGGAATCGGGGGATGAGCTCCGGAAGGGGCCTTCCCACCGCAATGGATTGCCCCTCTCGATACGGGGGAAATCCCCTACAGCGGAGCCCGACATCACTTGTCGGGGATGAGCCTATAGCCGAGTTCGTACGCCATCAGTTTCAGCGGCGTGGGGTCACCCGTGGTTTCGATGATCGCCATGAACGTCTCCACGCCGAGCTTCGCGCCCTTGTCATAAGGGTTGATCTCCCGCATCAGCGTCGAATAGGGCTTGCCGACTGCTTCAGCGACACTCTTGGCGGGGACCTCCCCATCTCTTACCATCTTCTGAATCTCTTTAATAAGCTGTTCATGCATGTCCGTTCTCCTTTCAATCGTCGCTGCCGACGTCCCCCATCGGTGGGGCGCTTTCCTAACGCCGTCATACATAAGATGAGATATCTTATATCGATTTTTTGATATATATAAAATGATAAATAGTCAAATACTCTTCACGGCAGAACACTATTCACAAAAAAATCTTTTGTCACAATATATTACATACAATAGAAAAAGGTGTGTCCTTACCGGATCCGAGTAGCGAAAGTATGGGACAACCAGCTCACAGCAATGAAGGAGAGGAAAGAACGGAATACTGCCACCTCAAAAATTTCGAAGGCGCCATCCTGAAGTAACCGCGCCGCAACAGTATGCCACCGAACCGCCCCCGCAAGGGAATGACGGTTCCGGGCTCAGCGCAACACTCCGGTAGCCTCCATTCAATGCGAAAGGCCCCCTTCCTTACGGATGAGGGCCTCCTTCAGCGGATTACTACACTCGGTGATCCGCTTTTCAACGATTCCGTTTTTTTCCTAATGACGATTTTCCAATTCGTGGGCACAGACCAAATAATAGTGCCTTCCATTGGCGCTGGTTTCATAGGCGGCCAGCTTGGTCAGGGCAACGGCTTTTTGCCGCCGAGCGGCCTCGGCGTTCACGCCTATGGTCAACAGCAGATCGCACAGCTCCAGACACCACTGGCATTCCCCTTTCCGCACGGCCTCTTCCGCCGCCCGCAACACGGCGTCCGCCCCGCCCGCCAGCGCAACGGCCTTTTCCGCACGCTCCTTCGGCGGCAACGGGTGCAGATTAGTGGGGTTACCGTCGAACCACCCCAGATACGCGGTAAAGATGGCCCGGACCGTCCATTCCACACATCCGTAAAACTCCCCCAGATACGGCAGCGAGGCATACTCCTGCGGGAGTACGATTTCGGAAGCCAGGGTGTCTATATCCTTTCCTTCATTCATGCCCGCAAGCGTTTTCTCAAGAACATACCGGATAGCATCGCGGAAACCCGTCAGCACGCTCCGGACCTCCTCCTTGCCACACAGCGGCCGCGTATGTCCGGGCAGCAGGTAGGTCGCCGAATAGGACAAAATCTCGTCGAGGCTGTCCAACCAGCCCGCTATGTCGCGGTATTGACTGCCGCGTATGGCGTACAGGTTCGGCCAACAGCCGTAATAGTTGTCCCCGCAGCACAGCACTTGCCGCTCCGGGAGCCAAATCATGATCTGGTCGTCCGTTTCACCGGGGAGCCGAACCAGTTCCAGCCGGACGCCATCGATTTCGCGGACGACCTTGTCCTCATCGTAGACGGTCGTCGGCTGCCGGAAAGCTCGGGACTCCCCGTAGGCGAGCCCTTCGCGTATCCCGATGCCTTGGGAGATGTTTTCTTCATCGCTCAATGCATACCCGAATTGCCGGATGCCGCGCAGGTTCTGGATATCCTGCAACATTTCCGTTTTCTTCAACACAGGGGTTGCTGGCGCGAAGGCGATGATTTCCGGGTCCGTACCGGAAAACGCCCCGGCTCCGCCCCGGTGATCCGGGTGGCCGTGCGTATACAGGATGGTCTTAACCGGCTTTTCAGTCCTGCTCCTGATAATCTCCAGCAGCTTTTGCCCCCGCTCCAACGTATCGAGCGTATCGACCAGGATGACGCTGGTGCGGCCTTCGATGATGACAGCGTTGCTGTGGCCTACGCCGAGGACATGCCAAATGCCGGGCACAATGGGCGTTATCGTTTCCTTATAAGATTTTTCCGTAAATGCAGTGAGTTCTGCTGCTCCGTTTGGCTTCAACATGGTCTTTAACGCTCCTTTTCCGGTTTGACGCGTCTTGTTCGCCTCTACAGGCGTTCCTACCGTCGTACAGTATGCTGACGGAGAACTCAACGAGCTTTCCGCCGGATGGAGCATCCATAGCCCTTGCCTGCTTGCGCCATTGGATGCAAGGCCATCTCCTGACAGGAGAAAAATGGGGTATTCCGTTTTTCACCTATGGACCATTTCACTGACAGGTGAAAACAAGCCAAACGCTGTGGGCTATGGGTTTCAAATGAATAAATCCCACTCCCAAGCCTTCGGCCCTGTCCTCAGGCCATTTTGAAACGAACGGAAAGCCACGCCAGGAAGAACTCAATGTGACCAGCGGCAGCTCAAAAGGCCAAAGCCTGGGCCTGACACGATTGTGTCTCTTGGCGTATGCGGCCTCCTGCCCCAAAGGACTTTTACGCTGCCGCAGACTACCCGTCAGCTTACCAGTACTTTTCCCCTTCCCGGTCAGGATCCCAAATGGATTGTGACGGTTCCCGCCTCAAACAGCCGTAGACGACGGATAGGCATGATGTTCCGTCGTATTCTATCAGAGAGAACTGACTGGTTCACTCCCAACCATGCCCCCAGTTCTTTCATCCTTGCTCCCCCTATGGCCTCCCTCATGTGCGTGAGTACATCTATTGCCATAATACCAATTTTTTGCCGGGTTGATGAAACCCTTCCGGTTCCCAACCTGTTTCCACACCGCACCTCGCGAGTAGCTATAAACACTCAACCGAGTACTTATAACTACTCAAAGAGTAAAAAAACGCTACAAAGGGAGAATGAAAAATGAACGGACTAAAATCACAAAATACGTCATGCCCATGATTCTCAGGCGCTACAGGGATGCCGCGGGGTTGCCCCAACAGCAGCTTGCTGACTACGCCGAAGTCAGCAAGGGTTCCATTTCCGCACTGGAGGGCGGACGCAGCGTCCCCAATGTGGATATGCTGATTACGCTTGCGAGGGCGTTCGGCGTCCGCCCCGGCGAACGGCTGGACGCCGTTGTGGACGAAACGGAAAAAGAAGTGCCGCCACGGTGAAGACGGCCTCTTAGGACCGGCCTCATCGTACGTCGCTCACGCTGCCTCTTCAAGAAACATCGCGCACGGTAACGGCAAAAAACAGGGCCATCTTCTCCGGAAAGGTTCTCCACCCCCACGAAGGGAATCGCTAAGCGCGCATGGGCCGCCCAAACAGGACGGGGGCCACCGCAAACACGGAGACTATCGCCATCAGCACATAGATGTATTCCGCAGAGAACGCCGAAGCGATGAACCCGAACAGCAACGGCGTCAGGATATTGGTGGAGCCGCGAGCGAACGTATTGACGGCGAACAGATCATCGTAGGCTTGCGGATCCGTCACCGGCTCCACAAGCAGTGTCTGCAAGACGGGGACGGTCCCTTTGGTGACGATGCCGAGCAGGATGGAGGTGACGATGATCACGGGCAAGCCCTGCGCCGTCACAAGCACCGCCAACAGGGCGGACATAAGCAGTTTGGATGTGATGAAAACCTTGCGGGAACCGAAAATGCCCACCAGCCGCCCGCAGGCCATTTTCCCCGCGAAGCAGCCCACGGTGAAGGCCAAGGCGAAACTGCCGATGACCTTGGGATCCATCCCCTTGGCGAACAGCAGGAAAGGCAGGAAAGCGAAAATCTGATCGCCGCTGAAGCCGTCCAGAATATTGGCGACGACCGTGGACGCCGTATGGCGATCCCGCAGAAGCGAAAGGGGCGGCAACAGGGATTGCGGCTTCTTGCGCTCCTCGCAGGGCGAACCGCCAGCGTCTCCGTTCCGCAGCCATGTCCACAACAAGTACAACGTAATGCAACAGGCCACAGCCCCGAACAGGGCACAGACGAACCGCCAGCCGGGGATTCCGGCAACGCTCCAAGCCGCGAGGAACCCGGCGAAAGCGGTGATCGGAATCCGGCCGATGTCGCCTATGGCCGTGAAGTCCCCCAACACTTTGCCGAGCATGGAGCGCTCGGTGCGCACCGTAAGATATGAAAACGCCGCGTTGTGGAACACGCCATACCCCATCATGGCAATGACGAAGAAAAAGCCCGAGAACCAGATATTCTGGGAGAACGTGTTCGCCGCATACCCCACGCCGTACGCGCCGGTGATCAGGCACAGCGTACGCAAAAAACCGAACCGCTGCGAACAGCCCTTCGTGCCCAGGCCCGCCAACGTACCCAGCAGGGCCGCAACCGACAGGATGACCCCCGCGTCCTTTTCCTGCGCGCCAAAAGCGACGATCATGAACGACAGCAAAATGGGCACGCTGTCATACAATCCGTCCACGATCACATGGAAAATCTGCAACAGCGTGGTGGTCCGGTCCGCAAAAAAACGCATGTCGAGCCCCTTATCGGTTGGAATGCCTTCGCCTTTCAGCGAATAGCATACTGTTCGGGAAGCTATGTTGACGACCGGGCCGGATCAACGGCGAGGCGAGCCTGAAGGGAGCAGCCTAACTATAACGCTGTTAGAGTGGCTGTCTACCGCACCTTTCGGAATAAGAGGAAAAAGAGGCGGGACGCAAAATGCCCGATCCCCGGATGCCTCGGGCACCAGGGAATCGGGAACAGATGTCAGGATATGGGGAAACGCCGCCAAACGGGAAGCCCCTCCCCCACGTTGGGGCCGGGGTCAACCCCACTGACGCGGGCGGGGCAAAGACGGCCAAGGGCCAACCCGGTTTCCGGACAAACCGCCTTTTTCCGATCAACGCTCCGCGTGCCCACCCTCCCCGGCAAGAAGCTCGGTAAATTCCGCTGCGGGCATCGGGCGGGCGAACACGTAACCTTGGATGATGTCGCATCCCGTCGTCTCCAGAAATGCCACCTGCTCATGCGTCTCGACGCCCTCGGCAACCGTGGCCATCTTGAGTTCCCCGGCCATGCGCATGATGTTCCGGATGACGATCTTGGCCTGCTCATCGTCTTTCGCCGTACGGAAGAACATGCCGTCGAGCTTGAGCACGCTCACGGGCAACGCCTTGAGCACATTGAGCGAGGAATACCCCGCCCCAAAATCGTCTATGGAGCACTTTATCCCCGCCCGGCGCAATTCATGCACGGCGGAACTCAACAGCGCCACATTGTCGAAAAAGATGCTCTCGGTGAACTCCAATTCCAACAGGCCGTCGGGGATGGCGTACTGGGACTTTATCCTGATGTACCGTTCGACGAAATCGGGCGTGTGGAACTGCATCCGCGACACGTTGACCGACAGGGGGCGGGGCTCGATCCCGGCGTCGAGCCATTGGCGCAACAGGCCGCATACGGATGTGAACATGAACTGATCGAGCTTGACGATAAAACGGTTCTTTTCAAAAAGCGGAATGAATTCACCTGGCGAAAGGAATCCCTGATCCGGGCTCTTCCAGCGCACCAGCGCCTCCCCGCCCGCGAGGGCCCGGGTCCCGACCCAATATTTCGGCTGGATATAGACGAGGAATTCCCCATCGGCAAGAGCCTTTTCCATGCGTATTTCCAGATCCTTTTCCCGCAGCAATTTATCACGCATGGTGTGGTCGTAAAATTTCCACTGGGCCGCGCCCTTCACCTTGATCGTCTTCAAGGCCATGTTGGCGCGATCCAACAGCGAATTGATGTCCGAGGCGTCGCTGTCTTCCACGCAGCAGATGCCGGAACGCAACTCCAACTGGTAATTTTGCTCCCGTGACACGATGAAACCATTGAGCGCACGGGAATATGCCTCGCAATACGTCACCAGCTCCTCTTTCCCCTTGTAGGGGAACAGCACCAGAAACGCATCGGCCAACATGCGCGCGACAAGCACCGGGCGGGGCGCTTCGCGCTCCAATATGCGCGCAAAGGCTTTCAGCAGCGCGTCCCCTTCCGAATCCCCCATCACGTCGTTGTATATCTTGAAGTTGAGCATGTTGATGGATAGGAGTGCGCACGGGAGCCCGTCCGGGGCTTGAAGCATCCCTTCGCCATCCTGCCTGAACTTCGTAAAATTCCGTACTCCCGTGAGCTTGTCCGTATACGCAAGCGCGTAGATCTCTTTCTGATAGCCCCGCGTGATGTACAGGTAAATGAGGAAGCAGATCAGAAAACCCACAAAAATCAGGAAACAGATAAACAATGTTTTCTGAATGATGGAGTTCGCTTCCCGCATGATCTCCACATTGGGGACAATGGAAACGATATACCATCCGTCCATCTCGGGCATGGGGACATAGCAAAAAACAAATTCCTCATGCCGGTTGCTGAACACGGCTATGCCTATTTTGCCGTTTTTCAAGGAATTGCGGAACGACTCCACCACATCCGGGTTGTTCTCGCTCTGGCTGATGAGATCGAACAGGTTGGAAAAGGTCTTGTTGCTGGCGGGATGGACAGAGCGCATGGCAATATTGCCGTCCGGGGCCACCACATAGGAAAACCCCGTATTGTTATAGAAGGACATGGCATAGGTGGCGTACAGAGTCTCAACATTATAGCCCTTGAACAAGTACGCCTTGCGCCCGTCGGGGAAATCCACCACCGTATAGATGGTGAATGTCCTCCGCCCGGTCCCTCGGTTGCGGTGTGGGAACAGCAGGCCGCTGCTCTCGTGCAATCCTTTGAAGGTCTCCATTTCCTGAGGCGTGAGCGTAACGGCAAGCCCGCTGTCCACATAGCCGGTCCCATCCTCGAAAATCAGGGCGGAAAGGTTGCCCGTATCGGAAAGGAACGTCTTCAACTTACTGCGGATACGCCCAGAATCGGAGGATTTTCCCTGCTCAAGTTCGCTCGCCAGCATACGCAGCATTTCAAGATCTTTGACATACCCGCGCTGGAGCACATTCGCGCCGCGCGCGGTGCTTTCCATAATGTTCTTGACCGAATTATCCCACAGGGACTGCTGAACCGAATGCATGAAATCAAACGAAATCCAACACAACACCCCGAAAAGCAAGGCACCGACGGAGCCGATAAACAGGTTTTGCCTTCGTGACGTCATCATGACTGTTTTCCCTGTTTTTCCTCTTTTCCCTGTTGGGCGTCGTGCAAGGCTTGAATGACGCTTTCCGTCGCTTCCTCGGCGGACGCACCGGAAAGGATCAATTCGATACCGGAATCAAGCCTGTGCCAAAGATTATAGCGCAGCCTGATATCCGAATGGAAGATCCCCCTCCCCGCATCCATGCTCTTCCAAAGCGGATGTACCGCTTTGTCAGCGGGAAGGGGCGCGTTCTTCAGCGGACTGAAGCCGCCCTGCCCATCATTAAAAATCAGGATGTTCTCCGGGCTCGTCAGCCCTTCCACCAACTGGACGGCCTGCGGTACATGCTCACCCCGCGAACTGACCGAAAGCGGCGTATCAAGACCGAGCACGGTGACAGCCCCTTGGCTGGTCACCGGAAGAGGAAAAACGGAAAAGCGAAACGCGGATTGCGCCTTGCCAAGCACCGGGGAAAACCAGCTGCCACCGATCATGAACGGTTGCTCACCCGACGAAAAGAACATACCGGGCATGTTTTCCCGTATCAGGACGAGGTCGTCGACATCAAAATACTCTTTGTCGCGCAGCAGAGCCAGAAAAAGGAACCCTCTCAGCAGTGTTCGCCTCAAAAAGGCCTCATCCGTATTGAGCGAATGAAAGAAGGCGTTGGCGTCCCCAAAGACGGCGGGCTCATAGGCCCTGGCAATGAGCAAAGCACGCAAACATTCCCGGGTCACGGCAAGGGGGGTGATCCCGATGCGGTGGAAGGCGGCACAGGCGGCAAGGAACTCTTCCAGAGTCTGTGGGACCTTCAGCCGGTTCCGCTCAAGCATGTTCAAATTGCAGAACAGGCCGAACGCTCCAAGGCTGGTCGTCACATACGGGATGGAGTCACCCTTCCGCATTTGCGCGAGGACTTGCTGACGATACGCTGCCAAGGTCGGCAGGCTGGAGAGATCGGCAAGCACCCCCTCCGGTACTTGATACCGGGAGTCCTGCGAAAGCATGAACACGTCGTCAAGGCTGTTCGAACAGATACGCTTCTTGAGGATACAAGGATACGTGCGTAACGGGACCCATTCGTAACTGACGAGGATATTAGGATGTGATTTTGAGTAGTTATTTAAAATATGCTCTGTGACTGCCTTATTTTCGGACGGGTATTGAACCCCCAAAAACGTCAGCAGAACTTGCGGGTACAGGGAGGGGTTATCGTATTCCACATTCTGATTGCCCCTTTGGAAATAAAAACCGGATAAAAGAAAGCATTGCGAGAGGATAAACCCAAAAAACAACTTTCTCATAAAGAATACCGGAAGGACTTGGCAGTTTTGAGGATACGCTTGCTTGTCACGCAAACAGCTTTACTAAAAAAACGGCTTGCCTATACAAGAAAGGAAAAACGGCTTACTGGCTATTGTTATTTAAATGATATGCGAATAGCAACGCTGAAATCGTCAATAAAATAACTTTTGGATAGCAAAAAGAGGGAAGGAGGGCAACCAAGCGCGCCGGATTGTCTGCCCAGCCTCATGTGCCATGTGGCCACTTCGTACACGGTACAACTTCAAAGTGGAGGCTGTTCCCTTGCCGTGGCCAAAACCGCAAGCGAAACCGGCGGCGGACTCCACCGGCAAGCCATCAGGTTCACCTGCACAAGCGGTGCGGTGCGCTGCGCCGGTCATCGGCTTCCTTTACCGCCGTTTCCTTTAACACAAAGGTGTCCTCCCGCGAGAGCGCATCCGTTTTCCGGAAAACACGGCCTCAGACGGAGGGGAAGCCTCTTTCCCTGTGTATCAAAAGGAAAAAGCAATGGATAAGCCGCACATTGCTCAAGAATGTCCAAAGGCAATTGAAAAAAGTTCCCGATTACGATATCGTTTTACCCCATAATCCGTTGCAGCATGAGGTATTGGAAGCCATGAAGCGTTTTTTCCAAAATAGGCAGTATGATGTGCTTGTTTCCTTACGCCAGCTTCTGCTCACGGCGGCTGTACTCTGTTTGTTTTGTATCCCTTGCTTTGCCGGAGAATGGTCTGTTTCGTTAGGCATGAACGGAGGTGACGCGGATACGATAACCGGCGATCTCAGCCTGCGGTATACATTGAATCCGTTTTATGGAAACGACATGTTGGAAATACGCCCCTTAATCGAATGCGCCGGCGTCTATTGGAAACGGGATCACGATGCTATCTGGGGAGGCGGCATTGCGGGCGGAGCCGTTGTGGATTTCTGGCGGGAAGGCTCTTGGCGGCCTTATGTGTCGGGGAGTTTCGGCGGATTCATGCTTTCCGACAATAAAATCGCCTCGCACTCCCTTGGCTGCAACTTCCAGTTCCGTACCAAAGGAAGTGCCGGTATCCGCTTTGGAGAATCCTATCGCCATGATGTTCAGGTTGACGTGGCCCATTTTTCCAACGCCGGCCTCAACAACCACAACTCCGGCTTCAATACCTATGGCGTTTCATACGGATTCCGCTTTTAGGCGTCCCCATGAAAAGGAAGCGACCTACCCTCCGTTACGACGATAGGTTGCTTGGAGCGGCACCCTTCCTTCCGCTCCACTTGAGCCAAAACAATAAAAGAAGGCCGGGGACGTTGCCGATCCTCGGCCTTCTCTTATGCCCTCAGCGTCCGATGCTCTTGAGCGCCTCTTATGCCAAGATGCCCTTTTCCACTGGTATCAGCGCTTTTCCCTTATGGCTGTAGGATCCGGGCTGATGGAGGCTTCAAGGCACCCCCCTCCCTGATACGGAAGAAAGGCATGGATAAGAATGTATCAAAACCCGGCAAGCGTCATGACTTTCCGGGCTTCAGCTATTGCCGCTCCCGGCGAAAACCTGTTTGACGAAAGCAGAATACACGCGGCCTTTGCGAGAAGGCCTCGATACGCCGGATCAAGCGATTCAGGGAGGTTCATCATAATCTGCTTCACATCACTCATAGCGTCCTCAGCCGAAAGCGACGCATCCGTGGTTTCCAAAAGACATGCTGCCAATACGAGTTCTTCCTTGCTTAAGCTCATCATTTGCCTCCCTGTGAATATATCGTTATTTGGAAAGAAATATAAGGATTAAGAATAAGAATCACTGTATCCATTTTAAGGAAAAGACCACATGGCGGATCTGAAGAATATGACCGGAACGGAAGCATTCCAACTCGCAAAGGATGAAAGCGCCCTTACTATCGAAGAAATCGCTGAACGGCTTACCGTTTCTCCTTCCGTAATCAAACGCTATCTCAACGCGGGGGACAACTATCTCCCCAGCCTGGAAATGATACCGCGCCTCTGTTCAACACTGGGCAACAATATCCTTTTGCGCTGGCTGGAGGCGCAAGTCGAAGCGGAGGAAAACGCCGTCCCTCCCGCCCAAAACAGGACCGAGGTATTGACCTCCGTAGTCCGCGCCGGGGCCGCCCTCGGCAATGTGCAGCGGATTCTCGCGGAAACGCAGGTCATTGTCCCTCACAATGCCCGCAAACTCCGCTCCGCCCTGAATGACGTCATCACGGAATGCCGTGTGGCAAAGGAATCGCTCCAACCTTTGGCGGCACGCAAAGATCTGGCCGAATGTACCCATATATTGTGTATGAAAAAGGCTTCTTTTGATAAAGAAAACCTCTTTCAGAATTGGCGGAAACCGCAGAGAAAAAACTGATCGCCAACGAATGACGGCGCCTTTACGCGGCCTCCCTTGCTACGGTGTTTGAATGCCTGTTTGAACGCCGGCCGCGCCACGTTCGGGCTGCCCTTCTCGCGTGGAGGCTTGTATGGCCTTTATAGGTAAAGAATCCGCATACCGGAATCGGAGGAAAAGCCGGAATCCAACGCAGATCCCGGGCATAAAAAGAATCCCCCGCTCCTCAGCAAGGAGAGCGGGGGATTCTGACGAGTTTCACGGTTACGGGCAATCAGCCCAATCGCATCTTTTGCCGTGGTTCCGGCGCAGGGGACGAGCCAACACCATCATGTCCGGCAATCAGCGGTTATCACTCTGGGAGCGCACGGCAAGCAGGCCTTCCGGGGTAATGCGGTAAGGAAGGCTGTTTTTCGAACAGATAAGCTTCTTGCTTTTCAGTTTCTTGAATATCTCCACAGTACAATCGCAGAGCAGCCAGCCCTCGCGGGTATAGCATTCTACATCGGCCACTTTGCCGGAATCGTCGCGGATTATTATGATTCTGCCACCCTTGGCGAGGGCATGGAGGGTTCTTTGCTCAAAACGGGAAATGTTCACGGGAATACCCCTTACAATGGATAATCGACAAGACGCCGCACAAGGGCGGCCAGCCAGAGTCGCGCTCCACCGGCCTTACGGCCAGCGGAACTTACTTATCCAATGATTACGGTATCCAGCATCCAACATCCGTTTAAATAAAAATAATCTCTTTTCCTACACGCCTACCTGCCATACCGTCAAGCATCTACAGGGCCCCCGCCTTTTCCCTTTCAAGCTGGCGGGTCCGCCTTAGACATCCCGGCTTCATCCGGCGTGCCTTTTCGTTCGCTCCCCCCCCCTTCCTTTTCAGCCGAGGACTTTTGCCCGCATTCCCGCTTCTCCGATGCGAGCCATACGATGCCGGGCATATCGCATACCCTGATTTCGAGGCGGGCGGTCCCCCGCGCCCGGGCCAAACCAATGGCTGTGGTCGCGGTACGGGCACCCAGCCTGATCAGCTGTCCGGGTTCCGTATCTGCCTCAGCTTTCTCCAGAGCGTGGAACGGGAAATGCCCAGTTCCTGCGCCGTCAGCGTCTTGCTGCACCCCATGCGGTAATACGTGGAGAGGATTTTTTGCAATTCGCCGCTGTTTTCCCATCCTCCAGACTCGCGCGGCCCTTCCGCCAACTCGGAGGGCTCAAAGATATCGCTGAGTTTGATGCTTCTGGAAAGATAGGGGCTGAGCGCGAGATAACGCCGGACGATGTTTTCCAGTTCGCGCAGGTTCCCGGGCCAGCGGTACTGCCCCGTCTTTGCCAACAGGGCACGAAGCGGCGCGGCGCGGTCTGGCTCCGAGCCGGGGGCCAGCTTCCGCAGGATTTTTTCCGCTATCTCTCCGGCGCTTTCCGTGTACGCCCGCAGCGGCGGCAGGTGCAGGTGCAGGATATTCAGCCTGTAGTACAGATCCGCCCGGAAGCGGTTGGCGGCCACTTCGCCGTTCAGATCCTTGTTGGTCGCGGCTATGATGCGCACATCAACGGGGATGACCCGCGAAGCGCCGATGCGCCGGACCTCCTTTTCCTGAATGACACGCAGCAGCTTGGATTGCAGCTCAAGGGGCATTTCCCCTATCTCGTCGAGAAAGAGCGTCCCGCCGTGGGCAAATTCAAACATGCCGGGCGAGCCGTTTTTCTTGCCGCCGGTGAATGCCCCGGGCTCGTAGCCGAACAGCTCGCTTTCCATGAGCGTTGCGGGAATGGCGGCGCTGTTGATGGACAGGAAAGGTTTGGAACCTCTCCGGCTCGCATTGTGTATGCTCCCGGCCATCACTTCCTTGCCTGTACCGCTTTCGCCCGTGATCAGAATCGTCTCATCGGTCCGGGCAAAACAACGGGCGCGTTCCAGCAATTCTTGAAACAGGAGCCCCCCGCCGTAGAAATCATCAAAGGAATGTTTGGCCTGAGCCGTTTTGGGCGCGTAGTATTTCCGGATGAACTCATCCTTTTTCTGGATGTCCGTCATCGTGCTGAACGTGCCGACGGCCCCGATAACGCTGCCGTTGTCGAAAACGGGCCTGTAGTTCCCCACGATGTCGACGCCATGCACCGTATGGGGATGGGTTTCCTGGGGTTCCCCTCCTTTCAGCACGGCCTCGAACGTATTCTGGGGGAATATATTCCACGATTTTCTGCCGATAACGTCCGCTCCCGACACGGCAAAAAGCTTTTCGGCGCTCTTGTTGAAGAAGGTTATCTCGTTGTCCTGATCGACCGTGATGACGGCCTCCGCCTGATTGCTCAGGATGGTATCGATGTTTTTCTGCGAATACCGCGCATATTTCTGGGTATCGGCGATGGAGAGGGCTTTGTGGATGGTCTCCTTCACGGTGAACCTGTTGACCTCGACCGGGAAGACGAGAAACCCCATTTCCTGCGCTATGTTGCAGATGTAGCCGCCGCCCACGATGGCGCGCACCCCCCTGCCCTGCAGTTTTCTGAGAATATCCGCGTTGGTGGCGTCGTCGTTGCCGAAGAGGAAATTGCCGAAATCCTGCCCTACCATTTTCCGGATATCGTCGAGCCACTGGGTTTCTTGGAGATAGTGCCCGTAGGCAACGCCGCCGGGGCACACGGAGAGGGCCATATGCAGCGATTTGATGATGTCTATATTGTTATATTCCAGCGGAAGAATAGGTATTTTTTTCTTAATGAGCTGTGCGATGAAGAAAGACGGGCCGGGCGTGCTGATAATGACTTCGACGGAGCTTGGGAGTTTTTTGTCAATAAAGTCTATGATGCCGTTCAGGTTCTTGCAATACTGGATATCGACGCGGGCTCTGTCCTCTTCCAAAATATACTTTTGAATAGCGCGCAGTAAAGGTTGGAGCGTGACAAGCACGAGAATGTCTTTCATGATCCCTCCGGGCGGCAAAGCGGGCATCCGTCCCAAAATGTTTCATCAATGGTGAAACATTTCGTCTCTTCATGCAACAGAAATAATGCCCGTGGATTCTTTGCCATTCCTCTTTTTATGGAATATTGCCATGTTATAAAGTTAGCACGCTACTTGCTACAGGGAACGTAAAGTCCTTTTTCGCACAAACTCTTGAGGAGGCTTTATGATTCCCAAAACGGAAAGACTGAGCGCGGACGTCCTGATTCTCGGAGGAGGCCTAGCCGGATGCATGGGCGCCGTGGCAGCGATCAAGAAGGGATGTACCGTCATCCTTGCCGATAAGGCGTGGGTCGGCAGCAGCGGAGAGAGTACTTTCGCCGCCGGCGATATCCTCTACTACGACCCTGAGCAGGACGACATGCACGAATGGCTGGAACGGTGGAATAAGGCCGGAGACAGCATGTTCGATCCCGAATGGCTGGAATGGTACGGCAAGAACGTACACGAGCTGATCCTGATGCTCGACTCATGGGGCATGGAGTTCGAAAAAGACGCACAGGGACGCTTCAAGCGCAAGCCGGGACGCGGCCACCGCGAAGCCGTGGTCTTCCCCGGCTACAAAATGCAGAAGAAGCTCCGCGGCATCCTCGAAAAGCTCGGCGTGGTCATCGTCGACCGCGTGATGATCACGGAACTCCTGACCTCGGACGGCCATGTGGCCGGGGCTACGGGCTTCAATGTCCGCACGGGCCAGTTCTATGTGTTCGAAGCGAAGAATACGGTCCTTTCCACGGGCGCGTGCAGCTTCAAGGGACAGTACCACGGGCAGGACATGGTGTCCGGCGAAGGGAACGACATGGCCCTGCGCGTGGGCGCGGAATTCACCAACATGGAATTCGCCAACACCTACAACGCCACCGCCAAGGACTTCGACATCTGCGGCATGAGCCGTTTCCAGTGCCTGGGCGGCCGTTTCACCAACGCCCTTGGCGAAACCTTTATGCACAAGTACGACCCCGTGCAGGGCGAAGGCGCCATGCTGCACATCCTCGTCCGCGCCATGACGCAGGAAGTGAGGGCCGGACGCGGGCCCATCTCTTTTGACCTCAGGGGGATGAGTGAAGAAGACAAGGATCTGAGCAGGCGGATGCTCCCCATGTTCTTTGAAGCCTGCGCCAGCAAGGGCGTCGACCCCTTCTCGGAACCTGTGGAGTGGATCCCGGGGTTCATGGGTTCCACCAGTTGCGGCGCGGGCCTCACGCTGAAGTCCTTCAGCTGCGACACCACCATCCCCGGCCTGTTCGCAGCGGGGGACATGGCCAATCAGGGCCTTGTCATGGGCGCAATTGCCGGGCCCGGGGGCATCAACCTGGGTTGGGCTTTGGTGACGGGCTGGAAGGCCGGTGAAGGCGCGGCGGAAGCCTGTGAAGGCCAAGCGCAACTCCCCGTGGATGAGGCGCAGCTCGCCGCCCTCAAGGAAAAAACCTTCGCCAAGTTCGGCCACAAGGGGCATATGAGCGTAGGCGATGCCATCTACCGTATCCAATCGCTGACTATCCCAGCGAAGTACAACATCATCCGCTCGGAGGCGAGCCTTAGAGAGGCTCTGGCCGGTCTGGACGAGGTGGAACGCGATATCGAAGCCAACGTAGCCGTGCGCGACATGCACGAACTCATGCTCTACCATGAGCTGCACGGTATGCTGGCGACGGCGCGCCTGACCTTCACCAGCGCCCTCCAGAGAAAGGAAAGCCGTGGGTCCCATTACCGTGAAGACTACACGGAAACCGACGGCGAACACTGGAATGTCTGGCTCAAGTCGAGCTTTAAGGATGGCAAGATCGTGGTCGAAGCCGAACCCATCCCGCTTGAAAAGTTCGAACGCTATGGGCTGGACGTCCTCCCCCGCTAGGCCCGGCTATCCATTTCATTCTCAGCAAGAACCGGAGTTCTCCATGCCCATCTTTTCCATAGACGCTGAAAGTTGTGTCAATTGCGGCAAATGCGTGAAGATATGCCCCCTCGACGTGCTGCGCGAGGGCAAGACCACGCCTGAAATCGTATACCGTGAAGACTGCCAGTCGTGCTTCCTCTGCATCATCTATTGCCCGAAGCACGCGATCACCGTGGATACCGAACGGGGACGGGCTACGCCCGAGCCTTACTAAAAAAACAGAGGGAGGGGCCGCGTGCGCGGGCCTCTCCCCTGAAACCTGCACGAGGTCAGTATGGCATCTGTCGCCGCCGGTCCCCAGAACTCAGGAAACGTCAACTATTTCTTCCATATAATAGTTTTTCTCTGCATCACGTTCCTTTTCGGCAAGCTCGATCCCATCGCGCCGCTGACCCCCTTCGGGATGAATACCATCGGCGTGTTCCTCGGCGTCATCTACGCGTGGGTGTTTATCGACATCATCTGGCCCAGCATGGTGGGCCTGCTCGCGCTCATGCTGCTCGACGTCCTGCCCGCAACGGCGCTGCTCAACAAGGGCTTCGGCGATCCCACAGTCATCATGATGATGTTCATCTTCGTGTTCAGCGCCACCCTCGATCGCTACGGCCTGGCGAAGTATATCTCGCTTTGGTTCGTCAGCCGCAAGTGCGTCATGGGGAAACCGTGGCGGCTTACCTTCGCGTTGCTGCTCGCCATCGCCATCCTGGGCGGCCTGACCAGCGCCACGCCCGCGGCCGTCATCGGCTGGAGCCTTCTGTACGGCGTATTCGACATCTGTGGCTACAAAAAAGGCGACGGCTACCCCATCATGATGATCATCGGCACCGTGTTCACCGCGCAGCTCGGCATGTCGCTCGTCCCGTTCAAATCCCTGCCGCTCGTGGCCATCAGCGCCTATGAAAAGCTGTCGGGCACTTCCGTGGACTACGCGCTCTACTTGCTCGCCTCCCTGACCACATGCCTCTTCTGCCTGCTTCTGTTCATCGCTCTGGGCAAGCACCTGTTCCGGCCCGACGTCAGCAAGCTCGAGTCGCTCGACATCAAGCTGATCATCAAGGAATCGGACATGACGCTGACCGGCATCCAGAAGCTGCTTCTGGGCTTCCTCGTCGCGCTCATCATCTTCATGATGCTGCCCGGTTTCCTTCCCAAAGACCTTGCCGTGACCATCTTCTTCAAAAAGATCGGCAATACCGGCGTGTGCATCCTGCTGGTGGCCCTGCTGTGCGCCATACGCGTCAAAGGAAAGGCTCTGCTTCCGTGGCGCGCCATGGTGAACGAAGGCGTGGCCTGGCCCATCATTTTTATCCTCGCCTTCACGCTGCCTCTGGCCGGGCCGCTGTCCGACCCCAAAAGCGGCATTACCGCGTTCATGCTTGAGATGCTCCAGCCGCTGTTCGGCTCGGGTTCCGGCACGATCTTTGTGCTCTGCATGGGCATCGTGGCCGTCATCATGACGCAGTTCATCAACAATACCGCTCTGGCCGTGGCGCTCATGCCGGTGGTGCATACCTACTGCTCGACCAACGGCGTGTCGTCCGAACTGCCCGTCATCCTCATCACCATCGCTTGCTGCCTGGCCTTCCTCACGCCCGCCGCAAGCTCCACAGCCGCCATGCTGCACGGCAACGACTGGACCAACACCAAAAGCATCTGGAAAATCGCCCCGTTCCTTATCGTGCTCTCGCTCATCGTTGCGAGCGCGGTGGTCATCCTCATCGGCAAGGTGTTCCTGTAGCGGATCCCGCGCTGCCCCTCCTCTTTCAAAAGCAAGGCCAAGCCCCAACCATCAGGGCTTGGCCTTGTGTGTCCCGGAACCCTTCTTTCGAATGAACCCAAAACAACGGCGACAAGGCGGCTCACGTAAACGGTATTCTTCCCGGCATGATACATCTTATCGAAAGCGAAATACCGGAAACCGAGGCCCCGGACAACGGGAGGAGTCTTTTTATTCTCTTTCTCATTAAAACTATTATATAAAAATCATTCGACTAAAAACATGTTGCCTATTTCACAAACACAGGCTTGCCGCTAGGAATAAAAAAAGCTAGAGTCTTTCTGCGAGCTGTAAATAAGTCTGTCTTAAATTCCGACTTCCCTGATATTGGGCATCCTTTATCTCGGTGTCTTTCTTTGATTGCGGTGCGTCACCTAGTGTCTTTTGCTCTGAGGCGTACCGGGGAAAAACACCTTCGGAGTACGTTATGTTTAAGAAAGTATTGCAGACGATAGCAGCCGCCATGACCCTTTGCCTTACCATGCACCTCGCTATGGCCTCTGAGATTGTGAAAGTTCCCACAGCATGGTTGGGCGAGCATGAAGCTTTTTTGATGTGGTATGCCAAAGAAAAAGGCTGGGATGCTGAAGCCGGTCTGGATATTCAGATGCAGCTGTTCGATTCCGGCCCTGATATCCTGAATGCGCTTCCTTCCGGGAAATGGGTCTATGCAGGGATGGGAGCCGTCCCCGCCATGCTCGGTAACTTACGTTACGGTACATCCATCATCGCCCTCGGCAACGACGAATCCGGATGCAACGCGGTAATGGTATATCCCGACAGCCCCATAGCAAAGGCCAAGGGGTGGAACGAAAAGTACCCCGAAGTACTTGGTAGTCCAGAAACGGTCAAGGGCAAGACTTTTTGGGTAACCACGCTTTCCTCGGCCCATTATGCCCTTACTTCATGGCTGGAAATACTGGGTCTTACCAACAGCGACATTGTCATCAAAAACATGGATCAAGCACAGGTGCTCAAGGCATTTGAAAGCAATGAGTGTGACGGGGTCGCGTTATGGGCTCCCCATATGTTCGTCGCCGCGAACAAGGGCGCGGTAATGGCCGCAGACGTACGTACCGCCGGAAAGGGCAACCCTGTCGTCCTCGTTGCGGATACCCGGTATGCTGAGAAGTATCCTGACATAACTGCCAGTTTCCTTGGGGTATTCTTACGCGCTGTGGATGCGTTCAAAAAGACCCCCGCAGAAGACCTCGTTGCTGAATACCAGCGTTTTTACAAGACGTTTGTGGGTAAAGATTATGATACGGCCCTCGCGTTGAAGGACCTGCAATATCACCCCGTCTTCAGCCTTGAGGAACAATTGGAACTTTTTGATGATACCGGAGCTCCCAGCCAGGTGCAGCAGTGGCAATCATCTGTAGCGGCCTTTTTCAGGGACATCAACCGCATTACCTCTGACGAAGCCAAGAAGGTGGAAGACGGGAAGTATGCTACCAATACGTATTTAAAATTGGTAAAATAAGTCCCTTCAATAGCTGAAAAGCCCCCATCTCTGCATGGGGGCTTTTTTATGCTCTCTGAGCTGTATGGGGGACGAGAATATCTTCCCTGCGAAAACCTTTGCAGTATCAGCACCACCATAACTCCGGTAATGTTTTCCCACAGCCTGACAGACCAAAGCCATGAAGGATTTCCCTATTCCTTCATGTTTTTTATGCCACAGTGGGAAGGTGCTCCAAAGCAAGGCAAGATGCTGGTTGCGGAATATGTCGGAGGACGACTTCAGGCAGGTTATGAATTGGTTACATACGAGAGTGCATCCTTGCAGTGCTTCTTTACCAGCGAAACGACCAGTTCCGTATCATTGTGGCGTAGTGCATTGAAAATAGCCGTATGTTCCGCCAGCGTGCCGGATTTGAGCGGTGTTTTACGTGTGTAAAGCCGATCGAAAAAGCGGGTGTATAGATTGCAGCGCAGATAAATGCGTGACCATGCGTCATACAAATACATATTGTCGGAGGCCTGCACCAGCGCATGATGGAAGTCCTCGTCCCGGAACGTGAAGCTGAGGAAGTTGTCTGTGTCGATAGCTTCCTCCGTAGCCGCCAAGATACGTTCCATTTCCAATAAGTCTTCAGCTTGTGCATTCTGTGCCGCACATCTCGCCGCCTCACATTCAAGCAGAATGCGGACACTGAAAGCGGCGCGAGCATCATCATAGTTGAGATTGGGAATAAAACAACCTTTCTTGGGCAGTTTTTGCAGCAATCCCTCAGCTACAAGGCGATTCAGTGCAATGGTCACCGGAGTGCGGCTTACGCCGAAACGCTCGGCCAAGTCCCGCTCCAAGAGAAAATCGCCGGGCTGGCACTTGGTTTTTATGTCGTGGATAATGAGCCGATAGGCTTTTTGCTCGGCGTTTTCCTTGCCTTTCATGTATGTTATCTCCCTGACTTTCGTGAAAGATACCCACGATGCCGTGACCTGTAAAGGTTTTCCGCTGGGCACCCCCAAAAGGGCAAGGGCCTCACAATTTTTCTTGACAACAAAAAGTGCGGAGACTAGGTTCTAATCACAGCTCGTAATGAATGCATTAATAAATTTATCTAGAAACACATTTATGCGTTTTATGCTGGCGGCAATGCTGCTACGTGGGCGCTAAACCGTGCTTTCAAAGGGAGTAACAGTATGTCTTCTAAGAATTTATTGATCTTGGGCATGGGGTTGCAGGGTAAGGGGGCTCTGCACGATGTATTGGCGCACAATACGTTTGCCCATGTCACCGTGGCCGATTGCGGCGCACGTTACGAAAGCGAAAAAGCGGATTATGAAGCGCGCGGCGTCCGGGCGTTGACGGTGGACGCCAATGATGAGCAGGCCCTGCGCAATATGCTGGCCGAACACGATGTCGTCATTGAACTCCTGCCCATATCGCTGGCCATGAAAGTGGGGCGCATCGCAGCCGAAACCGGTACCCACCTGGTGAGCAGCATGTACTACATAGGGCAATCCATGACGGATCCCGTTCTCTTTAGGCAGATGAAACAGGAGATGGACGAAATCGACGAGATCGCGCGCTGCAATGGCTGCACCCTGCTCATCGCTTTCGGCATGGATCCCGGCCTTGATCTTTTGCTGGGCGCTGACGCGTTGAGCAGGATGGACGAGATAGAGCATTTCTATTCCTACGGAGCGGGATTCCCCGAAGAGGCCGCTTGCAACAACCCTTTGTCATACAAGTTTTCTTGGTCACCACACAGCACCCTCGTCTCCTATTACCGCGAAACCAAGAAGATCGTGGACGGCCAGACGGTAGTTGTGCCTGCGGACAGACTGTTCGCTCCTGAAAATACGCATATCCTGCATGACGAAACATTGGGTTGCGACCTCGAATGCTACGCGGCGGGCAATTGCCAGAATTTTGCCGACATGTTCGGCATCAGCGGCAAGGTCCGAAACATGAACCGTTTTTCGGCACGTCTCCCCGGCCATTGTGCTTTTTGGGATGTCATGGTCCGGTGTGGCTTTTTGCGAGAAGAGCCGGTCATGGTCAACGGGACCCCGGTTTCCCCTCTGGAGTTTTGCACGGCGCTGCTCACTTCACAGCAACAGTTCTGGTACCGCAAGGACGAACGGGATGTGGGCTATATCCGGGTGGAGGCCCGGGGCCGCAAGAACGGTACTCCGGTCAGCGTTACGCACACCATCATTGACTATGCGGATCTCGACGCCGGGCTGACTTCCATGCAACGGCTTGTGGGTTTTACCGTCGCCATCGCCGCCTCCCTCATCGCCAACGGCGGCTTCACGGAAAGAGGTCTGGTCATGCCCATGCGGGTACCTTTAGGCCTGATGCAGCCCGAACTGGCCAAGCGCGATATCCATATCATGACGAATATTGATTGAAGCAAAGGCCGATGACTTGCCCGACAACCATATTCAAAGCAGGAATACAATGGTTGTTACTGAATACGGTATCGCAAACTCCCAGAGGTCACTATGAATACTTCCGGTAGAGAACCAACATTATTGCAGTCCGTATTTCCGCTTGTTGCCATGTTCGTCATTTTGATGGGCGGAAGGCTTTATCTTGATTATCGAATCGAGCCTCTTATTCTCTGCTCCGCAGTCATTGCGGGGTTTATGGCTTGGTACTTGCGCTGCCAGTGGCAGCAGCTGGAGGAGGCCATCCTCAACAAAATCAATGTGGCCATGCAGGGGATGCTGATCATTTTCAGCGTCGGCTGCATGGTAGGCGCCTGGATGTTCTGCGGCACCGTTCCCTTCATGGTCTACTGGGGCCTTGAACTGGTGAACCCGAACTACATGCTCTTGAGCGCCTTCCTTATTTGCGCCCTGACGTCCTGCTGTACCGGTACCTCATGGGGATCGGCCGCCACTATCGGCGTGGCCATGATCGGCATTGCCCACGGTCTGGGGATCCCGCTGGCACCCGTTGCCGGGGCGGCTCTGAGCGGCTGCTACGTCGGCGACAAGCTGTCTCCCTTGTCCGACACGACAAACCTGGCGCCTGCTGTGGCCGGAGCCACTACCTACGAACACATCGGGCACATGTTTTACACCACGATACCCGGCACGATCCTCTGCTGTATTGTTTTCTTCTTCGCCTCCTCCAGCGTTACAGGCGAACTGCACACCCCTGCTCAAGTTCAAGATTTCATGAACCAGCTGACCGAAATCTACAAACTGCACTTTCTGCTGGCTGTGCCTCCCCTGTTGCTTATCACCGGTTCCATTCTGCGTTGGCCCATTCTGCCCACCATTATCCTGACCACCATGCTGTCCGTGGCGCTCGGCTGCCTCCTCCAGGGATTCGATTTGCGCGGGGGTATCCTCTCGACCACTACCGGCTTCAAGGTCAGCATGACGCATTATCTGGCCACGCCGACAGAGTCCGTGCAGACGCTGCTGAACCGCGGCGGCATGATGGGCGTGCTCGAAAACATGGGGATGCTGTGTGTGGCCATGGCGTTCGGCGGTATCATGCACGGCAGTGGCATGCTCACCGTGGTACTCCAGAAGATGCTCAAGCGAGTGCGATCCGACGGCGGGCTCATCGCCTCGACGCTCCTGTCCTGTGTTGTGCTCTGCTTCTCCACCGGGTCGGCCTATATGGGCATCCTGATCCCCGGCTCCCTGTTCAAGGAGTCCTACCTCAAGCGTCGGCTGCATCCCAAGAACCTCTCTCGTGCGCTGGAGGACTCGGCCACCATGCTTGACGGGGCCATTCCGTGGGCGTCCGGCGCCGTCTATATGAGCGGTGTGCTGGGTGTAAGCGCCTTCGAATACGTACCGTGGATGGTCTTCAACTATTCTAGCGTGTTCATCGGCCTTGCCTGTGCCATGCTTGGGATCGGCATCGTGAAGATAAGCGCCGAGGACGCCAAGGAGCGGCTGGCCACCTCTCAAATGGATACCGTATTGATTGAAGAAACGCCGGAGCCCGTACAGGCATAGTCTCCGTCTCCTCCTAACCGACGCGGCGCTTCATGATAGCGCCGCGCCCCAGGGAAACAACATGAGCGAACGCGTCACTTGGGGAAGCCGTCTCGGCTTCATCATGACAACAGCGGGATTCGCCGTCGGGCTGGGAGCCATCTGGCGTTTTCCCTACATGATGAGCAAGAACGGCGGTGGAGCTTTCCTGTTGCTCTATCTGCTGACAACGTTGTGCGTAGGAGTCCCCCTGTTCATTGCCGAAATCATGCTGGGACGCGTTACGCGCCACGGCGGTATCTTGGGGATGCGCCAGCTCACGCCGCCCCGCAGCCCCTTCCGATTGATGGGCTGGCTGGGCATCGCATCGGGTATAGGGATTCTTTCCTATTATTCCGTCATATTGGCACTGCTCTTGGTCTATTTTGTCAAGAGCCTCGGAGGAGCCTTCGCCTACGGTACGGATATGGCCGCATTGAGCCCGCTGTTCGACGTCACATCATCCAGCGTCGGAGCATTGGGGCTATATGTCCTGATGGCGATCGTACTTATGGGGGGAATCATCAGAGCCGGGCTCAAAAGCGGGCTGGAAAGGGCCTGCAAATACCTCATGCCGGTACTCCTGCTGTTTCTGGGCATTCTGGCAGTGCGCTCGCTAAGCCTGCCGGAAGCGGAAAAAGGAGTCGCGTGGCTCCTGAAGCCTGATTTTTCCCGCATCGATATTCAGGTGGCGCTGGACGCGCTGGGACATACCTTCTTTGCCGTGGGCATCGGCGTTTCCACCGCCTTTGTTTTTGGCAGCTATCTGAACGAACAAAGCAACATCATTGCCGACGCGCTGATCATTATCGCCATCAATGCGGCCGTAGCCGTTTTGGCCGGGCTGGCCATCTTTCCAGCCATGTATGCCTTTGGATTGACCAAGGCCGCCGGGACGGGGCTTGTCTTCGAAACCATGCCCGCCGTCTTTGCCCATCTGCCGGGCGGCTGGTTCTTGAGCGCGGGATTTTTCTTTCTGCTCATCATATCGGGTTTTGCTTCCGGCCTGGGGCTGGTGGAAGGCGTAGTCGGCACGCTGGATGAAGCTTGGAAGCTCGGACGCAACAAAACATTGTTCCTCGTGCTGGCCGCAGTATTGCTGCTAAGCCTTCCGCCGCTGCTCTCCTACGGAGCCCATGCCCCGTGGGCGTCTATCCGGCTGTGGGACAGGAGCATCTTCGTCTTCGCCGAGTACGTGGTGACGGCACTGCTCATGCCTGTCGGAGCCTTGCTGATGAGCGTCTTTGTGGCTTGGAAATTTGGCTTCTCCAGATTTGCGGAGGAAGCCAACAAGGGCGCTGCGGGTTGCTGCCGCGTCACTCGAAACTGGAAACCATTTATCGTGGCGGTGGTTCCCTGTGCGGTAGGAACGATCCTGCTGCTGGGTATACTGATCTCTCTGTAGCAAAGAAGCAAAGGAGTCTTTATGTTGACATTTGGAAGTATCGGCTGCGGCAATATGGGGGGAGCCATTTTGAGCGGTGTCGCCAAACTGGAAAAATGGCAGGTCATCGGTTTTGATCCTTGCCAGGCTGCGACTGACGCGCTGCATGAGCGTTGCGGCCTGAGGGCGTGTGACGATGAAATCGAAGTAGCGCAGCAAGCGGACGTCATCCTCATTGCCGTGAAGCCGCAACATGTACAGGGCGTGGTGGAAAAAATCGCGCCGCACCTTGACGGCAAACTACTGGTTTCTCTGGCCGCCGGCGTATCCCTGCGGCGCATCAAAACGTATAGCGGCGATACCTGCCCAGCGGTGGTCATCATGCCCAACACGCCGGCTATGGTCGGAGAAGGCTGTTGCGCGTTATGCCTGGATGATCCGACCTTGAATGAAGAACAGAAAAAACTCGTGCTGGAACTCTTTAGCGCCATCAGCACGACGGTGGTTCTGCACGAATCGCACATTCCCGAGTTTTCGGCGTTTATCGGCAGCGGCCCGGCCTTCATCTTTCACCTGCTGGAGTCGTTCGTGGAAGTTGGGTTGCGCCTCGGCTTCTCTTACCACGATGCTAAACAGCTCGCAGAAAAACTGATGGTAGGCAGCGTCCAGCTGGCACAGGAAAACCCCGAAGTACCGCACGCCAAGCTGCGTATGAACGTCTGCTCGCCCGGCGGTTCCTCCATTGTGGGTGTGAATGAAATGGATCGACTGGGGGTACGCGGGGCCATCATCGAGACCGTGTTGGCGACCCATCGCCGTGCCCTTGAAATGTCGGCCGACTAGAAAGACCCCATTCAGGGAACGGCCGGATGGCACCAAGAAAGGGCGGATATCATTCTGGCGGAGGCTAGCTCTGAGCCTCCGCCGTTTTTTGGGGAGAGATCATGCATGACACCCCTCACAGCTCGCGTTGGGCATCGTTGTGGGCGCTCACATGGCCGCAAATGCTCATGCTTCTCGTACAGTTTGGCATAGGGCTGACGGACGTGTGGGCCGCAGGACGCATCGGGCCGGATATTCAGGCATCCATAGGCCTCATAGCACAATGCCACATGGTCTTGATGGCCGTTGGCATCGCCACGGGCAACGGTGCCGTCGCTGCCGTGAGCCAAAGCATCGGAGCTGGGCGGCAGAGGCGTGCGCGACGTTTCACCGGCTTGGTGCTGCTGGCAGGAATGGTGGCAGGCATTTGCCTAGCACACCTCGGAGGCTCTTTCCGCCAAGATCTGCTGTATATCATGCAGACGCCGCAGCACCTCATGGAGCCTGCGGATACTTTCCTCCAGATATATTTATGGACACTGCCGGGACAATACCTTCTGGCAATAGTGACGGCCGTGCTGCGCGCCGTACGTTCCGTACGCCTGCCGCTTGTTATCACGCTGGTGACGGGGCTGCTCAATATATGGGGCGATCTTGCCTTTGGCCTAGGCTGGTGGGGATTTCCCCGTTATGGGGCTGCCGGGCTTGCATGGTCCACTTTCATTTCTGTAACTCTGGGAGCTTGCATCCTGTTTTTTGCGCTGTTTCCCTTCGGATTGCTCAAGCATGATTCGCTCCCTCCCCTGCGCTGGATGCGCTGCGGAGGGAAGTATCTGCTTCGGATAGGGCTACCCGCTCTGGGAACGTCCTTCCTCTGGCAAACAGGTTTTGTCCTTGTCCTCGTGATCACGATGACGCTCCCCCACGACAACGTCAATGCGCTGGCCGGATTGACCGCAGGCATGCGTATTGAAGCGATTATTTTTCTTCCCGCCGTGGCTTGCCAGATGGCCGTGGCTGTATTGGTGGGGCATTCTCTCGGTAGCGGGAACAAGAAGGAAGCACAACAGTCCGCATACGACATGCTGAAACTGGCGGTCATCGGCATGAGCCTGCTGACCTGTGGCCTTTGGTTCATCCGCGATGAACTGGCCACCCTGATGACTAACGATACTCAAGTCCGACTCGAAACAGTCCGCTATCTCGTTTTCAATTTTTTGTCGGCGCCGCTTATGGTGGCGAACCTTGTGCTGGTCGGCGTATTTCTCGGGGCGGGTGCCACGCAGTATCCCATGTGGAGTTATCTTTTTTCCGTATGGGGAGTGCGATTACCGTTATCTTGGTGGCTGGGACATATTGTAATGGAGTCTTCCAGCGGGGTATACTGGGCAATGGTGGCCTCACAGCTCGTGCAGCTTGCCATCCTTCTCTGGGTGTTACTCTGCGCGGACTGGAAACGCTTTACGATGACGACATCACATGAATCGCTATAGAACGGTTATCGTTCCATTCATTCACATACTGAGCAAACAAGCAACGGTTCTTTGAAAAGCCCACAGTTGTAAAATGGAGGATTGGCAAGCCTTCAGATAGGGTATTACATTCACAAATGAACGCTCCAGACGAATAACTCCTCCCGAGCGGTGTCGGCGGCCCCCCCGTGGCTCTTTGAAAACATATGAGAGTATGTCAATGAGTAGCGGGGGGGGGAGGTCATGGAATGCAAACTGACAATCCTGATGCGGGCGCTGCTGGCAGTGGCGCTTGTTGCGATTACGCTGGTGCTGACATATGAGTTCTGGCGGGCGGGCAACGGCAAATCCTCCCTGGATGTGCAGGAAATCCGCTTGCAGGCGTCTATCAGCCGGAGGTCGGTTCCGGGTGGGCTGTAGGACGCCGGAAATATCCCTACAATGCCCGCTACCCCATCGTGGTGCTGCGGGGACATTTTGACAAACCCATCCCCGAAAACCGAAAGATCTACTTCTATATTTGCCATATCGGGATGGAGCTGCATCAAAACGACATAAAGATCGGTTCCCTTGGGACGCCCCAGGATCTTCCGCCGGGCACCAGAACGGCGGGCAACGGCTGGCTCAGCCTCACTTCCCCCGGTATTTCGACCACGGACGAAATCATCATCCTTTCCTGCCGCTCCAGAAGCGATATGCCGGGACTCTACGACTATTTGCTGAACGAAATCCATGTGGGGGACGCTCCCCCCGCTCTTTCTGAAATACTTCCCCACCGAAGGCGTGCTGGTCATGCTGGGGCCGTCATCGTCCTGCTGGCCGCAGGGCTTGGCGCCATCTGGGTGCTCCTCCACCGGATGAAAGTGCCCCTGAAACGCGCTCCGCTGCACCTTGCCTCTTTACGCTGTCTCAGGATGATGCTCTTTTCGGGGATCATCACCCTATGGAAAAACAGCTCTTGCAATCGAGAATCTCCATCATGCTGTCCCAAATTCAGCCCCATTTCCTGTACAATAGCCTGACTGCCATCCGGCAGCTTTGCGATATCGATCCCCCAAAGGCCAAACAGGCGGTGACGCTCTTCTCCAGATACCTGCGGGGAAACACGGAATTGCTGACAACCGCACGCTGTATTCCTCGTGATCATCAAGACCTACAATATAACATTGCGGTGGATATGACAAAGCTGGACTGTGATTTCTACCGCTTCCTTGCCTAGGATCTGGAAGCCGTCAACGTCTATTCCGGCGAATACATGGCCAACTATGGCTGGGCGGAATTCATGGTCGGCTACTTGGACAGCAAGGTGCGCTGACGGCATATCTGTGCTTTCTGCGGACAGCCCATCTTTTCGTTGTCCTTTTGTTGTACTCAGCCGTTTAGCTTGAGTGCATCGTTTGGAATAGGGAGGCTGCTCATGAAAATGGCGGCAGGGAACAGTCCCGTCGAGCGGCTGACGGAGCCGAAAAACGCCATAAAAACGGCATGGCCGAAGACGCTGCAAGGCTCGTTGAAAATCCGCTGGCGACCATTCAATTGCGGCAGCCCACCCATAAAAAAGTGCTGGCGCTGAACTCCTGCTCCCTATGCCCTGAAAGCGGTACCCCTCCTATCCTCTCTGGTTTGCTGCCGGATGCTCATACTCCTTCCCTCTCCTTACGAACATCCGCATCATATCCCCCACAGCACAAAGGACACCAAGCATGTGTGCGGCCTGCCCCTCTCAACGTATTTGCCAACCATATCCTCATGTTATTCGTCAAGCCAACGACTGCCTTCCTGAATCATACTCAAGAAATCCGCTTGCGGCCGGATCGCCCCAACAGGAAACACAAACGTCTTTTAACCAACGAGCGGCAAATCTCACACGGGGAGGCATAAAGATGAAATCCATCCAGACCAAATTTATTGTCTTGATTCTTGGCTGCATTCTCCTCTCCTCAAGCGTGATCGGAGGAGCGGGCATTCTGAACGCCAAGCATGTGATGGATGAGGATTCGGTAAAAATCATGAACCTCATGTGCAAAGAAAGAAACAGGAAATCAATGCGCTTCTCGAGAATCCAGCAATCGGTCAAGACGCTGGCGGTCTACCTCCGCTTCAATCCCGAATTTACGCCGCCGACATCGGGCTTGTTTTGAAGCAAAACGACGCTTGACGGCAGTTTCCGGCAGTACCTTCCCACCGACTTCTCCAGATTCAGCCCGGAGGATACCGAACATGTAGGCTGATACTACACCCCGATCAGAAATGGGAAAGCCACATGGATGCATCCCTATCTCAACAAGAACATCAACATGCAAATGATCTCCTTTGTCATTCCCCTTTATATGAATAATCAGAAGGAAATCGACGGATACAACCGAAACGCCCGGGTGGACAACCCTGCAATCAAGGATGGGCAAAGCACAGATCGACACGCAACTTGTAGTTTCGCCCAGCGCAAAGGCAACGTGGAACCCCTCTGCTGGAAACTCGCCGCCTGGTGGTTCGGAGACAAGGAGGACGGCATCGAGATAAAAAAACAACGAGTCCAATGGCGAAGGAAAGGCGGTGGAAAAGGTCAAGCACCAAGAAAAATATGAACGTCACGTTAAATGGGAATTAGCTATGGAAATAGAGTTATATTTCACGTAATACAGCTAACAAGTGCCCTACATATACAAAGACAAAAAACTCTCCAAGCAAGAAACAGGCAAATTCTAGCCATACGTCTGGCGGGATGCGCTGTTAGCGACTTGGAGAAATGATATTGCTTGTCAGAAAAACCATATACGAAATCATTAGCACCATCAAAAACAGTTACAATAAAGACGCTTTGGCTTCGCTCGAGGCGCTTTTTCTTTTCTGAAACAAGAAGTAGGTTGCATCCAATACCTGAACAACATAGCGTTTTTAATCATCACTTATCACAAGGAGTTTCTACTTTGGACATCCCACGCATCTTCAACATTACCGAAAGTGCTCACCGTATCCATAACCCCTTCACATCAGAAAAACTCGCCACTCTCGGTGCTGCGTTACGTCTGGAACGGGGAACCCGCGTACTCGATCTCGGCAGTGGTTCGGGCGAAATGTTGTGCACATGGGCACGTGATTACGGAATCACCGGTGTTGGCATCGACATGAGTCAGCTATTCTCCGAGCAAGCGAAACTCCGTGCTGAAGAACTCGAAGTCTCAGATAGAGTCAAATTCATCCACGGAGATGCTGTCGGCTACGTCACCGAGGAAAAGGTCGGCGTGGCGGCCTGTATCGGTGCCACATGGATCGGTGGGGGGGGCGCCGGAACCATCGAGCTTCTGGCCAAAAGCCTTTGCACCGGAGGTATCATCCTCATCGGTGAGCCCTACTGGCGGCAATTGCCTCCAACGGAAGATGTTGCCAAAGCTTGCCATGCCAATGCCGTCATCGACTTTCTCATCCTTCCAGAACTTCTCGCATCTTTCGGCGACCTCAACTATGACGTTGTGGAAATGGTTCTGGCTGACCAGGAAGGCTGGGATAGATATGAGGCAGCCAAATGGCTCACTATGCGACGATGGCTCGAAGCGAACCCTGACGACGACTTTGCAAAAGAAGTTCGAACCCAGCTGACCTTGGAACCAAAACGTTATGCCACGTATACGCGTGAATACCTTGGATGGGGCGTATTCGCCTTGATGGCGCGATGACCTTCACATCCAAATAAGAACTTTTGTTCTACAATGCGCTTTTCTCTGATCCCGTTCAGGACGACGATGGTTATGCCCGCGGATACCGTATGGAAAAAGTATCAGGTGTTTTCTCCAGCAGCGGAGGTATTCCTCTAATGGTACAGGAACACTTCAGCGAAATACGGCAACTATAATAAAAACAAACACAAAATCTCCGTGGGCGTAATGCCCGACTGATGGTACGTTTACAGTTCCATCAAAACGGAGATTTCTTTTTTCAAGGGAAGTTTTCAGCTCAAAAGCCGAGGCTCCCCCCCGCAGTTACATGGCCGCCCACTGCGGTGCTCCTTTCGCTATATTCTTCATGCTCATGACATTTCTGCGCGGCGGATCGCCGAAAAGACGTTTATACTCCCTGATAAACTGCGTCGCGCTTTCGTACCCGACAGCCATGGCGGCCTGCGTCACGTCGTAGCCTTCGGACAGCATGAGGCGCTGGGCTTCACCAAGACGCAGCCGCTTCTGGTACTGCAAGGGGCTCAGCGTCGTTATCCTTTTGAAGTATTTATGGAATGTTGATGGGGCCATATGCGAACGGTTAGCGAGGTCCTCCACGAGCAGCGGTTCTTTATAGAATTCCTTCAGCCAGGCAATAGCCTTGGTAATCTGGTGCCCCTGGGAACCAAGAGTATTGAGTGAACACAGGGTATTGCCGAATGCCCCCGCCAGCAGGCGGTAATGGATTTCCCGCATCAGCATATCCCGCATCACCAAAATCTGTTCCGGCTTTTCCGTCAATTCGGCCAGCCGCACAAAGGCATCCAGCAAGTCCGGATCGACTTCCTGCGTACCCGCGCCCCTGCAGACCGTGGAGTCTGACGGCGAAGGTATCTGCGACGCCAGACTGGCGATCAGACCGGTATCCAGCTTCAACGACATGGACAGGTAGGGTGTTTCTTCACTGGCTTCCATGACGCAACTGGAGACCGGCATGTCCACACCACACACAAAACAGATGTTCTCACCATAATGGTGCTCTTCCGCCCCTATCTTTACCAGCTTCTTTCCTTGAACCACCACAATGATGACCGGCTCGTAAAAATGCGGCTTAGGATAGGCGTTGCTCACCTGGCGGTGGAACTCGAAACCTTTGATGGGCGTTATATAGCTCTCGGAACGAGAAGCGGTATTCCGAAGGATGATGTCCCGGAGAATGGCCCAACTGTTGCCCGTGTTGACTCGTATCGCCCTTATCATGATGGCACCTTGCCTCCGTTTGAGAGTAATCCTGTTTATCGCAAAACCGTTCATGTGGAGAATTGGGCAACTACCCAAGTGTTTTCCAGCTTGTGCAGCCCGTGCCCACCTTTTTTTCTTCATGTATTTTCTTGTCTTTCATCCCTATAATGCCATCCCGTATCCCGTCAATGTTCTCGATGTCACACATCGACTTCCATGTCATGCCGTCAGACATAGAGCAATAGGCAGAAATTGTGGAGAAATTCCCTATTTTCCGGCGGGCCGGGCGGATAGAGTCCAAATCACAGGAACTCTCAAAGAAGGGCTGCCATGCTAACGGTGGATTATCCTATGCAAACCGTAAGACAAGGCCGCACTGAAACAGATGTGCATACGGCCTGCCAGCCATACTCAAAGACGAGAAGAACGGATAACGCGAATAGCTCTCCATAACCAAACGATACAACAAGGAATCTGCCATGCAAACAGTACCGTTCAAAAACAAAAGAGGAGATGTGCCGGTGAGTCTTTATATGCTTTCGGACACCGGCGCAAACGGAAAGGATACGGTCGACATCCACGCGTATACGTCTGGAAGCCGTGCGGAACACGTTTCCGGAAAGCGTATCGCAATTGTCTGCGCCGCCTTCCTCCTTGCCCTGTCGCTTGCATCGGCGTTTCCGACCGGCGGTATGGCGGCGGGTCAGGAGCAGAAGCCCATCACCCTGAAAACCATGGGCAGCCTGCTGTTCGGCGGTACGGTAATCGAGAGGGAGAACGGGGATACCTTTCACGGGGATCACGGTTATGCTCAGTTTTACATCCCGCAAAAGGCCCGTAACTATCCGCTGATTCTGTGGCACGGCATGGGGCAGTCCGGCAGAAGCTGGGAATCCACGCCGGACGGACGCGAAGGGTTTCAGGCCCTCCTGACGCGGCGCGACTGGCCGCTGTATATCATTGATCAACCTCGCCGCGGCAGGGCCGGGTACACTGCGTCCGCCAGAGACGACGCGAGCGCCCACCCTACCTCGGCCAGCGAGCGCGGCGTCTGGAACGCCTTCCGCAATGGCATCTGGGTTCCAGGACAGGAGGCATCCCTGTATCCGGGTGTGCGTTTCCCATCCACCCCAGCGCCATTGACCAGTTCTTCCGCCAGCAGACCTTCAATACGGGGCAGGAACCGCGCACAACAGAATATCTGACGTACATGGGCAACACCCACGCGCCCTTTGCCGACCTGAACAATCTGGAAATCGCCGATCACCTCGAGCAATGGCTGCACGCCAAGGGGCTGGACGGTCGAGGCGTTCCCCACAGGGGCCCGGCTCCCCAAACAACGGCATTGACCATTCCCCTGCAACAGGACCGATAACCGCCGCTACAAAAACGGTGGCCCCGAATACCACAAGGAGATTGTCATGAAACGGCTTCTGCTTTCCGTATGTATTCCGGCACTCACTTTCTTCGGATTCTCCCTCAAGGCACACGCGGCAGAGACGCACAGCGCCCCGGCCTTCATGAACGCCGAGGGCGAGGGCATCTTCCCCAAAGGAAAGACCAACGACGCCTATGCCCAGTATTTCAACGGCACCAGCTATCTCCAGGCATTGTCCACCGAAGGCGTGGCCATCGCCAACGTGACCTTTGAACCCGGCTGCCGCAACTTCTGGCACATCCACCACAAAGGCGGGCAGATTCTCCTCGTGACCGGAGGACGCGGCTGGTACCAGCAGTGGGAAAAGCCCGCGCGGGCGCTCAAGCCCGGCGACGTGGTGAACATTCCGGCCGGGGTCAAACACTGGCACGGCGCGGCCAAGGACAGCTGGTTTTCCCATCTTGCCGTGGCCGTTCCGGCGGAAGGGGCTTCCAACGAATGGCTGGAACAAGTATCTGACGAAGAATACCAGCAACTCAAGTAAAGGAGCGCATCATGTCACACTTGGGATATGAAATTAAAAAACTGGGCTTCGGCCTGATGCGTCTGCCCAAAAGGGGCGACAACATAGATGTGGAACAGGTCAAAGTCATGGTGGACCGCTTTCTTGCTGACGGTTTTACCTATTTCGACACGGCCTGGGCTTATCCCGGCAGCGAGGACGCCATCCGGCAGGCTCTGGTGGAGCGGCACCCCCGTGAAGCCTTTCAGTTGGCCACGAAAAACGCGGCATGGATCAAGTGCAAAAGCCGGGAAGAGGCTATCGGACAGTTTGAAACGTCGCTGCGGCAGACGGGCGCGGGCTATTTTGACTTCTACCTGCTGCACAACCTTGGAGAAAGCCGCACCCGCTTCTTTGACGTTTTCAACATGTGGGACTTCGTTCAGGAGAAAAAGCGGCAGGGGCTCATCAGGCATGTGGGATTCTCCTTCCACTCCACGCCGGAGGAACTGGAGCAGATTCTATCCGCGCACCCGGAAATGGAATTCGTGCAATTGCAAATAAACTATGGGGACTGGGAAAATTCCGCCGTTCAGTCCAGAGCCTGCTACGAAGTGGCGAGAAGGCATGAAAAACCCGTCATCATCATGGAACCGGTCAAGGGGGGTATGCTCGCCACCCCGCCGGAGCCGGTGGTGAAGATTTTCCGTAAGGCAAATCCGCAGGCCTCCAACGCTTCCTGGGCCATCCGTTTCGCGGCGAGCCTCGAAGGGGTCATCACAGTACTGTCCGGCATGAGCAATCTGGAACAGATGGAGGACAACCTCTCATACATGCGGAACTTTGCTCCTCTGTCCGCGGAAGAACATACCACAATACAGGAAGCGCAGAAGGCGTTGAACAGTATTCCGCTCATTCCCTGCACCACCTGTAACTACTGCGCAAAAGTCTGTCCCAACGACATAGGGATCTCGGGATCGTTCATCGCGATGAACTACCTGACGTTGTATAAAGACAAACGCGCGGCCCAGGTCCAAGAACAATGGCTGGTCGGGGGACATGGCAGACAGAGCGCTGACAAATGCGTCCAATGCGGCGTATGCGAGGCGGTTTGTCCGCAACACATCGCCATCAGGGATGAACTGGTCAGAGTCCATGCCGCTCTGGGGGACGGGCAGCTCGCACCGGGCAGCTAATCAGACTTGATAAAGCCATTGACCCGATAATCCCCTACGCCGAAAGATGGAGCCTCCCTTCGGTCCCATACCAAAGAATACGTGAAAACACTATGAATTACGTAAAACTCGGCAAACAGGTCTGGATGTCTCTCCGCTGTGCCTCGGCTGCATGAGCTTTGGCGATCCCGAAGACTGAATACACAAATGGGCGCGGGACAAAGAACACAGCAAACCCATCATCCAGAGATCTCTGGATCTGGGCATCAATTTCTTTGATACGGCCAATGTCTACAGCCTCGGCAGAAGCGAGGAAATTCTGGGACGCGCCATCAAGGATTTTGCCCGGAGGGACGAGGTTGTCATCGCCACCAAGGAGCATGGCGTCATGAGGAGTGGCCCCAACGGCGGCGGACTGTCGCGCAAGGCCCGCTACATCGGGGTTTCGGCAATGTGGGTCCGGCAGTTCCAGAAAGCCCAGCATATCGCGGAAAGGCATGGCTGGACAACGTTCGTCTCCATGCAGACCCCATACAACCTGATATACCGCGAAGAAGAGCGGGAAATGGTGCCCTTGTGCAAGGATATGTGCGTCGGCCTGACTCCCATACAGTCCGCATGAAACCGATACCATCGCGCAAAACAAGTATGGGGCGAACAAGGAAGCGGACAAGCTGATCGTGGATCGGCTTTCAGAACTGGCCGAAAAGCGCGGCCTCACCAGAACACAGCTAGCTCTGGCCCGGTGCTGCACAAAGAACCGGTGGTTTCCCCCGTTATCGGTTCCTACAGGATGTCGCATCTCGAGGACGCGGCGAATGCGGTACCCGTCCGGCTTTCACCCGAAGAAATGACCTTTCTGAAAGAGCTGTATATGCCACACCCCATTCAGGGGCATCATTAAGGAAACACCGGAGGAGTGTCATGAACCGACGAACGTTCATCAAAGCTTCACTAACCGCCACAGCCGCAGTGGCCGGAAGCGTCCTTTTGGACGGGCCGCTATCATCCGCCTCGGCGGTAACCGTACCAAACACGACAGAGGATGCAAAAATGAAAATATTGGTACTGACCGGCAGCCCACGGAAAAACGGGAACTCCAACACCCTCGCCGAACATTTCATCAACGGAGCCAAAGAGGCCGGGCACGAAGTAACCCGCTTTGACGCCGCATCCAGCAAGGTGCATCCATGCATTGCCTGCAACAAATGCGGCATGAACGGGCCCTGCATGTTCAAAGACGATTTTGAAGTGGTGCGCGAACACATCATTCCCGCCGATCTGGTGGCGTTTGCAACCCCCATGTATTACTTCGGGATTTCGGCTCAACTGAAAACGGTCATTGATCGTTTCTATGCCATCAACGGAGAAATACACATCCCCAAGAAAGCTGTGCTGATGATGACCTACGCAAACAATTCTCCCAGAAACGAAAGCCCGATCCTCACGTATTATGAAGTACTGCTGGAATACCTCGGCTGGAAGGATGCGGGACGGATCATCGTTCCCGGCGTCTGGCCTACGGGTGCAATTAATCAGACACCATTTCCTGCTCAGGCCTTCGCTCTAGGCAAGAGCGTCTAAATACCGCGTGCTCAACAAGCAACCACAGTGCGAAGTCCCGTAAAGTGTAAAAGACTTCCGACTGTTCGCTATCCTTACCTTTTCTATAATTCATGCGCATGAGTTGCCGGGACTGCTGAAAAGCTCAGCAGTCCTTTTTCTATTTCTTTCTTATGTTCTTACGGGGTCATCTTTGGGTATCATATCAAGGAATATTCTTCTCTTCCTTCCCCACCTACAAGAACCAGACATTCACCAATCCCGACCCAGATGAGCCGGTAAGCGACGCTTCCCTCCTGCAGGACAAGCCGCAGCCCGTCATGTTCGCCCCTCAGGGGAAGGACGAGCATCGCGGCATCTTTCTGGTGAATCTCCACTCCCCCCTAAATTCCGGCACGGCGGGCATCAACGCCAAGTACAACGAACTGGCGTCATGGTTCACAGCCGGGTGCAGGCGCATCCGAACCGACCGAGGAGCGCTACATTTCCTGCATATATTATTACTATTACCGCAAAGTTATCACCGTCGATTTTCACCTCCCCGGCACGGCGCTGTTCGCTATCTGGGCCATGCACACGACATCGCTGTCCAGCCCCATCCCCAAGGTGACGTACTCGGCCCGGCGCAATATCGCCATGCTTCCGATGTCCGACGGCTCGACCTGGCCCGGTCTCTATCGAACCCGACCTATGCCGAATCGCGCGCCGCGTCAGTTATAGAGCGTACATTTTAGAATGTAGTGGATTTGAAACACTAAAAAAGGGCTTACTGGATTTCAACAATCCCTTTAAATTTATGGCTGAGAGGGGAGAGATTCCGTTTTAATTGCGCTAAGGCATTAAACTTTATACCCGTCTGGTTGTGTTTATTGCACAGACCGTATCCATAAAACGGCTGCGCAAACTCAAAAAAACTCCTACCGAACATGATGAAGAGGGATACTCGAAAGATGTCGGATATCCCTCAAAAGATTTTTCTTTGTTGTCAGAAAGAACACAGAGATTGGTTTACTCCATAACAAATGGTTGCACAGCGCGTATCATTCTGTAATCGCATGGAGGGAGGAAGCCCTATCCATTACATGATCAAAGTTGGGGTAGTTTCGATTTGATCAGACAGTAGGCCCTTGAAAGAAAGGGGGATCTCCGTTTTGATGGAAGTGTCAAGGCACCATCAAACCGGGCACAGCG
>QWCH01001091.1_pt1 | contig 63055 bp, 67 predicted proteins | sample 1972671 | NCBI WGS metagenome assembly QWCH01 (sample SAMN09866713, study PRJNA288562) | Human gut metagenome isolate term3_stool, whole genome shotgun sequencing... | isolation source: gut | host: Homo sapiens | place: USA: California
CATCCGCAAGGAAATCTGCCTGAACAAACAGGAGCTGAATCTCATCCAGCACAAAATGCGCCAGCTGGGGACGCACAACTTCGGCGCATACGCCCGGAAAATGCTGATTGACGGGTACATCATCAAGGTGGACTACACCGAGCAGAAGAAGCTGGCCGCTGCCGTCAGCAGAGTCGCCTCGAACATCAACCAGATTTGCCGCCGCATCAACAGCACCGGGCGCTGCTATGAAGACGACGTTGTCGAACTGAAAGCACGGCAAGCCGAGATCTGGGAGCTGCTGAAAGTGCGGCAGAAAGATGAGCTTTGACCACAACGGGATTTTCCATGTGTGGGTTTTCCGTCACCGGTTTTCCGGACGGTGGACAAGCTGACGCTCCGGAGTGTACCGCAACCGGATTTCAGGACGACGGTTTTCGTGCCCTCCATCGGGGCTGAAATTCATCCTCTAACTAATAAGGAATAAATCAAGATACAAAAAAATCATCTATCAATCAATCAACACAAAAATGGATGGATTGATGGATGGGATAGGAGGTCAGATGAAAACTTTTTGTAAGCTCACGGCGCAGAGCCCGGCGGCGTCCTATGTGCCGCTTCCGAGGTTTCTTCTCCAAGACGAAACCCTGCGGGACATCAGCAACGACGCGAAGGTACTCTATGCGCTGCTACTGGACAGAGCAAGCATTTCCCGGCAGAACGGCTACGTCGAGCCGGACGGCACGATTCGGCTGTACTTCACCTTGGAGCAGGCGCAGACAAAGCTCCACCGCAGCCGTCAGAGCGCCACGCGAATCTTCCGGGAGTTGGAGTACAGCGGCTTGATCGTTCGGCGCAAGCAGGGCTTGGGCAAGCCCGCGCTTATTACGCTGAACTACCCAGCGGACGCAAAGCTCATCGCAAAGGAGGGTGAAGATGCACAAGCTTGACCCCATCGAGCGGCTGCCGGACGGCTCGCTCTTCCGCCTGACGCCGGGACAGCTCCGCAGCGTGCGCGGTCTTACAAAACGCTGCTGCAACTCCTTGGATGGCGAGTGCCTGCTGCTGGATGACGCTTGCCCGCAGTGCATCTCCCGCAGTCTGCTTTGTCGCTGGTTTCGCCGCGCTGTGCTGCCGCGACAGCCAAAGCTGGAACAGGCCATTCTCAGCCCGAAAAAACTCCGCCGCTGCGAAGTCTGCGGCACGGGCATTCTCGCCCGCTCCGGCAGGATAAAATACTGCCCCGCCTGCGCCAAGGAGGTTCATCGCCAGCAGAAGGCGAAATCCGCCCGCAAACGGCGGTCGGGCGTAGACAATTCAGGGTCAAAAAACCCTTGAATTGCAAGCATTCCCGCACCGCCAAAGCCGCGCGGCAAGGCGTTTTCCCTCGCAGCCGCGAAATCGAGTCCTATTTGTCTACATAGCTGCCGGAACACACGCATAGATTGAAGCAGCAAACGCTCTGGAAAGGAGGGCAGCCATGGAAGTATTTCTGATCTTCCCGAAATCAAAGCAGGCTCGGCAGGAGCTTGGGCAGGAGCTGGCGAAGTTCCAGTCCGAGCAGGCGCTGAAAAATGTCCAAAAGCTGCCCTGTTCCACGGAGCAGAAGCTGGAACTGGTGGACGCAGCGGTGAAGCATCTGAAAGCGCAGCAATAATACATAGCAGACGAGCAGACCAGCCTCAACAGCCGGTCTGCTCGTTTTGCTATGATCACGTCTGCTTGAAATACTTCTCCCATGTGGATTTGAAAATCTGCACGTTACCCTGTTCCCATCGCTTGAACTTTTGCAGCGGGACGCCAAGTTGCGCTGCATATGCCTTCTGCGTCAAGCCGAGCCGCTGGCGTATGGCTTTGATCTGCGCTCCCTGACCCCGCAGCAGAAACAGGTTATAGTCATCCAGCAAATACTCCAGCGGCACCTCAAACAGCTCCGCCAGTTTCTCCATATGTTCCTTCGGATAAAAGTCCCGCCCTGCCTCCTCATAATGGATGTAAGTACTGCGGTCGATGCCCGCATAGTCCGCCGCGTCACGCTGACGAAGTCCTTTTTGATAACGATACCACCTCAGCTTGTCCGCAATTTCCGTGATCTCGGATGCGTCCGAAAACCGCAGATTGAACTTCTCGGCATCCAAAAACTTATGTGGAAGGACGACCGGGAACTTGAGAATTTGAAGCGGCGCAACTTTTAACGTACCTGCAACATTCGCAGCCAATACATAGCTGCGGACTTTCAAGCGGCAAAACATAGACCATTTTGCCCCAAAAGGTTCATGGTTTTCCACCTCAACCCCCGTTTGTTCCGCTGCGATAGTATAGTATTTACAATGCAAGTGATATGCCGGGTTCCATAGAAGAGCCCCCTATGGACATCACCTGATTATTATTGAGGTAAAACAAATATAGTCATAGTCAACTATGAACGGAGGTGCATTATGGCGTTCAAAAACTCGTTGATCAAGTGCCTGATTTGGCTCGGTTTTCTGTTCGTAAGCAGCGCGATCACCACAGGGCTCGTTTACGCGGGTGTTCGCCTCGGAGTGATTCCCACCGTGTTGCTTTTCGCCGTCGCCTGCTGCGCCGCGCGTTCCTGCTGCAAAGCATATGACAGGAAACATGCGCCTTTGCCAAGCGCCGCTGACACCGGAGAAGAGCCAAAGCCCATTTCTCCGGCAGACGGCGCTGCTGCAGAAGAACAGGCAGAGCGGCAAGAAAACCGGGAAGAAGCCAAAATAGGCGAAATTATCCAGCTCACAAACGCCAAGAGCGTGCAGCCGGAGCAGCCTGTCAAGGAGAACAAACCGCGCCGCGTCTCGCAGAAACCGGTCATTCTTACCCTCTTGGTACTGGTGGTCGTGCTTACTGCATCCTGCTGCTTGCTCGGGTATCATCTGCAATGCGTTCAGAAAAGTCTGTCGGCTGCAAACAGATCTATCCTGGAGGCGTCTTCCTACCTCCGAACGGCTGACGAACGCCTTGACAGATATGTGGATTATATTGAAGAATACATACCACGGAAATATGTTTCTTACGTTGATAGATTCAGCTATTCCAGAACATTTGAGAGCTACCAGCGCAGCCACCCCATTCCGGATCCGGATCCATATCCATGGAATAAATGAAAACATTAAAATCAGAAACAGTGCATTGGAATGTGCTCTTGAGTGCGCAAAGCCCCGCACCGGCGTGGTGCGGGGCTTTGTGATTTTTTATCCTAGCTGGTCGAGCTCCGCCTGCCACACGGCGGCACAGGCGTCGCTTGGCATGCGCCAGTCGCCGCGGGGGCTGAGCGTGACCGAGCCGATCTTTGGTCCGTCGGGCAGGCAGCTGCGCTTGAACTGCTGGGCGAAGAAGCGGCGGTAGAAATTTTTCAGCCAGTGCAGCAGCACATCGTCCGGATAGCGGTCGCCGAGCGCGTGGCGCGCGAGCCGGTAGATCTTCGCCGGCCCGAAGCCGAAGCGCAGCACGTAGTACAGATAAAAATCGTGCAGCTCGTAGGGGCCGACGAGCGATTCCGTCTGCTGGGCGATCTCGCCGTTTTCCTTTGCCGGCAGCAGCTCGGGGCTGACGGGGGTGTCGAGAATGTCGAGCAGCACAGCGCGCAGCGCTTCGTTTTCCGCCGCGTCGGCTGCGTAGCGCACGATGTGGCGCACGAGTGTTTTCGGTACGTCGGCATTCACGCCGTACATGCTCATGTGGTCGCCGTTGTAGGTGGCCCAGCCGAGGGCCAGCTCGCTCAGATCGCCGGTGCCGACGACGAGCCCGCCCGTGCGGTTGGCGAGGTCCATGAGCTCGAGCGTGCGCACGCGCGCCTGACAGTTTTCATACGTCACGTCGAGCACGGCCTCGTCCTGCCCGATGTCGGAAAAGTGGCTGTGGACGGTGCGCGCGATCGGGATCTCCTGAAACGTCACGCCCAGCTCCTCACAGAGGATCTCGGCGTTGGAGCGCGTGCGGTGCGTTGTGCCGAAGCACGGCATCGTCACGGCCAGCACATCCTTTTCCGGACGGCCGAGCTGCTGCATTGCGCGCACGGCCACGAGCAGGGCGAGGCTGCTGTCCAGCCCGCCGGAGATGCCGATGACGGCGGTCTTCGCGTGCGCATGGGCGATGCGCTTGGCCAGACCGTCCGCCTGCATGGCAAGAATGAGCTCGCAGCGCTCGGCGCGTGCGGCATCATCCGCCGGGACGAACGGCGTCGGTGAGACATGCCGCGTGAGCGGTACCTCTTTGAGCGGTAGGTGAAACTCGACCGCTGCATAGCCTGTATTTTCGAGCCGGAACGTCGTGCTGCGGCAGCGCTCGCTGACCATGCGCCCGAGGTCGAGCTCCGTGCAGGCATACCCTGCGCCGAAGGGCTTTGCCTCCGAGAGAAGCGTGCCGTTTTCACAGATAAGGTCATGCGCGGCAAAGACCATGTCGGTCGTGGATTCGCCGTGCCCAGCATCGGCGTAGAGATACGCGCACAGCAGCCGCGCCGACTGTTGGCTCACGAGCGCGCGGCGGTAATCAGCCTTGCCAATGGTCTCGTCACTGGCCGAGAGATTCGCGATCACGGTTGCGCCAGCGAGCGCGTGGTGCGTGCTCGGCGGCAGCGGCGCCCAAAGGTCCTCGCATACCTCGACGCCGAGGCAAAACTCCGGCATCTCCGCACAGCGGAACAGCAGCTGCGTGCCGAACGGCACCTCCTGCCCGGCAAAATGCAGTGTGCGAACGCCGGCGGGCGCGGGATTGAACTGTCGCTTTTCGTAAAACTCGCCGTAGTTCGGCAGGTATGTTTTCGGCACCAGACCCAGCAGCTTCCCGTGGCAGACGACGGCAGCACAGTTGTAGAGCTTTCCGTCCACCGTGACCGGCAGTCCCACGAGCGCAACGAGATTGAGCTCCGCGCTCGCCTCCAGAACGGCGGCGAGCCCTTTTGCCGCGGCGCGCTGGAGCGGCTGCTGGAAAAACAGGTCGCCGCACGTGTAGCCGGTCAGTCCCAGCTCGGGAAACACCGCCAGCTGCACGCCGTCTGCCGCTGCGCGCTGCATGGCAGCGATGGTCTGCTGCGTGTTGAACGCACAGTCGGCTACGCGCAGCGCGGGCGAGATCGTGCAGGCTTTGAGAAAACCGTGGATCATAATGTTATCACCCTTTCAAAAAAGAAATCGTCTGGTACGGCAGGCGTTGGCCGCACCGTGAATTTTCAAAAAAGCCAAAACCCGGAGCGCAAAGCGCTCCGGGCGGCGCGGCAAGCATTGCCTGCGCCGCAGATCGGAATCGAGGCGGGCCTTGCCCCCTCGAGCACCCCCGCTGCTCAGGAATCTGCACAGCGGGAAGCCGCCTGTTCTGCAATCGTGATCGGCAAAACCCGGAGCGCAAAGCGCTCCGGGCGGCGCGGCAAGCATTGCCTGCGCCGCAGATTGGAATCGAGGCGGGCCTTGCCCCCACGAGCACCCCCGCTGCTCAGAGATCTGCACAGGGGGAAGCCGCCTTTTCTGCAATCGTAATCGGCAAAACCCGGAGCGCAAAGCGCTCCGGGTTTTGCGGATGCTATATCATACCACGGCTGTAGGGGGAAGAACAAGTGGCGGTATGCAGAAAATGTGTGCCGGAAAGCCCGAATTCACGGGGTTTGTGCACAGTCGGCGGCGAGCGCTGCGTATTCCGCGTCCGTAACGGGTTCACACCACTCGTTGCTCGTCTCCTCGCCGGGGCACTCGATGGCGATGTGGCTGAACCAGCAGTCCTTCTGCGCGCCGTGCCAGTGCTTGACCTCAGCCGGGATGGTCACCACGTCGCCGGGGTGCAGGGCCTGTGCGCGCTTGCCCGCCTCCTGATACCAGCCCAGACCGTCTGTGCACAGCAGCAGCTGGCCGCCGCCGGACTTCGCGTGGTGGATGTGCCAGTTGTTGCGGCAGGCGGGGGAGAAGGTGACGTTTGCGAGGAAAACGGTCTTCGTCGGGTCGGTCAGCGGGTTGAGGAAGCTCTCGCCGGTGAAGTACTGCGCGTAGGCTGTGTTCGGAGCGCCGAGGCCGAAGAGGCCGCCGTTCGCGTCCGCGCCGTCGTCGGCGTAGACCTCCTTCGCCTGCCGGAAGGCGGCCCAGGCGTTCGGCCAGCCGGCGTAGAAGGCGAGGTGCGTGAGGAGCTCGGCCATTTCGGTTTTGGTCACGCCGTTTTGCTTCGCGGTCGTGAGGTGATAGGTGAGGGAACTGTCCGTGATGCCCTTGCTGATGAGCGCCGTGATCGTGACGATCGAGCGCAGCTTGAGCGGCAGCTGCCCCTCGCGCGACCAGACTTCGCCGAAGAGCACGTCGTCGTTGAGCTCAGCGAATTTGGGTGCAAAATCATTCAGGGCGTCTCTGCCCGCAGTCTGTTTTACCATGATGGTGCCTCCTTATTTCAGATACTGATGATAGAATGCTTCGATGCGGCCGAACGGGATGATGTCCATTCGGTCATAGAGATCGGTGTGCACGGCGCCGGGAATGAGCAGCAGCTCCTTGTTGTCGCCCTGCAGCCGGGTGAAGGCGTCGCGGCTGAAGTAGCACGAGTGTGCCTTGTCGCCATGGATCATGAGCACGGCGCTGCGGATCTCCTCGGCGTAGGCGAGCAGCTTTGCGTTGAGCAGCGACAGCGTGGACGTGACGTTCCAGCCGCCGGTGGAGTTGAGCGAGCGCGGGTGGTAGCCGCGTGGCGTCTTGTAGTAGTCGTGATAGTCCTTGACGAAAAACGGAGCGTCCTCCGGCAGCGGATCGACCACACCGCCCGCGCGCTGGTATGTGCCGGCTTTGTAGTCGGCTGTGCGCTGCGTGTTGAGCGCCTGACGCAGGGCGTAGCGGGCATCCGGATTGTCGTCGGTGTCAAAATAGCCGTTGGCGGTCACGCGGGTCATGTCGTACATCGTGGTCGTGACGGTCGCCTTGATGCGCGTGTCGATGGCGGCGGCGTTGAGCGCCATGCCGCCCCAGCCGCAGATGCCGAGGATGCCGATGCGCTCCGGGTCGACGTCCGCACGTACCGACAGAAAATCGACCGCGGCGGAAAAGTCCTCGGTGTTGATGTCGGGCGAGGCGACGTAGCGCGGTGTGCCGCCGCTCTCGCCGGTGTACGACGGGTCAAAGGCGACGGTCAGAAAGCCGCGCGCGGCGAGCTCCTGCGCGTACAGGCCGGAGCACTGCTCCTTCACGGCACCGAACGGGCCGCTCACAGCCACGGCGGCGAAGGGGCCCTGCGCGCCCTTCGGCTTGTAGAGATCGGCGGCAAGCTCGATGCCGAAGCGGTTGTGAAACGTGACCTTGCTGTGGTCAACGGCGTCATTTTGCGGGAACGTCTTGTCCCATTCCTGCGTAAGGGTCAGGGTGCTGTTCATGATTACATACCTCCTGTGTTGGGTTTATGCGATGGCCGCGCCCATGGCACGGGCGGTCTCGAGTGCGGGGTGGCCGGCGATGGCGCCCGGCTCCGTTACGCCGCCGGCGAACACGGTCCCGGCGAGATGGCACTTTTCGTAGCATGCGATCCAGCCCTCGAGCCCGTGGATGGCGCGCTCGTCCGTGTCCGGCTCGTCCTCGGTCGCCGAGGTGAGCAGGTAAATGTCCCGGAACGCGTAGTCCGACGGGGAGAGGGCGTTGGCGCGGTCGAGCAGGGTCTTGAGCTGGCCGCTCATCTCATAATAGTAAATGGGCGTTGCGAACGCGATCACGTCCGCGTGCTGCATCTTCTCCGTGATGGCGACGGCGTTGTCGTCAATCACGCACCTGCCCAGCGTCTGGCAGGCGAGGCAGCCGCGGCAGAACGCGATGCTTTTGCCGCGCAGCGAGATGACCTCCACCGTGTGCCCGGCGGCGCGCGCCCCGTCGGCGAAGGCGTTTGCCAGCGTCTCGGAGTTGCTGCCCGCGCGCAGGCTTGTGCTGAGGATAAGAATGCTCTTGGCCATATCGGTCCTCTCCTTTTTGAGCGGCTTGACACCGCCGCTGGGATCTGATATCCTAAGCATACAACCTGAAGCTGACTTCAGGTCAAGCACTTTTTTGCGATTTTTTTCGAGGTGATCCCATGTATACGATCGGACAGGTGTCGGAGCGGTTTGATCTGCCGGTCTCCACGCTGCGGTACTATGACAAGGAGGGGCTGTTTCCGAACCTGACGCGCACATCGGGTGCCCGCCGCTTCGGCGAGCAGGAGCTCGAGGCGCTGCGCGTGATCGAGTGCCTCAAGCGCTCCGGACTGGAGATCCGGGAGATCCGGCAATTCATGGAGTGGTGCGCGCAGGGCAGCGACACGTATCCCCAGCGGCACGCACTCTTTGTGCGGCAGGCCGAGCGGGTGGAGGCAGAGATCGCATCGCTGCAGAAGTCGCTGGACATGATCCGCTTCAAGTGCTGGTTCTATGAACAGCTCATGCGCGACGGCGACGAGGCGCGCGTGCGCGCCATGCTGCCGGACCATCTGCCGGCGGATATCCAGAAGATCTATGACCACGCGCACGAAACGTAAGCATACAATCACGATTCAGAAAGGATGGCGACCCATGAAACAGCGATCGATCCTCGTGACGCTTCTGCTCTGTGTGCTGCTGCTGACCGGCTGCGGTACGGCGGCACCGGCCCCGGACGCGACGCCCACCCCCACGCAGGAGGCGGCGGCTGCGCCGACGCCGACGCCCGACCCGCTGAGCACCCTGCCGTATGAGGACGGCCAGCTCTATGCCGCGGCCTATCTCGGCTATCTGGAGCCGAAGGATCTGGACTTTTTCCGCCAGACGTATTTCGGCGGGCGGGAGCTGCCGGTGCACCACATCTCGGACGGGGATTTTTATCTTATCATCCCGCGTGACCCGAACGCGACCGTGCGCCTGCTGCGCAACGATATGCTCACGCAGACCAGCTCGATCTTTTATGAGCAGCCGGACGGGAGCCCGTTCGTGATCGGCTGCAACGTCAGCGATATTTTTCCGGACGTGACGGTCGAGATCACGGCCTCCGACGGGGAGAAGGTGTCGTTTTCGCCCTTTATCTCGCTCGAGGATGGCAGTGTGGAGGTCGGCGAGCGCGGCCTGAACATCACACGCATCTCGACTGCGCCCTGACCGATCGGGAGCGCAGCCCCGGATACAGAACAGATCCCCCTTTGTGCAGCCGTTATCCTGCACAAAGGGGGATCTTGTTTTTCGCCCGGCTTTACCGGTCGCTGCTTTCCGCGAGCGGGAGCTCCGTGCTTGCACAGACGACGGCGCCCACGCGCTGCATATCGGCGAGGTTCGCCGCCTGCACGGCATCCGTGACGGAGGAGGTGCAGTCCGAGAGCACGACGGCGTCATAATCGAGCGAGATCGCGTCGTAGCACGTCGTGCGGATGCAGTTGGGCGTGGTCGTTCCGGCGAGCAGGACGGTCTGCACGCCGAGCCGCCGCAAAATAAGGTCGAGCCCGGTGTGGAAAAACGCCGAGAACCGCGGCTTTACGAGCACATAGTCCTGCGGCAGAACGGTGAACGCTGACGGAAACGCGTCCGACAGGTGCGCGGCGCAGTCCTCCGAGAGCGGCTTGCCTCCGGCTGCCCACGCGGCCGCGCGCGGCTTTTCCACATCGGAGCCGTCGCTGCGGTAATGGCGCACGGCGTAGATGACCGGAACGCCGGCTGCGTGACAGCGGTCGATGAGCGCCGCGCACGCGGGAACGGTCGCCTCTGCCGACGGGATGCACAGCGGGGAAGCGCTGTCGAGAAAGCCGCGCTGCATATCGATCATGATGAGTGCCTGTTTGGGCATGGTGCTTGCCTCCTGACAAAGTAGATGCCTCTATGATAGCGCCGCGTGCCGGATTTGGCAAGCGCGGCTTGCCATCCGCGCCCCGACGTGGTATCCTACCGGGTAGCCCCAAAAGGGAGGGGCACTCTTTACAAGCGGGAGCGATCAACATGAGCAGACAACTCGAACCCTATCAGCAGATCGAGCGCAGCATCCAGAAGACCTATCACAAGCGGCTCTGGACGCCGTTCATCACGGCCGTCAAGCAGTATGACCTCATTGCGCCCGGCGACCGCATTGCCGCGTGCATCTCCGGCGGCAAGGACTCCATGCTCATGGCAAAGCTCCTGCAGCTGCTGCAGCGCCACAGCGACGTGCCGTTCGAGGTCGTCTATCTTGTCATGGACCCCGGCTATAACGCCGCCAACCGACAGAAGATCGAATACAATGCGGCGCTGCTGCACATCCCGGTCACGATTTTCTCCACGGACATTTTCGAGGTCACGAGTACCACCGGGCAGTCGCCGTGTTACCTCTGCGCGCGGATGCGCCGCGGCTATCTCTACAGCAAGGCGCGCGAGCTCGGCTGCAACAAGATCGCCCTCGGCCACCACTTCAGCGACGTGGTCGAGACGACTGTCATGAGTATGTTCTACGGCTCGCAGCTGCAGGCCATGCCGCCGAAGCTGCGCAGCCGCAATTTCCCGGGCATGGAGCTCATCCGCCCCATGTACTGCATCCACGAGGATGACATCATCGCCTGGCAGCACCACAACGGTCTGGAATTCATCCAGTGCGCCTGCCGCTTTACCGAGCGCGCGGCCGAGACCGGCAACGACGGCAGCAGCTCCAAGCGGCAGGAGGTCAAGCTGCTGCTGCGCGAGCTGCGGCGGACGAATCCGGGCGTGGAAAAGAGCATTTTCCACAGCATCCATTCCGTATGCCTTGACACCATGGTCGGCTACAAGACCGGCGGCGTGGAGCACACATTTGCCGACTGCTACCGGGAGCGCGGCGAGATGACACAGGAGGACGAGACATGAACATAGAACGGATGCAGCCGGCGGACTTTGACGCGGTCTACCGTCTGCTGACACAGAGCTTTCCGGCAACGGAGCGGCGCGGCGCGGCCGGACAGCGCGCGCTGTTTTCCGACAGCGCGTACCGTGTTGACATCCTGCGCGCGCCGGACGGAGGCGTGCAGGCGCTCATCGCGTCGTGGGATTTTGACGACTTTGTCTTTCTCGAGCACTTTGCCGTCGACCCCGCCTGCCGCAGCGGCGGCATCGGCGGGCAGATGCTCGATGCGATGCTGGCGCGCTGCGGCAAGCGTGCCTGTCTGGAGGCCGAACTGCCGGAGACGGAGCTGGCCGCGCGGCGCATCGGCTTTTACGAGCGGCACGGCTTCACGGTCAATGCGGATTATGCCTACTTCCAGCCGGCGCTCGCGCCGGGCGGCGACCCGCTGCCGATGCACCTGCTCACGACCGGCGGCGCACGCACGGCCTGCGAGCTGCGCGCATTGGAGACACTCGTGCACACGCGCGTGTACGGGCAAGCGCCCGCAGCGGAGCAATAAAGGAATCAGCGCCCGAAGCGGCGAGACCGGCGGTTTTGGCATCGGTCTCGCCATTGCGCGCAGCATCGCCGAGGGGCATCACGGCACGATCCGCGCCGAGAGCCCCGACGGCCACACAGTTATATTTACGGCGGAATTGAGGTGAAAACTGCGATGAAGCATATGCGTATCCTGATCCTTGTCCTTGCGCTCGCGCTGCTGTGCGCGGGCTGCGCATCCGGCGGCACGGCGGAGGCAACACCCGCCCCGGATATGAGCGATCTCCCACTCGACGGCGGCTATGCCTACCTGCGCGTGGAGGTCCTCTCGTGCGACAAGGACGCCAAGACGCTGGAGGTGCGCGTGCTCGATTTCGGTGACGCCGACGGCGTGAACGTCGGCGCAGTTCCGGTGGGCACACAGGGCACGGCCGACTGCGCCGACCTGCTGTCGATGGCCATGATGATCGACTCCGGCGAGTGGATCATCACCTACGCAGACCTCGGGCAGCAGACGTTCCCGCTGCGGCTGACATCGATCGAGAACCCGGAGCACTTCGCCGAGCGCGCGGGGAAATAAAAAAAGGCCGGCTGAGGTTTTTCCTCAGCCGGCCTTTCGTATTACCAGAATTTCTTTCGCTTGCACACCCACAGGCTGATGCCCACGATCACGATGCTCACGACGACGATGACCGGGTAGCCGTACTTCCACGTCAGCTCCGGCATACCGGCAAAGTTCATGCCGTACCAGCCGACGAGCAGCGTCAGCGGCAGGAAAATCGTCGTCACGATCGTCAGGATCTGCATGATGCGGTTTTGCCGGATGTCGATCTCCGCCTGAAAGAGGCTCTGCACCTGCGTACACGATTCGCGCAGCAGCTGCGATTCCTCGCGCAGACGGATCACCCGGTCCTCGAACATACGAAACAGCAGCTGCTCGCCGTCGGAGAAGAAACCGTTTTCGTTCTCACGCAGCTCACAGGCCACGTCGTCGAGCTGCGAGTAGTAGCGAAACCAGGCGCTGGTCTCCTTGCGCAGCGCGGTCATCGGCGCGGAAAAGCCGTCGAGCTCGTCCGCCAGTACCCGGTCCTCGAGCGCCTCGATGCGGTCCTCCAGCTTTTCGAGCCGGTGCAGATCACGGGCGATGAGCTGCTCAAAAAAGTCGTAGAGAAACCGGCCGACACTGCCGTCTGTCCAGCGCTTTTCCCGGGCGATGCGGCGCAGCACCCCCTGCAGCGCGTTCTCGTCGTCTACGAGCACGACGCGCGCCGCCGTGACGAGATAGCCGCAGGCGAGCGGCTTGCCGTCCTTGCCCTGACACGGCAGCACGAGCGTGCCGGACAGGCAGTCCGAATGCACCTCGGCTTTGCACACGCGCGCATCGCGCGCCGGCGGCGTGTGGTGCAGCGTCCGCTCTAGACCGGGCAGCGCCGGCTGGTGCGACAATTCTTCGGACGTCAGCAGCACGACGGCGGGCTGTTCGGGCGCAGGCTGCCGCTCCTGCTGTGTGAGCGCCTGCCCGATGGTATACCAATACAAAAGAGACCCCTCCTCTGAAAACGCGTGTTGCTTTTATTGTAGCACGCCGTGCGCGCACGCACAACGTCCGGCTGGAATTTTCCATACGAATGTGCTATACTGGGCAAAATCAAACGTTTGGGGGAAACCGCATGGTCGTCTATTACACCGGCACGGGCAACAGCCGCTATGTTGCCCAGCGCTTCGCCGCCGCGCTCGGCGACGATCTGATCACCGCGAATGAATCTATCAAAAATGACACGCCTGCCGCGCTGCACTCCGACCGGCCATGGGTGTTCGTCTCGCCGACCTACGGCTGGCAGATCCCGCACATCTTTGCCGATTTTCTGCGCCGCGGCAGCTTTACCGGCAGCCGGGAGGCTTACTTTGTCATGACCTGCGGCACCGAGATCGGCAATGCCGGCAGCCGCATCGCCGCGCTGTGCGCGGACATCGGGCTTTCTTACCGGAGCGTGCTGCAGGTCGTCATGCCGGAAAACTATGTCGCCATGTTCTATGTGCCGGGTGCAGAGGAGTCTGCGCAGATCATCGCAGCGGCACAGCCGTCGATCGACCGCGGCATCGCCTGCGTGCAGCGCGGCGAGCCGTTTCCCGCGCCGAAGGTCAGCCTCATCGACCGGTTCAAGACCCATCCGGTGAACGGCATCTTCTACAAGTTCTTCGTCAAGTCCGGGCCGTTCACGGTCTCGGATGCGTGCATCGGCTGCGGCAAGTGCGCACTGAGCTGCCCGGTCAACGGCATCGACATCGTCGAGCGAAAGCCGCACTGGAACGGCGCGTGCACGCACTGCATGGCCTGCATCTGCGGCTGCCCGGTCAGCGCCATCGAGTACGGACACAAGAGTCAGGGCAAGCCCCGCTACCAGTGCCCGGAATATAAATAAGAAGCGATCCCCGCACCGGAAATCCGGCGCGGGGATCGCTGTTTACAGATAGCATTCCGGCCGCCGCTGCCTGAGGTACGGGCGCTTCTGTTCGCGCCAGAGCCGTGCCTCGGCGAGATCGAGCTCCTGCACGATGAGCCGCTCGCGGTCGTCGGCCTTGCAGAGCACGTCGCCGCTCGGGTGCACGATGAGTGACTCACCGGAAAAGTCCATCCCGTCCTCGCGCCCCACGCGGTTGCACATGGCGACGAAGATCTGCGTTTCGCCCGGCATATTGCGGGAAAAACGGTGTGAGCTGCACCTCCGGGAAAAACAGCAGGTCGCTGCCCGCGGCGGCGTCTCAGAAGGCGAGAGATTTTTTCAGGTTTTCGTCCATGCTTCCGGTCATGGACATCTGCGCCATGGCAAGCTTCATACACGCGCTCCTTTCATTCGTCCTGCACGGTCAGGCGCAGCACGTCCGGCCGCGCATAGTGGCCGCACACGTCGAGCTCCATGCGGCTCGCGGGCACGCGCTGCATATCAAGGTCGGCATAGAGGATGTCCTCCCGGTCCCACACCGGCTGCACGACATAGTGCCCATAAGGGTCGACGATGCAGCTGCCGCCGCGGCAGGGGATATCGCTCAGGCGCGCGAGCTCTTCGGGACAGTGCAGCCCGGCTGGGTAATCCGCGCGGTGGAAGACCATGTCGCAATTGATAAAATAGCACCGGCCCTCGAGCGCGATGTGCTGCACGGTGGCCTGCCACTCGGGGTTGTCATTCGTGTTCGGCGAGATGTAGAGCGTCACGCCCTTTTCATACAGCGCCGTGCGTGCCAGCGGCATATAGCTCTCCCAGCAGATGAGGCTGCCCATCGGGCCCCACGGCGTGTCCACGACCGGGAAATACCCGCGGTCGGCGTCGCCCCAGACCACGCGCTCCGCGCCCGTGGGCTTGAGCTTGCGGTGCACGGGCGCGAGCGTACCGTCCGGGCGGAAGATGAGGTTGGAATTATAGAGCGTGCCGGTCACGCCGTCGCGCTCCGATACACCGATGCTCACGTATGCGCCCGCAGCCTTTGCCGCCGCAGCGAGGCGCTCCGTCTCCGGGCCGGGCACGACGATGGAGTTATCACAGTAAAGCTGCCAGTCGGCGCGTCCGGCTTCGCTGCGCGCGCCGACCGTGAAGCCGAAGGTCATGCCGTAGGGGTAGCCGGGGATGAACAGCTCCGGAAACACGATCAGCTCCGCGCCGCTGCGGGCACATTCCGCGATCAGGCGCACGGCCTTGTCCGTGCACGCGGTCTTGTCAAACAGCACCGGCGCCGCCTGCACCACGGCGATGCGGCACGTCGGTTTGAGATCTTTCATATGTCTGCCTCCCTGATTCCGTCTCTGCCCTTAAAATAACACGGCTTCGATAGGAATTCAAGACGCAAAAACGCCCGCACACCGTGCGGGCGTTTCCGGCTTGGCAATTTTCGCAAAAGGCTTCAGGCAGCCTTGGTCTTGTCGGGGACGAGTTTGTGCGCGATCACGCACAGAAGCATTGTGGCGGCCATGTCGGGCAGCGTGTTGCCGACCGGAATGTCCACGGTCATGAGCACGCGGTAGAGCACGAAGCCCAGCACCCAGACGACAGCGTTGCACACATCGAGTCTGCCGCTCGCGCCGCCGCGCCGGAGCAGGAAGAAGTCCGTGATCTGGATGGCGATCATCGGCGCGAACACCGAGCCAATCAGGTACAGGAAGTTCGTGATGTCGTCCATCGGGAAGCAGATGGCGCAGATCGTGCCGATAACGGTCACGATGAGCGCGGCATATTTGCCGTTGATCTTTTTCGACAGGGACTCGGCCGAGATGCCGGCGCTGTACGCATCGAGGAAGGTCGTCGTGACGGTCGAGAGGATGAGGATGAGCAGCGCGGCCACGCCGAGACCGGCCTTGACCATGATGAGCGCGATGTCGCCCTCGCCGGTGAAGATGGCGGCGCCCATGCCGATGAGATACATCCAGCAGCTCACGACGCCGTAGGTCAGCGTGCTCGAGAGCGTGGCGGCAAAGGGCTTTTCGGCCTCGCGCGTATAGTCGGAGATGAGCGGCAGCCACGACAGCGGCATGGCCACGGCGAGCTCGACTGCCGCGCCGAAGCTCAGGCTGTCGTCCGGCGTTGTGACGGGTGTGCCGCCGCGGAACACCACCACGCACAGCACGATCGAGAGGATGAACAGCGCAGCCATGGCGATCTTGTTGACCCAGCCGAGGTTCTTGATGCCGATGGCGATCCACAGCACGATCAGCCCGCCGATGACCAGACACCACACCCATTTGCCGATGCCGAGCACGGTGTTCGTGGCGAGCGCGCCGTCATAGATCATGATCGACGTCCAGCCGACGAGCTGCAGCACGTTGAGCGCCGCGAAAAACAGGCAGCCGATGCGGCCGAAGCTCAGCTCGACCGTGCCCATGGCGCTGAGGCCGGTGCGGCCGCCGATGAGTCCGGCGAAGAAAAACATCGCGCAGCCGATGACGTGGCCGAGCAGGATAGCAAGCAGACCCTTGGTGAAGCCGAGGGGCGCGAAATACGTGCCGGTGAGGATTTCGGCGATGGACACGGCCGCGCCGAACCAGATGAGGCTGTTTTGAAATGCAGATGTTTTTTTCATGCTCAGGCCTCCTGCCGGTATTCCGGCTTCAGATCGAACGCATGGTCCATCGGACCGGAGCCCGCGCCGAGGTCGAGCATGGCGGCCAGCGCGCCGGAGAGATACGCCTTCGCGCGCTGCACGGCCGTGTCAAGATCATAGCCCTTGGCGAGGTTTGCCGCGATCGTGCTCGAGAGCGTGCAGCCCGTGCCGTGGGTGTTGGGGTTGTCGATGCGCTTGCCGTTGAACCACGCATAGCCGCCGTCACGGTACAGGAGGTCGTTGGCGTCGTTGAGCCGGTGCCCGCCCTTGCACAGGACGGCGCAGCCGTAGCGCTCGCTGATGATCTTTCCGGCGGCGATCATGTCGTCGGGGGAGGTGATGGACAGCCCCGAGAGCACCTCCGTCTCCGGGATGTTGGGCGTGAGCACGGTGGCAAGCGGCAGCAGCCGCGCCTCAAGCGTGGCAATGGCGTCCTCGGAGATGAGGCGCGCGCCGCTCGTGGCGACCATAACGGGGTCGACGACGATGTTTTTCGCCCCGTAATGCTGCAGCCGCTCGGCGATGACCTCGATGAGGCCGGAGGATGCGACCATGCCGATCTTCACTGCGTCGGGCCGGATGTCGGTAAAGACGCTGTCAATCTGCTGGGCGAGAAACTCCGGGGTCACTTCAAAAATACCCTGTACGCCGGTCGTGTTCTGGGCGGTCAGCGCCGTGATCGCACTCATGGCAAACACGCCATTCATGGTCATGGCTTTCAGATCGGCCTGAATACCGGCGCCTCCGCTGGAATCGCTTCCGGCGATCGTTAATGCTGTTTTCATATTCTGTCTCCTTTTCAGCATCAATTTTGTTGAGCGACAGAAAGTGGTGCCCCCGATCTGCCGCTGTTTTTATTTGTATCTGCGCCTGCGCGCAGAGGGGGTCAGAGCTCCAGCGCTGCGCGCACGGCGGTCTTGAGCGCGCGCGTGGCGGTGGGAATGTCCGGCTGCGCGAAGATCGCGCTCACGACGGCGACGCCGACGATGCCGCTGCCGGAAAGCCGGGCGACGTTGTCTCTCGTGATGCCGCCGATGGCAATGACCGGGATGGACACGGCCGCACAGATCTCGCGCAGGGTGTCATAGCTCACGGCGTTGGCGTCGGTCTTTGTCCCGGTCGGGAACACGGCGCCCACACCGAGATAGTCCGCGCCCTCGCGCTCGGCCAGCAGCGCATCCTCCACGGTCTGCGCCGACACGCCGAGGATCTTGTCCGGACCGATGAGCGCGCGCACTTTTCCGGCCGCCATGTCGCTCTGTCCGACGTGCACGCCGTCGGCGTCCGTTTCGATGGCGAGCGCCACGTTGTCATCAAGCACGAACGGTACGCCGTACTGCCTGCACAGCGCCTTGAGCGCGACGGCCTCTTCCTTGAAGTGCGCCTCGTCGAGCTCCTTCTCGCGCAGCTGCAAAAACGTTGCGCCGCCCTGCAGCGCCTGCTCGGCCTGCTCGTAGAGCGTCTGACCGTGCAGCCACGAGCGGTCGGTCACTGCATAGAGCAGCAGGGAAGCATTATCGCAGTTCATACTTGGCTCCTTCCTCCAGCGCGTCGCCGGTCATGTTGAAAATGGCGTCGATGATGCGGTTGCGGTAGGTGCTGTTGCCGTCGCCGGGCTGCATATTCGCCCAGCCGATCTCGCCCGCGAGACCCATCATGCACACGGCGGCAGCCGCGGCTTCGAGCTTGTGCTCGGGATTGGCGACGAGGAACGCCGTCGTCAGCGCCGAGAGCTGGCAGCCCGTGCCGGTGATGCGGCTCATCTCCGGGCGGCCGTTGCGGATGCACCAGCAGCGCTCGCCGTCGCTCACGAGGTCGATCGCGCCGGTCACGGCGATGATGCAGCCGGTCTGCCTGGCGAACGCCTTGACCAGCGCCACGCCGTCGTCGAGATTTGCCTCCGTCACGGCATCGACCGCATCGGCGTCCACGCCCTTGGTCGTGCCGCTGCCGGTGCAGAGGGTCTTGATCTCGGAGATGTTGCCGCGCACGGCGTCAAAGCGCACCTCGCGCATGAGGCGGTTGGCCGTGTCGGTGCGCAGGCGGCTCGCGCCCGCGCCCACAGGGTCGAGCAGGACGATGTGCCCGAGCTCGTTCGCCTTCCTGCCGGCGAGGAACATGGAGGGGATGGTGTTTTTGTTGAGCGTGCCGATGTTGATGTTCAGGCCGCCGCAGATGCTCGTGATGTCCTCGACATCGTCTGCGTCGTCGGACATGATCGGCGAGCCGCCGGCCGCCAGCAGGACGTTTGCGACGTCGTTGACGGTGACGTAGTTTGTGATGTTGTGCACGAGCGGCGTTTTCGCGCGCACGTTTTCGAGCATGGTCTTGAGCACTTGCTCCATAGGAATGACTCCTTTCTTTTGCGGAAATGTCTGCATGAAAAAACAGCGGCGCCCGTAAAGAGTGCTGCTGTTGCGGTCCGGCAGTATGAATCCCTACGTTGGCATTGTCCAAATCAGGTGTGCGGGTCTAAGCGGATGCTTACTCTCAGCCGAGCGGCTCCCCGTGTTTGTTCACTTCATGATAGGACGAAACCGCCGGCTTGTCAAGGCAGGAATGTAAAATCTTCACCGCTTTGCGGCATGGGAACTTTACACGGCTGCGGTTTTAGACTTTACACGCGCTGTGTAAAACAGAGACGTGAGCTTGTAAGCGCCAAAATCTTGAATGTTACAGGAGAAAGAGATGACCCCTTCCAAACGCATCGGGTCCCGCCTGCTGCCGCCTGCGCTTTTTCGCATTTGCTGCTGTATTTTGGTTGCAATCGGGCCTCCGGCATGATACAGTTAAGATGCCGTGTTACAGCTGCTTTTACACAAGGGCGGCTGCAGATTTTACACGGTGGGAAGGAATACAGTTGTGCGGCCCTGCGCCGCGCATATGTAGGAGACTATATTAACAGGAGGAAGAAATGAAAACCAAAATGCACAATGGAAGCAGACTGCTGTCGCTGCTGCTGGCGGTAGTCCTTGTCTTCACGCTGACGGTTCCGGCGCTTGCGGCGGAAAAGCCGCAGGACATGAACCTGAGGATCGCCGTCATGTCCGACCTGCACTATCTCTCGCCGGATATGATCGCAGACACGGAGGACTTTGAGCATGCGTTCAACAGCGACCGCAAGCTGCTCAAGGAGAGTTCATCCGTCCTTCACGAGATGCTTGAGCGCGTCCGCGCGGACAAGCCCGACATCCTTCTCGTGTCCGGCGACCTGACCAAGGACGGCGAGCAGGAGTGCCACGCAGCGCTGGCAAAGCAGCTGCAGCAGCTGCAGCAGGATGTTCCGGGCCTGAAGATCTATGTCATCAACGGCAACCATGACATCCGCAATTACAATGCCAAGAACTTCAACACCGCCGACGGCAAGGCCGTGCCCGCCACGCGCACGGAGCCGGAGGACTTCAAGCGCATCTACGACTTTGTCTACTCCGACCCGACCGTCCTTGCGACCTTCACCCCGGCCGAGGGCAATAAGGCCGGCGGCCTGTCCTATGTTGCGCGGCCGGTCGAGGGTCTGACCGTGATCGCCATGGATACCTGCCGCTACAGCTCGGACAACACCTCCAACGGTGACGACGAGCATGAGACGAGCGGCGCCATCAGCGCCGACCTGGAAAAGTGGGTCATCGAGCAGACCGCTGCCGCGAAGGCGCGCGGCGACCTTGTCATCGGTCTGGAGCACCACGGCCTGGTGCCGCACTTTGATGTGCAGCCCACCATCCTGCCCATGTACCTTGTCAACGGCTATGAGCGCATTGCGCAGGAGTATGCCGATGCCGGCATGAGCGTTGTCTTCACCGGCCATATGCACGCGGTCGACATTGCCGCCATGACCACGAAGGCCGGCAACACCTTCTATGACATCGAGACCGGCTCTGCGCTGACGTACCCGTGCCCGGTCCGCTTTGTCGATCTGCGCCGCAGCACGGTCGGCGGTGAGACCAACACCTACATGAGCGTGAGCACCAAGACGCACATCGGCCCCATCCATTATACCGATCCCGCCACGGGCGTTGCGTATGTGATCGACGACCTGACTGAGTATGCCCGGGAATTCGGCTTCACGACCGCTATGCTCAAGACGGTCGCGGGTGACTTCGTCAAGTCCTTCTTCGGCAAATACCTGCCGAACGACACGTGGCCGGTCACAAAGATCATCGCGAACATCGACCAGATCATTGACGATGTGGCGGCCATCCCGATCGCCGAGGGCAACAACCTGCTCGACTTCGCCAACTGGATCTATCGCTGCAACCTCGCCGGTGAGGATGACGGCAACTACCCCGCATGGGTGCAGTCCGGCATCGACCAGCTCAAGAGCGGCGCACTGCTCGATCAGGTGCTTGACATCGTCGCCAAGGACGCGTTCGGCCGCGGCAGCGTGCTGTTCACGAAGTTCCAGGGCCTGTTCACCAAGTACCTCAAGAGCCAGCTCAACGACCTGCTCGTGAAGATCGTCGTTTCCATGAGCGTGGACAACAACTGCCCCGACGACAACGACAAGACCATTCTGCTCGAGGGCAGCAATGCGCAGGTGCGCCTCCTGCCCGTCACCGGCAGCAGCGCAGCGACCACGCAGGCGTATGTGCAGGGTGACACTGCCACGGTGTTCCTGACCAGCCGCCAGCTCCGTGCGGCGACCGGCGCGCAGTCCGGCGTGGCCGTGACGGTCGATGCCACCGACCCCGCCGTGGGTACGGTCGTTCTGGCCGGCCGCTCGATCGCCAATGCGTGCGATGCGGGTGCTGCAGCGCTGCAGGTGAAGTTCCGGTCCGGAACGGTCACGCTCGATGCGCGTGCGCTCGCGGCGCTTGACCTGCACAAGGATGTCGCCGTCTCGCTTGCAAGCGGCGCTTCTCTCAACGCCGCGCAGCAGCGTGCCCTCGGCTCGCAGGCCGCTGCGGCGACGCTTGCCAATGCTTCCGTTCTGGTTGACGGTGCGGCGGCGAGCTGTCCTGCCGGCAGTGTGCGCGCCGCAGTGGCCGTGAACGCGGCGGACGATCTGACCGCGTGGAGCCTCGCGGACGACGGCAGCATCTCCGCCGTCGGCGGCGCTTACGACGCCGGGCAGCAGACTTACGCCTTCGACGTGGTCAACGGTGTGACGGCCATTGCGCGCTTCCCGTTCACGGACGTAGTCGCCGGCACGTGGTACTACGGCGCGGCAGCGTATGCCTACAACAACGGGCTCTTCGCCGGCATGACGCCGACGACCTTCGCGCCGAATGCCACCATGACGCGCGCCATGCTTGTGTCCGTGCTGTGGCGCCTCGCGGGTGCGCCCGCGCCGAAGGCACCCAACACGTTCGTGGATGTGCCGGACGGCGCATGGTATACCGACGCGGTCACCTGGGCTGCGGAAAACGGAGTGGTCTCCGGCATCGGCGGCAGCCGCTTTGATCCCAGCGGCTTCGTCACGCGCGAGCAGACGGCCGAGATCCTCTATAACTACGCGCACAGCAAGGGCTATGACGTCAGTGCGCGCGCCGACCTCACGGCGTTCCCGGATGCCGGCAGCGTGTCCGGCTGGGCGGAGGAAGCGCTCTCCTGGGCGAATGCCGCCGGCCTCATCAACGGCACCGTGCGCGACGGACAGACGATCCTCGATCCGCAGGGCAGTGCCTCGCGCGCACAGGTCGCCATGATCCTCATGAACTACGTCGAGCACGTGGTCAACGCGTAAATCCTCTTTCAAAGCAATCTCCTCTGCGCGGGCGGCGGCAGCCGCCCGCGCTTTTTCATCGCCTTTGCATATCTGATGAAGGATGCGATGCAAAAAAAGTGCAGATTTGTGAAAATTTGCGGTTGACATTTCGCCGCGAAGTTTTTATACTCGAACCATCAAGATCATTTTTCACGATCGGAGCAACACATATGAACCGCAGCTTCTTTTTTGCATACGCTTATTACTTTACTATACTCCAATAGTAAGGCTGATTTGTGATGCAAAAAAGAGCTCGGATATCGGGTTTGTTTCATGCGGCACAGGTTGAGCCTGTGCCGCATTTTCTTTTTGATATCCAAGAAATCTGCAACATTGTATCGGAGGTAATCATCATGATCGTCGTACTCAAACATGGCGTGGAAGCGGCAAAGCGCACGCAGCTCATCGACTGGCTCAAGGCTCAGGGGCTGGTCATCCACATTTCCGAGGGCGAATATCAGACCGTGCTCGGTCTCGTCGGCGACACGACCAACGTGGACATGGACCTGATCGCGAGTCTCGGCATCGTCGACAGCGTCAAGCGCGTGAGCGAGCCCTTCAAGTGCTGCAACCGCAAGTTCCACCCGGAGGACACCGTCGTCGAGGTCGGCGACGTGAAGATCGGCGGCGGCAACTTCGTCATGATCGCGGGGCCGTGCTCCGTGGAGTCTGAGGAGCAGATCGTCGCGGTCGCGCAGGCGGTCAAGGCCTCCGGCGCGAACATCCTGCGCGGCGGCGCGTTCAAGCCCCGTACCTCGCCCTATGATTTTCAGGGGCTCAAGGCCACCGGCATCGAGCTGCTCAAAACGGCGCGCGCGGCCACCGGCCTGCCGATCGTGACCGAGATCATGGGCGTGGAGCATCTGCCGCTGTTTGAGGATGTGGATATCATTCAGGTCGGCGCGCGCAATATGCAGAACTTCGACCTCCTGCGTGAGCTCGGCAAGCTGCGCAAGCCCATCCTGCTCAAGCGCGGTCTCGCCAGCACGCTCAAGGAGCTGCTCATGAGCGCCGAGTACATCATGGCCGGCGGCAACGAGCAGGTCATCCTCTGCGAGCGCGGCATCCGCACGTTTGACGACTACACGCGCAATACGCTTGACCTCGCGGCGGTGCCCATGCTCAAGGAGCTGACGCACTTGCCGGTCATCGTTGACCCGAGCCATGCGACCGGCATCGCCCGCCTTGTCGAGCCGATGGCGCTCGCCGCGACCGCCTGCGGCGCGGACGGGCTCATCATCGAGGTGCACAATGACCCCATGCACGCGCTGTGCGACGGGGCGCAGTCCCTGCGGCCGGAGGTCTACGACGACCTTGCGCGCAAGGTGCGCAGCGTCCGTGAGGTGCTTGCAAAATGACGGTCGGGATCGTTGGTCTGGGGCTGATCGGCGGCTCCTTTGCGAAGGCCTATCACGCCGCGGGCGCGACTGTGCTCGCGTGCAACCGCAGCCGCAGCGTGCTGGATTTTGCCATGATGAGCGGCGCGGTCGACGGCGAGCTCACGCAGGACAATGTCTCCGCGTGCGACCTTGTGCTCATCGCGCTCTATCCTGAGGCGACGGTTGACTGGTTCCGCCGCATGGCGGCGCACATCGGCCCGCATCCCGTGGTGGTCGACTGCGGCGGCACGAAGCGCACCATCTGTGCCGCGTGCTTTCCGATCGCGCAGGCGCACGGCGTCACGTTTCTCGGCGGCCACCCGATGGCTGGCACGCAGTTTTCCGGCTTCAAGAACGCGAAGGCGGATCTGTTTCACGGCGCGCCGATGGTCATCGTGCCGCCGGACTTTGACGATGTGCTGCTCTTTGACCGCGTCAAGCAGCTGCTCAAGCCCGCGGGCTTTGCGCGTTTCTCGTTCACGACGGCACAGGCGCACGATGAGATGATCGCCTTCACGTCCCAGATGGCGCACGTGGTCTCGAATGCCTACATCAAGAGCCCCACGGCCGCGCAGCACAAGGGCTTTTCCGCCGGGAGCTACAAGGACATGACCCGTGTCGCGTGGCTGAGCCCCGAGATGTGGGCCGAGCTCTTTCTGGAAAACAAGGACAATCTGCTCCATGAGCTGGACATATTTATAACGCATCTGGGCGAGTACCGCGACGCGATGCAGCGCGATGATCTGACCGCGCTCACGCGGCTGCTCGACGAGGGCCGCCGGCGCAAGGAGGAGGTGGACGGCCGATGACGACCATCCACGTGACCGCCTCGCGCGAATATGACGTGCTGGTGCAGCCGGGACTGCTCGACGATGCCGGGGCGCAGATCGCGCGCACGCTCGGCACCGGGCGCACGGCGGCCGTCGTCGCGGGCGAGACCGTGGCGGGGCTGTATGCCGCGCGGCTGGAGGCATCGCTCACGCGCGCGGGCTTTCGCGTTGTGACATTTACCTATCCCGGCGGCGAGCACTGCAAGACGCTCGCCACCTATGCCGCGCTGCTGGACTTTCTGGCGGCGCACCGCCTGAGCCGCAGTGACCTCATCGTCGCGCTCGGCGGCGGCGTGACCGGCGACCTCGCGGGCTTTGCCGCCGCGACGTATCAGCGCGGCATCCCGTTCGTGCAGGTGCCGACGACGCTGCTGGCCGCGGTGGACTCCTCCGTCGGCGGCAAGACGGCCGTGAATCTCGACAGCGGAAAAAATCAGGTCGGCTGCTTCTACCAGCCGAGCCTTGTGCTCTGCGACCCGGACACGCTGCGCACCCTCCCGCCGGAGGAATACCGCAACGGCTGCGCCGAGGTCATCAAATATGCCGTGCTGCGCAGCGCGTCGTTTTTTGACGAGCTGCGCGCGCAGCCGGTCAGCGCGCAGGTGGGGCACGTCATCGCGACCTGTGTCGGCATGAAGCGCGATCTGGTCGCGGCGGACGAATTTGACCGCGGCAGCCGTCAGCTTCTGAATCTCGGCCACACGTTCGGTCACGCGGTCGAGGCGTGCAGCGGCTACACCGTGCCGCACGGCTGCGGTGTGTCCATCGGCATGGCCGTCATCGCGCGCGCCGCCGCCAGACGCGGCATCTGCACGGACGATACCTGCGCGCAGATCCTTGCGCTCCTGCGGCAGTACGGCCTGCCGACGGAGACGGACTTCACCTGTGACGCGCTCACGGACGCCGCGCGCTCGGATAAAAAGATCGCAGACGGCAAGCTGCACCTCATCGTGCCGGAGCGCATCGGCCATTGCCGCATCGAGGCGATCCCGGCGGCGGACATCCGCGCCTGGCTCGCGGACGGAGGCATCGCATGAATCAGACCGTTCTACCCGGGCCGCGCACGGGCAGCGTGCGCATCCCGGCTTCCAAATCGCAGGCGCACCGCCTGCTCATCTGCGCCGCCCTCGGCGCGCAGCCGGTGGCGCTGCGGTGTGACGGCATCTCGGCCGATATCGCCGCCACGGTGCGCTGCCTGCGCGCTCTCGGCGCGGACATCACGGACGACGGCGCGGGCACGCTGCACATCGTCCCCATTGCCGGGGAAATGCCGGAGCACGCCGATCTCTTCTGCGGTGAGAGCGGCTCGACGCTGCGCTTTCTGCTGCCGGTCGCGGGGGCGCTCGGCGCGGACGTGACCTTTCACATGCAGGGGCGGCTGCCGCAGCGGCCGCTGGCCCCACTCGACGCGGTGCTCACGGCGCACGGCATGACCCTCCGGCGCGACGGTGCGCTGCTGCATGCCGGCGGGCAGCTTCACCCCGGGGACTATGCACTGCCGGGCGACGTGTCCTCGCAGTACATCTCCGGTCTGCTCATGGCGCTGCCGCGCCTGGCAGGGGAGAGCACCCTGACCGTGACGGGCGGACTCGAATCCGCGGGCTACATCGCCATGACGGAGGATGCGCTGCGCCTGTCCGGCATCCGCCTGAAAAAAGATGCGCGGACGTATATCGTCCCCGGCGGTCAGACGGCGCAGCTCCCGGCACAGTGCCGTGTGGAGGGCGACTGGTCGAACGCCGCGTTTTTCCTGTGCATGGGTGCGCTCTCACCCGTGGGCGTCACGGTCACGGGACTGGCTGCGGCATCGTCTCAGGGGGATCGCGCGGCGCTGGAGATCCTGCGCCGCTTCGGCGCGGACGTGCACGCGCAGCCGGATGCCGTCACCGTCCGGCGCGGCACACTGCACGGCATCATGATCGACGCTGCGCCCATCCCGGATCTTATCCCGGTGCTGAGCGTCGTTGCCGCGCTCGCAGACGGGGAGACGCAGATCGTCAACGCTGCCCGTCTGCGGCTCAAGGAATCCGACCGGCTCGAGAGTACGGCCGCCATGCTGCGCGCACTCGGCGCGCAGGTGACGGTGCGCGCAGACGGCCTGACCGTGTGCGGACGTCCGGCGCTCACCGGCGGCATGGTCGACCCGCAGCATGACCACCGCATCGCCATGGCGGCGGCCGCCGCAGCCTGCGGCTGCACGGCGCCCGTCACGGTGCAAGACCGCGCCTGTACCGACAAATCCTATCCCCGCTTCTGGGCGGATCTGGCCGCATTGACCGCCGTCCCCGCAGCGGAAGCCACGAAATCAAACGGAGGAGCATGACCATGGAACTTAGTGACTATCGCCGCCAGATCGACGACATTGACAGTCAGCTGCTTGCGCTGTTTTACCGGCGCATGGACGTCGCGGCGCAGATCGGCGGCTACAAGAAGGCGCACAACCTGCCGGCACTCGACGCCGGGCGCGAGCGCGCGAAGCTGCAGCAGATCGCCGACAGCGCGCCGGAGGCACTGCGTGATTACACGGTGTCGCTCTATTCGCTCATTTTCGAGCTCAGCCGCAGCTGCCAGAACCGGCTGCTTGGCATCACGAGTCCGCTGACGGCCGAGATCGAGCACGCCATCGCGCACACGCCGCCGCTGTTTCCGGAGCACCCCGCCGTCGCCTGCCAGGGCGTGGAGGGCGCGTACTCGCAGCTCGCGTGCGACCGGCTGTTCACACTGCCGAACGTGTTTTACTGTGCGACGTTTGATGCGGTGTTCTCCGCCATTGAGAAGGGCCTGTGCCGCTACGGTGTCATCCCGGTGGAAAACAGCACGGCGGGCTCGGTGAACGCGGTGTACGATCTCATGATGCGCCACAACTTCCGCATCGTGCGCAGCGTGCGCCTGAAGATCGACCACTGCCTGCTGGCAAGACCCGGCGCGCAGATGTCGGATATCAAGGAGATCTACTCCCACGAGCAGGCCATCAGCCAGTGCAGCCGCTTTTTGCAGGGGCTTCCGGGCGTGACGGTCGTGCGCTGCGAGAATACCGCCGCGGCCGCAAAGCGCGTGGCCGAGTCGGGGCGCACGGACGTCGCGGCGCTCGCCTCGCGCGCCTGTGTCGGCCTCTACGGGCTGGAGAGCCTCGCCGCCTCCGTGCAGGATCAGGGCAACAACTACACGCGCTTTGTCTGCATCGCCAAGGAGCTGGAGATCTATCCCGGCGCCGACCGCACGAGTCTGATGATGGTGCTGCCGCACAAGCCGGGTTCGCTCTACAAGGTGCTCTCGCGGTTTTATGCGCTCGGCATCAACCTCAACAAGCTTGAGAGCCGCCCGCTGCCGGAGCGCGACTTTGAGTTCATGTTCTATTTCGACCTCGAGACCTCGGTCTATTCGCCGCAGTTTCGCCAGCTCATGGGCGAACTGCCGGGCCTGTGTGAGGAATTTTCCTATCTCGGCAGCTATCAGGAGGTGGTATGATGCGGTGCGGACTTCTGGGCGAAAAGCTCGGCCACAGCTATTCTCCGGCCATCCACGCGGAGCTTGCGGACTATGCCTACAGGCTCTATGAAGTCGCGCCGGATGACCTCGCGGCGTTTTTGACCGGCGGCGATTTTGACGCGCTCAACGTGACCATCCCGTATAAGAAGGCAGTCATCCCGTATTGTGCCGCGCTCTCACCGATCGCGCAAAAGCTCGGCAGTGTGAACGTGCTCGTCCGCCGGCCGGACGGCACGCTCTACGGCGACAATGCCGATGCTTTCGGCTTTGCATACCTCGTGCGTCACAGCGGCGTGGACATTGCCGGGAAGAAGGCGCTCGTGCTCGGAAACGGCGGCGCGTCCGCGACCGTTCAGGCCGTGCTCGCGCAGCTTGGCGCGCGCGTGACGGTCATCTCCCGCAGCGGCGAGGACAACTACACGAATCTCGGGCGCCACGCCGATGCGCAGGTGATCGTCAACACCACACCCGTCGGTATGTATCCGAACACCGGCAAGGCCGCCGTCGACCTGCGGCAGTTCCCGCAGTGCGCGCTCGTGCTCGACGTGGTGTATAACCCCGCGCGTACGGCGCTGCTGCTGCAGGCGGAGGCGCTCGGCATTCCGTGTGCGGGCGGACTGTATATGCTCGTGGCGCAGGCAAAGCGCAGCTGCGAGGTGTTCACCGGCACGACCATTGATGACGGCGAGATCCTGCGCATCTACCGCCGCCTGCGGCAGGAGATGGAGAACATCGTCCTCATCGGCATGCCCGGCAGCGGCAAGAGCACGATCGCGGCGCTGCTCGCCGAGCGGCTGCACCGGCCGCTGCTCGACAGCGATGCGCAGGTCGTCGAGATGGCGGGGCGTCCCATCCCGGATATCTTCGCCGCCGACGGCGAGGACGCCTTCCGCACGCTGGAGACGGCCGCGCTCGCCGAGCTCGGCAAGCGTTCGGGCGCGATCCTCGCAACGGGCGGCGGCAGCGTCTGCCGCGCGGAAAATTACCCGCTCCTGCACCAGAACGGCATGATCTTCTGGCTGCGGCGCGACCTTGCGCTGCTGCCGAAGGACGGGCGCCCCATCTCCCAGCGCAGCGACCTCGCCGAGCTCTATGCGCAGCGTGAGCCGCTGTACGCCCGCTTTGCCGACGCCGTCATCGACAACAACGGCACACCGGAGCAGACGGTGCAGCAGCTCCTGGAGGTGCTGGCATGAAATTTCTCGTCATCAACGGGCCGAACCTGAACCTGCTCGGCCTGCGTGAGCCCGCCATCTACGGCAGCCGGGACTTTGCCGCGCTGCAGGATTTCATCCGCGCGGCGGCGCGCGAAGCGGGCGTGGAGGTCGAGCTGTTCCAGTCCAACCACGAGGGCGCGATCGTCGATGCGATCCAGGCGGCCTACGGCACGGCGGACGGCATCGTCATCAACCCCGCGGCTTACACGCACACGAGCGTCGCCATTCTCGATGCGCTCAAGGCCGTGGCGCTTCCGGCGGTGGAGGTGCACCTGTCGGACGTCAGCACGCGGGAGCCCTTCCGCCAGATCTCCTACGCCGGCATGGCGTGCGTGAAAACGTACATGGGCCTCGGCTTTGAGGGCTACCGGCAGGCAATCTTGTACCTGAAACAGTATCTGGAGGAGGCAAACGCATGATCTCGAAACAAATGCTCGACTGGGGCGCAAACGGCAACTCCATCCGCGAGATCGCGGCCTACGGCGAGCGCCGCGCGGCCGAGATCGGCGCGGAAAACGTCTATAACTTTTCCATCGGCAGCCCGAGCATTGACCCGCCGGACTGTGTGCACGCGGCCATCGAGCATCTGCTGCGTACCGTGCCGCCCACGCAGCTGCACGCCTATGCGCCCGCGCCGGGCATGGCGTCGGTGCGTGAACAGGTCGCGGCCTACCTCACGCAGACGTTCGCTGAGACGTACCGCGCGCAGGATATCTACATGACCGACGGCGCGTCGAGTGCGCTGGCGATCCTGACGCGCGCGCTCCTCTGCCCGGGGGATGAGGCCATTGTGCTCGCGCCGTATTTCCCGGAGTACGCCGTCTATGCCGAGGCGGCGGGCGGCAGCGTGCGCGTCGTGCCGTGCAAGGCGGATACGTTCGCGCTCGATCTCGAGGCGCTCTCCGCCGCTGTGACGGAAAAGACCGCGCTGCTCATCCTCAACTCCCCGAATAACCCCTCCGGCGTCGTCATCTCGCGTCCGGAGCTTGCGGCGCTGAGCGCTATGCTGCGCGAAAAGCAGGCGCGCTACGGTCACCCGATCTACATCATCGCCGACGAGCCGTACCGCGAGCTGGTCTACGGCGGGGTGGAGGTGCCGTTCCTGCCAGCAATTTACCCGAACGCGATCTACTGCTATTCCTACAGCAAGACGCTGTCCCTGCCCGGCGAGCGCGTGGGCTTTCTCGCCCTGCACCCGGCCATGGACGACTACGCCGCCGTGCACGCCGCCGTGCTCGGCGCGGGGCGCGCATTGGGGTATATCTGCGTGTCGTCGCTGTTCCAGCTCGCCGTGGCGGAGTGTCTCGGAAAGACGGCCGACATTGCGGCCTATGCGGCCAACCGCGAACTTATCTACGGTGCGCTCACGGCCATGGGCTATCGCTGCGCGCGGCCGGACGGCGCGTTTTACCTCTTCCTCAAGTCGCCCGAGCCGGATTCGCGCGCGTTTTGCCGCCGCGCGATGGACTATGACATCCTGCTCGTGCCGGGCGATGATTTCGGCTGCCCGGGCTATGCGCGCCTTGCCTACTGCGTGGCGCGCTCACAGATCGAGCGCTCGCTCCCGGCGTTCCGGAAGCTGGCCGGGAGCTACGGGCTCTGCAAGTGATCTCCGCAGACAGAAAGCGGCGCCCCCGGGGTTCGGGGGCGCCGCTTTTGCGTGGATGGTGTCAGGCGTACATGGCGTTTGCAGCCATGTAGTCATAGATGACCTTGCCGTGGTGCTGCTCTTGCGCCTGAATGTCGTTGAGTACGCTGCGTGCGTCGGCATCACGAAATTCGAACACGCACGTGTCGTACAGGTGCGAGGCGTGCTTTTCCATCGTGAGCACGTCCGAGCAGAGGTAGCAGTCGTTTTGCTTTTGCGGCGAGTCTGCGCTGCTGTATGCGGCCGTGAACGTGCTTGGCACGGTTGCGGAGTCCGCGGGCTTGCAGACCGTGCCCTGCATCATCTGCGCGATCGCGTCGAGATGCTGCTGCTCGACCTGAGCGAGCTGTTCAAACAGGTTTTTGAGCTGCGGGTCGTTGGCGCTGGCGGCGTGGCGGCGGTATTTGTCCACGCACAGCTGCTCCTGATCCTTGAGATCCTTGAGCAGGCCGGCTTCTTTTTGCGTTGGTTGCATTCCGATCACCTCATAGGCAGTATGCCCGGGCGTGCGTGTGCGCATACACCGGCGGGAAAAATACAGTGGCGTGTGCGTGAAAAATCGGGTATAATGAGCTGACCTTATCGAAAAGAGAGATGCAGCCATGGCAAAGATCTATGACATCACGGACTTCTCCGTGCCGGAGCTGGACGTGTACGCCCGCCTGACGGAAAACCAGCTCGTCAACCGCGCCGACCCGGAAAATGCGCTTTTCATCGCCGAGAGCCCGCTCGTGATCGGCCGCGCGCTTGATGCGGGGTGCGAGCCGGTGTCATTTTTGATGGAGCGCCGCCACATAGAAGGGAAGGCGTCTGATATCCTTGCGCGCTGCCCGGACGATATCCCGGTCTACGCGGCCGAGCTCGAGGTGCTTACGCAGCTGACGGGCTTTCACCTCACGCGCGGTATGCTCTGCGCCATGCGCCGCCCGGCGCTGCCCGCCGCTGCAGAGCTGTGCGCGAACGCCGCGCGTGTGGCCGTGCTGGAAAATGTGATGAACCCGACGAACATCGGCGCGATCTTCCGCTCAGCGGCGGCGCTCGGCGTCGATGCCGTGCTGCTCACGTCGGCGGGCAGCGATCCGCTCTACCGCCGCGCCGTGCGTGTGAGCATGGGCACGGTCTTTCAGGTGCCGTGGACGTATCTGCCCGCGGACACCGACTGGCAGCAGACGCTGCACACGCTCGGCTTTCGAACGGCGGCCATGGCGCTGCGTGACGATTCGCTGCGCATTGACGATGCGCGCCTGCGCACCTTGCCGCGCCTTGCCATCGTGCTCGGCACGGAGGGCGACGGGCTGGCCGGCAGCACGATCGCCGCGTGCGATTACACCGTGCGCATTCCCATGACGCACGGGGTCGACTCGCTCAATGTCGCCGCGGCGAGCGCCGTCGCATTTTATCAGCTCGCGCTGCTGCGCGGCTGAGACTGTCAAGCAGTCTGCTGCGCGCATAATTTGTGCGCCGGCGGCGAAACTCTACGAGGTTTTGGATAAACTGAACTCCGGCTTCCGTTCTGGAAGCCGGAGTTTTTTGTTATTCTCAGACGTCGAAGCGGTCGTAGCTTCCGGCGCAGTCGAGGCAGAGCGTCTGCCCGTCGACCAGACGGATCCAGTTGGCGCCGGCCGTCTCGCCGCAGCACGCGCAGCGGTAGGAGTCGAAGAGCTTCGCCTTCTCCGGCAGCGCGATGGTCGCGGGCTTGACATCGAACAGGTCAGCCGGCTCCTGCGCCTGGAAGTAGTCGAACGACTCCTCGCGCGTCATCCCCTCCGGACGGTCGCGCAGCACCAGACGCACGGACTTGCCCGTGGTGCGGTTGTAGAACGAAAACGCCTGCTTGCCGCGCATATGAAACAGCAGGTTGCCCTTTCCGACGCTGCAGCCGAGCAGCGCCTGAATGGCGTCGACGCCGCAGGCGTCATTTTCCGCGATGCACACGAGCTGCTCATCACCGGAGAAGTCCAGCTCCAGCAGCTCGGCTGCATAGCACGCGGCCTTGTAGCCGATCGTCAGGCCGCCGCAGGCGTGGCCGTGAAAGGCAACGCATTTTTCCCAATTGGTCATGATAGTTTCTCCTTTTCTTCATCTTCAATGAGTACGAGCGACTGACCCTGCACCTGCACGATGCTGCCCCTGACACCATAGACATCGCGCAGCGCGTCGGCGTCGAAGATCTCCGCGCCGCCGTAGCGGTACACCTCGCCCTCGCGCAGCAGCAGAAAGCGGTCGCAAAAGCGCAGGGCAAGGTTCAGGTCGTGGATGACGATCATCGCCGTCAGATCCTGCTCACGGCAGAGGTCGCGCGTGATCTGCAGCACCTGATACTGGTTGCGGATGTCGAGGCTGCTGGTCGGCTCGTCAAGCAGCAGGAGCGTCGGCTCCTGCGCCAGTGCGCGGGCGAGCATGACCTTCTGCCGCTCGCCGCCGGAGAGCCGGTTGAGAAACCGGCCGCGCATATCCTCCAGATTCAGATAGCGCATCGCATCGTGCACCACGTTGTGGTCGTGCTCCGTCACGCCCCAGGTCATGTAGGGACGGCGCCCGAGCATGACCATGTCGTGCACGGTCATCTGCGTGTCGGGCACGTGCTGCGCGACGAAGGCCACGCGCTTTGCGATCTCTCGGTGGGAGAGCGCGAGCAGATCCTCGCCGTCGACGCGGCAGCTGCCGCTGTCGGCCGTGAGGATGCGGTTGATGCACTTGAGCAGCGTGCTCTTGCCGACGCCGTTGTTGCCGAGCACGGCCAGAAACCGGCCGCTCTCGAGCTCGAAGCTCACGTCGCGCAGGATCGGGCGTCCGCCCTTGTAGTGATAGCAGAGGTGGTCGACCTGGATCATGTCTGACGCCTCCCCTTGAACAGCAGATACAAAAACAGCGGGCCGCCGAGGAACGCCGTCAGCGCGCCGATCGGCAGAATGACGGGCATGATGACCACGCGCGCGACCAGATCACTCAGCAGCAGCAGCGCCGCGCCCGCGAGCACCGAGCCGGGGATGAGGTAGATGTAGTTGTTGCCGACGACCATGCGCACGATGTGCGGCGCGACCAGACCGATAAAGTTGATGAGGCCGACGTTCGACACGATGATCGAGCAGACAAGGCACGTGAGCACAACGTTTGTCAGCGTCAGCCGCCGGACGTTGATGCCGAGACTCAGCGCCGTCTCCTCGCCGGAGAGCAGGGCGTTGTAGTCCCAGCGGTGCAGATAGCAGTAGACGATCAGCAGCAGCACCGCCAGCGCCATGCCGCGCAGGGACTGCCAGCTCGTACTGCCGAGGTCGCCGAAGGTCCAGAACACGAGCGACGAGAGCGCGACCTCATCGGCGAAGTATTGCAGCAGCGTGGTCGCACCGGTCAGCATGGAGCTGATGGCGACGCCCGCGAGCACGATGCCTTCCGAGGAGATTTGCTTGAACTGGCTCAGACCGAGAATGACGGCGGCGACGAGCAGCGAGCCCAGAAACGAGCACAGCGGGATGGCCCAGCTGCCCGTGTGCGTCAGACCGAGGCCGATGATGGCGACGGCTGCACCGAACGTCGCGCCCTGCGACACACCGAGCGTGGAGGCCGAGGCGAGGGGGTTGCGCAGCACGGCCTGCAGAATGCAGCCCGCGAGCCCGAGCCCCGCGCCGGAGACCATGGCGGTGCAGATGCGCGGCAGGCGGTTGTTGCGGATGACGAGGTTGATCTTATTGTCCGCCGCACGGCCGAAAATGCCCCGGATGAGCTCGGCAGCGGGCGTGTTGTATGACCCGGCGCGCAGCGACAAAAAGAACGCCAGCGCCAGCACCGCTGCCAGAAGGATCAGAAAGCGGATGCTTCTGGCGCGGATGCGGGTGTAGTCGGAAATCTGCGGCTTACTCGCCGATGGTGATGGCACGGAATGCATACCCGGCCTCCTTCAGATCGGGATAGGGGTTCGAGCCGAGCAGCTCCGTGAAGATCTCGCCGGCCTTGACCTCGGGGTCAACGTCTGCAAACTGCTCCGGATACAGCATGCAGGCGGCATAGTAGGCATCGGCCAGCGCCGTCTCAAGGTTGGAGGCGCAGGAGCGGAACGAGATCTGCGAGTAGACCTTGCCGCCGCGCACGGCGCTCAGGCTCTGATAGAATTCGGGGTGCGCCTGATAGTCCTCGTTGATGAGGTCCATGCCGTTGAAGTCGAGGAAAATGACGTCCGGATCCCAGGCAAGCACCTGCTCGGTGTCGATGTTGAACGCGCCGGTCTGACCGGTTGTGTCGGCGAGGTTCTTAGCGTGGATGAGCGCGAACGGGCCGTAGCCGGCCTCCGTGCCCTCAAAGCCGTGATTGCCCTTGAAGGACACACCGCCGACGTAGACGGACGGCTTCTGATCGTCCGCGATCTTGGCCGTGCGCGTGTCGAGGTCGGTCTGGATGCCCTTGAGGTACTCGGTCAGCTCCTGTGCGCGCGTCTCGAGACCGTAGAGCTCGCCGAGCAGGCGGATGGTCTCGTAGGCCTTGTCATCGAGCGTGGTGTCGCTGCCGGGCACGACAAAGACCGGGATGCCGGTCTTCGCGCTCAGCTCGTCCGCGTCGCACGAGGCGTAGGCGCTCATGACGATGACCTGCGGCGCGACGTCGATGATCTGCTCCACGTACGGCTCACCGTTCGTGCCGGTGACGGGCAGATCCTTGAACTTGTCGAAGTTCACATAGTTATACAGGCGGCTCATGCCGGCCTTGGTCTCATAATCCTCCACACCGACCACGCGGTCGGCCGCGCCGACATAGCAGCTGTAGCGCAGCGCGCCGACGCCGACGCACACGACGCGCTCGACCTGTTTGGGCACTTCCACGGTGCGGTTTTTGCCGTCGGTGAGTGTGCGCACATCGCCGGAGGCATCATTGTTCGTCTTTGTGCCGCAGGCTGCGCAGGCCAGCACCATCAGCGCTGCAAGAAGCAGGCAGATCCATCTTCGATTTCGCATAGTGTGTATCCTCTTTTCCTGTGTTTCTCCGTTTCGGAGCATTGTCATTAGTATAACGGACGGCGGCCGAAAGCGTAACCCCCCGTAGGGGATGAAAATGTGTGCAGATTTTTCACGGGGTTTTTGCTGACAGTCGTGCATAAAATGTCCGTTTTTCAACAAAAATACAGAAAATAAGCGGACAGAGCGCCGCGAATCGCGGCATTTTACAATTTTACACGCATTTTACATAGGTGCTCTTTTCGTTTTTACATCCTCTGCGTATCCTGTGAAGCGTAGGGAACAAAAATCAGAAACCAAAATCGAAGCTTGAAAGGAGCACTTCATCTTGAAAAAGATCATTCCTGTTTTGTGTGCTGCCGTCATGGCGCTCTCGCTGTTCGCGGGCTGCGGCCAGAAGGCGAATGATAACGGCACGACCGCGGGCGGCACGGTTGCGACTGACGGTTCCACCTCGATGGAAAAGGTCATCGGCGCGCTCGGCGAATCCTTCATGGAAGCCGATAAGGGCACGACCTTCACCTATAACCCGACCGGCTCCGGCTCCGGCATCCAGGCTGTCTCCGAGGGCCGCTGCGACATCGGCCTGTCGAGCCGCGCACTCAAGGACGATGAGAAGGCCGCCGGTCTGAAGGAGACCATCGTCGCGCTCGACGGCATCGCCATCATCGTCAATCCCCAGAACCCGGTCAAGGACCTGAGCCTGGAGCAGATCGCCAAGATCTACACCGGCGAGATCACCAACTGGAAGGATGTCGGCGGCGAGGATGCCGAGATCGTGCGCATCGGCCGCGAGGCCGGCAGCGGCACGCGCGACGGCTTCGAGTCCATCACGGACACGAAGGACGCCTGCCAGTACCGTCAGGAGCTGACCTCCACGGGCGATGTGATCACCACCGTATCCCAGAACCCGAACGCCATCGGCTATGCCTCTCTGGCCGCCATCAAGGACAGCGTCAAGGCGCTGACCGTCAACGGTGTTGCGCCGACGGAGGCGACCGTCAAGGACGGCACGTACCTCGTCCAGCGTCCGTTCGTCCTCGTGACGAAGGAGGGCACTGCCCTGAGCGATACCGCGCAGAAGTTCTTCGACTTCGCGATCTCTGCGGATGCCGCGTCCATCATTTCCGCGGCGGGCGCAGTCCCGGTGGCCTGAGTCACAGGTAAGCGCAAGGCGGCTGGTTCTCCCGGCCGCCTTTGGTATATACAGAGGTGCTGGATATGAAAAAGAAATCTCAAGCTCTGGAGACGGTCGTGCACGGCGTGTTCTTGCTCCTTGGCCTCATCACCGTCGGGTGCGTGCTGCTCATCAGCGTGTACCTGATCGTCTCCGGCATCCCCGCCATCCGGCAGATCGGGCTCATCCCGTTCCTGTTCGGAAAGACGTGGGCGTCCACGGCGGCGGAGCCGTCCTACGGCATCCTGCCGTTCATTCTCACAAGTGTATACGGCACCGCGGGCGCGATCGTGCTCGGCGTGCCGATCGGCTTTCTGACGGCGGTGTATCTGGCGAAGGTCGCCCCGCCGCGCATCCGCAGTGTCATGTCCGCGGCCGTGAGCCTGCTTGCCGGCATCCCGTCGGTGGTCTACGGTCTCGTAGGCATGCTCGTGCTCGTGCCGGGCATCCGCAAGGTGTTTCATCTGGCCGACGGCGCGAGCCTGCTCGCCGCCATCGTCGTGCTGGCGATCATGATCCTGCCGTCGATCATCAAGGTGTCCGTCACGGCGCTCGAGGCCGTGCCGCCCGAGTATGAGGACGCGTCGCTCGCGCTCGGCGCAACGCCGGTCGAGACGTACTTCCGCGTCTCCGTTCCGGCGGCGAAGAGCGGCATCGCCGCCGCCGTCGTGCTCGGCGTCGGCCGCGCCATCGGCGAGGCCATGGCCGTCATGATGGTGTCCGGCAACGTGCCGAATATGCCGGGCCTGTTTCAGAGCGTGCGCTTTCTGACCACCGCCGTCGCGAGCGAAATGTCCTATTCCGGCGGCCTGCAGCGGCAGGCGCTGTTCTCCATCGCGCTGGTGCTGTTTTTGTTTATCATGCTCATCAACGCCACGCTCAACTTCTTCCTCAAGCGCAATAAGGAGGGGGACAAATGAAAAAGAAAGCCATTTCCGGCAGCCGCAGAGCCTACATCCTCACCATGCGCATCCTCATGGGCGCGGCGGCTGCGATCACGGCGGCGCTGGTGCTGTTTCTGATCGCCTATGTGCTCGTCAAGGGGCTGCCGAACGTGTCGTGGACGCTGCTGTCCACCGCGCCGAGCTATCTGTCTGACCGCATCGGCATCCTGCCGGACCTGCTCAACACGCTCTACATCGTCATCGCAACGCTGCTGATCGTGCTGCCGCTCGGCGTGGGCGCTGCCATCTACCTGACGGAGTACGCGACGAACCGCCGCGTCATCGGCGTCATCGAATACGCGGCCGAGACACTCTCCGGCATTCCGTCGATCATCTACGGCCTCGTGGGCATGCTGTTTTTCTGCCAGTTTCTGAACATGAAAACGTCGCTGCTCGCGGGCGCGCTCACGCTCGTCATCATGAACCTGCCGACCATCATGCGCACCACGCAGGAGAGCCTCAAAACCGTGCCGCAGAGCTACCGCGAGGGCGCGTTCGGGCTCGGCGCGGGCAAGTGGCGCGTCATCCGCACGGTGGTGCTGCCCGGCTGTGTGGACGGCGTCATCACCGGCTGCATCCTGTCCGTCGGGCGCATCCTCGGCGAGTCGGCCGCACTGCTGTTCACGGCGGGCTTTGCCCACGCGCTCAACGGCTTTTTCGACGGGCTGAGCAGTGCGGGCGCCACGCTCACCGTCGCGCTCTACGTCTACGCCAAGGAACAGGGACAATTCGACGTGGCCTTTGCCATCGCCGCCATTTTGATGCTCCTCACGCTGCTCATCAACGGCGCGGCCATGCTCGTCGAGAGATACTTCAGGAGGAAAAGAAGCCTATGAGTGATATTATGACGGTTCAGGGTCTGGATCTCTGGTACGGAGACCATCAGGCGCTGCACGATATCAGCATGAACATTCCGGAAAAGAGCATCACGGCGCTCATCGGGCCGTCCGGCTGCGGCAAGTCCACGTTTCTCAAAACGCTCAACCGCATGAACGACCTCATCTCCGGCGTGAAGATCACGGGCGATGTGCGCTACCGCGAGCAGGACATTTTCGCCCCCGGCACGGACGTCAACGAGCTGCGGCGCGAGATCGGCATGGTCTTTCAGAAGCCGAACCCGTTCCCAATGAGCATTTATGACAACATCGCCTACGGCCCGCGCACGCACGGCATCAAAAACCGCGCGAAGCTCGACGAGATCGTCGAAAAGTCGCTGCGCGGCGCGGCCATCTGGGACGAGGTGAAAGACCGCCTGCGCAAAAACGCGCTCGGTCTCTCCGGCGGCCAGCAGCAGAGACTGTGCATCGCCCGCGCACTTGCGGTCGAGCCCGAGGTGCTGCTCATGGACGAGCCCACGAGCGCGCTTGACCCGATCTCCACGTCGAAGATCGAGGAGCTGGCCATGCAGCTCAAGGAGCAGTACACAATCGTCATCGTCACGCACAACATGCAGCAGGCGGTGCGTATCTCCGACCGCACGGCGTTTTTCCTGCTCGGTGAGCTCGTCGAGTGCGACGACACGGAGCGGCTCTTCTCGCAGCCGCAGGACAAGCGCACGGAGGATTACATCACAGGGAGGTTTGGCTGATGAGAAGCCGGTTTGATGAACAGCTCGCACTCCTGAATAAGGAGATGATCGAGATGGGCGCACTGTGCGAGGAAGTTATCGCGCTCGCGTCCAAGGCGCTCACGGAGGCAGATCCGGAGCTGGCGAAGAAGGTCGGGCCGCTCGACGCGGAGATCGACCAGAAGGAGCGCAACATCGAGTCGCTGTGCCTCAAGCTCCTGCTGCAGCAGCAGCCGGTCGCGCGCGATCTGCGCCAGATCTCGGCGGCGCTGAAGATGATCACGGACATGGAGCGCATTGGCGACCAGGCCGAGGACATTGCGGAGATCATCCAGTTTCTCGCCGGACGTTCGGCGGAAAATGACGATCTGCTGCGCGAAATGGCGCGCTCGACCATCCATATGGTCACGGAAAGTGTTGACGCCTACGTTCAGCGTGATACAATGCTGGCAGAGACGGTCATCGCCGAGGACGATGTCGTGGACAACGCCTTCGATGAGGTCAAGCGCCGGCTGATCGACAAGATTGCCGCCCACCCCGAAGACGGGGAGTACGCGCTCGACCTGCTCATGATCGCCAAATACTTCGAACGCATCGGCGACCACGCGACGAACATCGCCGAGTGGGTGATCTTCTCGGTCACCGGGGTGCACAAGGAGGGGTAGGACATGATCTGGTGTGTGGAGGACGACGCCAGCATCCGCGACATTGAGGTCTATACGCTCTCGTCCACGGGTTTTGAGGCCCGCGGCTTTGACGACGGCGTCTCGTTCTGGTCGGCGCTGCAGACGCAAAAGCCCGATCTGGTCGTGCTCGATGTCATGCTGCCCGGCGTGGACGGCATCGAGCTGCTGCAGCGCATGAAGGCGTCTGCGGAGCTGCGCACCATCCCGGTCGTCATGGCCACGGCCAAGGGCGCGGAGTATGACAGGATCCGCGGCCTCGACCTCGGTGCGGACTACTATCTCGTCAAGCCGTTCGGCGTGATGGAGCTGGTGTCCTGCGTCAAGGCGGTGCTGCGCCGCTGCCGGCCGGACAAGGCTGCGCATCTGCTGCGCAGCGGCGGCCTCGTCGTCGACCTCGATGCACACACGGTCACGGTCGACGGCGCGCGCGTCGCGCTCACATATAAAGAATTTGAGCTCCTGCGCCTGTTTTTGTCCCATCCGGGCATGGCGTTCACGCGCGACCAGCTCTTTCAGGAGGTCTGGGGCATGGACTTCTGCGGCGAGACCCGCACGGTCGACATGCACATCCGGACGCTCCGGCAAAAGCTCGGCCCTTACGGACGGTGGATCGAGACGGTGCGCAATGTTGGCTACCGCATGGAGGCAACGACATGACCAAGAAAATCTTTCAATCCATCCTCCTCGTGGCCGGCGCCGTGCTGCTGGCGAGCCTGCTGATCATCATGGGCTTTCTCTACAGCTATTTCGGCGGCGTGGAAGAAAACCAGCTGCGCGACGAGCTGAGCCTCGCCTCGGCCGCCGTGGAAAGCAGCGGCACGGACTATCTCTCGCAGCTGACGGCCGGGCGCTACCGCCTGACGTGGATCGCGGCTGACGGCAGCGTTTTGTACGACACCAAGACCGATGCCGAGAGCCTTGAAAACCACGCCACGCGCGCCGAGGTCGGTCAGGCGCTGAGCACCGGCACGGGCGAGAGCACGCGCTATTCCTCGACGCTTATGGAAAAGACCATGTACTATGCCCAGCGGCTTACGGACGGCACGGTGCTGCGCATCTCCATCAGCCGGGCGACGGTCGGCATGATCGCCGTCGGTATGCTCCAGCCGCTGCTGCTCGTGCTTATTGTGGCGCTCATCCTCTCGGGCATGCTGGCCAGGCGCCTGTCGCGGCGTATCGTCGATCCGCTCAACAGCCTCGATCTCGAGCACCCGCTCGATAACGACACCTATGAGGAGCTCTCGCCGCTGCTCAAGCGCATCCACCACCAGCACGTCGAGATCCGGACACAGCTGCGCGAGCTGCGCGAAAAGACCGACGAATTCACGCAGATCACCGGCAGTATGCGCGAGGGACTCGTCCTGCTCGACGAGCACGGCGACATTCTGAGCATCAACGCCGCGGCGCAGGCGCTCTTCGGCGCGGACGCGCAGTGCGTCGGCCGGGACTTTCTCACCATCGAGCGCAGCCACGAGATCAGTGCCGCCATTCAGGCAGCCGCCGACGACGGCCACAGCGAGGTGCGCGCCGAGCGCGCGGGGCGCATCTATCAGTTTGACATCAGCCGCATCGCGTCCGACGGGAAACCGATCGGCACGGTCATCCTCGCCTTTGACATCACGGAGCAGGAGTTTGCCGAGCGCAACCGCCGGGAGTTCACGGCGAATGTCTCGCACGAGCTCAAGACGCCGCTGCAGGGCATCATCGGCAGCGCCGAGCTGATCGAAAACGGTATGGTCAGGCCCGACGACCTGCCGCGCTTTGTCGGCCACATCCATACCGAGGCCGCCCGCCTCGTCACGCTCATTGACGACATCATCCGCTTGTCCCAGCTCGACGAGGGCGGCGAGCTGTCGACCGAGCCCGTTGACCTGCTCACAGTTTCGCAGGAGGCGGCGGAGACGCTGCAGGACGCTGCGGCAGCGCGGCAGGTCACGGTCAGCGTGCAGGGGGAGCCCACTGTGATCCCCGGCGTGCACCGCCTGCTCTATGAGATCGTCTACAATCTCTGCGACAACGCCATCAAGTATAACCGTGACGGCGGCCGCGTGGACATCACCGTTGCGCACGACGCCGACGGCAGCAGCGTCACCGTCGCCGACACCGGCATCGGCATCGCGCCGGAGCATCAGGCGCGTGTGTTCGAGCGCTTCTACCGCGTGGACAAGAGCCACTCGAAGGCGTCCGGCGGCACGGGGCTTGGGCTCTCAATCGTCAAGCACGCCATGCAGCTGCACCACGGCCGCATCGAGCTTGAGAGCACGCCGGGCACGGGCACGACCATCCGCGCCATCTTCCCGAAGGCGTGAGCAGCAAAACAAAAAGACGAGATTTTCACGGATGAAAATCTCGTCTTTTTTATGGTTCTTCAATAGCAGGCGGCGTTTGGCTTTCAGCGCGGCGGCCTGACGAGACGATCCGCTGAACCGTAAGCCTGAGCCGGTCCGCTGAACCGTAAGCCTGAGCCGTGCCGGGGAAAACAGCAAGGCTCTGCCGCTCAGAAAACAGCGTCGACAAGCCGTCTGGTGTAATCCGACTGCGGGTGCAGGATGACCTCGTCGGGCAGACCGCTCTCCACGATCCTGCCGTCATGGAGCACGATGACCCTGTCGCAAAACTGCTGTACCAGCGCGATGTTGTGGCAGATGAAGAGATAGGCCAGCTTCCTTTCCTTCTGCAGCTGCTGCAGAAGCTCGATGATCTGCTTTTGCACGGTCACGTCCAGTGCGGAGGTGGCCTCGTCAAAGATGAGGATGCGCGGGTCGTTCATCAGCGCTCTTGCAATGGCTGCGCGCTGGCACTGGCCGCCGGAGACCTGATGCGGATAGCGCGCGAGAAACGCAGCGGGAAGGCCGCAGCTTTCCAGCAGCGCGCGTGCCTTTGCCTCGCGTTCGGCCTTCGGTACGCCCTTGTTGCGCAGGCTCTCGCAGATGCCGTCGCCCAGTGTGCGGCGCGGATCGAAGGAGTCGGCCGGTGACTGAAAGACCATCTGGATCTTCGCGTAGACCGGGATCAGATTCCTCCCCCTGAGCCGGGTGATATCTTGCCCGTCGATGAAGATCTGCCCGCCGGTGGCGTCGATCTGGCGGGTGATGAGCCTGGCGATCGTGGACTTGCCGGAGCCGGATTCGCCCACGATGCCGAGGATCTCACCGGGCTGTACCTCAAAGCTCACATGATCGACGGCGAAAAATGCATCCCTGCCGGCGCGGGAAAAGGCTTTGGAGAGGTCTGCGACCTTCAGGATCGGTTCCATTTATGCCTTCTCCCTCCTCAGTCTCGGAACTGCGCTCAGCAGCTTTACCGTGTAGTCATTCTGCGGGTTTTCCAGCACGTCCTTCGCCGCTGCGTATTCCATCACGCGGCCGTTGGAGAGCACGACGATGCTGTCGGCCATCGCGGAGACGACGCCGATGTCGTGCGTCACGATGATGATCGCGGTGCCGAAGGTCTCGCGGACATGCAGCATTTCCTCCACGACCTGCCGCTGTACGGCCATGTCGAGCGCGGAGGTGGGCTCGTCCGCCAGGAGAACGGCCGGATTCATCAGCATGGCGATCGCAATGCCCGCGCGCTGATTCATGCCGCCGGAGAGCTCGAAGGGATAGCTGTCCCAGATTCGCTCACCGTCCTGAAAGTGCAGCTTTTCAAAGAGCTCCAACGCGGCGCGCTTTGCCTCGGCCACATCCACCTTGCGGTGTGCCGCCATGCTCTCGATGATCTGCTCGCCGATCGTGCGGGTCGGGCTCAGGGACGCGCCGCAGTCCTGAAAGATCATGCCGATCTTCTCGCCGCAGATCCTGCGCATCTCCTTGGGCGGCACGTCCGGAAGGCTTTTCCCTTCAAACCAGATGTCGCCTCTTGTGACCATGCCGCTGCTGCCCAGAAGCCCCATCGCGGCCTTGAGCAGCGTGGATTTTCCGGAGCCGGACTCACCCACCAGACCGAGGATCTCGCCGGAATGGAGCTGAAAGCTCACGTCATGGACGACGGGATCCCCGTTGAAGGAGACCTCCACATGCTGATAGTCCAATAATACTGCCATAAAACGACCTCATTCGGATGTTGTCTGAAAAACGGGCATCGGCTCAAAACGGAAACCTTCCGCGCTGAGCCCATGTCCGTCCGGGGAACTGAGGGGCGGATGCTTCCGCCCCTCTCAGCTTGCCGAAGAACCTCGTAGAGTTTGCGCCCGCAGGCGCAAAGAAGTCCAATCATTTTCTTCGGCGACATGTGCGGCGAAGAAAATACTTCTCAGGCTGCAAGTGTGGAATTTGTGCGCCGGCGGCGCACAAATTATGCGCGCCTCTGAGGGGCGGAATGCTTCCGCCCCTCTTTCTTTTGCTTACTGGATATCGAGATCTGCGGTCAGCTCATAGAAGTCGCAGGTGTGTGCTTCGAGACCGGAGACGTTGGCCTTCATGATCATGCTCATGCGCAGGAAGGAGCAGAAGACGTAGGAGTTGTCGTCCAGCAGCTGCTGCTGCATCTCGACGGCGATCTTCGCACGCTCGGCCGGATCGAAGGTGGTGCGCAGCTGGACGGCAAGCTTCTCGAGCTTGTCGCTGTGGTGGCCGCCGGAGTTCTTGACCGATTCGTCCAGACAGTAGGTGTCGAAGAAGTTCTGGGGATCGCCCAGGCCGGCGTTGACGTTGGCGCTGACCCAGATGTCCCATGCCGTGGGATCCTTGCGGATGCTGTTGTGATCCTTGGTGCAGTTGATCTGCACGTCAATGCCGATGTCCTTGAGCGTGGACTGCGCGGATTCGGCCAGCAGGGGCAGCTCCTGACGGGACGGGTAGGTCAGCCAGCGGATCGTGAGCTTGACGCCGTTCTTTTCGCGGATGCCGTCGCCGTCGGTGTCGACCCAGCCGGCGGCCTCCAGCTCGGCCTTGGCCTGATCGGGATCAAAGGACACGGTCTGAATGCCCTGACCGAACGCGAAGCTGTCGGGGAAGGCACCGGTCGCGGTGTAGCCGTAGCCGTTGAGCAGCACGTCGACGAAGTCCTGCTTGTTGATGCCCATGGCGATCGCCTTGCGCACGGCGGGATCACTCATGATCGTGTAGCCGGAGTTCTCCTTGTGGAGGTTCATCATGCCCCAGAAGCAGCGGCTGGTCTGGATGCTGGTGAACTTGTAGTTGTCGTTTTCAAAGAGCGGATAGCTGGCATAGGCCATGCCGTAGGCTGCGTCGATTTCGCCGGACTGGAGCGCCATGGCCAGCGTGTCACCGTCGGAAATGGTGCGGACGGTGATCTCGTCGACCTTCACCTCGCCGTCCCAGTAGTTGACGTTTTTGATGAGATTCACATGGTCGTCCGTGACGACTTCGGTCGCCACATAGGGACCGGTGCCGACGACGCAGCCGTTGTCGGGGATGCCGACTTCCATGTCGATGATGCAGCCGTAGGCCTCGGAGAGATAGTTCATCAGGATGGGGTTGGGCTCGGAGGTGACGATGGTCAGCTTCTGACCGTCGGCCTCCATCGAGGCGATCTTGAGGTTGCCGGCGGCGCGCTCGTGGACCTCGATCAGGTGCTCGAGACAGGCCTTGACTGCGGCGGCGTCACACTTCTTGCCGTTGGAGAAGCAGACCGCATCCTTGATCACGATCTCCCAGGTGGTCGCATTGACGTTGGTAGCGCTCTCCGCCAGCCACGGCTCGAGCGTGCCGTCGTCCGCGATCTTCATCAGCGTCTCGCCGACGCCGTAGCGGATGCAGGCCCAGCCGGAATAGGCGTCATGAGGGTTGATCGTCGGCTCTTCGTTTTCGGCGTTGAAGGTGGTGTCTCCGAAGACAAAGGTCTTTTTTCCGCCGGATTGGGCGGGTGCGTTGGAGTTGCCGCAGCCGGCCAGAATGCCGAGCGAGAGGCAGAGCGCCAGAAGGGAAGCTAGGATCTTTTTCATGTTTTCTGTTTCCTTTCCTTTGTTTATATAGAGCCCGAATTATCGTGCCCGGGAGTTCTTTGGGTCCATGTAGTCGCGTACGGTGTCGCCCAGAAGGTTGAAGATCACGACCGACAGGAAGATCGCGAAGCCGGGCGACAGCACGAGCCATGGGTAAGTCTGCAGCATGCTGCGTCCGCCGCTCATCATATTGCCCCACTCGGCCGTGGGCGGCTGCGCGCCGAGATTCAGGAAGCTCAGCCCTGCGAGCTCCATCATCATCGTGCCGATGTCCAGCATGGCCGTGACCAGGATCGGGCCGAGGATGTTCGGCAGGATATGCCGCAGGATCATCTGCATGGAGCTGTCGCCGGAGAGCCGTGCCGCGGCCACAAAGCCGCTGCTTTTGAGCGCCAGCGTCTGACTTCGCGCCACGCGCGCATATTTCGGCCAGCTGATGACCGCCAGCGCGAGCACCGCGTTGCCGACACCGCCGCCCAGCATCGCCGCGATCGCCAGGGCAAAGACCAGCCCCGGAAAGGCCAGACACACGTCCGAGATGCGCATCACGACGGAGTCCATCGCGCCGCCGTAGTAGCCGCAGAGCGTGCCGACGGCGGTTCCGAAGACCGAGATGACGCCGACGAGCGCCAGCGTGGAGAAGATGCTTGTCTGCGTGCCGACCACAACGCGGGAGAACATGTCGCGTCCATAGCGGTCGGTGCCCATCCAGTGCTCGGCCGAAGGCGGGAGAAGCGACTTTGACAGGTCCTGCGCATAGGGGTCATAGGGGACGATCTTATCCGCAAAGATCGCAACGAGAAGCAGCGCTGTCGCTAAGATCAGAAAGAGGGTCAGACGGATCCGGATACGGTTCTTCCTGACTTTTTGTACACGGACTGTGACGGTTTCGTTCATCGCTCGATCCCTCCCAGCCGGATCCTCGGATCAAGGAAGTGATAGCTCAGGTCGGTGATCAGGTTGACCACGACGTAGATGATGGCCATCCACATCACGTAGGCCTGAATGATCGGGTAGTCGCGCATGTTGATCGCATCCACCGCCAGCTTGCCGACGCCGTCCCACATGAAGATGGACTCGACGATGGCCGTGCCGCCGAGCAGTGAGCCGATCGAAAGCGTCAGCAGCGTGATGATCGTCACGAGCGAGGCCTTCATGACGCTCTTGATCAGGGTCGTGGAGAACTTTACACCTCTGGCCCTGGCGCCGAGCACATAATCCTTGCTCAGCTCATCCAGAACGGTTGCGCGGACCTGCCGCAGATACTTGGCCGACATGGCGATCGCCAGCGTCAGGGCGGGCAGCGCCACGCTCTGCAGGCTGACGCCGCCGGAGATGACCGGAAACCAGCCGAGCCTGATCGCAAAAAAGTACATCAGCAGCAGGGAGACGAAAAAGTTCGGCAGAGAGTTGCCGATAAAGCTCGCCGTGCGGATCACGTAATCGGTCGCCGTGTTCTGCTTCACCGCCGACCAGATCCCGAGCGGGATCGAGATCAGCACGGTCAGCAATATGGAAACGGCCGTCAGCAAAAGCGTGGCCGGCAGCTTGGAGACGAAGGTTGAGAACACCGGCTTGTTCGAGACGTAGGAGGTGCCCATGTCACCCCTGAGCAGATTGCCGAGCCACGTGAAGTACTGCACGACAAAGGGCTTGTCCAGACCCAGCTCTGCTCTGGCGTTGTCGATCATTTCCTGCGAAACCGTGCCGCTCGTGTTCTCCATTTTCTGCTCGACCACGTCGCTGCCGGCAATTCGCATCATGCCGTAGGACAAAAATGTGATCGCAAGCAGGATCGGGATCAGCTGCAGCAGACGCTTGAGCGCGTAGTTTTTCATGCCGTGCCTCTCCTGTTATTTGAAAGCTGCGATGGTGAAGATCGGCGTGGGATTGATGAACTCGTCGATCTCGGCATAGATGCGTTTATAAACGCCTTTGTCCACGGTGACACGCTCAAAGCCGGCCTCGATGAGCAGCTGCACGTCCCACTGCGGGCGCGGCCCGTGATAGGCGCCGATCTCCATCGTGATGGCATCGTTTTCGGCCATCAGATCGTCCGGCACCAGCTTGTGCGCGTGGTTTTCGGGCAGCTCGTGCTTCTTTCCTCCTTGCTGCTCATCTTCCAGCGCGGCGCTGTAATCCGCGTCAAAGTTGATGAGCACACCGCCGGGCTTGAGGATCCTGTACCACTCCCGATAGGCCTTTTCGACATGCGGCAGCGTCCATGTCAGATTCCGTGTCACCAGCACGTCGAAGCTCTCCGGCTCGAAGTCCGGGTTTTCTGCGTCCATGATCCGGAACGTGGCGTCCAGCCCTAGAACGGCGGCCATATGCTCGGCGTGCTCGATCATGTCCGGTGTCAGGTCGATGCCGGTCGCCTCGTGCCCCTCGGCGGCAAACAGGCAGGCGAAGAAGCCGGTACCCGTGCCGATGTCCAGGACCCGGAGCGGCCGCCCCTGCGGCAGATACCGGAAAAACTCCGCGAGCCAGCGCGCCCGCTTCTCGCTGTCGAATTCACGCAGTCTCTGCGCTTCAAAGGCCTCCGCCCGGTGAGACCAGTAGTGAGCTACGCGGTGCTTGATCAGTTCCATATGCTTCCCCTCTCTGCTGCAGCCGGCGGCCCTTGCGCCCTTGCGCAGCCACCTGTCCAATAAACGGAAATGCAGGCTGCTTACATTATATTCTGTCTTTCTTCCATGCGTAAGCCCCCCAGGGGGATAAAAATTCGCGTTGACCGCGGCCTTTTCCCGGTTCCGGATCCCCCCGGGGGGCTTGCCAAAAGGGGTGGCGCGTGATACGGTAACAGAATAAATGGAGGCTGCCATGCAAGCAAAAATGATCGCCGGGCACGAGTTGACGCCGGGCAAAACGGTAAAAGATCATATCCACGTGGAGGGCACCGAGCTGCACGTTCCGCACGTCCTGCTCTGCGGTGAGCAGCCGGGACCGACCGTGCTCATCACGGCGGGCATCCACAACGCGGAATACGTCGGCATTCAGGCGGCCATCGAGCTGTCCAATGAGCTTGACGTTTCCACGCTGCGCGGCAACGTGGTCCTTGTTCCGCTGGTCAACCGTTCGGGCTTTGAAAACCGCACCATGTCCCGCGTCTTTGAGGACGGAAAAAATCTCAACCGCGTGTTCCCCGGCGACCGGGAGGGGAGCGAGGCCGAGCGGCTGGCGCATATGCTCTTCGAGGTCTTTATCCGCAACGCAGATGCTTACATCGACCTGCACTGCGGCGACGGTTATGAGACGCTGATCCCCTATTGCTATTATCTGGGCGACACGCCTGCCGAGGAGACGGCGAAACGGATGGTAGAGTGCGTGAATGTAAAGTATGTTGTGCGCTCGCACTGCCGCACGGGCGGGGCTTATAATCTTGCCTCTCTCCACGGCGTTCCCAGCGTGCTCATCGAGCGCGGCCAGCTCAGCCTGTTCAGCCGGGAGGAGATCGAGGCGGACAAGGCCGATGTGCGCAACATCCTGCGCCGGCTCGGCGTGCTGGACGGGGACTGGACCCGCTATCCCAAGCAGGAGCTGCTGGAGTATAACGACGACGCGCCCTGCACCGGCTGCTGGTACCCGGAGAAAAAGCCGGGCGACCGTTTCCGGAAAGGCGAAAAGCTTGGCGAGATCCGCGACTATTTCGGCAAAAGCATCTTTACGGAGCTCGCACCCGCAGACGGGGTGCTGCTGTATCAGACCGCGTCGTTGAATATCATTGAGAAAGGCCCGATGGTGAGTTATGGTGTGCCGAGACCCGATCCTTGAAGAGAATAAAAACTACTGGACCGACCGTGCCCCCGGCTATTCGGAGGTCAACCGGCTGGAGCTGGCCACGGCGCAGCGGCAGAGGTGGAGCGACTGCATACGTGAAGAGCTGACGCGGCGGTTCCCCGATCGTCCGCTTGCCGACTTGCAGGTGCTGGAGGTCGGCACCGGGCCGGGCTTCTTTGCCATCCTGCTGCGCGAGCTGGGCTGCGCCGTGACGGCCATCGACCTCACCCGCGCCATGCTCGCCGAGGCAAAAGAAAACGCCGGCCCTCTGGCCGACGAGATATGTTTTATGGAAATGAACGCCGAGGCGCTCTCCTTCGCGCCCGAGCGCTTCGACGCGGTCATCAGCCGCAATCTGACCTGGAATCTGCCGCACCCCGATCGGGCGTATGCCGAGTGGACGCGGGTGCTGAAGAAGGGCGGCGTGCTGCTGAATTTTGACGCGAACTGGTACGCCTATCTCTTCGATGAGGACGCGCAGGCGGCATGGGACCGTGACCGCAGGAGCAGCGCCGAACGCGGCGTCCGGGATCAGAACGTAGAGGCCGAGGGCGAGCACTTCGACGTGATGGAGGAGATCGCCCGCCGCGTGCCGCTGTCAAAAATCGCGCGCCCCGCGTGGGATCTGCAGCAGCTTGTCTCCCTCGGCATGAAGGCCGAGGCCGATGAGACAGTCTGGAAGCGCGTCTGGTCGGAGGAGGAAACGATCAGCTTCGCCTCCACCCCGATGTTTCTGGTGCGGGGACGGAAATAGCTGCCTTTGTTTTTCCCTGTCCGGGATAAAACCGAACCAGAACAGCAGGATCTTTTTTGCGCCGCGCTCTTGACACACGCGCGCGGCAGTGATATCATCCGGTTTGAATTAAATGCATCTAACCAGCTGGCTTTTCAAGGAGGTATCCCATGTATCAGATCACACTGAATATAGACGGCATGATGTGCGCCATGTGCGAGAGCCACGTCAACGACGCGGTGCGCAATGCGTTTCCGGTCAAGAAGGTCACGTCTTCGCACAGCCGGGGCGAGACGCTCATCCTCTCCGAGACGGCGATCCCGGAGGCGGAGCTGCGCCCGGTCTTTACCAAGCTCGGCTACGCGCTCACGGGCTATACCTGTGTTCCCTATGAGAAAAAGGGACTGTTCCACCGGCACTGAGTGTACCCCAATGCCAAGCGGCACGCGGCGGTCATCTGACCGCCGCGTGCCGCTTGTGTTATTTCGGCTCGAAGCCGCGCTCCATGCAGTACACACGCAGGATGGCTGCCTGTGTCTTTGCGTCCGGGATGCGTCCGGCGAGCACGTCGCGCGCAAGCTCCTCGAGCGGCACGGCCTGAAGATTGAGAAATTCGTCGTCGTCGAGCTGCTGCTCGCCGAAGGTCAGGCCGCGGGCGAGGTACATCCAGATGACCTCGTCCGAATACGCGGCGGCGGGGTAGAACGGGCCGAGCGGGATGAGCTCCCGCGCCGTGATGCCGGTCTCCTCGCGCAGCTCGCGGCGCGCGGCGTCGTCGGGCGCCTCGTCACGGCTGTCGCGCTTGCCGGCGGGGATCTCCGTGATGACCTCGTTTACCGGGTAGCGAAACTGCCGCTCGACGATCACGCGGCCGTCATCGAGCAGCGGCACGATGCACACCGCTCCCACGTGGCGCGTCAGCTCGCGCGGCGCGGTGCCGCCGTTGGGCAGGCGCACGGTGTCGCGGTAAAAATCGAGGATGCAGCCGCTGTAGATTTTTTCGGATGTGAGTTTTGTTTCAGTCAGGTTTTCCATGGCGATGCCTCCTTACAGGCCGAGAATTTGCAGTGTGCGCGTGTCGGGCTGCCCGCCGAAGAATTTGTCGAGCACGGCGGAAAACACCGGCTCGTCCGGCGCGGCGGCAGCGAAGAGCGTCATGCTCGAGCGCAGCTTCAGATCGTCCGGAAAGCCGAACACGGCTGTGGGGTCGCTTTCCTCAAGTGCGAGCAGGGCGCCGCTGATCTCCAGCAGGTGCGCGCGCAGCGTCGGCTCGTTCAGGTAGGCGCGCGCCTCGTCAAGCCCGGAGATGGCATAAAACTGCGATGTGCTGCTCATCCCCAGCCCCGCAACCTGCGGGAAGATGTACCAGATCCAGTGGCTGCGCTTGCGGCCGCTGCGGATCTCGCGCAGGGCGGCGGCATAGTCCCGGCGCTGCGCGGAGAGAAAGCGGTTGAGATCATACATAGAAAAACCTCCTCAGAAGCGGAAATAGACAAATGGCTGCGTGGGAAATCGCTTTTGATTATGCCCTTCCGGATAGGGATTGTCAAGCGCGCGGCCGCGCAGATTTTCTTTTACAACGCGCTTGCGCTGCGTTACAATGGAGCCGTTGAGAAAGGAGCGTTCCCATGGAACTGACATTGGAGACCATTCGGGCGGCGCACGCGCGCATTGCCCCTTATATTGTCCAGACGCCGCTGCTGCGCCTGCCGGCGCTCGACGATGCCCTCGGCTGCGAGGTGTATGCCAAGGCCGAGTGCATGCAGCGCACGGGCGCGTTCAAGCTGCGCGGCGCGATGAACAAGATCCTCGCCCTGACGGAGGATGAGCGTGCGCGCGGCTTTGTCGCGGCCTCGTCCGGAAACCACGGCCGCGCGGTGGCCTACGCCGCGCAGCGCTTCGGCACGCACGCCTGCATCGTCATGCCGGAGACCGCGCCCGCCGTCAAGCAGGCGGCCATCCGTGCACTGGGCGCGGAGCTCGTGCTGTGCGATGCTGCCGAGCGCTTTGACGTTGCGGCGCGGCTTTGTGCCGAGCGCGGCGCAACGATGGTGCCGCCGTTTGACGACCCGCTCGTCATGGCGGGGCAGGGCACGGTCGGGCTCGAGATTCTGGAGCAGTGTCCGGCGCTGGATGCGCTCGTCGTCCCCGTCAGCGGCGGCGGGCTCATCGGCGGTGTCGCCACGGCGGTCAAGGCGCTCGCACCGCACGTGCGCGTCTACGGTGCAGAGCCGGAGGCGCTGCCGCGCTATCGGGAGAGCCTGCGCGCCGGGCACCCGGTGCAGGTGGAGCAGCAGCGCTCGGTCGCGGACGCGCTCGTCGCGCAAAGGCCGGGGGATGTGTGTTTTCCATATGTGGCCGAAAACACCAACGGCTTTGCGCCCGTGGCGGATGCCGACCTTCTGCGCGCCATGAAGCTGCTGCTTCTGGAAGGCAAGCTCCTGTGCGAGCCGTCGTCCGCCATCGGCATGGGCGCTGCGCTGTGCGGGCAGCTGCCGCTGCGCAGGACAGACAAGGTCTGCTTTGTCATCAGCGGCGGCAATGTCGCGCTCGAGCAGCTGCATCGGCTTGAGGACGTTGCGCTCTGACAGAGAGAAAATATCCGCCTCGGCGCACCTTCCGTCAGAAAGGCACGCCGAGGCGGATGCTGTCTCGGGGTCATTATTTGCTGCTTGCGAGTGCCTGGTCGATGAGCTCGTTGAGCTTCTTTGCCTGATCGGGCGCGGTGATCGCGCCGACGATCGGCTGGCCGACGATGTTGCCGTTCTTGTCGACGACGTACGTGGTCGGGAACGAGTACAGACCGGCGGTGAACTTACCGGCCTCGCTGTCGGAGGCGAACCAGAGGTTGGAGTAGGTCACGCCCTTTTTCGCCAGAATGTCCTTCGCCTCGGCGATGGCGGTCTTGTCGCCGTCGAGCGTGAAGGAGTTGATGCCGACGACCGCGCCGCCCTTCGCGGCGAGGTCCTTGTTGAGCGCCTCAAGGTCGGCCAGCTCACCGACGCACGGGTTGCAGGTGGTGAACCAGAAGTTCACGACCGTGACGCTGTTGCCGGCAAAGAGCTTGCTGCTGTCGACGTCATTGCCGTTGAGATCCTTGCCCTGAAAGCTCGGGAATTTCATCGCGTTGCTGCCGGAGGCGGTCATGCCGGCCTCCTCCGCGCTCACGCTGTCACCTGCGCCGGGCGCCGTGCCGCAGCCGGGATACTTCTGCTCGAGGATGGTGAGCTTGCCCTCGATCTCCTTGATCTGCTCGGCACCGGCCTTGAGCGTCTTGAGCTCATCGGCCGAGAAGCCGTCCTTCGCGCTCTCGATCGTGGCGAGCAGGAAGTCGCCGTAGTTCGTGCCGTCCTCGATCATGGTGCTGTTTTTGTTGGCAGACAGAAACACCTTGTTCCAGAGGTCGGAGTTTGTGGCGAGAATGTCGTTTTCCTTCTGCATGAGCTGCTGATAGAGCTTGGCTGCTTCGTCGGCGCTGTTCGGCTCGGTCGCAATCAGGGCTGCGATGTCGGCGCTGCCGTTCGCTTTGTCCTTGCCTTTGCCCGACGAGCACGCCGCGAGGCTGAACACCATCGCGAGCGCGAGCAGGAGCGTCACAAATTTTGTGATTTTCTTCATCATGATTCCTCCGTTTGATTTTGATGGTTGCTTACTTGTTTCGGATTCGTGTTTCCGCTCAGGCCGAAGCCATAGCGGAAGCGGATGGCCTCCGTGGGGCAGGCGCGGATGCACTTGCCGCAGCGGATGCATTCCGTGTCGTTGGGGGACTTGGTGATGTCCACGTCCATCTGGCAGGTGCGCGCACATTTGCCGCAGGAGACGCACTTGCTCGTGTCGACCTGGATGCCGAGCAGGGAGACCTTGTTCATCAGCGCGTAAAACGCACCGAGCGGGCAGATCCACTTGCAGAACGGGCGGAAAAACAGCACACTCAAAACGACGACCGCGATCAGAATGATCAGCTTGCGCGTAAACAGCGCGCCCAGCGCCGCGCGGATGCTCTCGTTTGCGGCGGCGAGCGGGATCGCACCCTCCAGCACACCTTGCGGGCAGATGTACTTGCAGAAATACGGGTCGCCCATGCCCACGTCGTTGACGATGAGCGCCGGCAGCAGCACCACGGCCAGCAGCAGGATGACGTATTTCAAATAGGTCAGCGGCTTGAGCTTTTTCGTCGACAGCTTTTTGCCCGGGATCTTATGCAGCAGCTCCTGCAGCCAGCCGAACGGGCACAAAAAGCCGCAGATGAACCGCCCGAGCAGCACGCCGAGCAGGATCAGAATGCCGGTGATATAATACGAAAAGCGGAATTTGGACGAGCCGACCACCGCCTGAAACGCCCCGATCGGGCACGCGCCCGATGCCGCCGGGCAGGAATAGCAGTTCAGGCCGGGCACGCAGACGGTCTTGCCCTTGCCCTGATAGATGCCGCCCTTGAAGAAGTTCGGCAGGTGGATGTTGGTCAGCAGCGTCGCCGCCGCCTGGATCCAGCCGCGAAACCGGCTCAAGAGCAGGGAAACAGACTGTTTTTTCTTATCCAATGCCGACACACTCCAAGCACAGCCGGATCGCCTTGTTGAGCACGGCGCCGGCCTCGCCGCGCAGCGCGCCGAAGCACACCATGGCGATGCCCGCAGCAATCAGCAAGCCCTGCACAATGGTCTTTTTTGCACGAAACACTTGGATCACTCCCTTCTGTTTGCCATGATACCATGGCACAGATAAAATCTTCGTTAAGAACGGAAACTTAACAGAGATTTTATGCCTTTGTGTTATCATATAACAAAGTCGGACATTCATAAATACGCACGAGGAGAATGGTATGCATATTTTGATTGTGGAAGATGAACGGGCGCTCTGCGACACGATCGCGCGCAGTCTGCGGCGGCTTGCCTACAGCGTGGACTGCTGCTATGACGGGCAGAGCGCCGCGGAGATGCTCGCCGTCGAGCGCTTTGATCTGGTCGTGCTGGATCTGAACCTCCCCGGCGAGGACGGTATGACGGTGCTGCGGACGCTGCGCGAGCGCGACCGCGACACCAAGGTGCTGATCCTGTCGGCGCGCTGCGAGGTCGCCGACAAGGTGGCGGGGCTCGATGCGGGCGCGAACGACTATCTCACCAAGCCCTTTCACCTCGATGAGCTCGCGGCGCGCATCCGCAGTCTGACGCTGCGCCGCTTTACGCAGAGCGACGTGGTCCTGACCTGCGCCGAGCTGTCGTTTGACACCAAGGCGCGCACGGCGTCCGTGCGCGGCGAGACGCTGTCGCTCACGCGCAAGGAGACGGGCATCCTCGAATACCTGCTGCTGCATCAGGGGCGGCCGGTCAGTCAGGAGGAGCTGCTGGAGCACGTGTGGGACAGCGGGGCGGACGGCTTCGGCAACTCCATCCGCGTGCACATCTCCGCGCTGCGGAAAAAGCTGCGCGCCGCCCTGGGCTATGACCCCATCCGCAACCGCATCGGCGAGGGCTATGTTATGGAGGCGCAGACATGAAGCGGCTATCTTTGCAGTGGCGCATCACGCTGATGACGGCGGCGCTGATCGGCGTGACGTGCGTGCTCATGAACTGCCTGATCGGCTATTCCGGCAAGCGGTATATGGATGCGATCGGCAGCGGCATCTCGGCTTACAGCGAGATCGAGTCCGGTGCGCCCGACGCCTTCGACCCGCAGAGCAAACAGCCGGATGACGAGCTGACGATCATCATCAGCGGCGCGCAGGCGGCCTTCGGCCTCACGAACTGGTACATCACGGCGGCGGTCACGCTCATCGGCGGCGTGCTCGCGTATTTTGTCAGCGGCCGCGCGCTGCGTCCGCTGCGCAGCTTTGCAGCGCAGGTGGAAAACATTCAGCTGGGCAATCTGGCGCAGTGCAAGGTCAGCGAGGACGTGCTGCCGGAGTTTCAGCGCTTCAGCCGCTCGTTCAACGGCATGATCGACCGCCTGGACGCGGGCTTCACGGCGCAGCGGCAGTTTACGGGCAACGCTGCGCACGAGCTGCGCACGCCGCTTGCGCTGATGCAGGCGCAGCTTGAGCTGTTTTCCGCCGAGCACGCGGACGTCACGCCCGAAACGGCGGCGTTTTTGAGCCTGCTGCAGGAGCAGACGGAGCGTATGTCGCAGATGACGAAGATCCTGCTGGAGATGAGCGAGCTGCGCACCGTGCCCTGTGACGACCGGGTCGAGCTCACGCCCATGATCGAGGAGATCTTCACCGATCTCGCGCCGCTTGCAGAGAGCAAGTGCATCGCGCTGGAGGCCGACGGCGGCGCTGTGCTCACCGGCAGCGACCCGCTGCTGTACCGGCTGCTGTTCAACCTGACCGAAAACGCCATCCGCTACGGCCGACCGGATGGGGCGGTGCACATCGCGGTCAGCGAGGCGGGCGGGAATGTACAGATCCGCGTCCGCGACCACGGTCCCGGCATCCCGGAGGCGTACCGGGAGAGCGTTTTCCAGCCGTTTTTCCGCGTGGACAAGTCGCGCAGCCGGGCACACGGCGGCGTCGGGCTCGGTCTGTCGCTCGTGTGGGAGATCGCCGCGCTGCACGGCGGCACGGTGCAGATCGAGCACAGCGGCGCGGATGGAACGGTCATGCTCGTGACGCTGCCGCGCGACGGCAAAGAATCCTAAAACACAGGCGGCAGCCGGGTCATCCCCGGCTGCCGCCTACAGCTTGTCAAAGAACCTCGTAGAGTTTGCGCCCGCAGGCGCAAAGAAAGTCAGACCATTTTCTCCGGCGACATGTGCGGCGGAGAAAATACCGCTCAGGCTGCAAGTGTGGAATTTGTGCGCCGGCGGCGCTCAAATCATGCGCGCAGCAGACTGCGGCCTCTTTGTCAAAAAGTAATACTTTTTGACAGTCTCAAAGCGGCAGCCGGTTCATCCCCGGCCGCCGCCTGTTTTTTGTGTCTTACCAGATGCCGAGCACGTGCTGCATCAGCAGGCTCATGCCCGCGATGCCGACCCAGCAGCAAAAGCCCATGATGAGCGGCTTGCCGCCGGTCCTGACGAGCTTGACGATGTTCGTGTTCAGTCCGACGGCGCACATGGCCATCACGATCAGGAACTTGCTGAGCGTCTTGAGCGGGGTGAACACGCTCGCCGACACGCCCACGTTCACGCACACGGTCGTGATCACGGACGCGAGCAGGAAGTAGAGGATGAACATCGGGAAGATCTTCTTGAGATCCACCTTCGTGCCGTCGGTCTTGGCGCGCTTCGTGCGCACGAAGGCGAGCACGAGCGTGATCGGGATGATGGCGAGCGTGCGCGTGAGCTTGACGGTCACGGCCTTGTCAAGCGTCTGGCTGCCGAGCCCATAGAGCGAGTCCCATGTGGAGGCCGCCGCCGTGACGGACGACGTGTCGTTGATGGCCGTGCCGGCGAAGATGCCGAACGCTTCACCGTCCACGGTCGAAAAGCCGAGCAGCGCGCCGAGCGCGGGGAAGAAGATGGCGGCGAGCATATTGAAGAAGAAAATGACAGAGATCGCCTGCGCGACCTCCTCGTCGTCGGCATCAATGACGGAGGCGGTCGCGGCAACGGCAGAGCCGCCGCAGATCGACGAGCCGACACCCACGAGCGTCGAGATCTTGCCGGGGATGTGCATCAGCTTGTGCAGCAGCCACGACACGACGAGCGACGTCGTGATCGTCACGAGGATGATCGGCAGCGACTGCTTGCCGGTCTGCCAGATGACGGACAGGTTCATGCCGAAGCCGAGCAGGATGACGGCGTACTGCAGCACTTTTTTCGACACGAACGAGATGCCGGGCTGCGCCGCCGTCTTGTCGCGCCAGAGCAGCGTGACGATCATACCGGCGAGGATGCCGAACACCGGACCGCCGACGATCGGAAATTTCTGCCCGAGCAGCCAGCAGGGCACGGCCATCACAAGGCACACGAGGATGCCGCGCCCGTTTTTCTGAAGAAAGTTCATGGTGGGGGAGTCCCTTCTCTCTCAATGGTTTGCACAGAGCATCATAGCACAGCAAAACAATAAAGAAAAATGATTTATCTTTATCTAACGATAATTTTGTGTTATGATTGCGGAAAACCACCGGGAAAGAGGGACGCTTATGCTGGATTTTCGCGTGGAGACCTTTTTGGCCGTGTGCCGGCACATGAATTTCACGAAAGCGGCGCGGGAGCTGAGCATCACGCAGCCTGCGGTCTCGCACCACATACGTTATCTGGAGCAGGCGTACGGCGCGGTGCTGTTCCGGCACAACGGCAAGCGCCTGCAGCTGACCGAGGCGGGGGAGATCCTGCGGCGGACGCTGCTGACGATGAAGCACGACGAGCAGCACCTGCAAAAGCGGATGCAGCAGGCGGCCACCGGCACGCGCGACTATTCCTTCGGCGCAACGCTCTCGGTCGCGGAGTTCATGCTCAACGAGGCGCTCGGCCGGTTTTTGCATCTGCACCCGGACAGCCGTATCCGGATGCAGGTGGCGGATACGAAGGTGCTGCTGAGCAAGCTTGACTCCGGGGAGCTGGATTTTGCCGTGGTCGAGGGGGATTTTCCGAAGGCGGAGTATGACTTTTTCGTCTTTGGCACGGAGGAATATGTCGCCGCCGCAGCGCCGGACAAGGCCGCGCGTTACCGGGGGCAGCGGCTCACGCAGCTGCTGGATGAGCCGCTGCTGCTGCGCGAGGAGGGCTCGGGCACGCGCGTGATCCTCGAATACTATCTCAAGGAGCGCGGTCTTGCGGCGGCGGACTTTGCCCGCACGGTCGAGATCGGCAACATCGGCGCGATCAAGACCCTGCTCAAGAGCGGCTACGGCGTGTCGTTTCTCTACCGCGCGGCCATCCGTCCGGAGGAGGCGGCGGGCACGCTCGGCGTGATCGAGCTGAGCGATTTTCAGCTCCGGCACGACATCATGTTTCTCTTCCCGAAAAACAGCAACTTCCGCGCCGACTACACGACCATCTTTCAGGAGCTGCGCGCCTGTGCGCAGCCGGACGGCGCGTGCGCGTGCCCCGAAGCGTGAAAAAAGCATCCGCAGTGCCAGACCGGCACGGCGGATGCTCTTTTTATGGGGTCATATATTCCGGGACACTGCCGCGCGCTGCGCGCTATGCGTAGTTTCGCAGCAGCTGTTTGTAGAAATCGACCGCGATGGGGAGCTTGTCGATGCTGATGTTCTCGTTTTCTCCGTGCACGGATGCGTACTGCTGGTCGTCGATGTCGATGGGCGCGAAGCGGATCACGGCGTCGGAGAGGTCTGTGAAGCGTCTCGCGTCCGTGCCTGCCGGCAGGATGAACGGGGCGACGGCGGCATAGGGAAAGACCGCCTGCGCCGTTTCCTTCACGTACTGATAGCCGCGGCTGTCGAGGGACGTGGGCTTGTAGTATTCGTTGTCCTCGTCGCGCAGGACGATCCGCACGCCGTGGCACTCTGCCATCTTGCGCAGGGTGTCGAGATCTTTTTCGAAGTCCGCGTCGTTGATGCAGCGCAGAAATGCCTGCGCCCGGCAGGTGCCGTCGTCTTCGGTCGAGACGTTCTTGAACGTGCAGCCCGTGCCGAGCATTTCACCCGCTGCGGCGTTGAGCTTCGGCATGAGGCGGATGAGCAGACCGGAAACGAGCCCAAGGTTTGAAAACACGGTCCGCATGGGGAAGGCCATGTGCGGCGCGAGCGCCTCAAACATACCACGCACCTCGGGATGCAGACGGCGGATGAAGGGCTTTTTCATCAGCGGGATGCGCCGGCCATCGGGGTGCCTGCTCTTGTCGGAGCAGGATGCGATGAGCGGGTCGGTGACGGCGTCGATGATGTGACAGATGGCCTTGATCAGCCCGATAATCGTGAGAATCCCCAACACGCTCCTCCCTTGCGGGATGAGATTGGGGATTCCCGATTCTTTGGACGGCTGATAAAAATAGATGAGGTAGTTGTTGAGCATGGTCGTAAACAGACCCACGGCAAACTACGGCAGGCACAGTCTGACGATCAGCGACGTAGCTATTTTTTCATGTCACCTCGAAATTTACTTGTTCGACTTGATGTATCTCAGCGCGCAGATGTCATCGCCCTTCGCAATGGCCTTGGGCAGCTCGAGGCGAGCGTCAAAGCAGCTGCCGATGCCGTGGTCGCCGCACATGGCGATGTCGCACAGTCTGGCGATCTCCTCGTCGCTGCAGCCGGCCTTCTGCCAGGCCTTGACCAGCGGGCAGTAGTGGAAATCGAGATAGAGCGTGTCGTCCGTATTCTCGACGAGATCCATCTCGAACACCCATCTGGCCGCACGGGTGAACAGCGTCTTTCTCAGGCCCTTGAGGCTTTTGGTGCCGCTCTTTTTCTGCAGGTCGGTGCCCTGCGAAATGCCGCATCTCGTGATAGCCGCCGAGGCAAACTCCTCCGGATCCAGGCCGCGCTTTTCGGCCTCATCCACCAGCAGATACAGCCAGAATGCGCGGTGCTCCAGCAGCTCGCGGATCCTGACGATGAGTTTGTTTTTGATTCTCGCCTCGTTGACGATCTTAGACATGATTTCTTCCTCCTGTTGTGTTTCATTACCATTTGCACGCGCTTTTGCGCGTCAGCGCCGAGTGTATCACATTTCCAGCTGCTTGTCCATGCAGAGCACGAAAAATCGTTCATTTTTTGACGAAGGCAGAAAAATCCCGGGCGCTCAGAGCTCCTCTGAGCGCCCGGGCGTGTGGTTTTGCGACTGCGGCTGCGTGCGCTGCGTTATTTGCTTCTCGTCAGCCGCACGACACATTCGATATGGCTCGGTTGTTCAACGAGTAACCTATAATCCACCTACTGTATAGGGCAATCATGGAACAGTCATTTTCCCTTGAAAATCGGTATGTCGAGCCATCTAAAACCTTGATATTGCCATATTCATCGAACATGACAATATCTCAATTATTCTTACTTTTTCATCTTTAGCTGTTCTTTAAACATTGTTGACATAGCATCTTTTCCTTTTTTAGTACCAAGATCATCAATGCTCATTTCTCCCTTGAACACCAATTCCATAATTCCGATATATGTCTCACCAAGAGCGGCCGTAATCACTCCGGCGGTTCCTGCTGAAATAGCACCACCAATAACAGTACCAGCACCAGGAATAAACTTGATGATATTTGTAACAACCGTCTTTCCGAGTAGAGTAGCACCACCCGCTCCAATGGAAGATGACAGTAACGCTGTGATAATACTCTTATTCACATCAAAGCCAAATATAACGGTTATCGAAGCTATCATACCTACCTGTGTAGGGATTAGTAATGCACAGTCAGAGAACGGTATAGGTGCAGCTCCTTCACCTGCCGCTGCAACTGCTGCTGTTGCTACCGCTGCCTGTGCTCGGCGCTTTTTTTCTTCTAAACAAGCAATCTGCACGTGTTGAAGCGTATCCATCAACTCGTCAGGAAGAGCCTCTCCCATAACTTTAATAAGTACTTCAAGTCCATATGACTTGGCAATGCCTAAATCTTCAATTTCATAGTCCTCTGCAAGTACAGGAATAACCTGGATGATATCCAAATTTTCATCAAGTAAAGTTTGTCTCATTTCCTGTGCTTTCTTTTTTGAGAATGACTGAGTAAGTACAACAACGATAGGAACTTGAGTAATCTGGTTTTCCATCGAAAGTTCTCTTAACCATTCAATCTCTTCAGGTTCAATTCTGTTAGATGCTGTATTTATGCAGTACCAAATACAATGAATTGCTTTATTTATATCTTGTGTAGCAAGTCCCTTGCTGATGGTTTCCATAACTTCTTTCTTAATCTCAGCTTGAACTTCTTTTCCTAACTCAAAACCTCTTGTATCGTAAATTGCAAGTGGAACACCCTTTTTCGCGATTTTTCTCATATGAGTTGTTACTGGTTTTCCCATTCCAGTATCAGCTAAGTGTTCTTTAAAAACCGCATTGATAAGTGTACTCTTCCCAACTCCAGTTTTTCCTGCCACGATAATATTAAGCGTATTTAGATTCTTTATTTTATCTGCTATTGCATTAATTGCTTCTTGGGCAATTTTTTCAGCATCAATTCCCGCCATTATTCTTTCTCCTTTACTTCTTCACTAAACGGCACTATTTCAGGCCCCATCCCATCAAAGTCAATTTCATCATTCTTCAACGATTTTTTATATGCCTTATTTCCATACTTTTGGATGAGCGGTGGAATAAAAATTAATCCTGCTACTGTTAATACACTACCAGCAACAAGCCATGCCACTTTGCTACATCTATTCTTTTTACCCTTCATACTTTACCTCCCATAATAGCCCTTGTAATTTTTACGAATTTCCTATATTTGCAAATTTCCTATAATAGAATGTCCTTTAATGCCTTGCTCATCAGTTCTTGACGTTTCTCCTTCGGACAGATATGTCCGGCATTGATAAAGATTCCACACAAATGATAAGTGGCAACATCTTTGTCTGCCCAACCTAATCTCAATATTCTTATCTACCCAACTATAAAATTTAGATAGATTTTCTTGCATTTTTCTGCTTCTTCAGTGCTTGATTTTCAATATCCAAAACTATCGAAATTCCCTTATTTCAAGCCTTTTTCACACTTTTACTTCTGTACTTTAGTCAACAGAACTACGCTCTCAACGGTATTCCCTTTGTCCCACAAAAGCTCCGTAACTTCCCCGCCATCCTTGAACACCGGAAAATTCAGACCAATCCGCTTTAGCGGATATTCAG